>Ga0207053_10196_pt1 | contig 16459 bp, 11 predicted proteins | sample Alteio_BWMinCont_59_FD_153290 | JGI IMG/M metagenome (GOLD analysis project Ga0207053, IMG submission 153290) | Enriched cells from forest soil in Barre Woods Harvard Forest LTER site, Petersham, Massachusetts, United States -... | ecosystem: Environmental > Terrestrial > Soil > Temperate forest >...
TGAAAGATTGAAGATAACAGTATGGTATACGGCACCAACAGCGCTGAGAATGCTTATGAAAGCTGGCATAGAAGCAATTATTGACCATGACTTAAATAGTTTGAGGCATATTGCCAGTGTCGGCGAACCTTTGAACCCTGAAGTTATTCGCTGGGGTATGCAGGCTTTTGGCTTACCTATTCATGATAATTGGTGGCAGACAGAAACAGGGATGCAATTAATAGCCAATTTGCCCTGCCTGCCTATTAAACCAGGATCGATGGGCAAAGCTCTGCCAGGTGTCTATGCCACAATTGTCGATGACGCCGGGGTTGAGTTGCCGCCGCATAAACTTGGGCGCCTGGTAATTAAGCCGGGCTGGCCAGCTATGCTTAAAGGTATTTGGCGCAATGAGGAGAAATTTCGCGAATATTTTCAAATTAATGGTTGGTATGCTAGTGGCGACAATGCCTGGCAAGATGAAGATGGTTATTTCTGGTTTGTTGGCCGAGCTGATGATGTGATTAACACTGCCGGCCAACGTGTCGGCCCTTTTGAAGTGGAGTCAGCTCTACTTGAGCATAAAGCTGTGGCCGAAGCCGGCGTAATTGGCAAGCCCGATGCGGAGCGGGGCGAAATAATTAAGGCTTTTGTTGTTTTGAAGAATGGTTTTGCTCCTTCCCCCCAACTAATAGAAGAATTGCAAAATTACGCCAAGGCACAATTGGGAGCTTATTCTTCTCCAAGAGAAATAGAAATTAGAAAAAATCTTCCTAAGACTAGATCGGGCAAAATTATGCGCCGTTTATTAAAGGCGTGGGAGCTTGGTTTGCCTACAGGCGATATTTCCGCCTTAGAAGATGAATAGAAGATTATTCCTGACCAATAATTGCCATTACCTTAAAGTAATCGATTATTCTTAATGGAATAGATAAAATTTTGGTTTTTTTGGCAATAAACGTGAACTTTTTTGCCCTGATTTACGTATATAAGATAGTCGCGTATATAACCCGGTCGCATATATAACCTAATCATGATCGATAACGTATTAACAGATACAGCCTTAGAGCGCATGCCGCCGCAATCAATTGAGTCGGAGCAGGCTGTTTTGGGCTCGCTTTTGGTAAGCGGAGACGGCATTACGCGCGTTTTAGACATTCTTGAGCCTGATTATTTTTACCGCAAGGCGCATCAGGTTATTTATGCGGCTATGGTTACCCTATTTGACAATAATGAGCCAATAGATATATTGACTGCTTCGCAACACTTGGATGATAGCGGCAAATTAGATTCAGTTGGCGGCCGCCAATATATAACCGATCTCTCTATGTCTGTGGCCACAACTGCCAACCTTGAATACTATGCGCGTATTGTTCAGGAAAAAGCCTTACTGCGCAGTCTTATTAGCGCCGGTACGGAGATTGTCGGCGGCTGCTATCAAGAAACAGACGCTGATTCGGCCTTAGATAAAGCTGAGCATCTAATTTTCAGTCTGGCGCACAGGCGCGGCATGCAGCAGCTTATTCATATTAAGCATATTGTGGAAGATTCATTCCAGCGCATCGAGCAGCGTTATGAAAACCGTGACACATTATCCGGCGTCCCCAGCGGATTTTATGATCTCGATGCGCTTACGTCTGGCTTTCAACCATCTGACTTGCTGATTGTGGCTGCCAGGCCGTCAATGGGGAAATGTTTATCTTTTGATTCTGAAATTGTTCTGTCTGATGGTTCGGTGGAAACAATTGAATCAATTTGTCAGGCTAAAAAAGGCAATCTATTAACGCTAAAAGATGATTTTAAACTGGCTTCAACAAAGCCAAGTGCCTACATTGACGATGGAATAAAGCCGGTTTTTAAAGTGATCACACGTCTTGGTAGATCTGTTGAAACAACCATTACCCATCCATTTCTCACTCTTTCTGGGTGGAAACCATTGGCTGAAATGGGTGTTGGTACAAAAATAGCTATACCTCGCCTTATACCTGTTTTTGGTCAGAAACAGATGCGTGAGTGTGAACTTAAACTGCTTGCTTATTTTATAGGGGATGGTTGCCTAAGTAATAATAAAGCCAGTTTTACCAATACGAATCCGCTTATCCAGCGTGATTTTCTGGAAGCTCTTGAACAATTTGGTGGGGTTAATGCTCGTATTGAATCCGGGAATCGTGCCACTTCCTTTGCTGTTCGTGGAGATGCCGAATTTATCAAAGTTCATCGAGCCGAATTTGCTAATAAGTTTCGATTGGCTATTAATGCAAAATACGCATCTGCAAGCCAATTTGCTAACGTTTCAGGATTAAATAGGGCTTCTATTTCTGTCTGGCAGCGAGGGCAATGCGTACCCTCGCAAGCAAAATTTGAACAAATTTGCAAGTCGCTTGAGGTAGTTGCTGACCGATTAGCACCTGTGACTTTGGCTGCGATCAAACGCAGCAGTAAAAATCCTATTGTTCTGTGGTTGCAAGAACTAGGACTATGGGGTAAAACTGCGCATACAAAGAGTATACCGGCAGATATTTTCAAACTTGAAAAGCCACTCCTGGCGCTTTTTCTTAATAGGCTTTTTGCTACAGATGGCTGGGCGTCAGTGCTCGCATCCGGTCAACCCCAGCTTGGTTACGCTTCAGTGAGTGAGAGATTAATTAGACAGATTCAGCATCTTTTGTTGAGATTTGGCATCATAGCCAAATTGCGCTTCCGCAAAGTGAAATACCAAAATGGAATCAAACACTGTTTTCAGTTAGATATAACTGACGCCAAATCGATTGAAACGTTTATAAGTGACATTGGTATGTATGGCAAAGAATTAGCTGTTACCAGAGTTAAGAGAGCAGTTAAGATTAGACACAAACAAACTAATTGTGATCTTATTCCTATTGATATATGGCAAGAAATTGCTGCCAAGAAAGCTTCTGAATCATGGGCTTCTTTGGCACGCCGATCTAATTTCAAGGATTGTACCAATATTCATGTTAACAAAAGATCTTTATCCAGAAATCGATTAAACAGCCTCGCTCAAAGTCTTAATGACGATCACCTCAATAATCTTGCCAACAGTGATATATATTGGGACGAAATTGTTGCCATTGAATCTATGGGACAGAAGCAAGTTTATGATTTAACCATACCCGAAACACATAATTTTATTGCTAATGATATCTGTGTACACAATACGGCTTTGTGTCTCAATATAGCTCAGCATGTGGCCATAGAAAAAAAGATACCGGTAGCTGTATTTAGTCTGGAAATGTCAAAAGAGCAATTAGTGCAACGCATGCTTTGCTCTGAAGCACAAATTGATGCTAATCGGTTACGGACCGGGCATTTACATACTACAGACTGGACACATCTGGCCATGGCTATGGGGCGCCTTGGTGAAGCGCCAATATATATTGATGATTCGGCGCTCTTGAATGTTCTTGAAATTAGAGCTAAAGCTAGACGCCTGAAAGCAGAAATGAAAGGATTAGGATTGATTGTCATCGACTATATTCAGCTTTTGCAAGGACGCAAACAAACAGATAATCGCGTCCAAGAAGTTTCCGAAATTTCGCGCAGCTTAAAAACACTGGCTAGAGAAATAAATGTGCCTGTAATTGCTCTGTCACAATTATCACGAGCTGTAGAAGGCCGGCAGAATAAAAGACCAATGCTCTCTGACTTACGCGAATCGGGATCTTTAGAGCAAGACGCTGACGTGGTCATGTTTATTTATCGTGACGAATACTATAATCCCGAAAGCGAAAGACGCGGCGAAGCCGATATCATTATTGCCAAACAGCGCAATGGCCCAACCGGTAATGTGGAACTTCTTTTCCAATCAAGCATTACTCGCTTCTTAAATAAAGTGCACAATCAGTATAACTCTGTCTAGTTGCGTATATATTATCTGTTTGATAGTTAACATTGTCTAGGACAGAGTGTACATGCTTGATGATATCAAAACAGCGGTGGAGGCTCAGGTTAGGGTACTTTCTCAATCTGATCTTGATGTATTTTGGCAGTTGCGGTTGCGTGCCTTGCAAGAAGAACCGGAATCATTTGAAGCTGCTTATGAAGAATCAGTCAATCTTCCTGAGGATGAAATTGCCCGGCGACTGCAATGCTCTGACGACTCATTTATTTTTGGGGCTTTTGCGCCCGATCTTGCTGGCATGGTTGGCTTCTACCGCAAAATCGGCATTAAGATTCAGCATAAGGGGCTTATCTGGGGAATGTATGTCGCCAAGGAATTCCGTGGACAGGGATTAGGAAAAGCGCTTATGAAAGCGGTAATTACGCGCGCCTCCACTATTGCCAATCTTGAACAATTGCATTTGGCTGTTTCAACACATAATACAACTGCACGTAATCTTTATCTATCACTCGGATTTTCATCATACGGCATAGAACCACACGCCAAAAAACTAGGGGATGCTTACACAGATCAGGATCTGATGATATTAAAACTGGGCAGCAATAATTGATTGAATTGATCCAGGTTTGATTAATCAGAATCCGTTTAACTGGTTCTGATTGTTAAACATAATAGTATCCGGGAGGCGGTGGTTTCCAGAAACGTGCAGTCCATGAATTGCCGTAAATGCCAATTGCGATTGTTTGCATACCAGGATCCATAATATGTTCCCGGTGGCCAGCAGAGTTCATAAAACCAATAAAAGCAGTGTCGGCATCTGGCTGTGCATCAAAAGCTATTTCAAAATGATTGGCACTATCCGGCGCTAAGTGTGCAGACATGTTTACGCCATCTGTAGCCATCAACTGCGAATTGTACATTGCCCCGGCCTCCATACTGCGATCATATGTTACTGGTCGCAGATTGGCTTGCTGTCTAGCATTGTTAACTAAATAGAGAAATCGTCTTTGGGAATCGTTCAGTCCATCTAGCAAAATATCCCCTAAGATAGTTTGTTTTTCAGAACCATCTGCCAAGGTAGTACGGTCAACTAATTTATCCGTTGCGTCTTTAACTATTACATCTGGCCGCCTGTAGTCGCCGTTGGCACTCAGTATATGTTGTCCTTCTAACGAATATCCTGGTAGCCAGTAACGATTCAAATAACTAGCACCTTTTTCATCCCTTAAACTACGAGTCCAGGTTTTACCGTCTGCTTGTAATTCATCAACAAATGAAAAGTTTTTGCCTTGATAAGATGCTGGAGGATATTCTTTAGCGGCAGAACTAGTTACTTTGCAGGGTTGATCATTTCCACCGGAATATTCAAATGAATACGCGCCTACTTGTTTGAAGCGACCTTCTTCATCAAAAGCAAAAATTGGCTGACCGTCTTTTGTTTGAAGAACAGTACCATCACCACGTATTATAGTTTCACCGTCTTTGATATCAGTAAATGTAATATTGCCATTTGTTTGCATGGCAAAATTTTGTCCTATTTTTTCTCCCTTTTCATCACGCAATACAAGACCTTCTTTTTCTCTATGCCAAGTTTGCTCAGTACCGTCAGGTTTTATTTCTGCAACGCTGGTGAGTATTTGTTGACCACTTTCATTTGTATCGTAATGGGGCATTACTTTAGAATTATCAGCTCGCCAAATCATTTTAACATTGCCGCTAGAATCTGTTGGTACAAAAGTACCACTGAGGTTTATTTTGCCTTCGCTCTCTTCTCCGGTGGTAGTGGTTACTTTGGCACGATCGTTACTAAATTGAGCTAAAAAGGCTTGATCATATTTTGAAAATCTATAATTTTCATAAGGCATTTTAACGAATTTGTCTTTGTCCTGGTCTTTGAAATACCATCCAGGCTTATCTAAACCAGCTTGTTTTGTCTGTTCCTGGTTTAATTTAACGTACAAATTATTGGATGTATCTTGTATCAGTACCAATTCATCCTTGTTATAACCGACTATCATTTCATCGCCTTTAGTTGTTCCTAGAGGGCGTGGATTACTTAGGGCACTGGTAATTTCAACAAGGGTTTTATCTTTGTTAACTTTATTTTGCATTTCCTTTATTTCTTTGGTACTTAGCTGTTTTGGTTCTGCCAGTCCAAAGACATCTTTTGGTAATTCCGGCAAATTATCTATTCTCTTAGAACGAATAGGAGATAGATCCATAATGGTACCGTCTGCACGATGGTACTCATCATAATTATCTTTTGCCGAATCAGGTCCAAAATGGTGTACTGTGTAACCACCCTCTTTGTTTTTTGCGCTAACTATTTCTCCTGTTTTTCTATCCTTAACGACAATGGCAGTCTGGCCAGCAGGACTGTCATATTTATATGACCAGCCATAAGGCGTTGCTTTTACTCTTGCCGAGATAACATCTTGGGTTTTAGGGCCAAAGGTTTCTATTTTTTGATAGCCATCTTTGTCTTCAGTTAGGTTAGGTGGGTATAGAATATAACCGCTATCGTCTCCAGTTTTGGTAACCAGCGTTTTGTCTTTCAGCTGGTATGTTTTTTTACCTTCGGCCTCCGATATAAGAATGGCGTTCTTAAAATTTCCCCTTTCATCTTTGGCTTCAGGATAATCTGATGCCAAGACATCATACGGCAATTCGTCCGGAATATGTGATTGTGTTGTTTTAGTACCATTGGGCACATTTCCGAATTCTATTGATCCGTCCGCGGCAAAGGCGATAGCCTGGTCTTGTGGGTCATTCACTGTAAAGAGCCTGGCTTTGACAAAATGAGCAAAATCCTCAATAGGCACCACGCCTGCTAAAGCAGAGTTTGTATTAGGTGCATTAGGGTTCTCACTTTTAGGAGGATTGTCGCTCATATAAATTATTACCAAAACTGCTAGCTTAGTAGTTAAGCCACAAAAAATCTGGGATCGAGACTAGCTGAGCCTATAGTTTAGATAAAAATTGTGAGATTTTTGTGAGATTGGTCCGTCTAAAGCTCTCAACTAAGATTAAATCGTGAATTTTAAAACGTTGATATTAATATAACTAGCGGCTCTTCATTTATTCCTGTGCCGGGATCCACAGGCAAAGATCACTGTTGTGCCCAACTGATGCGATTTTTTCGAAGGTGCCAGACTCGGTGTTAAGCAGTCCTACGGCATCAGTTGATTCGCTTGAGACCAGGATATGCTGCTTGTCGGGAAGCAGTGTCAGCGAACCAGGAAAATCTAGATCCATGGGCAATTTAATTTCCTGCATTTTGCTGTAAGTTTTGAGATTATATATGCCAATAGAATTATCCTTGGCGTTAGCTACATAGAGTTTGCCATTGTCTGAATCGACAGCCACTCCTGTTGGCCCGGCACCAGTATTGATGTTATTAACGACAGTCTGATGCACTAGATCTAACACTGAAACCGTGTTAGAAACACGATTGGATACATAGGCCATATGACTGTCCGCACTAATGGCGATACCATTGGGCAAAGAGCCTACTTTAATAACTCCTAAGTATCGCTGGTCTCGCGTTGATAGCAATGACACTTTACCGTCAGGTACACTTAAAGCAAGCAGCAAATTGCCATTGGGGGTAATGGCCATGCGTCCGGGATAGCAGTTTACTTTTGTGCGCAATAACAGCTTGTCCGCGTCTGCCTCTATTACTGCTATATCGTTAAACAAGCTTTCCGAAACATAAATTAATTTGCCTGATGGCAACGCGGCAACGTCTTTGGGAGTGCTGCGTTTTGGCAGATTGATCTGACCTAGAAAAATTTTGTGGTAAGGGTCAAGTTTGAGAATACGTCCTTTAGATTGATCGGCAATATAAACCTTGCCGGCCGCATAGGCGACACCACTGGGAGTGCCCTCAGTGGGAAATTCTATGATTTTAATTAGCTCTGGAAAAGAAAGCAGGCTAACTTTGCCGGTGGCAGGTGATGTTACTAAAATACAGCCTTCCTTACTAACGTGTGCATCGCTGCGCTCACCAGTTTTAACTGCGACGGAGCCTCTAGTTAATTCTTCTGACTGGCTCGGTTTATTGGCATGGTTGGTGGAAGGTTGCTTGATGGCGATAGCGATTGTGCCCGCTATCGGTTTTAGTGATGGCGGCAAGACAAAGTGTTCAGGGACAATTAAATCAGGGGGAAATCTTGTTGATAAGAGAGCTTTTTGCAGCTCTGCTGGTAAATCTTCTAAGGAAAGTACCGTTTGTTCGTGTCCAGTCAGCAATACCTTGAGGTAACACCAACCATTGCTGAACAGCAAGAAATCAGGCACATCTTGAGAAGGGAAGGATGCCTTTAAAGAAATCTTCTTTTCGTTTATTTTGCCTGTTAGAGGCAGCAATGGCAGATAAAGTGCTCCCTTTTCAGTTTCTACAGCACCGTCCAGTCTGAATCTATCCACAGATAAGGTGTCTTGCAGAGATGATTTTAAAGAAGCGGGCAGTTTGAGGGCGAGCGCGGGTGTGATTAAATTTAAAACTAGTGCAGGTAATAATACTGTCCCTATAACTATCCCGGTAACTATCCCTGTACCCACCCCAGTAAATGTGCTTGGAAGCCGACGAAATAACTTAAACAATTTTGCCGTCTGAGTAAATTCTGTCATATGGCGTCTTCATGTCTGGGCGCGAATGCTCCCACAATTTTATCGATTAAAGTATCGTCAGACTTGCTGCTTTCTGTATTGGGAAGTTTGTTTGCGGCAGCGTTGCTTTGCTGCTGGTCGTCAGCGGAGATATTTTTTTCTGGCCGCAATTGAGCCAACTGCTCGAAAAGCTTTTTTTCTTGGGCAGAAAGTTTGGTTGGAGTGGTAACTGTTAGCTGGACTAATTGATCGCCGCGGCGGTTTGGACTGCTAAGCCGAGGCGCGCCCAGATTTTTCATGACCAGCATGGCACCAGTTTGTGTTCCTGGATGAATAGTCAATGTTTTCATACCGTCAACGGTGGGCACAAGCAATTGTCCACCCAGGGCTGCCTGCGAAAAACTAATTGTTTGCTTGATAAATATATTGTCGCCATCACGAATAAAATGCTCATGCTCGCGTACTCGCACCATAATATAGAGGTCACCGAAGCCACCACCGTGCTTGCCTTTGTCTCCACCGCCGGTAATGCGCAGGCGTGAGCCATTTTCAATGCCAGCCGGTATGCGCACCGTAACTTCGCTTTCCTTTTTTTCTAAACCAAGGCCGCGGCATACTCGGCATGGTTTTTCCAGGCGCTTGCCTGATCCCTGGCAGGAGGGGCATTCTGAAACCCTGATGCTTTGCCCAAACCAGCTGTTAATAACTTGTTGCACCTTTCCTATGCCATTGCAAGTAGAGCAGGTAACGGCTTTGCTCCCCGGAGATGCCCCTGAGCCGGAGCAAAGCTCGCATTCTTGCAGCCTTTTTATAGGGATTGTTTTTTCATCGCCAAAGACTGCTTCTAGAAACTCAATTTGTAATTCCAGCTGCAGATGAGAGCCTGGCTCGGGTCCGCCTTGCCGAAATGTCGAGCGCAAGCCGCCGCCAAAAAAGGCGTCCAGTAAGTCATCCATGCCGAAACCAGCAAAACTACTGAAGTCAAAATTATCAAAACTGTTTGCCCTGCCCTTCAAGCCTTCATGTCCATAACGATTATAAATTTCTCGTCTTTGCTCATCAGAAAGAACATCATAAGCTTCAGCTAATTCTTTGAAGGCAATTTCGTCGCCGCTGTGTTTATTGTCCGGGTGCAAAGCACGAGCCTTTGTTCTGAAAGACCGTTTTATTTCTTCTAGGCTAGCCTGGGCAGAGACGCCCAGTATCTCGTAATAATCTTTTTTTGCCATTTTTAATATCGCCACATCCTAGGGCAGCATTTTATTTTTACTGGCTGCTTTCTGTAGATTCGGCAGAGGCATCAGATTGACTATCCTTCTCTTTTTTGCCGGCTTCAGCTTGATTGGATTGATTTTGATCAATATCGCTGGCAACGGCCACATTAACTAGGGTTGGTCTGATCACTTTTTCGCCCAGCGCATAGCCACGCCGTAAATCATGGATGACTGCGCCGTCGGGCACTTCTTTGGTGATAACTTGCTGGACGGGCTCATGCAGACGGGGATCAAAAGGCTGGCCAATTGGCTCCAATGGTTTTACGCCCAATTGTTCTAAGCATTTAGCAAAACGTGCCGATATTAGTTTGATGCTTTCAATGACATTGGCCAGCTCTGAATTATTATTGAAATTTGCCTGTGCCCGATCAAGATCATCTAGTGCTGGCAAAAGACACTCCACAGCCTTTTGTACGCCTATGTCAACCAGGTCTTCTCTTTCTCGTTCAATGCGTTTTCGATAATTGTCAAAATCGGCAGCCATACGCTTGTAGAGCCCTTCAATTTCGGCAGTTTTAGCCTGTGCCTGCTCGAATTCGGCGGCTAATTGATCGCAATTAACACAGCTTCCTACCCCGGCTCTTTGATTATTTATTGTTTTCACATTCATGCCATATTGCTCCGCGCCTGGTTCCTCGCCTGCATAGATTGCCCTATAAAAAGCTTTGGCAGAATCCATCCTATTGCTATTTTCTGCTTGGGCAGCTTCTTGGCCCTCATTGTCCGTCGATTCAGCGCCCGCTGCCGGCTGTTTGCTGCTGTCAGTATCTGAATGAGCAGATTGCTCATTACTAGAAGAACTCTTGATATCTGCCGCATTGGTGTCTGGTGGGACACGCTCGACGTCTTCGGACATTCAGATTTTCTCCTGCATAACTTTGACTGCGCTTATTCTTCGGTTATTCTTCATCATTACATACCAATTAGTAGGCACTTTACCTATGTTAATCTTGTAGATTGATATCTTTTTTATTTTACCTTCTGGCTTGCCTATTATTATGAAAAAACAAGGTCGACCGAGTGAATATCAGTCAGCCATTGCTGCCATTGTTAAGGAGGCGCCCCGAGGCACCCACCTGACAGCGCCGGAAGTATACGCCAAAGCCAGGAATTGTGGGCTGCCGGTAAGCATTTCTACGGTTTATCGCACTTTGCAGCGGCTCAAAGAAGTTGGTAATTTGAGCACAATATCTGGAAGGCGCAAGCTTAGATATGAGTCGGCTGAGGAAGGTCCCGAACATGATCACTTGATTTGTCTTAATTGTGGCATAACAATTGAATTCATTGATGAACGCTTGCCCAACTTTGGGCGCGCGGTGGCTAAAACTAAGGGGTTTACCCATACCAAAAGCCGCTTTGACATATTGGGCTTTTGTGCCCAATGCCGCTCCAGCAGCAACAAAAGTGCCAAGTTAAAGACCGTAGGATACTGGCGTTCAGCCACAATTGCCGTTAAAGATGCCTTGAGTGGTTTGCTTTCAGTCCAAGAAAGGCTAGCCCAAGAGAACCTTTCTCAGCAAGAAATGAGAGATTTATTCACAAGCAATGAAGTGATCAGGTTAAGGCTGAAAGAGGCTTTGGAGAGTTGCCAGGCTGCAGACAGCCTGTTCATTTAAGAGCGATACTGACTTTGCTGCTTATAATTTGCTGGCGCAGGCGGTTTTTGGATTGTTCAAGCTCATTGTCCGAATTAATAATAAGCTGCTTTAGATAATCTGTGCTCACCTTGCGCTGGCGGTTAACTTGCCCTCGTTTTCTGAGCATTTTGGGCAATAAAAGTAACGCTTCCCATACTCCTGCTAGCCAGGATAATAATGAGCCGCCTCTTATGACTACAGCCGCCAGATAATACGATTGCCAAAAAAACTATATATGGCAAAAAGGTAAACAACAAGCGTACTGGTATGTTTTTCACCATCACATTTATATTATTGCGGCAAGAAAGACGAACAACAAGTTTGCTATAGCCACTGCCAGTGGTGCCACAGCCAAGGTGATAAATTATTGCCTCAGGGACGTACAAACACTGATAACCAGCGCTCTGCGCTCTCAGATCAAGATCAACATCTTCGAGATAGGCAAAAAAGTCTTCGTCAAATAGTCCTATCTCGTTGAGCATGCTTTTGCGGTAAAGGGCTGCTCCGCCACAAGCTCCGAGCACATAACGCTCGTTACTGAACTGGCCAATGTCTTTTTCGCCATGGCCAACTCTAGCTGGCAAGCAGCCACGCCGCAACCCATCGCCGGCGCCGTCAAGAATGGTTGGATCGCTAAGAGATAGCATTTTGCAGGCGACACTGCCAATGTGGGCATGGTTTTGCAAAGCCGATACCATTTTCTCTAGCCACAGTTCATGCACTTTTGTGTCATTATTGATAAGAGCAATATATTCACCTGTACCGGCTTCAATACCACGATTGACAGCAAAACTAAAGCCGGTATTATGGTTTAAGGCAAGCAATTTTATGTCAGGATAATGTGCCTTTAATAAGTCTATTGACCCATCTTGCGAGCCGTTATCGACAACAATAATTTCAAAAGTTTTATACGTTTGCCCTAATAATGAGTCAAGGCAGGGAGAAAGAAATTTCTTGCCGTTCCAATTAGGTATTACAATACTGACTAAATCAGTTTTATTGTTCACTGGTGTTTGATTGGTCTTGTTATGATTTCGCTCATTCTATCAAGTGTTTGCAGACAAGTGAATTTTCATGAATAAAGTGCTGTTTATCACTCTAGAGCCTATAGGCAATCGTATGGCTGGGCCGGCGATTCGTTTTTGCGAGTTGGGGAAACAGGTGGCTTGGCATATGCCGACTACAGTGTATTCCCCTCACAAGATTGATGGTATTCCTGAGGGACTTGCTAGCGACTGTCAATTTGTGTCGGGACGGAGCAAAAAATCTTTGCTTACGCTTGCCACTCAACATGATATTTTAATCATTCAAGCCAATGTTCTCAAGCAATATCCACAGCTGACAAAATTGCAAAAATTTCTGGTTGTTGATTTATATGATCCTTTTCTATTCAATATTCATATTCAGTACGCTAATCAACCAGCAGCTATTGCTTCAGCCAGCTTTCGGCTCATGCACAAATTGTTGGAAAAACATATGCTGGCTGCCGACTTTACAATCTGCGCCAGTGAGAGGCAGCGCGACTACTGGCTGGGACGCTTTTGTGCCCTGGGCCGGATCAATCCTGCTTTGCATAATTTTGATCCAACTTTACGCAAATTAATTGATGTTGTCCCTTTTGGATTGCCTGAAACCGAGCCGCATATCAGTATGCGTACCAGTGGAGTTGGACCGCGGGCTATGTTTGTCAAAATAAAAAAGGAAGACCCGATTATATTATGGGCTGGTGGTATATGGGACTGGCTTGATCCGCTCACAGTCATTAAAGCAATTGCCCTCCTTAAAGAAAAGTTGCCTAATGTCAGGCTCGTTTTTATGGGTAAAAAATCCCCCAATCCACAGGTGGATATAATGAGCATGGTTAATAAGGCAGAAAACCTGGCTGGTGAGTTAGGCTTGCTTGATGAAAATGTTTTTTTCCCAACCGAATGGATAAGTTATCAGGAGCGGTCTAATTTTCTTATGGAAGCCAATATTGGTGTGTCTGCCCATTTTGATTTGCCTGAAACAAGATTTTCTTTCCGCACCCGTCTTCTTGATTATTTCTGGGCCAATTTGCCAATAATTACCACCAAAGGCGATGAATTGGCTGATTTAATTGAGGCAAAAGGAGCTGGTTTTGCTCTTGATTATCAAGATGTAAATGCTTGGGCTGATTGTCTGGCTCAATTATTAAGTGAGCCAGCCTTACAGCAGCGCTGCCGTCTGGCTGGCAAAGCCCTTGCTGAGAGGTTTACCTGGGATAAGGTGGTTGGTCCTTTACTCAATTACTGTCAAAATCCTTACCATCCGCCTGACCATGTACCAGTGACTATGCCCAATTTAGTGGAACGAGTCAGTTCGGTTTATCATCGCGGCGGCAAAAAGCTAGTTCTTGCCAAGGCAAAACAAATGATTAAAGAAATAATGCCGGAATAAGCATCCCTAATCCCTAATAATCTTTATCTAAGCAATAAGTGTCACACTAGCTGAATTGCTGCCCTTTAGCATAGAATTGCAGCGGAACGAGTGAAGGATGAACGAGTGAAGCGCAGGATTGTAAGGATATGTAGTGAAGCGAAGCGCGGCGAGGAGCCGTGTGCAGCGAAACGGGGATAAAGTGGAGAGAGCGAAGGATGAAGCGAACGGAGCGGTTAAATTAATGTCCATTCGCAAAAAACTAACTATTCTGGGATCTGGCTCAGCTGGGCTTACTGCTGCCATTTATGCAGCTCGAGCTAACTTGGAGCCCCTTGTTATCCAGGGATTACAAGCAGGTGGACAATTAACTATTACTACTGATGTAGAAAATTTCCCTGGTTTTCCCAAAGGTATTCAGGGCCCGGAATTGATGGAAGAAATACACAATCAGGCCAAAAGATTTGGTACACAATTTATCGATAACGATGCCGAGACTGTAGATCTAAGTAAACGCCCTTTTTTGGTGCGCGCCGGCTCGCAAGAGATAATCACTGATACTTTAATTATTTGCACAGGCGCTTCGGCAAAATTATTGGGTTTGCCAGCAGAAGGCAAATTGATGGGGCATGGCGTTTCCGCCTGCGCTACCTGTGATGGCTTTTTCTTTAAAGACAAAAACGTTTTTGTTGTCGGTGGCGGCGACACCGCTTTAGAAGAAGCCATGTTTTTGACACGCTTTGCTTCTCAGGTAACTGTCGTTCACCGGCGCGACACTTTTCGTGCTTCAGCAATTATGGTGAGCAGAGCTAAACAAAATAACAAAATTAAGTTTATTCTCAATCATGTTATTGAAGACATAGAAGACATAAACAAAGGCGAAGTGACAGGAATTAAATTACGTGACGCTAAAACAAATAAAGTCAGTCTTTATCCAGCTGATGGTGTCTTTATTGCCATTGGGCATAAGCCAAACACAGATCTTTTTCAAGGTCAGCTGGAATTGACAAAAACCGGTTATATTGTCACCGACGGCGTGAAAACTAATATCAAAGGCGTGTTTGCAGCCGGCGATGTGCAAGACGAGCTATACAGGCAGGCAATTACGGCGGCTGGATCCGGTTGCGCAGCGGCGCTTGAAGCTCAGTGGCTTCTGGAAACAGAAGAACATTCTCAACCAGCACAAGCTCACGAAAAACAAACGCTTGCCAGATAGCTGGCATATAACAATATTTTTGAACATGAACACAGGCTATGCCAGCCCCGCTATCATCAAGAACAAGTCAGGCAATACCTGGCGCGATGTGAAGGCGGCCATATTGGTGCGCAATTTTGCCAAATCTGGTGGCCTGGAATTATATGCTTATAAATTAATAAAGGGTTTGCTTGCTTATGGCTTGGATATTACTGTAATTTGTGAGCAAGCTAAAGTACAGCTTGCTCATGAGAGACTAAAGGTAGTTGAGGTTCCGCATCATAAAACTGGTGCCAGCAAAGCCCGGCAACTGGAGCACTATTGCAAAGAATTCTCAAGCGCGCTTGATCGGCTTGGTCCCTTTGAGATAGTGCACAGCCATCATGTAGGCGCCACTCCTGTTAATGTAGTTACATTCCATAATCACACCGTTTTCCGTATAGAAGAATGCGGCAAATCAATTGAGGCAGAAATAAACAAATTCAAGCTGTTGTTTCGTTCTGACTATAAGCTGCGCCAAGATATGGATGCCAGGCTGACTAAATCTGCTGAGGTTTTGATATTTCCTTCTAAAGTTTGCAAGCAAGATTATGTCAAGCACTATCATCTTAATCGACCAGCATCGCTGGTGGTGGCATATCCGGGTTGGCAACTGGGCGAAGATAGCAAGATTGAGAAGATAAACTCTGCTGATAATCAACCTATACTACCTGTAAATTTTCCTGCCGATCATGACAAAAACCGCACAATAATATTTGTGGGGCGTGGCTATCGCAAAAAAGGGCTGGATGTTTTGCTTTCAGCTTGCAGCCTTCTGCAAAGAAACAATTATTCATTTAAGTTATTAATAGCGGGCCTCAATGAGAAGGCGATTGATCGCTTGCGGCTTTATTGCCTGGGCTTGAATAAATGCGTGTCGTATTTGGGGTTTCAAAAAAATATGAACAGTCTTTATGAAGCTGCTTCTATTATTGTTTCACCGTCACGCCTAGAACCTTTTGGCATGGCTGTTTTGCAGGGCATGAGTTACGGGCTTGTGCCTGTTGTTAGCAAGGTGTCAGGAGTAGCCGAGTTACTTTCACATGACAAAGATGCATTGATTATAGAGAATCATTTGGATGCCGCTGAGTTGGCAAAAAAATTGGCCTATCTTTTGGACAATGAAGATCAATTGAACCGTCTTTCCAAGCAAGCCCAGGCAAAAGCAAAAACAATCAATTGGCAGACAACCGTAGACACTACTTTGGCTGCCTACCGGCAAATATTTCACAAGAAATATATTATTTAGTTATTAAACATGACTTTAAATTTTGCCTCCGCTTTATCCCCGTTTCGCTTTCACCTGCTCCTCGCAGCTGTCTGCTCCACTGCATATTCTGACGGTCTCCCATGAAAGATAATATACCTAATCGTTTGATTAATGAATCGAGCTCATATCTTCTACAGCATGCCTATAATCCTGTGCAATGGTATGCCTGGACGCCGGACGCACTGGCGGAAGCGGTGA
>Ga0207053_10198_pt1 | contig 16425 bp, 12 predicted proteins | sample Alteio_BWMinCont_59_FD_153290 | JGI IMG/M metagenome (GOLD analysis project Ga0207053, IMG submission 153290) | Enriched cells from forest soil in Barre Woods Harvard Forest LTER site, Petersham, Massachusetts, United States -... | ecosystem: Environmental > Terrestrial > Soil > Temperate forest >...
AATTTCTTTATTGACTAAGCCCTCAAACACGTACGACAGAACCCGACGCTCGCGCTCGGTGAATCGTTCTGCCTTAGACTCTTGAGAGCCTATTCGGCCCATCGCCTCCTGCAAGAGTTCTCGGTCAAACCAGACCTTTCCCGCGAGCACGTCACGGATTCCCTCTATGAGTAATGCCGCCGAGTCATGCTTCATGAAAATTCCGGAAATGCCGTTCCGGACTAATTCGGCAACCTGTTCTTTTTCCACGCCGGCAGTAACAACCAGGACTTTACCGTCAAATCCCTGCTGCCGCGCCAGACGCATGAACTCTCCGCCATCGCGCTGACCGAGGTCGAAGTCGAGCAATACGATATCAACCTGCGTCTTCAGCAATACAGCGAGAGCCTCATCGATGGAGTTGCAATGCGCAGCAATTTCGAACCCGGGCTCGCTGGTCAATAATCGGGCCACGCTCTCCCGGAACAAGGCATGATCATCCACCAGCAAAATATTTATTCGCCGTGTTGAAGGATCAGGCATTCACTGTTTCCTCAACCCTGGCCATTGCGGGCACGAGCACAGCAAAACAGCATCCCTGAACTCTGGGTTCATAATGTAGCTCGCCGCCGAAACTCCGCATGATTGAGCGGGACACGTACAGGCCGAGTCCGGCGGTTTGTGCACCCGGCTGGAATGGACGAAACAAGTTCTCGGGATGGGGTATTCCGATTCCGGTATCTTCAACCCGGACTGTGACCTGCTTATCTTCAAGCGAAGTACTTACGCGCAATTTTCTGGTCTCACTGGTTTCCATTGCGCGCTGACTATTTTTCGCAAGATTCAGGAATACCTGGATCAAGCCATAACGATCAGCACGCACCAAGGGTAACTTTTCCTGCGCGCGCCATTCGATGTCGATTTCAGATTCTCGATAAGCGCCCTCAATCAAGACCCGCACTTCGTCCAGCAGAGACGACATATCCACAGTTGCAGCGGCGTCAGAAGGGGCCTTCACACTGAGGGCTGATATTCGTTCCAAGCTCTGGATTAATGAGCTCAAAGCTTGAAAGTCTTCGTTGTGCCCCAGACCCGGGACACGGGAAAGATTTTTGTGCAGTACGACGGCTGCGCCGCACAAGTTCCGGACCTCGTGGGCCATCGCGCCCATGAGAATCCGGCTACTCTTCAGCAAGTGGTCCAGGCTTAAATCTTCATGGTTTCGCAGGTCCTCGGACAAATCCACGATTACCGCCGCCAGGCGGGGGCCAGAGACGATGTTGTAAGTGGAGAACCACACGCCGGCCAGAAATACTTCGCCGGTTGACCGCTGGCCTCTACACTGCAATGTTGTTCGGAACGCTCTCGACTGCTGAGTCTGAAACACCGTCTGCAGGGACGGCAGATAGGAGCTAATCAGCTGGCCCTTCAAAGAAGATGCGCCCGGCGCAAGTAATTGTTGGGCTGCCTGGTTCGCCAGGAGAATTTCCCCATTTCTATCAATAGTGACGATCGCCGCTGGACTGCTCTCCACTAAAACTTGCAACTGATCTTCGGCGTCGCGCCGCCGCTTGACTTCGCTCTCTAACTCTTCCACGTGTTCCAAAACGATGCGGCGATTGTTCAGAAGTTCCGCAATGAAGAGGCCAGTTCCAGTAAAACCTACCGAACTCAAGACCAGTCGGAAGATGGCTTCGTTTTCCGGCAGATTGCTGAAGGCTTCTTGCAGGACCGCGCAAACCAGGGCCGCCGCGATCGTAGGTGTCCGCGAAAGAATGCCGCCTACGATGATTATCGGGAACAGGTACAGAAATCCGAGAGAAATGTACGGCTTAGTCAGCCAGTCGGTGACCGCAATCAATGTGATCAGAAGACCAGCCACTGTCAGTAGCAATCTGCGGTTTCCCGGCACGAAAATGGAGAGCAGACCCTTCATGTGGTTGCTTAATGTTGCTCTAGTTGCCGCACTGAGGGAACCGGCCAGAGCCAAAAGATAGTTTCGAGATCGGAAGATAGGCTTCCTCTGATGCTGCTATTCAACAACAATTCTATGTTGGAAAAACCTGCACCACCGGGCAAATTCTGACGCAAATACCTATCCATGCTGGCCATCCTTTTATTTTTGAGGGGAGCTTTATCTTTATCTTGGCCACGGCCGCCGCTGCGCGCCGCCGTACGCGGGTGGCCGAGCAAGTTTCGCTCTGGGTGGATTCTATATGTTGCCCTGGCGCTATTTAGCGGAGGCTGCATTCCGGGGACCGCTGACGCCCGGCGGCAAACCTTCACCTGGCAACAGATTCGCGACCATTTCGAAGCCACGAACCCGACGCTGCTGGCAGACAAGTTGAACGTCGATGAATCGAAAGCGCAGCAGATCACTGCCTTCCTTCGTCCCAACCCAACCTTCACTCTCTCAACGGATGGGACCCAGCTTCGTCCTTATCAAGGTGAATGGCAACCGCTCCGCGGCACGAGTATTTCGCCCAATATCAGCTATCTGCACGAGCGCCAACACAAGCGGGAGCTACGCGTGGAAAGCGCGAAGAAGGGGACCCTGATTGCCGAGTCCAGTCACGCCGATCTGGACCGAACTCTGCTCTTCAACTTGCGGAGCGCTTTTGTCTCCATATTGCAGGCGAAAGCGGTGCTACAACTGGCAAAAGACAACCTGGCGTACTACGACCACGTGCTCGATATCAGTAGAAATCGCTTTAATGCTGGGGACATCGCGCAAATTGATCTCGACCGATTGGAGTTGCAGCGCGTTCAATATGAATCCGATTTGCAGGCCGCCGAGGAGAGTCTCGAAGACGCGAAAATCCAATTGCTAACCCTGCTGAATGACCGGACTCCGATCGACCAATTCGATGTGATCGGCACATACGATTTCACTGATCAACTCTTGCCCCGTGACGAGTTCCGAAAAATTGCAGTGGACACCCGGCCCGATCTGAAAGCTGCGATCGAGGCTATAGACAAAGCCGAAACCGATCACAAGCTCGCAATTGCGAACGGTTCCACAGACCCGACGTTCGCGGTTTGGTGGACGCACAACCCATCCTTTAATAACCCATTCGACGAAGACACGCTGGGCCTCAGCGTCAGCATTCCTCTGCGCATTTTTGACCGGAACCAGGGAGAGAAGCTGCGGACGCAGCTTGAAATCACGCGGAGTGAAAAGCTGCGCGACGCGTCGGAAGCATCGGTGCTCAGTGATGTGGACTCCAGCTATGCCACCGTTGAAAGCGATCTGGTCCTGCTGCGGCCCTACAAGGCCAAGTACCTGCAGCAATCGGTTCGCGTTCGAGACACGATTCTCTTTTCTTACCAGCATGGCGGAGCATCGCTGCTCGACTTCCTGAATGTCCAAGCCGAGTACCGCAGCGTGCAACTGAACTACGTCAACCTAATCGGCTCTTACTTGACAGCTGCAGCCCAGTTGAATATGGCCGTCGGCCGCGAGGTGGTCCCATGAAATGGAAGCTTTGTAAGAAGTACGGGGCGACATCGTAGTCGCGGTCTTATCACTACTTGCAATTTCGTGCTCGGACTCAAGTAAAGCCGCACCAACCAAAACCGAGGTCACACTGGAGAAGGGTGTTTTCAAGGTGGATCACCTCGAACTCTTCAAGTTGGTCAAGGCGGAGGAACGTGAGTTGCCTACCATGCTGCAGGCGAACGGCGCGGTCACGCCCGACGTGAACCGGACTATCCACGTGACCTCGCAAGGATCGGGTCGGGTCGTGGACCTTCGCGTGAGGCTTGGCGACAACGTTAAAAAAGACCAAGTGCTGCTTTCGATTTACAGCGCTGACTTGGCGGGAGCATTTTCCGATTATCAAAAAGCAGTTGCTGACGAGCGACTCTCCAAGAGAGCCTTGGAACGAGCGCAACTGCTCCTGTCGCATGGCGCCGCTGCTCAAAAAGACTTGGAGCAAGCCGACGACACGGAACAGAAAGCGAAATTCGATGTCCAGAATGCGGAACAGCACATTCGCATTTTGGGCGGTGACCCTGCCCATCCCAGTTCCCTGATTGAACTGCGAGCACCGGTAGCGGGAACGATTGTGGAACAGAACATATCGGGATTTGAAGGAGTCAAGAGTCTCGACAACAGTCCGAATCTCTTTACCGTTGCGGATCTGTCGCAAGTGTGGGTGGTATGCGATGTCTTTGAAAATGACTTGGGGCAAGTCCATGTAGGCGACCTGGCGGAAGTGCGGTTAAACGCGTTCCCCGACCGCGCATTTCACGGCAAGATCAGCGACATCTCCCGCGTGCTTGATCCGAACACCCGGTCGGCAAGGGTCCGCATTGTGCTGGCCAATCCCGAGGGCGTACTACGCCCCGGCATGTACGCCGTGGCAAGTTTCCGGTCTCAGAAGTTGCAACGGCAGGTGGTTATTCCGAGCACCGCGGTCATGCGCTTGCAGGACCGCGACTGGGTATTTCGCAAGGAAGGCGCACAAACTGTTCGTCAGATCGAAGTACAGATCTTGGGCGAAACGCCGGATGGAATGCACGAAGTTCAAGACGGAGCAATAAGTTCAGGCCAGGAAATTGTGACCAACGCCCTGGAGTTCTCGACGGCGATAGCCGGGCAAGCGAAATGATTCGTTACCTCATCGACTTTGCGCTGCGCAATCGCGTCTTGATACTCAGCGTTGCGATCATCCTGTTCATTTGGGGAATCATTTCCTTCCATCGCCTGCCCATCGAAGCCTATCCCGACGTTGCCGATACCTATACGCAGATCATCACGCAGTGGCCGGGACATGCCGCGGAAGAAATCGAGCAGCAAATTACGATTCCTCTCGAAGTCACGCTGAATGGCGTGAACCACATGGCACATCTGCGGTCGGTTTCTCTCGCTGGCTTGTCGGTCATCACCATCATCTACGACGACGAAATCACCACGTTCAACGCGCGCACCGAGGTGGTTGATCGGTTGCAGCAAGTCACGCTGCCCAATGGCGTAAGCCCCGAGCTCGGTTCGGACTACAGCCCCACGGGCCAGATCATGTTCTATACGCTGACCAGCACCAATCCGAAGTACGACACCATGGAGCTGAAGACCCTCCAGGACTGGTTCGTCTTGAACCAATTGAAGTCCGTACCCAACGTTGTAGATGTCAACATATTCGGCGGACCGACGCGCGAATACCAGGTCCAGCTCGATCCCGGCAAGCTGGTCTCCTACGGGCTCTCACTCAACCAGGTTGAACAGGCCCTTACCAACAACAACATCAACGCCGGCGGCGGATTCATTGAACGAGGGCAGCAGGCGCTGAATGTCCGCGCAGTCGGGCTGATGTCGAATACGGACGACATCGGAGCCACCGTCGTGAAAGTCGTGAACGGGACGCCGGTGCGGGTTCGTGATCTTGGAGCTGTTGTCCAGGCGCCAAAGGTCCGGCTTGGACAGTTAGGCAAGACCATCCGCCACGAGGATGGAACGGTCATCAGCGACGATGATGTTGTCGAAGGAATCGTGCTGCTACGCAAGGGAGCAGAAGCTGATGCCACGCTGGATGCGCTTCACCAGAAGATTGCCGAACTGAACAACGGCCTGCTGCCTAAGGGGGTGAAGTTCGTACCGCATCTCGACCGAAGCGACCTCGTGCATTACACCACGCATACCGTGCTGCGAAACCTGACCGACGGCATGCTGCTGGTAACGGTGATTCTCTTCCTGTTTCTGGGAAACGTCCGCAGCGCGTTGATTGTGACCTTCACTATTCCGTTTGCGCTTCTGTTCGCGGCCATCCTGCTTGATCTCAGCCACGTGCCCGCGAACTTGCTCTCCCTAGGTGCTCTCGACTTTGGAATGGTAGTCGACGGCTCAGTTGTCATGGTAGAGAACATCTTGCGACACACTGGGATCGGCCGGGGCAGGAAGTCGTTCATCGAGATGATCAGCACCGCGGCGCACGAAGTTCAACGGCCAGTGTTTTTTGCGCGCATCATTATTATCGTTTCCTATTTGCCGATCTTTACACTTCAGCGGGTCGAGGGCCGACTCTTTCGGCCCATGGCCTGGACGGTCACCTTCGCACTGCTGGGCGCGCTGCTCTTTGCGCTACTCATTGCGCCTGTGCTTTGCAGCTTGCTGTTGAAAGACGACATTAAGGAGTGGCGCAATCCGCTGCTTCACTTTCTTCAGGAGCATTACGCTAGCACGCTCGATTGGTGCTTTGATCATCTGAAACTCACCTTAGGGATGGGGGCAGCCGCGTTAGCAGTGATGTTGATCATTGGTTTCAGTGGCGTTATCGGCTCCGAGTTTCTCCCGCATCTGGACGAAGGCGCGATTTGGGTTCGGGGAACCTTGGCGCCCAGCACCGGTCCTTCCACTGGAATCGCACTCTCAGAACAAGCACGCCGCGTGTTGGCGAATTTTCCTGAAGTGACCCAGGTCGTTAGTCAGGTCGGACGCCCCGATGATGGCAGCGACGCCAGCGGTTTTTACAACACAGAATTCTTTGTGGACTTACTTCCGCGTTCCAAGTGGCGGCGCGAATTCAAAACCAAAGATGACCTCATCGCTTCCATGGACAACGCTCTGACCAAATTTCCCGGCGTGGACTGGAATTTTTCTCAGCCAATCTCTGACAACGTGGAAGAAGCTGTCAGCGGTGTTAAAGGTGAATTGGCGGTCAAACTGTTCGGACCCGACCTGAAAATTCTGGAGGCCAAGGCCGACGAAATCCAGAATGTAATGGCCAAGATTGAGGGCGTTGCCGATTTGGGCACGTTCCAAGTGCGCGGCCAGCCGAACGTGAACCTGGTTGTGGAGAGCGCTGCCGCGGACCGCTTCGGCATCAATGTCAGCGATGTGCAGGACGCCGTCGAGACCGCGGTCGGCGGAAAAGCGGTAAGCCAAATTCTGATCGCCGACCAACGATATGACCTGACAGTCCGTTACCAGGAGCCATTCCGCCGTACCGTCGTGGACATCGCCGCCATTCGCATCCTGGCGCCCTCAGGCGAACGTGTCTCAGTCGGCCAGTTGTGTCAGATCAAGTTGGAAGATGGGGCCTCCACGATTTATCGCGAAGGTAATGGCCGCTACATCGCCATAAAGTACAGCGTTCGCAACCGAGACCTGGGAAGCACGGTACGAGAAGCAATCGACCTGGTGCGCCAAAAGATACAGTTCCCCGAAGGCTATCACCTCGATTGGACTGGCGAATACGAGAGCCAGCAGCGTGCCAACCGCCGGTTCGCCGTCATCGTGCCGGTAACTATTCTCTTGATGTCGTTCATCCTTTATTCGGCCTTTGACTCGTGGAAATGGGTGGGACTCATCCTGGCAGTCGTTGCACTGTCCCCTCTCGGCGGATTTTTGAGTTTGCTGCTGACTGGCACCCATTTCTCGGTTTCATCAGGACTAGGGTTTCTTGCGCTCATCGGTGTCTCGGTCGAGGTTGGGGTCATTATGGTCGAATACATCAATCAGCTTCGGACCCGCGGAATGAATCCACGAGAAGCTGCGAAGGAAGGCGCATCGCTTCGTCTGCGCCCCATCATGATGACCATGCTGGTGGCAACGCTCGGCCTTCTTCCGGCGGCTTTGTCGCATGATATTGGTTCCGATTCACAGCGTCCTTTCGCGATTGTGATCGTCGGCGGACTCATTGTTGAGCTGATTGTGAGCCTGGTTCTATTGCCGGCGTTGTATCTGTTTTGGGCGCGACCAAACGATGGGCTGCCGGCACCCGAAGCCGGTTTCTTCGGAGAAGGAGAACATGTTGACTAATGGACAGCGTCGCGAACGCTAAGAGCCTCTGCCCCTGATGCAGTCGAAGATCCTTGCGCTGACGCTACTTAAAGGATTTCGCCAACCCACAGTTGCCAGGATGCGACCCGTGTGTCTACGCTTAACAGCAGCATGGCTGAAGAGTTCTCGTTTTGCGATCTCCGCGAGTTGTTCGCCAAGGCGAACGAGGAAAAATCGGGCGATCAGATGGCGGGTTTGGGGGCCCGTTCGGAGCAGGAGCGGGTAGCAGCCAAGCGCAAACTGGCGGATCTCCCGCTCGCAGAAATCATTCAGCGACCCTTAATTGATCCCGACGAAGATGACGTCAGTCGGCTAATCACCGAGACGTTCGATGAAGAAGCATTTCACCCGATCAAAAGCAAAACGGTCGGCGAATTCCGAGAATTCATCCTGGACGACACCACCACCGAAGCCGACCTGAAGCAGCTGCAATGGGCGATCACCCCTGAAACTGCTGCGGCTGTGGCCAAAATTATGAGCAACAAAGACCTGATTTTGGCCGCAGCCAAGATTCACAATGTCACCCGTTGCCGGAACACAATGGGTGAACCTGGAGTGCTGGGCATTCGTGTGCAACCAAACCATCCCGCGGACGACGTTGGCGGAATTCTGTTGTCTGCGTTTGACGGTTTGCTTTACGGGTGTGGCGATGCCGTGATCGGTGTCAATCCCGCGACGGATTCGGTTGAGGCGGTGAGTTCTATTCTTCGTGCAATCGCGCTCTTAATCGATACATATGATGTGCCTACCCAAAGCTGCTGCCTGGCTCACATTACGACCCAGCTTTCCGCCTTGAAGCGAGGGGCGCCGGTCGATCTTCTGTTTCAGTCGGTCGCGGGCACGGAAGCGGCGAACCGAAGCTTCGGGATCACGCTGGCTATGTTGCGCGACGGCCGTGAGGAAACACTCGAGCATCACCGCAAACGTGATGTCGGGTGGAAGGGTGATCACGTGATGTACTTTGAAACTGGCGAAGGCAGCGCGCTCTCAGCTGAGGCCCATCACGGCGTTGATCAGCTTACCCTCGAAGCGCGAGCCTACGGTGTGGCCCGGGCTTTCGATCCGTTCCTGGTGAACAGCGTCGTCGGGTTCATCGGGCCGGAATATTTATATGACGAGCGACAGATTATTCGCGCCGGTCTGGAAGACCACTTTATGGGCAAGCTTTTGGGTTTGCCGATGGGCTGCGATGTCTGTTATACGAACCACGCGGCGGCAGACCAGAATTCGGCCGACAATCTTCTCTTTCTCCTGGCTGCTGCCGGTTGTAACTACTTCATGGGAGTTCCCTGCTCCGACGACGTAATGCTGAATTACCAGTCCACCAGTTATCACGATGCCCTCGCGGTAAGGAGAATTTACAAACGCCGGCCCGCTCCAGAATTTCTCAGATGGCTGCAAGCCATGGGAATCTATCGCGATGACGAACCTGCTTTGCTTGAAGCTCCAGCAAGGCGTCGGCTGATGCAGGGACTGGAATCCTCACTGGAGGGATTTAGATGACAGCGGAGATGCGCGACCTCAAGCTGCACGGCGACTGGCCCGAGACTGTCCGCAGGATCCGAGCTCGCACTCCCGCCCGCATTTTAGTAGGGCGTACGGGAGCTGCCTATCGAACCGACACTCAACTGGATCTGCGACAGGCTCATGCCGCGGCGCGCGACGCGGTCCGCGCCGAGCTCGATATGCAGAAGCAGTTCGGCGCGGCATTCGTAAGGCAGTGGGGACTATTCGAGGTTTGCACGCAAGCGCAATCTAAGAATGAATACCTGCTGCAGCCGAATCTGGGGCGAATTTTCCTCGAGACCTCGCGGTCTGAGCTGATAGAACGTTGCGCACCACGGAGTGACCTGCAGATCGTCATCGGAGACGGTCTTTCAGTCACTGCAATCTACGCTCAGGTTCCGAAGCTGCTGCCTTTGCTATGTGACGGAGCTAAGGTCCGCGGCTGGACGCTTGGTCAGGTTTTCGTGATTCGCCACTGCCGGGTGGGCATCCTGAATGAAATTGGCGAACTCCTGGCGCCCCGTGTTGTCGTATTGCTGATCGGGGAACGCCCTGGGCTGGCCACTGCGGAAAGTCTGTCTGCATATATGGCATACCATCCACGCAAAACACACACTGACGCCGATCGAAATCTTATTTCGAACATACATACTCGCGGGTTGAGTGCTTCGGAAGCTGCAGGTCGAATTTTAGACCTAGCCGCGCAGATGATGAGCGCAAAATCCAGTGGCACACAATTGCGAGCGCAACCTTCAACTACCTCGACTCAGCCGTTCCCGTGAATGTATTTTCTAATCCGATATCAATCGAAGTGTTTGCGGCGCTACGGAAGTCATTGCGCATGGCCATTGGGCATGGTGGCTGGTGGTTCGGAGCTTCGGATATTGAGGCCAGCAAGTGTGAACTGTCCTAAGAGGCGTACCGTGGCGATTGCGTCGAAGGAAACCGGTACCCACATACCGCCCAGTTCCGCAAACTGCAGAGTGATATGAATATTCTTGATCCAGAAGGATGGGCTCTTGGCCGGTACTCCTTCGATTCGGCGGATGTGGAAGGTGCTCGCATCTACCCAGATCTCTCCGCGTAAAAGATATTTGTCCTTCCGCTTGGGGACGATCCGCAAAACGTACTCAGGAATGACGCCGAAGTTCTCCTGCCTAAGAAAAACGAAGTCATAGTTCGCCCGGCTGACCTCGCTACCGTGTCTCTTCTTCGCCGACTCGGTTTCGCGGTCTAGAAGCTCGCGAACCATTTTTTCTCCCCTTGAGTTTCCTTGCGCCTGCGTAATCTTGTATGTCTTCACGTCAGGAGGAACGAAGTTGATCTGTGCCATAACCTGAGAAGTAGGCTGCTTGTCATAGCCGCGGAACACTTTGTACTCTCGCGTCACTTCATACCGACGTGATTCAGCGGGGTCCTGGCGCTGGACGTCCTCCATGCGTCGCAGTATCAGGCTTAGATCGGGAGGGTTGATTCCAGATGAGGAGGAGAACGAAGACGAAGGCGCTTGTGACGAAGAAGCGACGGTCGCGAGAAAAACGAGAACTGGCAACCAGAGTCTTGGCGTAGTCGTCCCAGTAATTTTGCATTTGTGAGTCACGGCTTCGGCTGAGCTCTCTGTCGCTTAGATGCTCTGACCATTTATCTCGATACGCACCGTAACCGAACCAATCGCCAGAGGAACGGGCTACCTGTATTTATTACGATGATCGTCGTCTTCGTGGCGGGACGTCTTTCTGTTTTTGTTCATCAGTAACTTCCATCGCTGAAGGTCGGTACTCAATTTGCACGAGGCACTTCTGTGCGTGTGGCATGTGCAGTATTGCTCAGACGCCGCTTTCAATCCAGAGTAGCTTAGAGGAAACCTGAAGTAGAGAAGGGCGGTTTCCCATGACCCCGCAACCTAGTGATTGGCGATACGTGGCCGAACAAATCTGTGATGAAAAAGACTCTAATAAGATGATGGAACTTGTCGTCGAGCTTGATCGCCTATTGGAGCGCGAGGACAAGTCCCGGAAGCGGCCACACTAACGGCCTTGATCGCCGTTTCTACTTACTTCCTGTTATCTTTCCATGTCTCACTGGCGGTGGGCAGGTTCACTTCGGTGATGTGAATTGAATCCTCGCTCGGATGAAGGCGAGCCGTCACTCGGACGTAATGTCCTTCGTGCCCTTTGAGTGTCTCCGGATTGTCCACATTCCAGGCTCTCTGGTCGGTTACAAACCTTAATTTGCCGCCATCCTGGACGGTGCCCATCATGATTGCTAGCCCAGCCCCAGCGGTCGCCTGAATTTTATGTGGCGCATGATTGCGAACATCAGGCGTGAGAGCGGCGGTGCTCACGACAAAACACACAGAGAGAATCGCTAATAAAAAGGATTTCACGGACGGTACCTCGGTCTTCGAACGACTATGCTGCGGGGCTCTTGGCCGAGAAGGCGGAGTTAACCGCCTTCCCGTGCGAAAAGCTCACAGTTCTACGCTGCTGCGAGAACGGCGATCTTATGGCAGGTCGAGGTGACCACGTCTGAGGTCTGAACCTTGGGGGTTCCCTCGATAAATCTTGCCATCGTCTTCAACACTTCGGGGTAGGTATTGGTGTTGTAAGCTTCGGCGTCGTTCTTGTTTTCCCACAAACTGATTGCAGTTACATCAACTCCGCCGGGACCAGCGAATGTGATTTCGTCCTTGAAGCCATTCTGTCGACGAAGCAAAGGAAGGATGTCCTTCTCAAAGGTTCGGGTGTAATCGGAAAGCATATTGGATTTCAAGTGAATTGAGACATTGCGTGCAAACATAGGCAACCTCCTTAGGTTGGGGTGGCTAAGAGATAGAACTTCAGATGGGCTGACTTAGTTCAGGAAACCTGAAAGAGGAGAAGGTGGTAACCACCTCAACAACAAGCCTAGGCCTATGCGGCGGGAGTGTCAAGTAGCTGGATTCGGCAGGGTCTCTTTGCAGCTTGGAATCTCGTGGTCGCCAACTGAGAGTCTGTACACACCTTATATATATGTGCGGGAGAGACAATCTGAGCGGCATCTTCACGCCGTGTTCCACAAACGTCCGCTTGAAGCCGCCGCGCCCGGCAGACCGCGTTCGTGAGCGTAGGCTTAGGTTAGAATCGAGTGACAAGCAGATTCGCGGCATCTTCACTTGCAACGTCGATCTGCCCGGGGGTGGCCTGATGCGATTGAAACCCTTCCTGCTCGACCTCTGGCTCGACACCTACGAACACGGCATCGAATTCAATCTTGCCTCAAGCACCGGCCCCACCTGGACTGCTAACGAACTCCTTGACCTGGGCGGCGAAGAGTCTCGCCAGCGTTACCTGAATCACAAAGTGGAGTTCAGCCGTCCCGCGGGCGCCGACAGTTTGCGCGAAGCGATCGCCGAGACGCAGGGCGTCAGTGTCGACCACGTGCAGGTGGTCACGGGCGCTTCGGAAGCCCTGGTCGTGCTTATGTGGCTTGCCGCCGAGCCCGGAGCCAACGTCATCGTGCCGCTGCCCAGCTTGACAAACTTCTCGGCGCTTCCCGAGTCGCTCGGCCTCGAGCTGCGCTACTATCGCCTGCGTCGGGAAAACAGCTTCCGCACCGATGTGGACGAGATCAAGCGTCTCGCCGATTCGAAGACCAAGCTGATCCTGGTAAACAGTCCGCATAACCCGACCGGCGCCACCATCAGGGACTCCGAGATGGAGGCTCTGCACGAGTTCACGTACCAGCATGGCATCCAACTGATTAGCGACGAGGTCTTTCACCCGATCTATCACGGACGCGAAACGAAGTCCGCCGCGCGCCTGCCGCATACCACCGTGATCAACGATCTATCAAAGGCTTTCCCTCTCGCTGGAACGCGCACTGGATGGATAATCGAGCGCGACGCCGAGCGACGCGAGCAATACTTGACCGCCCGCTCGTATTTCACGGCCTGCAACAGCACTCCGGGAGAAATCCTCGCCGAGATCGCCGTCCGCAACCACTTCACCGTTCTCGGGAAGACGCAGGCAACTGCCAGCCGGAATCTGCAACAATTGGATCGCTTTATGGCCGCTCATAGCGAGGTTCTTGGCTGGGTCCGCCCACTGGGCGGAATGACCGCCTTCCCGTGGCTCGTGAGCGGAGAGGCCGCCCGTTCATTCTGTCAGGCCGCCGCCGACCGCGGAATCCTGTTCGCGCCCGGAGACTGTTTCGACGCGCCCTCGCATTTCCGCTTGGGATTCGCCGCGTCCGGAGACAACTTCGGCCGCGCGCTCGACCGTCTGGAAGAGTTCGTGAAGAGCTGGTCCGCGAAGATGGTCACAGCCTGAATGGAGGCTGGCTCGTTGGCTTCATCACGCTGCAGCCCTGCGGTTTGCGTTTCCCGGGACAGAGAGTATTACCAGCATCCGCTAGAACGAGACCCCGCAGGCTGCCCCACCTTTCGCGTATTCCTTCGAACTACTACCAACTGAGGCTGCCACATCCTTCCCCGCTTTGGGGAGGGTGGGAGTTCCACAACGTATGTGATTTGTATGCTCCGAAACAGTTCGGGGATCCCACCACGAAGCGTCGATTGAAGTTGCAGATGCCACGCTTTGAAAACCGCAAAGAGTGGGGCAGCCTCGCTGGTAATCGACGGCACAAGCCAAACACCGGTTTGTTGCTTGATCTATAAGTGCAAGCGAACATCTCGAACAAACCTGCGCGCAGGACGTTTATCCATTCCAGTAGGTCATAGTTACCGTTCTAAATCGTCTTATGCTGATGTAAGTCAAGAACTTACAACTGTGTTACTTACAACCCCTTTTGTAATCTTGTGGTGTGACCATGGGGGAGCTATCTTGGCTTCAGTTTGATCGCGCCTGGCAGAGTTGCCGGCATTACCGCTCTCTTAGGAGGTAAGTTACTAAAAGGTTGCGCGAGGAAGACGGCATCTGCCAAAAGGAGAATTTTGTGAAGAGTGCCACTTTAGCCTTGCTTGTTCTGGCCGCATCGCTTTCGTCATGGTCGGTAATCAACGTCCCAGGAAATGCAGTCAAAAGTTCCAAGCATTACCGGGAAAGCGGCGTCGGCAACGCCACCGGACGCGCCGGATCCGCGAATATGACCGCCCGTGCGCTGCTCGGCAAGGACGGCACCGCCATAGTTGAAGTCACGACCGGCACGTTCGACTCGGGTAACACGCCTCCGGGCAGCTTCCGCAAAGTGCAATATAAGCCATTGACCGCCGCGGGGAAGGCGCTATACGCGCAGAATTTTTTCCCGACTACCGCCAGCGGCTATTACAGCTTCGTTTCGCCATCACTACACCGGGCGGAACAGATACAACTTCAGGGCAACATCAGCGACATCGACAGGAACCGCACCGATGTGGTGACGGTTGTGGAAACGGTAAAAGTACGACCGGACTTGGCGGTGGAAAGTCTCACCTTCCCAAGTTCAGCCTTTGTTGACCATGCGGTAAACATCAGCGCCAACATTGTGGAAATGAATGCAGACGCTGGGGCCTCTACGACCTGTGTGCTGACCATTGATGGCAACGTTGTAGATCAGATGAAGAATGTGTACGTAGATGCAGCAGGTAGCGTAAGCTGCGCCTTTGTTTACACGTTTAACGCCACCGGCAACCACACCATCCAGGTGACCGCTGCCAACGTGGTTCCAGGAGACTGGGATACCAGCAACAATTCCAGTTCCGGCACGATCGATATCACAAATCCGATTACCGCCGAGCAGGGTTTTGCGTCCTTTCAAGATAACAACGGGGGGTTCCCCTATATCCGAACGTCCACGTTTGAGGAATGGCTTCTCGGAAGTGTAATTGAGAACGATTCCAGCACGTTCGGAAAATCTGGGCACACCCAACTTTCTAATACCACGTTCTCCAGTTCCGGCTGCACGGGGAGTACGAATGCAGTCCCATGGCAGTTTCCGGTCAACGTGACGTACACGGAAAACATGGACGGAGCACCCGTGTATTCCTTCACGGATACGGGCATCACTGGTAATACTGTCTTGTATCCTGGATACAACTTCCCGATGTGCAGCGGTGTGGTTGCAAGCAGAAATCTCCAGTATGGCAGCGACTATGCCAGTGACCACTGGAACTATCTCAGCTCCTATCAATACTACGACAGCGCGGGAAACCTTCTCTTCTCGGAACAAAGTGTCCAGAGCCAAAGATACGCTGGCGACGTTACTTATTTCTCGTACGGCTACCAGTGCTACTATTTGAACTCACCCTCCGGCACTTGCGACAACCCATCCGACTACTACGTGTGGAACACCCCGAGCCAAAACGTTTATGGCACGATCGTCCCTGTGGGGAGCACCTGGGTACCTACCGTCTCCACTCAGGACGCTGCGGGCAATACTTTTTCGGGCAGCATCAGCGTCTCGCTCAGCGTCACTCAGGTAACCAACAGTCAGCCGGAGACCTGCACCAGCTACGGCCCGGACAGCGACGGTTATTACTACCAAAGCTGTTCGTCCTACAACTATAACTACAGCATTACTGAGGGTTCGGTGTCGAACTAAGACAACCCATTCAGCTGATCTTTAATCCCCCGGCTTCAATTGCCGGGGGTTTTTTATTGCGCGTGTGTCTTGCGGGACTTTTTCTTCAGGCGCGGCGGCTAGCAGCGCGAGGCAGGTAACCAGAACAAGGACAGCACACGAATCGTTTTATAGATCCCACGACTCTTGAGTACACACCGCTCACATTGGTTCGCATTGCTAATGCTTGACTGGGTCTGCCGTTCCATCCGACCATCTGCCCGCGGGAATCATGAATACGTCGATTGGTTCCGGATCGCCATGGAACTGTGGATTCAGCATGACGGGAGAGTGGGGCACATCTGCACCCCAAACGGCACCGTCCATGAGCGGAGTGTAAAACATCAGGTGAGCTATCCAGCTGTGTTGGCCGTCATCGGTTAGGTACTGTTCTTTCGACATCATGTAGCTCATGGCTCCAGGCTCCAGAGGCGGCAGCTTTTGCTTTATGAATGTCTTGATGCCCTCGATGATCTGTGCTTTGGATTGACCGGCCAATACCATCTCCGTTCTTTTATACGTCATGGGCAGAATGGAGCGGGCAGCCGGCGGATTGAAGCAGAGCGGGCCTCGAAGTTTAGGGTTCCAAAAATTAACGGCAAATTCGCCATCGAATGGGCCCA
>Ga0207053_10199_pt1 | contig 16409 bp, 19 predicted proteins | sample Alteio_BWMinCont_59_FD_153290 | JGI IMG/M metagenome (GOLD analysis project Ga0207053, IMG submission 153290) | Enriched cells from forest soil in Barre Woods Harvard Forest LTER site, Petersham, Massachusetts, United States -... | ecosystem: Environmental > Terrestrial > Soil > Temperate forest >...
GGCGAAAATGAGCGATGCGGCGCGGGCGATGTCGCATCCAAACGCGTCCAAGGACATTGCGGAGCTGGCCGCGAAAGTGGCAGGGGTGGAAAATTTAGCTCCTAGCCATTAGCTCCTAGCTTCTAGCGGGCTAGGCAGCTAAAAGCTAAAAGCTCGTAGCTTCTTATGTTTGCCAAGATCCAGAGAATTCATTTTGTCGGCATCGGTGGTATCGGCATGAGCGGTATCGCCGAGGTGCTGCTGAATCTCGGCTACAAAATTTCTGGCTCGGACCTGAAGCGGTCGTCGGTTACGGACCGACTGCAGAGACTTGGCGCAACTATTTTCGAAGGCCATAGCGCCGAGAACGTCTCGAGTGCGGAAGTGGTCGTCACCAGCTCGGCAATCCAGTCGGGTAATCCGGAAGTAGAAGAAGCCCGCCGGCTGCATGTTCCTGTGATTCAGCGTGCGGAAATGCTGGCCGAGTTGATGCGCCTGAAGTATGGTATCGCCATCGCTGGCATGCATGGCAAGACGACGACTACCTCGATGATTGCCGCCGTGCTCGCGGCCGGAGGACTCGATCCAACGGTGGTGGTTGGCGAGCGTGTGGACGCAATGGGCTCAAACGCGCGGCTGGGGCGGTCGCAATATCTGGTGGCCGAAGCAGACGAAAGCGACCGGTCTTTTCTTAAACTCTCGCCGATCATCGCGGTCGTCACCAACATCGATCGCGAGCACATGGATTGTTATCGCAATCTTCAGGACATCAAACGCGCATTCCTGGATTTCATGGATCGCGTGCCGTTCTACGGAATCATTGCGCCGCATTTTGTCCAAACTGAAGCGCCGCATGGTGAGCTACGGCACGCGTAAGGGCTCGGATTTTCAGATCGTACTGAATAAAGATTTGTGGAGCGCCGGGCGTCCCCGCCCGGCCAACTCGGCCACGAATTCTGCACGGGCGGGGACGCCCGTGCCTCCACAGATCAGTTTGTTTGAAGTCACGTTTCGCGGAGGAGATCTCGGCCAATTCCGCCTGCACGTGCCCGGCTTGCACAATGTGCTGAATGCAACCGCGGCGATTGCGGTCGGAGTGGGTTTGGATATTCCCGTCGCCCAGATTCAAGAGGCATTAGAGAATTTCCGCGGCGTGGACCGGCGTTTTCAGTTGCGCGGAAAAGCAGCGGGAGTTTCTGTTATCGATGACTATGGCCATCACCCAACGGAAATTCGTGCGACCCTTGCTGCGGCGCGGCAATGCGGATATCGCAAGATTCACGTCATCTTCCAGCCGCACCGCTACACCCGCACCCGCGATCTGATGGATGACTTCGCGACGGCTTTTGAAGACGCCGACTCACTCCACGTTTTGGATATCTATCCTGCGAGTGAGCAACCGATCGAAGGCATTACGGGTGAAACGCTGACGCGAAGAATTTCTGAGAAGGGGAATCCGTCAGCCCAATATGCCGGATCTTTCAAAGATGCGGTTCAGGCCGCAACAGCGAATGCGCAGGAAGGCGACATGATTCTGACGCTGGGGGCGGGATCAGTTTCGCAGCTTGCGCCCATGTTGTTGGAGAAGCTACAGCCGGCTGGAATGCGAGAGTCAGAAACTAGTTCAATCTCCTAGCCGTGCAGCGCGAACCACAGCCCTGCCGCCGCAAACACGACTGGAAGAAACGCGCCGAACCTAGCCCAACGCATCCGAGGCAATTTCAGAACATCCGGATTTGCGTTGATGACGAAAAACAATCCGACAGAGAGCAGTAAAGCGACCAACAGATTCACACTGAGCGCTCCGATATTGTGCACGGCGAATGAGCAAATTGCCGTCGCCGCAAACAGCAGCATACCTGCGAATTCCTCCCAATTGGGTGGAATTGTCGTCCTGACCACTGAAACTCCCACGGCGCCGAGTTCTTGCTTGATCGCTTCGTAGCCAGCAAGCCTGCGTGGAACCAGAATCCAACGGTAGCGGTTGGATGTCCGTAGATAGAGACCTGTCCCCAAAGAAGGTTCTTCAGTCCGCACAATCTCCCCAGTGCTGAACTCTCTCTTGAATCCCTGAGGGCCAGACATGCCGACACCGCCGGGAAGAATTTCGGCACGGGTTTCTCTCAAAGATCGTCTCATCTTATCGGGCCAGCTTCTCCAGTTCCTGACGATGCTAAATATCGGCACCAGAAAGACTGAGGTAAGGATAGCGAAAAACCAACCCCGAAGCGGCTCGTGGAAGAGTGGAAAAGCCGGACGATAAACCATCAGTAGGCCGGCAACGCCGAGTACTATGAACGCAAGAATACTGAATCGACTGCGAACCCGCCCAGCCCTGGTGACCATTCTCTCGATCTGCTGTTCGCTATAGGTGTAAACGGCCATGCGACAAAATTCTAGCATTGAAGCTAGTCTTCTTCGGCCTGTTAACCCGAGTGCCTTATGTGCATTACATCTCCATCCTGCACGATATAGTCTTTCCCTTCCAGGCGCAGAGTGCCTTTGGCGCGGGCATTGGCTTCTGATCCGGCTTCGAGCAGTTGGTTCCAGCCGATGGTTTCGGCGCGGATGAAGTGATGTTCAAGATCGGAATGGATGGCTCCGGCGGCCTGAACCGCGCGGGTGTTGACGGGGATTGTCCAGGCGCGGCATTCGTCTTCACCGACGGTAAAAAAAGAAATCATGCCAAGTAGCGCGTAAGTTGTGCGGATGAGGCGAGTGAGCCCGCTCTCCTGAAGTCCGTAGCTGGAGAGGAATTCAGCGGCATCGGCGTCGCTCATTTCTGCCAGCTCGGCCTCGACTTTGCCGCAGATTGCGGTGGCTCCGGCGTTCGGTCGCGAGGCAACATCCCCCAGCTTGTATTTCGGGACCGCATTTTCCAAATCTTTGCCTAGCTCCGTGCTCTCGCCGATGTTCAGCACGTAGAGGATTGGTTTCTCGCTGAGAAACATAAATCCGCGAAAGCGTTTTTTGTCCTCTGGCGTCATCTCCATTTCGCGGAGAGGGCGTTCACTTTCAATCTGAGCTTTGGCGCGCCTCAGCAACTCGAATTCTTTTTCGAGATCGGCAGAGCGCATCTTCTTCAAGTCTTTTTCTACGCGCTCAAGACGCTTTTCAATCTGGCCAAGATCGCTGACCATCAGATCAAATTCTACGTTCTTGATATCGCGCAACGGATCAATCGGCCCGGCATGAGGAATGGAATCATCCTCGAAAGCACGCACCACGTGGGCGACGGCATCCACATTCCGAAGATGGCCGATGTAACCCGACTCTTTGAGCGCATCCTGGCCGATGGCGCCCAGGTCCACATATTCAACCGCGGCGTGGGTCAGCTTTTTCGGATTGCATTGCGCGGCGAGCCGATCCAGGCGGTCGTCGGGAACTTTGGCGACTCCGATGTGGGCCTCGCGCGGGTTGGCACGCGCCGGGGAAACGGATGCCTTGGTGAGAATCCTAAATAATGATGTCTTGCCTACCTGCGGCAGGCCAATGATGCCAGTTTTCATAGAGAGCTTTCAGCCGTCAGCTATCAGCCGTCAGCCAAGGACGGGAGCCGAATTAAACAGAATAAATGATTAGCGTGAACTACGCGTTTGAGGATGAAAAACGCCGCGCGACAGAGTAGAGCACCAGCAGTCCGATAATCAGCACCGCTCCTTCAATGCGAGTGGACCAAACGTGCAACGAATTGAATTCCGTGGTGATCGGACTGCCTGCGGGAAGTGCGGAGATCTCTCCTGCCGACATACGCAGCGTGTCCATGCGCGGAATGATCCTGAACTGCGAAATCGCGGTGAGGGCCAGCATAACGATCACCAGACCGTGGCTCAGGGCGGCAACGCGGAATCTTCCGAGTGCGAGGCGGTTATAGATCAATGAACACGCGAGAAACACAATTCCGGACGCAAAGCCCATCCAGTGCAGCGCGATCAACGAATTGCGGACGACCAGGCCGGCAAGGTGCGGCGAAGGAAGGACAGTGAATGATGTCTGCGCGACGACGGGGAAGAAGATGAGGGCTCCCAGCCAAACAGCCAGCGCAAGCAGCATTAGGAAGCGCAGGTAGGTCATGCACTGAATGATAAGGCAAATCCAAGAGCAGATTCCTCGCTGAGGCGATTCAGAATGACAGCATGTGAGCTTACGTTGCGGACTCACCTTCAGAATGAGAAAAGCAGATTCCTCACTGCTAAAGCAGTTCGGAATGACAGTATGGTGGTTAAGTTTTGTTATAACGAACTACTGTTGAAGGGGAGCTACACCGGCACCGGCACTGACTCGACGATTTCCTGAATGACGTCTTCGGCGCGCACAGATTTCTTCAGGCCCGACGAGTTCATTCCGTGAATGGCTACTCGGTGCGCGAAGACCGGCACTGCCAACGGTTTGAAATCTTCGGGGACGCAGAAGTTTCGTCCGTCCATAAACGCCATCGCCTGCGCGGCACGATACAGCATTTGCGATCCGCGCGGCGAAACTCCGAGCGTGAGTTTTTCGTGCCGGCGCGTGCGGGCCACGATTTCGAGCGCGTAGCTCACCAGTGAATCGTCCACTTCTACTTGCGTAACCTGGCGCTGCATTTCAAGAACGTCGGCCCCAGTCAGCACCGGCTGCAAATTCTCCAGTTGCGCTGTCCCCGCCTCGGCGCGAAGAATCTGGCGCTCCGAGTTGCTGTCGGGATATCCCATTTGCACGCGCATCAGAAAACGGTCAAGCTGCGACTCGGGTAGCGGATAGGTTCCGTGGTGTTCTACCGGGTTCTGGGTCGCGATAACCAAAAACGGCTGCGGCAACGAATGGCAGATCGCGTCGACCGTGACCTGGCCTTCGTTCATGGCTTCGAGCAATGCCGATTGAGTTTTTGGCGTGGTGCGGTTAATTTCGTCGGCCAGCAGGACGTTGGTGAAGATCGGACCACGCTTGAATTCGAACTTCTGCTCAGTGGCCGAGTAAATTGAAATGCCGATGATGTCGGAGGGAAGCATGTCGCTGGTGAACTGCACGCGCTGAAAACTGCAGCCCAGCAGGCGCGCCAGAGCATGCGCCAGAGTGGTTTTGCCGACGCCCGGAACGCCTTCAATTAACAGATGCCCGTGCGCCAGCACCGAAACCATAGCCAGACGGACGACCTCATCCTTGCCGCGAATGACTTTTTTGAGTTCACTTTCCAGGCGGGAAGCCCGATCCGACGCGGCAATCACAGTTTCCGGGGACATGAAGGCGATTCTACTATGTGGTGATGAAAGCGAATGGTTACCTTAGTGACGCGGTGAGCTGAAGCTCGCTTCGCTTAATTTCAACGCTTGACGCGGCCATAAATGGCCGCTCTCCCACGGTATTTCGGGAGCCTGGCTCTGGGCCCCGTGATCTTCTATCCTTGCATGGTGAATTCTGCTGGCCTTCCCGTCAGCCGCTCGATCCTCTTGGCGGTCGGAGGATGGGTCGAGAACAGGTTCCCCATGCTCATACCTAAGAACGGTTGAATAATGAAAAGATGCGCGGTAGATGGAGTGGCTTGCAGCGGCAGGCGTTTCGAGTAGGCGTCCAGCTTGGCCAACGCGCTGGCCAGAGCGTATGGATTCCCGGTGAAATGCGCGCCGGTTTCGTCAGCCTGATATTCGCGCGAACGTGAAACTGCAAGCTGAATAAGCATCGCCGCAATCGGCGCCAGAATCAGCATTAGCAGAGCGGCGAAGCCTCCTCCGCCCCGATTATCCTGATCGCGTTCGTAACCCCCGAAGATCATTCCCCAACGCGCAATTTCGGCGAGGTACGTGATAGCTCCCGCGACGGTCGCCGCAATTGAGCTGATCAGAATGTCGCGATTACGCACATGACCGAGTTCGTGAGCTAGCACGCCCTCAAGTTCTTCGTCAGTCAACAAATTCAAAATACCTTGAGTGACTGCAACGGACGCGTGATTAGGATTGCGTCCGGTGGCGAATGCGTTCGGTGAATCGCTGGGAATCACGTAAATCTTGGGCATCGGAATCCCGATCTTCTGGGTGAGCCGCTCGACGATCTGATAGGCGCGAGGAAGTTCTTCGCGTGTGACTGGTTTCGCGCGATACATGGCGAGTGCGATTTTGTCAGAGAAAAAATAGGAGAGGAAATTCACCACTGCGGCGAAGACCAGCGCAATCAGCATGCCATTTTGCCCGCCGAGAACTCGCCCAACAAACATCAGCAGCAGGGTGAGTGCAGTCAGCAGAAACGCGGTTTTAAATGTGTTGCCCATAAGTTTGCCCCCAACTGAATAGATGCCAACCATCGACTAGGCGGTTCGGGGGGACTTTGGCCACGAAACCGATGGGCCTTTCCGATCTCTCCCACCCTTCGAAAATCGCGAAGGATGGGCACCTCAGGAAATTGATCTAGTTTTTACGTTTGATAGCGCGGGCGAGAGTTTGGTCGAGAGCCGACTTGGTCTTGGTGTATTCCTGGTCGGATATCTGCCCCTGCTTGTGCTCCATTTCAAGCTGGAAGAGTTCTTCCTTCAAAGCTTCGAGCAAGGCGCCGGAGTGGCCGACGGAACCGCCTGCCACCGCGACGGCTGTCGGAATCTGAGTCTTTGAACGCGAAGTCGTATAAACAGCCCCGCCCGCGAGCACCATACCGAAGCCCCCGAGGAGCCACCACCGGTACTGATCCAGAGGGTCGGGATCTTCGCCCGGCTTTCCCAGTCCGCCGCCGGGACGATTATCGGCGGGTGTCGCGGTCCCGCCCGGAGATCCATTCGAGGCGTTCTGATTTTGATCTTGGAGCATGCCCTCGCCGGAAACTTCGAAGGCCAGGTTTTGCCCCGGCTTGGGATTGCTCGCAACTTCTGCGATGGCGTCGGGCAGATCAGGCGGTTGCTTGTCCTGATAAACGCCGGACTGCTTGGGAGTGAATCCCAGGGCCCGCGGCATGATGACCACGAAATGCTGAAGCGGATAAATCTCGAGCGGATTCACCGTCATTTTTCCAGAATAGGTCAGGTGATAAGTGACCCGAAACTGCGTCTGGCCCGGCCGCAGCGGAAAAACGAACGCGTACCGCCCCTTTATTTTCTGGGGCACCGGGGTCGTGTTGACCCACTGCCCGCCAGCGGTCTGGGCCTGGCCGTCGTCGATCTCAGCGTTCTCCGGGGCGTTAAATTCGAAGCCGGGGTCGCTCATCTGGGTGCGCGGGGGCTGCGACGTGTTATCGACGGCAAACAGACGCATGATCGCGATGTCGCCTTTACCAGCCTGCAAATACATAAGATCGGCGACTGCCTTCACGCCTTCGACTTTCTTAGCGGCGTCGTAAACCTGCACGTCGACGGATTTCGTTCCCGGTGGCGCCGGCTGATGGTAAGTGACTCCTTGATGAACTACTCGCACGAGGTGAGGGGCGTTCTCGTCGGAGTCGGAAAATGACAAAGTAAATTTGCCCTGGGAGTCGGTCTTGGCGTGTGCGGCTTCCTCCATCCCCGCAGCGAGCTTGATCAGGATAACCTCGTCTCCGGCAGAAGGCTTACCGGTGGTGCCATTGGTGACGACGCCGGTGAGCGTGGCGGCGTGGGACCCCGCGGTTGCGCATAGGACTATCGCGAGCGCGTATCCAAGTTCCCGAACGGTTTTACGATTGATGTTCATTGCGCTTTCTTATCTCTTGCTCTGTGAAACTCTGTGTCCTCTGTGGTTAAATCAAAATCCTAACCACAAAGAACACAGAGTTTGACAGAGGAAACATGCAACCACAGAGGGAACCGAGCAACCACAGAAGGTACCCTTCGACTTCGCTCAGGGCAGACTCCTTTCACCGAGGAACTCGCGCGGGTGTGCCCGATTCCAATCGCGAGATTTCTGCCAGGATCGTCGCCGCTTCCTCTTCGAGTGAGTTTTTCATCGATGAATAATCGATTTCCGGAATTTTCCCCGCCTTGTGCTCGAAGTTCAGATCACGCAAATTCTCGTAGACCACTTCTTTGCGCTCGCGTAAATATGCGGCACGAGTCTTCTCCGGCCCGGCCGTCACAGTCTCCGGAACACTGAAAACGTAGAACAGGGCGGCAGCACCGACTACGGCGCAAAGAAACGGGATCATAGTTCAGTCTCCCTGCGGGCCTGCTCGCGAAAACGATCGAGTTCAACGCCTCGAACCGTGGCCGGAATGCCTACGCGAATTGCTGATGGCCGTTTCTTCCATACGCCAACAACGAAGACAACCAACGCAATTCCCGTCACCAGCGCTAAGTACGGCATGATCCAAGCAATTCGGTTGAATCCGCGATTGGTTGGCACCGTCAACACCGTGGTTCCGTAGGTCTGAATAAACCATTGGAGGACCCCGTTGTCGCTGTCACCGCGAGTGACCGCGGCGGTCAACTCGTCACGCATACGGGTCGAATAAGAGCAGCCTACGTGATTGCACTCCAGCAAAATTTGATTGCAGCCGCAGACGCACATCATCTGATGGCCGAGCCGGTCGATTCGGGCAGAATCGTCTCCCGCGCCGAGCAGGAGAAGCACTCCCACCAGCAGTGCCGAAATCAAATGCAAACGTCTTGCGTAAGGCGATAAGAACGGCATCAGTCTCCCGCTCCCAGGGGGGCAGGGCGGACGTGAACGCCCGTCTCGACGTTGTCTCGGACTGTAGCGCGGCTTGGCGCCGCGTTCGGAACCAACGACGAGATTGTGCCGAAGACCATTGTTACCAGCCCGATCCAAATCCACGAAACCATCGGATTCAAATGCGCCTTAATAATCGGGCGGCCAGTGTCCTGGTTTTGGCCTTCGTACACCACATACAAATCTTCTTTCAGGGTCGAGCGGATGGCGGGCACGTGTTGCTGCTGCTGGCTGGCAGTGTAAAAGCGGCTTTCGGGGTAAAGCGTGTCAATCTGCCGGTCGCCCTTGAATACCTGAATGATCGCGAGATCACTGCTGTAGTTCCCATTTTCCTCTTGCGTGTAAGAGCGGCAGAGAAGCGTATATGGACCAAGCTCCATCTTGTCGCCAAAAGCCATTTCTTTTTCAGCCTCGCGGTTGAAAGGCGTGCCCAGAATACCGATGAAAACCAGCGCCACACCGAAGTGGACGACATAACCTCCGTAGCGCCGGGTGTTGCGGTGCCACAAGCGAAGTATTGAAGCCGCGAGATTCTCCCCGGTGTGACCGGAGATGACGCGACCCCCTCGCACGAACTCGGAGATCACGGTAAACGCAACCAGGGCGGCCAGCATGGCAGCCATAAGCGCATAGAAATAAGAAACGTCTGCCCACGGCTTGACGCCAAGTACGACCAGAGCGATTCCAACTGACAACGCGCCCAGGCTCGGCCACAGGAAATTGCGCTTCAGGCTTTCAAACGAGGTTTTGCGCCAGGCGAGAAGCGGGCCTACAGCGGTCAGCAAGAGCAGCAGCAGGGCCACCGGAATTGTGACCTTGTTGTAGAAAGCCGCACCGACCGTGACTTTTCTATTTTGCGCGAGTTCGGAAATTTTCGGGAACCACGTTCCCCAGAGCACCGTGAAGCAAGCCAAAATAAAAAGCAGGTTGTTGAACAGAAAACTCGATTCGCGCGAGATCAGCGACTCCAGCTTGTTCTCGCTGCGCAGGTGCGAGCGGTTCTTTACGAAGAAGAAGGTGAACACGCCCAAGCTGATCACCAGGAACCAGGCGAACCAGTCTCCGATCGAAGATTGCGCAAAAGCGTGTACCGAGCTGATGATCCCGCTGCGGGTGAGGAAGGTCCCGAGAATCGCCAGCCAAAAGGTGCCGAACACCAGCCACATGTTCCAGGTCTTCAGCATGCCCCGTTTCTCCTGCATCATCACGGAGTGCAGGAATGCCGTGCCGGTCAGCCACGGCATGAGGGACGCGTTCTCCACCGGGTCCCAGCCCCAATAGCCGCCCCAGCCGAGCACCGAATAGGCCCAGTGCGCGCCGAGAAACACACCGCAGGTCAGAAAGCCCCAGGTCACCATGGTCCAGCGGCGGGTTATGTGGATCCACTTCTCGCCAGGGTACTTCATGGCTAGCGCGCCCAATGCGAACGCAAACGGCACGGTGAAGCCTACGTATCCCAGATAAAGCATGGGAGGATGGATGACCATCTCCGGATATTGCAGCAGCGGGTTCAGACCATTGCCGTCGCTGGGTATAGCTCCTTGAGTGACTGCAAATGGCTTGGCGGCAAAATTCAGCAACAGCAGGAAGAAGACCTGTACTGCGGCAATGACTACGGACGCATGAGCAAAGAGGCGAACATCAGTCTTGTGGCGCAGTCGCAAAACCAGCCCATAGCCTGAGAGCAGAAGGGACCAGAAAAGCAGCGACCCTTCCTGCCCCGACCAGAGGGTTGCAAACTTATAAGGCAACGGCAGGTCGCGGTTGCTGTGGTGAAGAATGTAGGAGATGGAAAAATCGTTGCGAAAGGCAGCGGTCACCAGAACCACGGCCCCGAGAAATACCGCGCCGAAGCTGGCAATTCCGGCGCGCCGTGCGGTTTCGCTCAGCCGCTCCGAGCCGGGCTGCTTGCCGACGAGCGCAACCAATCCGGCGACGAAAGAATAGAGGCTCAGAGCCAGCGCGAGCAGGAGGACAAAACTACCTAATTCCGCCATGAGAGAGCTTCATTTTTTCAGAATTGCAGAAAGGAAGCAACGTCCCCTATCAGGCCGCTACATTCGTGCGTCATGCCAGCCGGATTTTGGTCAAAGGTAGTTATTGAGGCGCCGGCGAAAAAAAATAGCGCCACGCTGCAGACTCAGATTAACGAGCGCTGAAAACTGACCACGGAATCGTTGCCGGTTCCGCTGCGATCATGCGGTGTGGGCACGACGGGCCAATACTTCGCGCTCAGCTGTCAGCCAGTCTTCCTCTTCGAATCCTTCGATGTATCCACGCTGTGCGTAGAGTTCGTAGGCTCGGAGGCGAATTGCGGCTTCGAGATCCGCAGAGCCGTTGCGTGAGGAGCCGTTCTGCGAGTTGCCGTTCTCGGGCATTTGCAGGACTTTGTTGTCAGCTACGGCTTTCGTCGTCGATTTCGGGGTGCGGGGGGATTTTGCTCTCGGCATTGCTTTACTCCTTAAGACTCGTCAAATGGTGATTTTGAACCCACACACTGACGCAACAACCGAACGGCTGGTACATCTTTTTTGGTGGCGGGATATATTCCTATGATAAACCTGAGTGGCTGTGGAATTGGCAATTTTGCGCATAAAAAATTCTTCTCCGAAGGAGAAGAATTTCCGTAGGTTCGATGCTGACGGGGTGTTAAAGCTCGAAGAGTTAAGGGCGTCTGATGGGGAACAGCTCAGGCGCAGGCGTCACGCCAGCCCGGAACTTCCTTAAGGCCTTCAGTCCGGGTCTGCTCGAAGAGCCGGATGCGGTGGCGGGAATGCTCGAATTCGTGAATGTCCGCCCATACCTCGGCCTGCCAGGCGTAATCATGAACGGCACATGCCCCGCAGGTGGCGCACCGGGTGTGGAGCTTTTCGGCAACGTACCGCCGGCGGGGAGGTTCCGGCAATTCTATAAAAATGCAACGAACCTCTTTGATGTCTTCATTTTCCCCAATCACGTGTTCGTAACGCAGAAGGTAGCCGAATCCTAGCTTGCCAGCTTCACTCTCGGCCTCCGCGCGGGTATGAAATGGGCCATATTCTGCGCGCAGTTGTTCGGTTGAATCACAGGCCATCCAAAAGGTTTCTTTGTAGTTCATGCGCGGCTGCTTTTCCCCGAAAGAAACTGCGCCCAACCGTTTTGTCGGCGCAGCAAATCAGGAAAAGATGAATTCCCCGGCTGGGTTCAAGCAATTCGAGGGCCGTATTTCTTGGCCAAATCCTTTGTTTTTATAGAGAATTTCGGCTCTGGGTGGGGGATTTCTGCAAGCGATTGCAATCCTTTGCTCAATTTTTCCGCACCGTGCTGCGCCTTCCGTTTGCCGCACCCTCTAGATAACTACCCGAGAGTCGCCGTACGATGGCGCAGCCGGGAGCAGGCGTATGAGCATTACCAACGAGCCGCGAAAGGCGGTAGAAGTTCCGGTTCGAGTCTTTGGCATGGACCGTGACGGCAGGCCATTCTCCGAGAATTTGACCACCGTCGACGTCAGCCTGCATGGGGCTAAATTGCGGGGATTGACGGCGAAGCTTCAGATGGATGAGATCATCGGCCTGACCTATGCCAAAAACAAAGCACACTTTCGAGTGAAGTGGATCGGAACGCCGGGAACGGCAACCGAAGGCGTGCTCGGTCTCCTGAACCTGACCCCGGCAAAGCCGTTTTGGGATTTCCCCTTATTCCAGACCGAGCCAGAAACCTTCGATAATGAGCCCGGCAATGAACGGCGACGCTGGCCGCGGGTGAAATGTTCCATCTCGGTGGAACTGCATGCTCCCGGACAGTCGGTGATCTGGGGCAAAGCCTCAGACATCGGCCAGGGCGGATGTTTCGTCGAGATGGCGATCCCTCTTTCAAACGACACCAGGTTCGACATCGCACTGTGGCTCGGAGAGAGCAAGCTGCATCTGCAAGGCCAGGTTGCCACTGTCCAGCTCGGGTTCGGAAACGGCGTGCGCTTTCTAGGTCTTACTTCAGAACACCAGGAGCACCTGCGCCGGTTTATCGAAACCATTGTCCGCCCGAAGCCGCCGGGATTGTCCTTGCGAAAGGTTCCGGACTCTAGCGCGGATCAAGCGCCGCGTCCAACCGCCAGGGGACGGGGACTGGGTTCAATCTGGACGCACTCGTCCCGCTCGATCCAAGACGCCCCGCCGTGAGAAGCGACATAGAGGGCGAGCTCCAGCCGGCTCCATACACCAAGCTTGTCGAACACGCCGCGCAGCTGGTTTTTAATCACCTGTTCGGTACAGCCGAGAAGGGCGGCGATTTCGGGATTCGTTTTGCCTTCCCAAACCAGGGTTGCGACTTGAATTTCCTTCGGACTCAACTGCTCACGAGGCGACATGATTCATCTGCTCCTTTTCAAAGATGGCGGTGGCGAGGATCACCCGCTTACGGCCTTGCTTGATTCCGGCGCGCAAAAATAAAGTGCGCAGGTGCTGCTTCACGGTGCGCGGGCTGATGCTGAGCTCTGCCGCGATCTCTTTATTGCTGCAGCCCTGGACCAGCAGTTTGAGCACCTGCTGGTCGCGGCGCGTGATTTTGATCTGATCCAGGTCCAACATGTTCTGCTCCTCTTTCTCGACCGAATTCCGGCACGCTCGAAGATATGCACGTCTTTCGCCAAAGCTTCGCCACCGGCCACGGCGCACCAACCGCCTTTTAATGCAGCACTTGTGGCTTCCTCCCGCCGGGGCCGTGCACAGCCAGCGTCGGCTGTCGCCCCTTTCTGGGAATAAGTTGTGCCACAATGAAATCCGCAGGTCTTTGACGAGTTAGATCTCGGACGACCAGACATACACGGGGATGAGAAGCCATGAACACACAGCAGCCGGCGTTTAGAAGTTTTGCGACCTTCGCATTGGTGGCATCACTCAGCATTCTGTTCTGCGCCTCTACCGGTGCTTTCGGGCAGCTGTCCAATCAAGCTGGCGCCGCGCCGGTGACCATCACGCTGCAGGATGCTCTAACTCGCGCGCAGAAGAATGAGCCGCAGTATCGGGCTGCGTTGACGCAATACGGCGTCGCCCGAGAAAACCGGGTACAGAGCCGCGCCACGCTCCTGCCGAACGTGAATTACAATGCTTCGTTTATCTACACGGAGGGCGATGGCGTCGGCTTGGGACGCTACATTGCGAACAACGGCGTGCACGAATACATAAGCCAGGGCAATGCCCACCAGGAGCTCTCGTGGCAGGCGCTGGCCGAATACCGCCGGGCGCAGGCGCAGGAGGCGCTGGCCAAGGCGCAATCCGAAATTGCCGCGCGCGGTCTGATCGTCGCTGTTACTCAGGCCTACTACGGGGCGATAGTCGCGCAGCGCAAGTTTTCTATTGCGCAGCGGGCGGAGGCTGAGGCGCAAACTTTCTTTGACATCACCGGCAAGCTGGAACGCGGCGGTGAGGTTGCCCACGCCGATACCATCAAGGCGCAACTACAGTTCCAGCAGCAGCAGCGTGCCCTGCAAGATGCGCAGCTTGAAATGGACCGCAGCCGCCTGGAATTGGCGGTGCTTATTTTCCCGAACCTGAATGAAAATTTCACCATGGTCGATGACCTGGAAAATCTGGGAGCATTGCCATCATTCTCCGAAGTGGAGACGCTTGCCGGCAACAACAATCCGCAGTTGCGGGCCGCGCTGGCCACGTTGAAGGCCGCCAACCACGAGATCGCAGCCGCATGGAACGGGTTTCTTCCCACCGTCGGTCTCGACTACTTTTACGGCATCGATGCCAATCAGTTTGCTGCAACCGGAATTAACCACACCATCACGCCTCCCTTGCGCTTGCCCAACCTGGGCTATGCGGCTTCCGCAACTTTGCAGATCCCCATCTGGAACTGGGGCGCGTCGCGCAGCAAAGTAAAGACTGCGGAACTCGAACGCGACCTGGCCAAAGTAGAATTAAGTTTTGCGCAACGGAAAATGGCGGCCGATCTGAAGGATTTTTTCAACCAGGCCCAAACCACCCGTTCTGAACTGGAGTCGTTGCGGCAATCGGCGGAGCTGGCGGCGGAGAGCCTGCGTCTCACCAGTTTGCGGTACCAGGCCGGCGAGGCAACGGTGCTCGAAGTTGTGGACTCTCAGAACACCCTCACCCTGGCGCAGAACGCTCTGGGAGATGGGCAGGTACGTTACCGGGTGGCGGTAGCCAATCTGCAGACGTTGACAGGAAAATTCTGATTTTGTGGTGCTGGGTTGAATGAGAACGAAAAAAGCAGAATGAAAAAAGAAAGACTCAAATTCAGCCACGTTATTTTGCTCCTCGCGATTTCCGCCGCGCTCGCCATCCTGGCAGGGTGCTCGGGCAACGCTAAGGAAGCCGAGCCGGCCGTGCCCGTCCAGATCGTGCAGGTGGAGCGCACCACTCTGCAGCAGAAAGTTACGGCCGATGCGGTGCTGTTTCCCATTGCGCAATCGGCCATCGTCCCCAAGATCAGCGCTCCGGTGAAGACATTCCTGGTGAATCGCGGGAGTCACGTGCGCAAGGGACAATTATTAGCAGTGCTTGAAAATCGCGATCTGGCCGCCGCCGCCCAAGAGAACAAGGGCGCCTATACCCAGGCCGAGGCTGCTTACGAGACCACGACTGCGGCCGATCTTCCGCAAGAGATGCAGAAAGCCCAACTCGACACTCAGGCTGCGAAGCAGGCGCTCGACGCGCAACAGAAAATCTTCGACAGCCGGCAGGAATTGGTCCGGCAGGGAGCGCTGCCGCGCAAAGAACTCGACCAGTCAGCCGTCGATTTGACCAATGCCCGCAATCTGTACGAACTCGCGAAGCGGCACCTGGATTCGCTAAACGCCATCGGCGCACAACAAACTTTAAAATCCGCCAAGGGGAATCTTGAATCCGCGCAGGGAAAATTTCAGGGTGCAGCAGCCCAACTGGGTTATTCCGAAATCAAAAGTCCGATCAATGGTGTCATAACCGACCGGACTCTTTATCCCGGAGAAATGGCCTCAACGGGGATCCCGCTGTTGACGATCATGGACATTTCGCAGATAGTCGCGCGCGCCCATATACCGCAGGCAGAGGCAGTGCTGTTAAAGATGGGAGACAATGCCACGATTGCAGCCTCTGGAACCGACCAGCCGATAAACGCTAAGGTCGTGCTGGTGAGTCCAGCCCTTGATCCCAACAGCACCACGGTCGAGGTCTGGGTGCAGGGCAAGAATCCTCACGAGGTATTGCGGCCGGGGACCAGCGCGCAGCTCTCGATGGTTGCGCGTACCCTCCCCGATGCCCTGGCAATCCCTTCTGCCGCGCTACTGACGGGACAGGATGGGACAACCTCGGTCATGGTTGCCGGAAGCGACGGCAAAGCGCACCAGCACCCGGTGAAAGTCGGGATTCGCGACGGCGATCGCATACAGATCGTGGAGGGCCTGCAGGCTGGCGAGAAGATCGTCGGTACAGGCGCCTACGGACTCCCCGACAACAGCCCAATTACCACCGCCGAAGCCAAGCCGGACGACAAGAACCAACCCGAAGGAAGCAGCCAAAAGGAGTAGCGAGAGGAACACGTTGAACGAGTCTCATTGGTTTGCACGCCACTCCAAGCCGCTCATCTTCCTGATCATCACGCTGGCAGTGCTGGGCGTTTATCTCGCCTTTACCATTCCGGTCGCGGTTTTTCCAACCACCAACTTTCCGCGAATTCTGATCGCCGTCGATAACGGGGTTATGCCGATCGATCAGATGATGGTGATGGTCACGCGTCCGATTGAAGAAGCGGTGAACAGCGTGCCCGGACTGCAGCAGGTGCGCTCTACTACCAGCCGCGGCTCGGCGGAGATTGATCTCTTTTTCGACTGGAACGTGGATATGT
>Ga0207053_10181_pt1 | contig 16226 bp, 12 predicted proteins | sample Alteio_BWMinCont_59_FD_153290 | JGI IMG/M metagenome (GOLD analysis project Ga0207053, IMG submission 153290) | Enriched cells from forest soil in Barre Woods Harvard Forest LTER site, Petersham, Massachusetts, United States -... | ecosystem: Environmental > Terrestrial > Soil > Temperate forest >...
GGGAATCGGCAAGGATCCGACGATTGCCGTGCGCCAAGTGAGTTCGGAGTATTTCGAGACGGTGCGCACGCCGTTGCTCGCTGGCCGCGTCTTCAGCGATCAGGATATCGCCGGGGGATTGCCGGTGGCGATCGTCAATGAGACGACGGCGAAGCGCTACTGGCCCGGGCAGAGAGCCATCGGCAAGCACATCGCGAATTCGCGCGACATGATTCAGCGCGAAATCGTAGGCGTCGTCGGGGACGTCAAATTCAACGCGTTGAACACGGCGAATTCCGAGGAGATGGAAAGGTCATTAGATTTTTGGTAGAAAACCCGGGGTTCACTTGCATCAGCCGCGCGAAACTGTCCATGAGCAGCCCGGCAACAGTCATCAGCAGCAGCGCCACCGCAATTTCGCCGACGACTAGAATAGCCCGAAATACTCCGCGGCTGCCGCCTTCCGACGAGCCGCGGCTGCCTTCTTTCAACGACTCCTGCAGCTCTTTCCCCGCGGCTTGCAGGGAGGGTATCAGGCCAAAAATAATTCCAGTAGCACAGCACAAGACCAAGGAGAAGACCAGCACCACTGGATCAATCTTAGCTTCTGCCAATCGCGGCACAGTCCCCGGACTGAGTGCGCGCAACGCCGGCAGCGACAGCATCGCCAGCAGAACTCCGACCACGCCGCCGCCAAGGGAAAGCAACAGGCTCTCGCTCAACATTTGACGAATTAGGCGCATCCGCGACGCACCAAGCGCTTTGCGAACCGCAATCTCCCGTTCCCGCGAGGTTGCCCGCGCGAGCAGAAGATTGGCCACGTTCGCACACGCAATCAGCAGCACAAATCCAACGGCGGCCAGCAGAACCAGGAGCGAAGGACGCAACGCCCCAACGAGACTCTCTTCGAGCGAGCTGGCGGAAAGCGCAAAGCGCGTCGCGTCCACGTAATTCCCAAACTGTTCCTTGTACCGTCCGTTGATGGTGTCCAGCTCGGCTTGCGCGCGCGCAATCGATTCGCCGTCGCGAAGCCGTGCAACCACACCGAGATATCCCGCACCTGTTCGTATTTGCGCGGGGGTAAGAAAGCTGATTTCCGTCACCCGTGGAAGCCACACATCGGGCTCCGGAAACTGCAGGGGAAATTTGAAACTGGCAGGTAGCACGCCGACGATGGTGACATTTTTCCCATCCAGCGACAGATTCCTGCCGAGAACATCTTCCTGCCCGCCGAAATGGCTGTGCCAGAATCCATCGCTAATCACCGCGACGTCGGCCGCACCAGTTTGTTCTTCCTCCGGGAGAAAACTTCGCCCGCGCACAGGCGGAACTCGCAGCACTTTGAAGAAGTCGTTCGAAACGCGCGCCCCGTTGATAGCTTCCGGTTCCCGCTCCGTGACCAGGCTGGCCGTCAGCGAATAGTAGGCCGCGGTACTTTCCAGCGTCCGCGCCTGCTCGCGAATTTGGCTGAATTTCGTAAACGAGACAGGAACTCCATTCGAACCGGTTTGCAAGATCACCTGCGAAATAGCCACCAGGCGCGATGAATCCTGATAGGGCAAAGGCTGCAGCAACACAGCATTGACCACGCTGAAGATAGCCGTGTTCGCGCCGATGCCGAGCGCCAACGTCAGTACCGCCACAGCTGTGAAGCCCGGATTTTTTCGCAGCAATCTCGCCGCGTACTTCAAATCTTGCCAAAGGGTTTGCAATGTCCCCCCGCTTCTAGTGCAGCTCGTTCTTGTAAACGGTGCCGCCCTTCATCACAAACTTTACATTCTCCACTTCCGAGATGTCTTTCAAAGGATCACCGCTGACCGCGACGATGTCCGCCCATTTCCCTGCCTCGACCGTTCCTACTTTCTCGCTCCACCCCAGCAATTCCGCCGGCACGGACGTGCCGGAGCGAATCGCCTGCATGGGCGTCATTCCGTACTGCACGTAGTATTCGAACTCTTTCGCTTCATTCAATTTCTTCCAGTCAAAGCCGCCCGCGTCCGTCCCCAGCGCAATCTTCACGCCTTTCTTGATTGCCTTCGTAAAATTCTCACGCTGTAGATCGGCCATTCTCTGCCAATTTCCACCGCGGCCAGGCGCAACGTACAGACCCACGGTAATCGTCGGCACCCAATAAATGCCTCTCTTGGCCATCTCGTCCATCAACGCATCGGTCAGTCCATCCCCATGCTCAATGGTATCCACGCCCGCGCGCAGCGCCGCCGCGATTCCGTCACTGCCGATGGCATGTGCAGCCACTTTCTTTCCGATACGATGCGCTTCGTCCACGATCGCCTTGGCCTCTTCATCCGTAAAATTCACCATGGAGTGAAGGACGTTATCGGCTTCGAAATGGTAGCGCCGGTCGGAGTAATACTTGATCCAGTCCGCGCCGTACATCGCCTGTTCGCGCACCGCTTTGCGCGCGCCATCCGTTCCGTCCACATATTGCACGCCCGTCGGCACTTTCAACTCCCACGAATAGCCCAGCAGCGGGTACATTCCCGTCGGAGCCATCGCGCGCGTGGCCACCTGCATGCGCGGGCCGGGCACTTCGCCGTTGGCGATGGCCTTCTTTACGTCCACGTCGGCATACATGGCGCCCTCGGTCTCCAGGTCGCGAAGCGTCGTAAATCCGTGAGAAAGGGCGATGTGCGCATTGCGCGCGCCAAGAATCGCGCGGTACGGAATCGATTCCTTGAGCAGTTGCTCGTCGTACTCTTCGGCGCTGATGTCGCCATTCAGCATCACGTGCGTATGAACATCCATGAATCCCGGCATCACCGTCGCCTTCGATAAATCAATGACCTCCACGCCGGCGGGCGCACTTCCGCCCGCAGTCACGGACACAATCTTCTCGCCTTCAATCACGATAAGCGCATTCTCAATGAGCTTGTCGCTCTTTCCATCAATCAACCTACCGGCGCGGATGGCCACGCGGTGCGCGTCTTGCGCGAGCGCTAGCATCGGGATCACCAAACTCAGAAGGAAAGCAGCAAAGCTACGTCGCATGGAAACTCCTTTCTCAGCGACGCAAAGCCTACCAGAGATACGCCAACTCGTCGCGTCCCTACTGCATCCTAAGAGCAGAATGGCCGGTTTTACCTCCCAGCCGCTGGAACCACCCTCTCAAACATCGACAAGCAATCGAGCTTCGGCTACCATCTGCCACATGGGGTCGCGAGGAACGTACGCTCGTCAAATACGCGCCAAGACTTGGACCGCGCTCGCGCGGACTCCGCTTCTTCACGAAAAGAATTTCTATGTCGATCGATCTTCCCCGAAACCGCATCCCATTCGGACATCGATTTCCTGGGAGGAGAAGTGAGCCCATCGAATCTCGCTAACACTCCTCGAAATTCCATCGGGGAAGAAGCGCGCCGCAGCACGCGCATCGAACGGTCGGTCCCGTTGATCGTCTTCGGCCAGAACCGCATGGGCGAACCGTTTGTGGAGAGAACCGTCTCCACCAGCGTAAACCTGCACGGCTGCCGTTATCCCTCGCGCCACGATTATGGCGTCGGCTCGTGGATTACGCTCCAAGTAGTCGGGTTGAATGTCGAGCCGAAGCCTCCATCCGTGCGCGCGAGAGTGCGTTCCGTCCATCCGTCGCAGAGCGCACGCGAACTGCAACAAGTAGGCGTGGAATTGGAAAGCCCGGAAAATGTCTGGGGCATCGCCGTCCCTCCGCAGGATTGGCTGCCCGCAGGACAATCCAGTACTTCATCGGCGCAATTCGCCACTGCGGTTGCGCCGATATTGGAGCCGACGCCGATAACCGCGAATCTCGAAGAGCCCCCCTTGAAGCACGAACCAAAAATGGCCGAGGTCGCCACATTTCCTTCTCCGTCTCCCGTTGCCGCTAAACCGCCAGCACCGAAAGAAGTGGAGACGCCCAAGCCGCAACGCGTGGTCATCACCCCGGATGGGCTGGTCGCGGCATTGCAGGGAAGGCTGCAGCAGGCCGCTGAAAAAGCCGCGCAAGCAGCAGCCGCAAAGCACGTCCAGGAAGCGTTGCGCGGCGCGCTCGGCACCATCGAAGACGTCCGCCAATCCAGCGTGCGCGAAGTTCAGGAACTTTTTCCCACGGTCGTGGCCGCGACCAAAACTTCATCCAAGGAAGAGTTCGCCAGCGAGATCGCCGCGCAGTGGAAGCAGCAGATGGAAAGCTATCGAGCCCAGGCGGAAGAGCTCGCCCAGAGGCTGGAGAAACAAGCCGCCGATTTGCGCCACGAATTGGAAAAGTCCAGGCAATTCATGGAAAAGATGACCCGCGAGATCGAACCGCAGATCCATGCCCGCGTCAACGAAGCGGTAACGCAAGCGGCGTCCGTGTTTGAAGGAACCGCGGCTCGCACCATCGACCGCCGTTACGAGCGCCTGCTCGAGAATATGCACTCCGTCACGCAAGAAGCGCTCATGAAGCTCGATGCGCGCTCCGCCGAAGCACAGGCGCTGGTGCAAGGCGCGGTCAACTCCGCGCTAGGAGAGTTCCAGCGGCAGGCAGAGACGCACGCCGATACGACACTTTCGGAAGCGAAAGAACGTGCAACTGCCGCGCTGGCTTCGCTCGACGCGGAAAGCCGGGCCAAGTGTGATGTCCGCCGGCGAGAGCTGGAAGCCGAAGTGGCGCGCTCCACGGAACGTTCCACCGACCAATTCCGCAAAGGAATGAAAGCCTTCCTCTATTCCTGTCTGGTGGCCGCGGTAAGCGCCGTGGATGAACATTCAAAATCAACGCTGGATGGACTGCTGAAGGACAACGGGAAAACGCTCTATGAAGCAAACTCCGATTCCAGCTCAGCGGACGATGAGATCATTCCAAAATCAGACATCGATCCCCTAACCCATTAAGCTCGAGAACATCTCCATAGCGAAAGAAAAGGGCCAACCGCTCTCTCTAAACGGTTGGCCTTTTTCCTTTGTGCTCTTGCCGCAGAGTCCACGTCACCCTGAAGGAGGCAGGGTAACCGGCGCTGCGTGTGCTCTGGACGAATCCAGAAACTCGTAGAAACTCTTACCGCGCCGGAGCCGAACCCGGGCGCCGGAAGGGCCGCCGAGCCAGGTCTTCGATGGCATACAACGACTGCCGCGCAGTAACCATGACTGGGTTCTTGCTTTCCGCCAGCTGCTCAACCGCCATGACCCACGTGCGATGCAGCATGTACAAGCTGCCAAACGCGAGAGCGATCACCGCGAATCCCAATGCAAACAGCGCAAACGCCGCCAGCAGTTCCCGCACGAAGAAGAACTGCATCGCGACAACTATCCCCAGGAACCACCACATCCACTTCCGGCTCTTGTCCTTGATCTTCATCTTTCCCTCGTCCACCAAACCCAACCAACTGCCGGGCAACTGCTTTGCTTCTCTCTTGATTCCCTAACACTGGCTTAGATGCGCGACCCTGTCCGAAAGGTCCAGCCCCGTTCGACCTGTCCCATTTGACACCAGTTTAGACGGTAAGGCGATGGTACAGTAGATACATTTTGAGGCCTAAACCACTCTCCTAGTACCCCCATTTTGAGGCTGGTAGTACAATAAGTCCTAGTATTTCAATAATTTATGTTGCTTTCGACTTTCGCCTCGATTTTCGCCTATTTTTCCCTGTACTGCCTGTGGAAAACCTGCCCTTTCGTACAGGTGGGCAGCTGGCTCCCTCAGTAGTGAGCACTCCCCTCCGGGCGTTTCATCTGCCCATCTATCCCCCGGTATTAGCGCTCTCCCAGGCCCTCAGGTTGTTCAATCCCCTGACTTATGTTCTAATTCGCCCAACGCGCTCCCCTTGCGCCCACGATGGAATTTCTCGGCATCCTCGCCGTAATTGTGGTCATCGTCACCCCTATCCTGGCCATCTCCGCTTTCATTCGCGTCCAACGCCTGTCGGATCAGCTGCAAAGCACGTCTATGAACGACCTTGCGGGCCGTCTGCGAACGATCGAGCAGCACCTCACCATTCTTGAAAAAGCGCTGGGATCGGCCCCGCGCCAGACCACTCCGGCGCCTCCCTCCTCCCCCGAGCCGCAGGCCCCCATCCCAACACGGGATCCGGCGCCAATACCGCCGCTAACGCACGCGGCCCCTCCTCCACTGATTCCACAGCGAGAGATTCCCAAGCCGCGCGAAGTTTCCCTTTCGTCTCCGCAGGTCAACGTTTTCGCTGCACCACCGCTGCACAGTTCGCAGGCAAAAAGCTCCTCGGCCATGGATCTGGAAACACGCATTGCCGGCCGCTGGCTGAATCGCATCGGCATCACCGCCGTCATCGTCGCGGTCACTTTCTTTTTGAAATACGCGTTTGACAACAACTGGATTGGACCGAGCGGCCGCGTGGGAATTGGAATCTTGCTCGGCGCCGCATTGCTTCCCTGGAGCCACTGGCTCCTACAGCGGGGCTACGCCTATTTCTCTGAAGGCATCGCGGGACTGGGCGCGGCAGTCTTGTATCTCTCCATTTGGGCGGGCTGTCAGTACTACAAGCTCTTCAGCCTCGACGTCGGCTTCTTCGCCATGATCGTCATCACCGCGGTCATGGCCGCCGTAGCGCTGGGCCGCAATTCGCAGCGCGTCGCCCTGCTCTCTCTGTTCGGCGGCTTTCTCACACCTGTGCTGGTCAGCCAGGGCAAAGATGCCCAGGTAGTCCTCTTCACCTATCTCTTGATTCTCGGCGCGGGATTGCTGGTAATCGAACTGCGCCGCGACTGGCGCTCCCTCGCTCCGCTTTCCTTCCTTCTCACCCAGTTTTATTTCTGGGGCTGGCATGCCGAGTTCTACCGCCCGAGCAAGCTCGATCGCACGTTGATTTTCGCCACGCTGTTCTTTCTGCTCTACGCTGCGCTTCCGGTGCTTCGCGCCATTCGGGATTCCGCGCTGGACACCTACGACGTCCTCCTGGTTCTTGCGAACTCGTTTGCTTATTTCGCTGCTCTCTACGAAATGCTTTGGCCGCAGGATCGCTGGCCGCTGACGCTCCTGGCGCTCGCCCTCTCCGCGGCTTACGTCGTTATCGCGCGCCTCGTTCCCCCGCCAGAATCAGGCGAGGCGCCGCTCGCCCGCTTCCTTTTCGCGGGCCTCGCCCTGACCTTTGCCACGCTGGCCATTCCCATCCGCTTGGATGGCAAATGGATCACGCTGGCGTTCTCCGTCGAAGGCGCCATCCTCGTCTGGACCGGGTTCCGTTCGATGACCCCGTATCTGCGCGCCGCAGGCTATTTTCTGCTGGCGCTCTCCGCCGTTCGCATCCTGATTTTCCCCTTGCCCGCTCCGCAATTTTTATTCAATGAGCGTTTCGCGGCCTATGCCGTCCTCGTCGCTTGCTTCGGCGTCGTGCTTTACGCCGCCAACGAGTATTCCTCCTCCGTGGGCGAGAGCGAACTGACGTTGATGGGTGGCTTCGCCGTTGCCATCAACGTGTTCGCGCTGATCGCTCTATCGCTCGAACTTTGGGACCACTTCGGCCATCACGCGGAATTGGGAATCGACTCCGGCCTCGCCCAGCATCTTTCCCTCTCTCTTCTCTGGACCGCCTACGCCTCCGGTCTGATCGCCCTCGGAGTAATCCGGCAATCCGCCCTCTTGCGCTGGCAAGCTCTGGTCCTCTTCGGCCTGGTGGTCATCAAGGTTTTTCTCTACGACAGTTCGTACCTCGAGCGCTTCTACCGCATTGTCTCCTTCTTCATCCTCGGACTCGTGCTGCTCATCGTCTCCTTCATCTACCAACGCAAAGTCGCTCGCGAGCGCTCATCCTGATGGCGCGCCGCCCCTTTTCGCTATTGCTTGTGCTCGCGGCACTCGCCGCAACCGCACTCGCCGCGGATATGCCTTCCGCCTGGCGTTCCTGGCGCTACTCCCGCGCCATCGCTTCGCAGCAACCTGGCGCCCTCAACTACGTAATCATCGATCGCGAAATCTTCGCGCATTCGGAAAACCGGCTCGCTGATCTCCGCATCATTGACGACCTCGGCGCAGAACAGCCCTTCGAGCTGCGCTCCCGGCTCGCCGTGCCGACGGCACCAGTCACTTTCTCCGCCATCGTGCGCGAAAACAGCTACGTGCCCGGGCAATTCACTCAGATTGTTGCGGACCTGGGAGAGCGGCCAAATTTTTACAACAGCATCCGCGTTCTAACGCCGGAATCCGACTTCATCAACTGGGTCGAGGTGGACGCCAGCGACGACGCGCACCTCTGGCGCATCGTTAATCCGCGCGCCCCGATTTCGCGCTTCCGCAAAGACGGCCTCGAAGGCAGCCAGATCATCCGCTATTCGGAAAACAATGCGCGTTATCTTCGTCTCCGCATCCGGGAAGCGGCCCATCAATTCCCAGTAACGGGCGTCGAGGTCCTCGCCTATCCCGCTGCCGAAAAAGAAATTCTCAACTCCACTGACGCAGCCCTAACGGGAATGTTGTCGCCCGACTCCGAGAGTCCCCCCTCGCAAACACAATGGAATGTCGATCTTGGGAGCGCATCCGTTCCCGTCGCCGACGTTGTGTTCGAAACTGCTCAGCCGGAGTTTTACCGTGCAGTGCGCCTCTCAACGAGCGCTGACGCAAAAGAATGGCAACCCGCCGGCGGTGGAGAAATCTACCGCTATGCCATCGCGGGAAAAATAGAGGAATCCCTGCGCGTGCGCTGCTACGAAAGCTGGGGCCCGCGCTACTGGCGCGTGGAAATCCTCAACGCCAACGACGCTCCTCTCTCCGCAGTCCGCCTGTCGCTCGCGATGAACGTGCGTTTCGCTCTTTTCCATCCGAAGGAAGGCCGCACCTACCGTCTCCTCTATGGCAACGCCCGTGCCACCTCGCCGCAGTACGACCTCGCACGAACACTTCATATCGAGCCCAACGAAGTGATGCTGCACCCCACCTTGGGCCCGGAAGAGTTGACATCCAACTACGCCGATCCTCGCCCTTTCACCGAACGCCATCCCAATCTACTGTGGTTCGCCCTCGCCATCGCCGTAGTGTTCCTCGGCTACGCGGCCCTGCGCGCCCTGCGCACACCCAACTCCGCAACACCGTGAACAGCCCGCGGCGGCTCCTGAGCGTAATTCGCCCGCCTACTTGGAACGAAGTTAAATTTCAGAGGAAGCCAAAACAATCGGAAGGAGTGCCGCCAGAGTCTCGTTGGACTCTGTTTTCCTCAGTTGCCCTTCAACGCGTACCCTATGTCAAATGGCAGCTTCCCATCCACGCGTAGAACTTTCACCGAGCTATTGATGGCATAGACATCGAGAATCCCCACCGCCCCCGGAGTCAACTCCACCGTGCGCAGCAACTCTTCATCGCTGGACACGATTTTTACGGTGACCCGGGATTCATTCAATTTCGCTATCTCCACTTTGACGTCGCCCGGAGCGCCCCCAAACAATTTCTGCACCACCACATGCATCTCGGCAGAATCCGGGTCCTTCATCACCAGCGTAAAGCTCTTGCCGTCGGGCCACGCTTTTTGCGCTCCCTTGCAGAACTTCGTCAAATCGGCCAGCGGCACGTCCGCCAGCTTGCTTCCGGCGGAGACCACCACGGCCATGTTTTTGATCGCAGGAATTGCGGTGACAGCAAACAAGGCCGCAAAGCAAAAAACAGCGGCCATCCGCAGCCCGTTCCCAAATGCTTTCACCTTCATGTTCCCTACACTCACTTTCACGCAGGTTGCTCCTAGTATGTTCACTCGTCCCAACGCAGGGCAAGTACCCGTTCCGCGCTTTGTGCCCAACCGTGAGCCTCCCCCTTAGTACTTCCGTTCGCTATCTTCATCTTCGAGCACACCTGTACGACCGGCCAGTATCCCCGCGATCCTTGTCCGCGCTACGTTTTTAGCCGGGATCATCCTTCTATTCCTATCCTTCTCGGGGAGTGTGTGGCTATGAAGCGTTTCGCGGCTCGTTTTTTTCTGCTTATCTTTCCCTCGCTCGTGGGCGTGAGCGCCTGGGCACAAACCTCTTCTCCTCACCTCGAGGAAGCGGCTTCCCGCGCCACCACGAAGGCTCCGGCGGTAGCTCCCGTTCCGCAGCAGCTTTTTGGCGCCATCGCACTAACCACGCACTCGGAAGAGGCTCGCAAGTTTCTGGAACTGGCCGTGGACAAATATGAAAACGCCATGTACGACGACGCCGTCGTTCATGCGCGCCACGCCACGGAGAAGGATCCGCAATTTACTCTCGGCTACGCCATGCTCTCGTTCGCGGCGCGCCGCACTCTTCCTGATTCTTCCGCTCTGGCGAAGGCAAAAACTCTCTTTCCTAACGCCGCTCCCGACGAGCAGCTCCTTGTCCGCTGGATGACCAGCATTCAGGATCGTGACCTTCTTCCCGCCATCATGAGCATGAACGATCTTCTCAAGCGCTATCCACGGGACAAGCACGTTCTTTATCTCACCGGCGAATGGCTCTTCCTCCAGCAAGACGAAGATCGCGCGCGAACGCTGATGGAAACGGCTCTGCAAGTCGATCCAAACTTTCCAGCCGCTCTGAACCGGCTTGGCTACCTCTATGCCCAGACCGGTGAACCCGCAAAAGCTCTGGTGTCCCTCAAGCGCTACGCGGAAGTCGAGTCCACTTCCCCCAACCCCGAAGACTCGCTCGGCGAAGTTTCCCGAATTTCCGGTGACGACGGGGGCTCCCTCGCGCATTACAGCGCCGCTTTGCAGGTCGACCCAACCTACTTCCCCTCGCAAGTCGGCCTCGCAGACGCCCTGACTCTCATGGGCGATTTCAGAAACGCCCGCCACGAATATGACCGCTCCATCGAGATAGCCGTCAGTCCGCGCGACGAACTCTACGCCAAATATCAGAAGGCACTTGTTTACTTCTGGGAAGGACAACTGGACCAGGGCCGCAAGGCCCTCGCAGGTCTCGCCGAAGAAGCCGCCTCCAAGAACGAACCAAACGCGCGCTTTGAACTCGGCTTGGGACGCGCCATGCTCGCCGCCACCGTTCCGGAGGAACTCGATCAACTTGGAAAGCTTTCCGTCTTTCTAGCTCAGCCTCTCGCTGGCATGAGCGAAGCAGACCGCGGCGTCGCTCGCGCCTCGGTGCTTCGAGAGCGTACGCGAGTCGCAGCTCTAAATCATCTCGCAGACAATGCCGTCGAAGCGATTTCTGAGCTTGAAGCGCTTGCCGGGACTTCCCGCGATCTGGTCATCGAAAATGCCTATGAGTCCGCTCGTGGTTACTTGCTTTTCACCCAGGATGATTTTGCGAGCGCGGTAGACGAACTGGCAGCGGATCCCCAATCCCCCCTGGCATTGCAGCAACTCGCCGCCACCCAGGACAAACTCGGTCTCGCCGCCGCAGCCCAGGCAACGCGCACCCGGCTGAAGTATCAACGCGCGCCAACCGTTGAGTGGTACATGGTCACGCGCGATCGCACAGCGGGATCAAACTAGAATCTCCTCCAACAAAAAAAACGCGCTGCTGCGGCAGGTCCCCCCGCCCGTGGCAGCGCGTCTTAATTTTTCGGCGTCGGCCCTACGCCTTTTTCACCAGCCGCGTGATCCACACCAGAAGCACCGCCCCCACAAACGCCACGATGATCGACCCAATCATCCCTCCGCCCGGCCAGATTCCGAGCATTCCGAACACCCAGCCGCCGATGATCCCGCCAAGTATTCCCAGGATGATGTCCACCAGCACGCCGTACCCGCCGCCTTTCATCACTTGGCCGGCGAGCCACCCCGCAATTAGCCCAACCACAATCCAGTAAAGCATCTTTATTCCCTCCCTTTTTCTCTCTCTCGCTGCGAAGGATTGAAACCCTGGGTGCCTACCTTGTAGTCCGCGACTTGCCGAATGTCAACCGCGCGGCTTACACTGGCTCACAAGAAAACATTTCAGTTTTAACGGAGCGTTGATGACTTCTCGTTTTCGTCTCTTTGTCTTGCCGCTACTCGTGCTGGCCCTGCTATGCTCCGCCTGCTCGAAGCTTACAGACAAAAAAAACTCGGCAAACTCGAGCGCGCAACCCGGCTCCCGCCCCACCATCGTTTTCATGACCGATTTCGGCGCCGCCAACGACGCCGTGGCCATCTGCAAAGCCGTTATGCTCAGCGTGGCGCCCGACGCGCGCATCATGGACATCACCCATCAAGTCACTCCGTTTTCCATCGAAGAAGCCGCGCGCTTCCTCGAAGCCGTCACCCCCTACTATCCCGAGGGAACCGTTTTCGTTGCCGTCATCGACCCCGGCGTCGGCACCTCCCGCAAAGCCATCGTCGTCAAATCCCGCAAGGGCCAATATTTTGTTCTCCCCGACAACGGCCTGATCACTCCCGTGCTCGATCGCGACGGCCTCGCCATGGCCCGCGAAATCACCAATCAAAACTGGATGATCCAGTCCGCCATTTCCTCCACGTTCCATGGCCGCGATATTTTTTCTCCCGCCGGCGCGCACCTCGCCGCCGGATGGGATTTCAATCTCGTCGGCCCCGAGGTCACCCAACTCGTCCGCCTCACTCCAAAATCCTCTACCACGACCGACAAGGGCATCGACGGCGACATCATCGGCCTCGACGATCCCTTCGGCTCGCTCATCACCGATATTCCCGGCGACGAATTCAAAAAGCTCGGCTACAACCTGGGCGATAAAGTCGTCGTTCAGCTCAACAAAAAAACCGTCGCGCTTCCTTACGCCAAGACCTTCATGGACGTCCCTGTGGGCGATTCGCTTCTCTACATTGATTCCCGCGGCCGCGTCGGCATTGCCATCAACCAGGGCAACTATTCGAAAAAGTTTGCCGTCGAGCCCCCCGGCACCGTCTCTATCCCGCGCAAAGGCACACCGCTCAAGGGAAAGTAAGGCCTGTCTTCGAGCGCTCTTCTGAACATTGGCTGCGGCAATCTGGCGCGCTCCTGTCGTAAAGGTCTTCTAAATTCTCTTGCTCATCACTCGGTTCCCCTGCTTTTTTGGGCCGCCCGGCGCCAAAAACCTATTTTGGGCGAGATTCTTCGGAACTTCTCCCGCCTGCACTCGTATCTCACTAACGAATCGCCAAACTCTACGCTCCGTTGTAAGGTCACTTACGCGAGGGAGGTCCGCCTCATGGAATCCGTTGGCAGCCAGCTCAAGCAGGTCCTGCGCAGACTCCGCAACGCCCCCATGTTCACCGCCATCACCCTCATCACTCTCGCCGCCGGCGTCGGAGCCAACACCGTCGTCTTCAGCGTCCTCGAAGGCGTCCTGCTGAAGCCCCTGCCCTATCCCAAAGCCGACGAGCTCGTCGGCGTCTGGCACACCGCCCCAGGCATCAACATCAAAAACCTCAACATGTCTCCCTCCAACTATTTCATCTATCGCGAACAGGGGCGCACCTTTCAGGACATCGGCCTCTATCAAGGCGATTCCGTCAGCGTCACCGGCCTCGCTGAACCCGAACAAGTTCAGTCGATTAACGTCACCGAAGGCCTTCTTCCCCTCCTCGGTTTTACTCCCATTCTCGGCCACACTTTCACCAAGCAAGAAGATTCCCCCGGCGCTTCCCCAACCGTCATCCTCACGTATGGCTATTGGCAAAGAAAGTTTGGCGCCGACCCCAATGTGATCGGCAAAAACATCATTGTGGATAGCAAATCCAGCCAAATCATCGGCGTCCTGCCACAGAAATTTCATTTTCTGGACTGGGACGACCCCGCCCTACTCACTCCGTTTCAGTTGGATCGCAACAAGGTTCACCTCGGCAACTTCAGCCACGAAGCGATTGCCCGCCTCAAGCCCGGTGTAACCATGGAGCAAGCCAACGCCGACGTCGCTCGCATGCTACCCATCGTCATGAGCTCGTTTCCCCCGCCGCCGGGCTTCAGCCTCAGACTCTTTGAAGATGCCCACATGGGACCAAATGTCCGCTCTCTCAAGCAGGATGTCGTCGGTGACGTAGGCACCGTTTTATGGGTGCTTATGGGTTCTATCGGATTAGTGCTGCTGATTGCCTGCGCCAATGTCGCCAATCTGCTCCTCGTCCGCGTCGAAGGCCGCCGTCAGGAACTCGCCGTCCGCGCTGCCTTGGGCGCCACCCGCGGCCGCATCGCGGCCGATCTTCTCCTCGAAAGTGTTATTCTCGGCCTGCTAGGTAGCACTGTCGGATTAGGTTTTGCCTACGTCGCGCTTCGCATTCTGGCTTCCATCGCTCCTTCGGGACTTCCTCGCATCCGGGAAATCGGCTTGGATGGTCCGGTCCTGCTCTTCACCCTCTTGATCGCGCTGCTCGCCAGCGTTCTATTCGGCTGCATTCCCATCATCAAGTACGCCGGCGTGCGCCTGAGCACCGGCATCCGCGAAGGAGGCCGCGCCCTCAGCCAAAGCAAAGAACAGCATCGTGCGCGCAGCGTCCTGGTCGTCGTTCAAGTTGCCATGGCGCTCGTTCTGCTCATCTGCTCCGGCCTGATGATTCGCACCTTCCGCGCGCTCACCCACGTCAATCCCGGATTTGCCGCGCCGGCTACCTTGCAAACCTTTCGCATTTCCATCCCCGAAGCGCAGGTGAAAGAAAACGAAAAAGTCGTCCGACTCTATGACGAGGTTTTGCACAGACTCGCCGCAATTCCCGGCGTAGCTTCCGTGGGAGTTACTTCCAAAGTTCCCATGACCGGCGCGGGCTGGACCGATCCCGTCTTTGTTGCGGATCAAACGTACGCCGAAGGCCAGCTTCCTCCGCTTCGCAACTTCCGATTCGTCTCGCCCGGATATCTCGGCACCGCAGGCACGCCGCTGTTGACGGGTCGCGAGTTCACCTGGGATGACACGTACAAGAAACTCCCCGTCGCCATCGTTTCGGAAAATGTCGCTCGCGAGCATTGGCACGATCCGTCCGCCGCTCTCGGCAAGCGCATCCGCGTCAGCACCAAAGACGACTGGCGCGAAATCATCGGTGTCGTCGGCAACGTATACGAGGACGGCGTCAGTCAGCCCGCCAACACCTCCATTTATTGGCCGCTTCTGATGGATCACTTCGAAAGCGACGACACCTTTGTGATGCGTGATGTCGCGTTTGCCCTCCGCAGCTCCCGCGTTGGCGCGCAAAGTTTCTTGAACGATGTCCGCCAAGCCGTGTGGTCCGTGGATCCCAATCTCCCGCTCGCCGACGTCCATTCCGTGGATTTCTACTACAAGCGCTCCATGGCCCGAACTTCCTTCACGCTGATCATGCTCGGCGTCGCCGGCACCATGGCGCTCTTGCTCGGCGTCGTCGGCATCTACGGCGTAATTGCCTATTCCGTCTCCCAGCGCACCCGCGAAATCGGCATTCGCATGGCCCTAGGCGCACAGCAGCAAACCCTCACCGGCATGTTCGTCCGCCACGGCCTCTCGCTGACCGCCATCGGCGTAGCCATCGGCCTGGCCACCGCCATAATCGTCATGCGCCTGATGTCCTCCCTGCTCTTCAAAGTAAGCTTCATCGACCCCATCGCCTACATCGCCGCGTCCCTGGGCCTAGTAGCCACCGCCTTCCTCGCCAGCTACCTCCCCTCCCGCCGCGCCGCCACCGTAGACCCCGTCGAAGCCCTCCGCGCCGAATAGCCCCGGCCGCAGCTTCCGCAGCCCAAATCCCACTTGACTTCGGTACACTATTCCCTAGGTAAAAGCCTATTTGGAGTGCGGCAGCCCTGCTGCCGCTTTTTCGTTTTCAGCCCCCATGCCGACGTCAACCGCTTGGCAAGCCTTCCGAGCACAATGCTAACCCATTTAGAATCAACACATCTGTAAGTGTTGATTCTAAACAACTTACATGGCATCTAAACTCTTTAGAATCAACGCTTACAAAAAACCGGGGGAGGGGCTTGTATCAGTCCTAAAGTCCCCTTATGCCCAGCAAGCGAAACTGCTTTGAGTCGCCCGGAGAGGGTCGTCAAAGACTTCATTCTTCTCCGACGGAAAACTGGCAACCGACAACTGAAAACCGTGCCAATACAAATTCACCATCTTCTCCTCTCTGACTAAATACTTACAACTAACAACTAAGAACCGATCATCCGCGACCAACAAAATTTGCTTTTTCCAAAGACCGGACCAACAATAAAGAAGCATCCTCAAACCGCGAGGTCACCATGCCCGAAGCCGTCATAGTTTCCGCCGTCCGTACTCCCGTAGGCCGCGCCTTCAAAGGCTCTCTCCGCGCCACGCGCCCCGACGATCTCGCCGCGCTTGCCATCAAGGAGGCGCTCGCCCGCGTCCCCGGCCTCGACCCCAAAGAAATCGACGACGTTATCCTCGGCTGCGCCATGCCCGAAGGCGAACAAGGCATGAACGTTGCCCGCAT
>Ga0207053_10202_pt1 | contig 16165 bp, 7 predicted proteins | sample Alteio_BWMinCont_59_FD_153290 | JGI IMG/M metagenome (GOLD analysis project Ga0207053, IMG submission 153290) | Enriched cells from forest soil in Barre Woods Harvard Forest LTER site, Petersham, Massachusetts, United States -... | ecosystem: Environmental > Terrestrial > Soil > Temperate forest >...
AGCACTGCGGACATGGATGGTCTTGGCGCGGTGGCTTGTGGCTTGAGGAGGGTAATGTCTTCGTCGGGAGAGTTGGGCGCGAATGAGTAGACGGTGCCGTTGCCGTCGTAGGAGACGACGATGAGATTGCCGGATTTGTCGAATGTGAGTTGGGTGGGGGACAGTGGGCTATCGCGGACGATGGAGAGTTGGCGGGTTTCGGGTGTCCAGCGATAGATGCGCTGCCAGTGGGGATCGACGAAGTAGAGTTGCCCGTCTTTGTCTACGGCTGCGCCGGAGATGTTGTAGAAGCCGTCGTGGAGTTTTTCGACTTTGGCTCCGGGGGCGAGAACTGTGGATGGGTGATAGGGTTGCGCCGCGATGGGAGTGTTATTGATGGTGAGGGCCGCGAACTCGCGGTTACGGACAAGCGTGGGCGATGAGGGGTTGATGACAACGGCGTTGTCGAAGGAGACTTTGTTGTCGCCGTAGACGTGGATGTTACGAAGGCGAATGTTGTTTGAGTTTGATACTTCGATGGCGTTGAGGAAGGGCTGATAGCTGCTGACGACGCGATAGCTGTGATAGTTGGCTACGGTGATGTTGCTGGAGTCGTCGATGGAAAGAGGGAGGCCAAAGGGGCCTTCGCCGCGTTCTTCTTCGGTTTGCAGCGCGTAGATTTGCCAGTTGGAGGCGTTCTTGAGTTTTACTTCGTTGCGGACGTGATGCTCGCTGGAGAGCTCGTAGATGCGGCCTTCGGTAGATGTGTTGGAGATGTAGAGGCCGGCCTGGGCAAAGCTGCTTGGTGTCCAGATGTTGGCGAAGGTTCCGCCGCCGCCGTCGGTGATCCAGAGGCTGGGGTATTGGCTGTCCCAGCGGCGATTGATGTCGGTGTCGGCGGTGTGGGTATTGTTGTAGATGGTGGCGAAGGAGACGCCGGGGTAGTTGGTGCCGTGGCCGCCGAGGAAGCGGACGTCGTTCATCATGGAGTCTTTGCCGGCCATCCACTTGGCTCCGACGGCGCGGGTGTTGATGCCGTTGGTGTAGAGGCCGATGCCGGTGACGATGTTGGTGCCGCCCTTGGGGGCTTCGAGGAGAGGCCTAGGAGAGCCGGGGCCCTGGAAGGCTGGTGTTGAGTCGGGGATGTCGAATTGAGTTGTGGTGGGGTTGAGGCCGATCAGGACAGTGTCGGGTTTTAATGTAATTGTGTCGGTTACGATATATCGGCCTGAGGGGATGTAGATGGTGCGATGTTCAGCGATTGCTTTTTTAATGGCTTCGGTGTCGTCGGTTGTGCCGTCGCCCCTGGCCCCGAGGGTTTGGAGATTGACCCATGTGTCTTGCGGTGGGAGGGCGGGGATGTCGGAGGCTACGAGTGGGGGAAGGCTCGAGAGAACTTTCTTTTCGAAGACGGTGTCGATGGTGGGAGTAGCGCCTGCGGCAGCAAAAGTGAGGCCGTGGGTGAAGGCTTTGACGAGGTAGATATCGCCTGGACCAGCTAGATTTTTGCCGCTCTCGCGGAAGGTGGCGAAGGTGGGGACGTGGCGGCAGACGATGTTTTCGAGGTTGATCTCGGTGCGGGCGTTGTTCTCGTCGCTGATGGTGAGGGCGGGGCCGGTGATGTCTTCGAAGCGGGAGTCTTTGACCCAGAGCTCGTCGGCATAGCCGGGATCGATGGAGATGACGGCGGGGACGTTTTTGATGTGGGTGCGGATGATGGTGAGGCCGGCTTCGTGCTCTTTGATGGCGGCGTGGGTCTGGCCTTCGAAGGTGGAATCGAGGAGGGTGAATTGCCATCCGGGTGAGGGTTTGCGGGTCATGATTCCGTACTGGCCGCCGTAGAAGTGCAGGTCTTCGGCTTCGTTGCCGACGTCATGCAGGCCGGCGAGGCCGGAGCCTATGTGGAAGTCCATGTGGGCGAGGTAGCAGTGCTGCGCGACGTGGAAGCGGATGCCGATTGCGGAAGGATTGCCGTCCTGGATTTCGAGGTCGATGTTGCTCATCGCGGAGTAGAAGGTTCCGGGATTGGCGTCGGGGATGTTGGGTGTTGGCGGGACGATTCCCTGATCGAGGCCGGGGCGTACGCGTGCGCCTGGACGATTAACGCCGGGGCGGCCACCAGCGAAGAGCACCATGTAGGCGATTCCCTGTTGGTAGCCGGGGGTATCTTTGCCGAGAACGATGACGGGGCGGTTTTGACCGTAGCCGATGACGCGGATTCCGGGCCAGACGATGAGGGTTTTGCTGATGCGGTAGCGGCCTTCGGGGAGGAAGACGATTCCCTGCGCAGTGGTTTCCTGAGCTTTGTTGATGGCATTCTGGATGGCGTCGGTGTCATCGCCGACGCCATCGCCGTGAAGGCCTGATTTGGACCTGGAGAGGTAGATCGCTTTGGGGTCTTCGGGGCGAAGCGTGTAGAACGAAGCGGCCCACAAAGGAGCTGCGCAAAATGCTGCAAGAATACCTGCTAAAAACTTTATCGACTGCTTCGACTTCATGCTTGCCCCTTGTTGTTTTCTTGTTACCAGACGTAGGTTGCTACTGATCCAGCGTTAAGTGACGTAGTGAATGACTTTCCGTGATCGCGGACGCTGAAGGTTTGTGGTGTACCGCTGATGTTGGAGACGATAAGGACTTTTTCGCCTGTGGAGGTTTTGAAGGCTACGTTGGGAAGCTGCTCGAGATTGTTGGAGCCGATGCGAACGGAGCCGGGGCGGACAAACTTCGATGCGTGCGCGAGGGTGTAGAAGGCGGCCTCGCGGGTTATGTTGTTGCTGTCGATGGTGATGGCACCAACGCATTCGGCGCATCCGCCGTCGTTGGTGTGCGGACCCTTTTGCGGGTCGGCGGCGAGGTTCCAGAGCAGGATGTTCTTGCTCCAGTTGCGTGAGACGCCGATGATGACTCGGGCTACGGGCTTGCTGATATTGAGTTCAGAGCTTCCAGTGCGCTCGATTACGGCTTGCTCGGTGAAGTAGAGATTTTTGTTGGGGAACTCGTTGTGGACTTGAGTCATTGCGTCGACTGTTCCGCCGTAAAGATGGAAGCCAGTGCCGTCGATGTATTTGGCGGCTTCGGGGTCTCTCAAAATAGAGAGCGGGTAGAGCGGGTGATCGAGATTGTGATCGTAGAGGACGATTTTGGTTTTGATGCCTGCTTTTTTGAAGGCTGGGCCGAGATGGTTTTTGATGAGGTCCTGCTGCTCGGATTCGAGCATGAGCATGCTGGGGGTGTTCTTTTCGTTGAGTGGCTCGTTCTGGATGGTGAGGGCATCGATGGAAATGCCGGCGGCCTGCATGCCCTGTATGTACTTCACGAAATAGTCAGCGTAGGCGGCAAAATATTCGGGCTTGAGAACGCCGCCCCTTGCTTCGCCGGTGGTCTTCATCCATAGAGGAGCGGACCAGGGGGAGGCGAGGATTTTGATCTTCGGATTGATTGCGAGGATTTCTTTGAGGACGGGGATGACTTCGGCGCGATCAGGATCGAGGCTGAACTTTGACAGGCTGGGGTCGGTTTCGCCTTTGGGTAGATCGTCGTAGGAGTAGACGTGGTCGTTCATGTCGGACGAACCGACGCTGACGCGGATGTAACTGGCGCCGATGTTGTTGCCGTCGTCGGCGTAGAGCTCGCGAAGGATTGCCGCACGGGCTGCGGGGTCCATGTGCATCAGGAGTTGCGCACTACCGCCGGTGACCGCGAAGCCGAAGCCGTCCATGGTTTGGAAGGTTTTGGTGTCGTCGACGTCGATGATCGGCTCTTTCGCAGGCGCGCCGGTGAATGGCGTGGGAGGCGATTGGAGCTGAAAGAGAGCGGATCTGTCGGCGTTTGTCAGCCAGATGGAGGCCTCTTTTTGCGCGTAGGACGACAAGGGAACCAAGGCTACTGCAAGGAGTGCCAGGGAGTTCACGATCTTCGAGTTCATTTATTCTCCTGTATTGCGGTGCTGTTTCTGTCTGCTATTCGTAATGATCATTGCGATACCGATACTGGCTTGAGGCCGAGCGCCTTTAGATAACCTGGATTTACGGTAGCGTTTTGAACCTGAATGTTTTTGAGGAGACCGGCGAAGGCTTTGTTGATGACCTCTTGCTCGGGCCTTGCCTTTAGCCGTTCCTCAACCTGTCCTGTGCCGCGTGGCAGTTTGGCAAAGGCGACGATCTGATCCCAGCCTTCTGGTGGCGTGACGGTGACGACTGCGGAGGTCGCGTTCATTTTTTTGTAGGGCCAGAAGGCCCAGCCTATGTTGTGTTTCTCCACGAGAGTTACAAACTGCGCGATCCACTCGTCGGTGTTTTCGCCGGACTCGCCAAGCCATATGGGAACGTTGTATTTGTCGCGAAAGTCCAGGTATTGCTGAATGACGGGCTCATCGGTTTTGGACCAGTATTTGTGAAAGGTGTAGGCGGTGTTGCTATCGAAGGGAGCGCCGAAGACTGTGAAGTTGCTGTCCCACTGGGCTCCGCCAAGAAAGAAGATGTGATGGTTGTCGACCTCTCGAATTGCTACGGCCAACTTTTTATAGAGCGGTTCGAGTTTCTGGTTGAGTGGAGCGAGGCGTGGAAAGTGCGGGATGGGCTCGTTGAGGAGATCGTAGCCGAGTACGGTGGGATCGTCTTTGTAATGGCGTGCGATGCGCTGCCAGATGGCGATGAGATGCGCCTGCTCCTGGGGGCTGTCGTAGAGCCAGGGGTATCCGCCACTGTCGTCAATGTTTGCGCCGGTTTGACCGCCAGGGGCGGCGTGCATGTCGATGACGACGTAAAGACCTTCCTCATGACTCCACTGGATGACGTGATCCAACAGGGTGAAGCCTTCGGCGTTGTCTGTCTCAAAGAACTTATAGTGGATGGGAATACGGATGGAGTTGAAGCCGGCCTTACTGAGGAGATGAATGTCTTTGCGAGTGATGTAGTTTTCGCGGTATTGATGCCAGAAATCTGCTGCCTTGTCGGGGCCGAGGAGTTCGGTCACGAGGCCTTCGATCTCGCGGACTGATTGGGGGCCGCCCTCGAACATCCACATGTAGCCTTCTGGAACGAGCCAGTTGCCAAGGTTGGTTGCGCGAAGCAGGAGGGGTTTGCCGTTTCTGTCTACAATTTCTTTTTGCTGTGTGTGGGCGAACTGGGCCGAAAGACTGGATGGAAACAGAGACAGCGACAGAACAGCGAGGCTTAATAGATTACGGAGCGACATGATGAATCCCCCTCCTGGTACAGGTTCGTAGGCGCAGCGTATTTTACGGCAGAACGGTAAACGTCGCGTGTTGTGTGGCTGAGGAGTCGGTGCCTACCCATAGGTCGAAGGGACCGGGTTCGATGGACCATTGGTGTGTCTGAGAACTCCAGAAGCCGAGGTCGTGCGTGTCGAGCGGGAGGGTTACGGTCTGCTTCTCACCAGGCTTGAGGGTTACACGGCGGAAGGCTTTGAGCTCGCGCTCCGGACGTGACGCGCTGCCGGACCGTTGATGCGTATAGAGCTGAACGACCTGATCGCCTGCGATGGAGCTGGTGTTTTGCAGTTCGACAGAGACTGCAAGGGTGGAGCCGGACTTCACGGAAGGTGCTGCTGTTTTGAGGTTGTCGATCTTGAAAGTGGAGTAGCTGAGACCGTAGCCGAAGGGGTAGAGTGGTGCGCTGGAGCCGTCCCAGTAGCGAGTGTCGAGAGCGTCGGGAATTTGCGTGAGATTGCGCGCGTAGAAGATGGGGACCTGTCCGACGCCGCGTGGCCAGCTTACGGGGAGCTTGCCGCCGGGATTCGCGTCGCCAAAGAGGAGGTCCGCGACGGCGTTGCCACCTTCGGTGCCGGGATACCAGGCGTCGAGGATGGCGGGGACGTGGTCTGAAGCCCAGGTGATATCGAGGGGGCGGCCGTTGATAAGGACCAGAACGATGGGTTTGCCTGTGGCGGTTGCTGCTTCGAGTAGCTGCTGCTGACGGCCGGGAAGATCGAGTGTGGAGCGTGAGGCGCGTTCGCCACTCATGGTTTGAGCTTCGCCGAGGACCAGAACCGCTACTTGTGATTGCTTGATGAGGTCGATGGCGTGGGCGAACTCCGCATCACGCTCTGCATCGGTTTTGAGCTCTGGTTTGGGGCTGGGATATTGCGAATCGAAGATGGAGGGCTGAACACGCTCGATCTCTACGCCTTTTGTCCAGTTGATCGTCGTGCCTGAAGGAAAACGATTGCGAATGCCCTGGAGCACTGTGACTGCGTCGGCGGAATGAGTAGCCAGACTCCACGAACCTGTGATGTCTGCCTTCGAATCCGCGAGCGGGCCGATGACAGCGATGGATGTGAGCGACTTGCTGAGAGGGAGCACGTTGCCTTCGTTACGGAGCAAAACGGCGGTTCGCTCCGCGGCTTTGCGGGCTGCGTCGCGCTGCTCGGAGGTTACGAGGTCGGTTTCCGCTCGGGATGGAGCGGCGTATGGATTGGTGAAGAGTCCGAGGCGATATTTTGCCGTAAGGATGCGGCGCACGGCCTCGTCAATGGTGGACTGCTGCACTAATCCCTGCCTGAGTGCGTCGCTGAGATGGTCGCGAAAGACGCTGCTGGTCATCTCCATGTCGACGCCTGCGTTGACGGCGCGAACCGCTGCGTCCTGCGGACCTGATGCGAAGCCATGGGTCGTCAGGCTTTTCACGGATTCCCAGTCGCTGACGACGAAGCCGTCAAACTTCCACTTCTCGCGCAGCACATCATGAAGGAGAAAGCGGTTGCCTGTGGCGGGTACGCCGTTGAGATCCATGTAGGCGGACATGAGCGAACCGGAGCCTGCGCGGATGGCTGCCTCAAATGGAGGGAGATAGATGTTCCATAGCTCTTCATCGGAGATGCTGGAGGAGTCGTAGTCCCGGCCGCCGACGGCTGCGCCGTATCCGGCAAAGTGCTTGACACAGGCAAGGATGTGCTCCGGTGAACCGATTTTGTCGCCCTGAAAACCACGAACCTGGGCGGCTGCCATCTGGGAGCCGAGGTAGGGGTCTTCGCCGGCGCCTTCCATGATGCGTCCCCAGCGAGGATCGCGCGCTATGTCAACCATCGGAGCGAAGGTCCAGTTGATGCCGACGGCGCTGGCCTCTTTTGCGGCCATTCGCTGGGCCTCTTCGGCCTGAGCGGGGTCCCACGAGGCGGCGAGCGCCAGGGGCACAGGATAGATGGTGCGGAAGCCGTGAATGACGTCAAATCCAAAGATGAGGGGGATGTGCAGCCTGCCCTTCTCTACGGCCAGATGCTGAAGGCGGTTGATCTCTTTGGCGTCAGTGATGAAGAGGAATGAGCCGACCTGGCCCTTGAGGATTCGTTCGTCGGGGGTAACGCTCTCCGGCTGGTTAAGCGGGATCTGGCTCATTTGGCCGAGCTTTTCTTCGAGAGTCATCTTCTGCAGGAGATCGTTCACGAAGCGCGTCATTACTGCGTCGTTCTGACCTTGCGGTTGCTGCGCCAGGGAAGGTGCGCCTGACAGAGTGAAGGCAAGGCCGCCAACAAGGAGTCCGCGGATCAAAGCGCGCCTGAGATAACGAGAGGACATTCTGAATCTCCGTAAGTGTTGCTCTGCGAAAGGATGAAGAGAACCGCAGTCACGTGAAGCGGAAACAACTTTTGACCTGTGTTCCGGTGGGTCATTTCTATGAGCTCAATAACGGCAACAAGTTTAGACAAACGTTTGTTTCTTGTCTATCTCGGCGATTAGCGGACATGCAGCATATTGTTCGCAACTTAAGGGATGTGCTTTTTTGAAACTGCGATTTTCGGTAGAAAGCGCATAGGGTATTGTTATTCTTGACTAAAGATCAGCTTTCGATTGGCTTCGGGTTACTGACGTCAAAAATGAAAAAAACGGCATTACCTGTACCGCATGAGACCCGTCCCGCCAGCCTCAAAATGCTGGCAGCGTACCTGAACCTGAGTCCGTCAACCATCTCCTACGTCCTGAACGACTCTCCAGGGCGGTCCATACCAGCCGCGACACGGGACCGGGTGAAGGCTGCGGCGGCTAAATTCAACTATCAACCGAGCATGATCGCGCGTACGCTGCAAGGGAAACGCATGCAGACGATCGGCGTGCTGTTGCCTGAGCTTGGGGAGGGATATCACTCCCAGGTGCTGAGCGGAGTTGGAGACCTTCTGATACGGGAGGGCTATTTTTACTTCACCGTTCACCACCGGCATAAAGAAGACCTGATCTCGGCCTACCCCGATCTTCTGCGGTCTCGTGGAGTTGACGGCATCCTGGCAATCGACACGCATCTGGATACGCCGTTGCCGCTTCCTACTGTTCTGGTGGCTGGTCATACGGAATTGCCGGGCGTGACGAACGTTATTCTCGATCATCAGCTCGCAGCAAGACTCGCTCTTCGACATCTTCATGAACTCGGTCATCGCCGGATTGCCTTCATGCAGGGCCAGCCTTTCAGCGCCGACTCCGATGTCCGCTGGGCCTCTACGTTAATCGCCGCCCAGGAACTGGGGCTTGAAGTAAATGATGAGCTGACGGTGCATCTTGAGAAGGACTCGCATTCTCCGGAGATCAGCTATCCCGGTATTCGGAGGCTTATCCAAAGCCGTCGCCACTTCACAGCAGTGCTCTGCTTCAACGATGTGTCGGCCATGGGAAGTATACGCGCCTTGCACGAGGGTGGCCTGCGTGTACCACTGGACGTGTCGGTTCTCGGATTCGATGACATTCAGTCCGCTGCTTATCAGGTTCCCAGCCTGACGACCATTCGTCAGCCATTGCAGAAGCTGGGCAGCACCGCCGCCCAGATGTTGCTAAAAAAACTGGCGGGTAAGAGTACGCCAGGGCTTGTCCATGTTGAACCTGAACTGATTGTTCGTGAGTCTACTGCTCCGGTCCCTGTCTCATCGTCAAAGAAACACCAGAAAAATGTATAGGACCCTGTGGAGTCAACGCGCTTGCCGCGACTCTTTGCCGGCAGTGAGGACCCCGCCCTCTGTGAGGTGATAGAAGCGGTCGGCGACGACGCCCGCGAAGGTCTGTGTGCCTCCATTTGGCCAGGTAACCTCTACCTTATCAATGCGCTGCGCGCTGCCCAAACCGAAATGAAGACGCAGATCGCTTTGAGAAAGATAGCTGCCACCACTCCTTACCTCTCCCAGTTGTTGCGACTCTCCCGTTGTGATTCGGACCCGCGCGTTCAGAGCCAGACGATTCGCTGGATTGCCCTCAAGGTCGAAGCTGACCCAGTGATGCGCTGGGTTGCTTTTTGCCTGAAGGATCATGGGAGTTCCTGTTAGATTCTCGACGACGATGTTGAGACTGCCTCGGTTGAAGAGGTCTCCCACCGCAAGTCCGCGGCTCACCTGGGGGATGCTGACCGCTGAACCTGTCTGCGCAGTTATGTTGCGGAAGGTGCCGTCTCTCTGGTTCTGGAAGACGAGCTTGGGCTCTCGGTATGCGGTGCCGAGCTTTGCATTGTCGACCTGCGGATAGACATGACCGTTGGCGAGAATCAGATCCAGCCAGCCTGAGTTGTCGAGATCGAGAAAGGCATTGCCCCATCCGACAAAGGCGACGGTCGGGAGCGCAATTCCGGCTGCATGAGAGACATCGGAGAAGGTCAACGCTCCGTCGTTGCGATAGAGCGTTGCGTACTCGTCGCTGAAGTGGGTGACGGAGATGCTCATACGACCGCTGTTAGGGTAGTCTCCCAGAGCTACGCCCATGTTGGCTTGCTCTGTGCCGTCTTCGCTGACGGCTACGCCAGCGTCGAAGCCTACTTCTTTAAACTGGCCGTTGCCTTCGTTGTGGTAGAGGTAGTTAGGCTCTCCGTCGTTCGCGACGAAGAGATCGAGCTTCCCGTCGTTGTCGAAGTCTGACCAGACCGCAGTGAGTCCGAAATACCGTTTTGCATCGTCTACGCCCGCTTGCTTCGCTACTTCCGTGAAGGTGCCATCGCCGTTGTTGTGAAAGAGCGTGTCCGGGTAACCCTTGAGGCCACGCGGGCCGCACTGTACGGCGATGTCGTGGTATTGACAGGTCTTGCGCGAGCCGAACAGCGGGAGATCGTGCATGTCGAAGTCGACGTAGTGCGAAACGAAGAGGTCGGAGTTGCCGTCGCCATCGTAGTCTCCAAATGTCACGCCGGTCGCCCAGCCGATGTCTTTGTCGAGCCCGGTCGCTTTGGTGACGTCGGTGAAAGTGCCGTCACCGTTGTTGCGGTAGAGAACGACACCTCCGAAACAGCTCACAATCAGGTCGGGGTGGCCGTCGTTGTTGTAATCTCCCACGGCGACGCCCATCGCCCAGCAGGGATAGCCGACGCCAGCCTTGTTCGTCACATCGGTGAACGTGCCATCGTGATTGTTATGGTAGAGAGCGCTTCTGGCTTTTTTCCCTTCGAGCGCCATCGACACGCTGGGCGAATTGGTGAAATAGATGTCGAGCCATCCGTCGCCATCGTAGTCAAGGAGCGCAACGCCTCCACTCATCGACTCGACGATGTATCGCTGGTCGGGGCTGGAGAGATGCTCGAAGTTAATCTTTGTCGAAGCGGTGATATCGACCAGTGCCGGTATCGATGTTTTGCCTGCGGTCTGCCTCGCAGCCGGCTTCGATGGTTGTGCAGAGCCCACCTGGCCTTCGAGATGGTTTGCGCCTGACAGCAAAATGCATACAAGGGCGCAGAGTGGGATTGCCGCCATGCCCATCTCTACTTGTCCTCTTCGCTTCGGGGAGCTTCGAGACGCAATTCTTTGTAAATCTGCCTGAGCTTTTCCTGATCGTCCCTGGACTTATGCCAGGCTTCAAATTCGCGTTTGGCGTCTTCGGGCCGGTTGAGTTTTCGGTAGACCTCGCTCAGGCGATAGTGTGCCAACCCGTTGGTGGGATCTGTTGTTGTTACATGCTCTAACAACGGCAGAGCAGCGGTGGGGTCATTCGTTTCTGTGAGGACGTGTGCCAATCCGAGTGCGGCATCGACATCGTCAGGCTGTAGTTGTAATGCCTGTTTGTAGTATGTCGACGCGCCGTTGAAGTCACTTTTTTCCGCTTCCAGATCTCCGAGCCTGGCCATAGCTCTTTCATTGGAATGATCGGCGGCAATGGCGAGCTTGTACTGTTGCTCTGCCTCGGCCCGCAAGTTGGAATCAGGCGAAGAATGAAGCGCCTCCGCAAGCTCAAAGTGTATGCCGGGCAGATTTGGATCAGTCGCAAGGGCCTTGCGGAGGTTGGCGATTGCTCCATTAAGATTCTGTTCGCGCACAAGCTCATGGGCCATGAGCTGATGCATCTGACCGGAGTCGGGCGCAGCTATGGACAGATCCAGCATCATTTCGCCAGCCAGGTCGGTGTAGATTCTATAGGACGCGTACAGCACCTCCGGGTTGATGGTTGTTCCCTGTTGCAGGATCGTAGCTACGTTCGCTGCTTTTTCCAACTCCTGAGAGGCCGTGTAGATCTCGATGAGCTCCAGCCCGACCTCCTGGCGTATACCAGTCTCCTGCAGCTGGCCCACAACTGCCTGCAGATCAGCACGGGCGGCCTCGGTCTTGCCAAGGCGTCGTTCGCACATGCCGAGGAGAGCGCGAATCTTAGTCAGATCGGATTGCAGCTCGATTGCACTGCGCAGATGCGGCTCGGCTGCGGCGTAATTTTTTTGGAAGTAGAGAAGAACGCCAAGGTTTCCCTGCGCGTCCAGATTGTGGGAATCGGCCGCCAATACTGCAGCAAACTCTTTCGCCGCAAGCTCCGTTTTTTTCTCGTTGAGAAACTGGTGTGCTCGCTGCTCATGGAGTTGAACCTGCGCTGCAGAGCCGTTCTCCGATTGCGCTGCATTTGCAGCAACTACGCCCAGGCCCAACAACAGAAGAAATTGAAACAACCGCATTGCACAGACCGTCCGATCCTGGTGTGTATGGATCGTATCTTAAATAAGAATGGGATGGCGAAGAAGCCGCCATCCCATTCGGTTATTGGTTAGAAGGACAAACGCCCACTGAGTTGCATCGTGCTACCATCAACCGTGAGGCTTCTGATCGTAGAAGTTCCAGTTGCAATCGAGCCATTCGAATTCACAACGAGCTGAGCGGAACTCTGCTCTGTACCCCCTGTGACTGGCAGATTGAAGCTTGGGTGATTGACGATGTTGTTTGCATCGGCACGAACCTGGAATTTGACTGATTCCCAGATATTGAATGTCTTGCCGAGGGAGAAATTGATTTGAGAGAGCCCAGGGCCATTCAGGGTGTTTCGTCCAGAATTGCCAAAGGTTCCAGGTGTAGGTACGGCATACGCAGCCTCATTGAACCACTGGTTCGTCCCATGGTACGGCCCTCTGCTGGAGAGTTTCGGATTTCCAACTACATTGGGAAACCACTGTGAGTTTTGAGCCCCCGAGAACGAGTTATCGGTTTGCATTGTTACAGTAAACGGCTGACCACTCTGAACGACAAGCGTACCGCTGGTCTGCCATCCGCCGATGAGTGCATCGAGTATTGTGTTGTTATTTACGAACGCTCTACCCTTTCCAAACGGAAGTTGATAGATGGCGCTTCCCTTTAGAGCGTTCCTTACATCGAAGTTTGAATTGGCGTAGTTGGCAGAAGGATCGAAGGAACGCTGATAGTTTTTCGCTCCGGCACGGCTGCCCCAACCTGACGATTCGAACTCGCTAAGGAAGTGCGACCAGGCATAGTTGAAATCAAAACTCAATCCATGACTTGCCCGCAATTTAGCGCTGGCCTGCAGCGAATTGTAGTTCGAGAGAGCATTGTTCGTGCTCCCGAATATGTTCCCAAACTGCGTATATGGCCGTAGGCCCTGTGTGTTATTGGTTGCGGCTGCCTCGGCCAATCTGCTTTCCGGAACCTGGTTGATATCAACTATGAACGGCAGATCATGGCCATGATTGCCTATATAGGTCATTTCAACTACCAGATTTGGGTTGACCTGCTCCTGCAAGCTGAGGTTCCACTGATAGCTGCCACCTACAGGGGTGTGATATTGGTTGTAGTTGACATTCTGGCCGTTGAAGGCAGCTGGATCGGTACTGGCAGCGACGTATGGCAGATTAGATCCGTCACCGCCCAGAAGTGCGATAGGTGCAATCTTAGTGTTGTCGGTGACGCTACCCCTTGTTCCGAAAGCCTGTCCCATACCAGGAGCGTAGGTATCGAGACTCCAGTTATAGGCGTAGAGACCGAATCCGCCTCGGAGTGTAGCGTCTGGACGCATGAGCCATGCAAAGCCCACGCGAGGCAGGACGGTGGTGTATACGGGTGACTGGAGAGTCGAGCGCCCATTTGCCTTTGTGGAGCCAAACCAATAGGCGCCAAGAGTACCCGTAGCGGGATTCTGCACTGTGGGATCGAAGGTCGCCATGTTGCCCTTGACCTCGCCCCAACCGGATTGGATCTGATAACGCAAACCGAGATTCAAGGTGAAGTTCGGTGTCAGCTTCCAATCATCCTGCGCGAACACCTGCGGGAGCCGCATACGACCACCATATTCCGGGGTGACCTGCGCGCTCCAATTGTTCATCTGTCCCAGGAGGAAATCGGCATAGGGGAGGCCGGTAGAACTATCACCCTGTGTTGACGCGGTATAAAAACCCGTGAATCCCATGGTGCCACCGTTAACATTTGACCAAGCCGTGGAGTTGTCGCGGAAGAACAGGAACTCTCCTCCGAAATGGAGAATATGCTTACCGCGAACCAAAGTAACGACATCGGAAGGATCGTAAACATGTTCCTTGTAAACTGCGTTAATGGCTGATGTTAGCTGATAGTAGTTGTTGATATTGATCGTTGGAAAGTTGTCCGCTTTGGCATACTGCCAGCCGAGCTTGGCCGGGAAGCCTTGATTGAGCGTTGCGGGAACGAAGAAATTCAGCTGATTGGTGTAGCCGAGCCTCAGTTCGTTAATTACATTTGGGCTGATTGTCCACACATCGGTGACCTGCGCGTTGTATCGACTGACATCCTGAGACTGACAATTAATAGGACAGGCACCCTGTCCGTTGCTATATGCCGGGTTATCGCTCTGCTGAACAGTTGCCGTCAGCCGGTTGTTTCCCCTGATGTCGTAATCTGCACGGCCAAAGAATTTTGTGAAGGGATTCGCATTCGGGACGTTATAGATAAAGTTGTTTTGAGTAATTCCGTTGGTCGCTACTGTTCCAGGCGTGTTGGCAAGTGGATAAAACGGCTGAAGATTGGCAGCCAGAGGATCGAACCTGAAGGTGGGAATCTTGTTACCGTTGCCGTATTCATCGGCGAAAGAAGTACGATGCACAATACCATCGACAACCGTCGTGGTAGCGGGATCATAAATCGTGGGCTGGCCAGTGAAGTCTCCGCCGAGCATCGCCGCAGTAGGAACGGTAGTCGTCGTGGGAGTAGACGCCCCTGGATTGATCGTCTTGTCATAATTGAAGAAGAAGAAGGCCTTTCTCTTCAAGATGGGCCCTCCAATGGAAAACCCAAAATTGTTGTAGCGAAGACGAGAGATCGCCTCGGCTCTTGTTTGCTGCGCGAAGGCATAATTCGCTGCATTGAGCGCGTCGTTCTGGAAGTACTCGTACACATCGCCGTGGAATCTGTCCGTACCGCCCTTGGTGATCTGATTGAACATAAGACCGCCAACTCCATACTGCGCAGAGAAGGCGGACGTGCCAATTTTTACTTCCTGGATCGTATCCAGAACCAGTACGTCGGCGTTTGCGCTGGAAGGCAGCGTAACTGAGGCGCCGTCGGCCAGAATCGTGCTGTACGGCAGATTTCCATTGATCGAAGCTACCTGGCCGGGGTCATTTGCTCCCTGTGAACCTCCTGCCATCGGAGCGCCGGAGGCTCCGGGCAACAGAATGACGAAGTTCTGCCAGTCCTGCCCAACCTGGGGCAGCTGCGACAACTGTCTGGCGTCAAGAGTGGTGGATTGCTCCGCATTTTCCGTTGAAAGCAGCGGGACATCGGTGTTCACGATCACCTGCTCGGTTACAGAACCGACCGTCATCTGGGCGTTGATCGTTATATCTCCGACATTGACCGTGAGGGCCGACCGAACAAAGTTCTTAAAACCTGCCTTGGAAAATGTAATTTCATAGGTTCCTGTAACGATGGAGGACGTATCGTACAAGCCATCCTGATTGGTCGTGAGGACCTTCGTCACGCCGGTATTCTTGTTTACGACAGTAACCGTCACATCAGGAAGCACGGCACCGCTTTCATCAGTCACAACGCCTCGGATATCACCGGCGTTCATGCTCTGCGCAAATCCTGTTCGCGAGAGCGCCACTGACGCCATAACGGCTAACACGATCGCTAGCCAACCCACTTTTATTCTGCTGCCTAAATTCATATTGCCTCCTAAATACCGCAAACAACGTCGCCTCTGTACTGCGGGCATCACTGTGAATCGAATAGCAAATCAAGACAAACGTTTGACTTCACTCGCGAAAATCTCCGCTCGACAGGCGGACAATTACTTCACTAAAACGATTTTGCTAACCCAACCCGGCTTCCGACCAAGACAAACGTTTGTCTTTGAATACGTAATCGGGGTCCTGGCTAGGTCGGTTGAAAATATAGATAGCCCGCGTCAAACATGTCAAGGTTTAATTTCAGGGAGCAACGCCTGAATGGGCAACCACTTTTCAAGAAGCAGTGGAAGCTGTAAAGCGAACTTCAATGCGACGTTGCAGCGTACCTGATGATCCTGAAATTGCCCTACCTTTTTTAGATGATTTAGATGAACTGCTAAACTGAGCCATCCTGGTGGGCGCGATGCACCCTAAATCGAGTTCCTGCTTCAATCTCGTGCTTTTACTTTTTTTAGCGGCTGCCGGGCCATTCGAGAAGGGCCTGGCGCAGTGTGCCGGGCTGGCCTCGACGCCGCGAGCTGCCTCCGATTGTGTTGCCCGTTCAATCCCGATCGAGAAGATTGCGACTATCGATCCAAATCGCTCTTACACGTTAGCCGAGCTAATAGATATCGCGGAGCATAACAATCCTCGCACCCGCATCGTTTGGGAACGAGCCAAGCAAAAAGCTGACCAGCTTAACATTGAGAAAAGTGCGACCCGCGCAATTTTCTCATCGCCGTCTGCGGATTCAAGATCGAAGACGGCCTGCGATGTCTCCGCCCGAGCGTTAAGCACGTCAGGAAGAGTGGCACGTCCATTCTCCAGTTGATGTTCTGCCGCATCCTGCGTTGTCTGCGCGG
>Ga0207053_10205_pt1 | contig 16130 bp, 12 predicted proteins | sample Alteio_BWMinCont_59_FD_153290 | JGI IMG/M metagenome (GOLD analysis project Ga0207053, IMG submission 153290) | Enriched cells from forest soil in Barre Woods Harvard Forest LTER site, Petersham, Massachusetts, United States -... | ecosystem: Environmental > Terrestrial > Soil > Temperate forest >...
CGGCGCCGCTGAGAGGATCAAAGAGTTGCGTAACCAAGCCATAGAAAGCAACGAGCCCGCCGATGCTTAAGGCTCCTGATAGCACCATCTCGCCGCCGTAGCCAATGACAGCGCACATGGCCAAAACAACTGCCAGGGAACTCCACACCGTAAACCAAACGCTGGTAGTGAAAAGTTTTTGTTGTGACCTGACTCCACGAGCCAGGAGGCGGAAGGCCCTTCGCTCCTGGCGTTTTTCTTGTCCCAAAAGCTGAATGGGAATCACTGAGGAAAGATGTTCCTCAAGAAACGTGCTCCAAGCCAACCGATTGTTCTGCACGGTGTCCGCGTTGGCCGCGAGCCTTCGGCGGAAGCGCTGCCGCGCGATCAGAAAGACCGGAACTAAAGGGAGAACGGCCAGCGTAAGCATAGGACTGAGCACGGACATTGTTACCAGCGTGAAACTGGCCGTCAGGAACATGCGCAAGATTGCGGGCAGGAGCTCGGACCCGAAATACGAGACCTCTTCGATCGGCTCTTTGAGCGGGTACATCACGCTACCGACCGGTGTGTCATCGTAATAATCGGCCGAGAGCGTATCGAGACGTCCGAGTAGGGTCATTCTTAACGTGAGCGTGAGTTTCTGGGCGGCAGTCAGCATCAAGTAATTGCCCAGGCTCGTGAGTGCCATCCTGCCCTGGTAGCCGAGAAATATCAGGCCAGCCGCTAATAGGAGCAATCCCGGTTGCCTCTGCGGGAGGAGCCGATCGATCACCCACTTGAGCACAAGCGGAGTGAGGAGAGCGAGAAGACTCCCGGTTGTAATGCACAGGAAACTAGCCAGATGCCAGTGCAGAAGTGGTCGAATCTGTCTTGAAAGCCAGTCGAGTTCGCTCGGCAGCCAGGATCTACATCGGCTTCGCTCCTGCAAGAGAGAGGACAACAGTCACACCTGAAAACCGAGACTAGCCAGGTACGGAAAGCTTGTCCACAAAATGAGTGGAGCGTTCGCTTTTCGCTCAATTACGTACACTTTCTTGGCAATCAGTAAGACTCGCCTACAGGACAACGACACCAGTTGTCCGGCAAACCGACAAGATCATCTAAAGCTTTCTTGCCACCGTGACAATTCGGCCAATCACCTCGGCATCTTGGTGGTAGCGCAAATGTTCGGAACGACGGAACTGCTGGGAGTATGGATGGATGACCAGAGTGCCATTCTCGATGCCACAACATGCACACAAGTACGTCCCGTTGCGCATCAGGATCACATACACCGGCTGTTGCCATGGCGGTTTCGTGGTGAAATGGATCGGCCTCTTCTCGCGACGGTTCACGAGGGCGAACAGCCCGTTTGCGAGGCAAGGATGAAGGACATCATATTCGCCGCCGATCCAGAAAAAGTCGTCCAGAGAAGCATCTTCCAGGCCAGACAAAGCCCCGATGGACTCTCTCAGGCAGAACGGAATTTCCTCACATCGTTCAAGCATCTGTTCAAGGAATCCACTCCGACCGGGCATGTCGTTGTCGTTCGAGTTTTCGTCGGCCTCCGTGCCTGGAACTCTGCCGGCCAGATGATCGGGAATCGGTTCCGTCCCGGCTTCAGCCAAGACGATTCCAATCGCCTTCAGGAACACATGAAATTGCAGGCCGTACAGAGAACAGAGAGTAATCGCTTTGTGAAAGTGACGCGGAGGCGCGTTGAAAAGCTCGTAGTCGCAGAGAGAACTGGGAGAAACAAAATATCTTTCATCGCCAAGCTGACCTGCGATGTTGTGGCTCATTCCCGCAACCTCCCGCAGAGACAGATGCAGCTTGGTACGTGAGGTGCGGAGGAGTTGACCAAATTCTGTGTCCGTGAAAAGCGGTCGTGGTTTCCAGTGTTCTCCGAGGTCCCTTGGAACTTCCGGCTGTTCGGCCTGAAGCATAGGTCGAATTTCGAGATCCACAACGCCGAGAATCCGCGCTTCGCGCGGAACTTTCAGTTCGACTTGGGCATACGAGAGCGACGTGCCGATCGGGACGATAACGCCCCTTTCCACAACGCGCAAGCGGCAACAAAAGAGGCCCCTGTTATGTTCGATCAGAAATACTTGAGAGGAGCTTGCGCCATTTGACTTGGGGACGCGACCGTTCGAGAACTTTGGATTCACTCGGATAATACTTCCGGGAATCAGATCAGGGAAAGCCAGGGCATCTTGGCGTCCAATCCTGGCGTACAAGAAGTCTCTATTGCCGATTTCGGACAGGAAACGAAGTCGCCTGGGGGCAGTGACTTCGAGAAGCTGACCTAGAGGTGCAATCGGCGGCGCCGATGCGGCGCGGGCGCGGTTTCGGAACCAAGGAATCCACCCATCAGCATCGACCAGAGAGGAATCGAGCAGCATCGTGCGCTTTGAAGGCAGAAGAACCTGCAATCGGGGAATGTCTTCGAGGTTACATCCCAACACGCGCAGCCAATCAAAGAACCGGTAGCCGGAGACCTGGCTGAGCGCAAAGACCTGATGAAGACTTGGGCTGAAGGTTCCCAGTCGAAGCTCATGGTACAGAGTGTGAGGAAGGAAGTAACGCGAAGAACGCCCGAACGGCGCCGCAGATAGTAGGGAAACTTTAGAGAGGGTGAGGTGTTTGCTACTTAGGATGGACCGGACTCGCTCAGCGAGGTCGGCGCCTCTGGCGGAATTTGGCTTGGTGCCCACGGGTAAGCCTCTGGCTATGTCTTTCCCGCGAGGCGTGCGTGTTTGCCCGTCAGGTGTTCCGGCAGAAATGTTCGTACGCAGACGAGTTGTCTGAAAACACACAAATCCAGGTCGCGTCCAACCTGCAAGCTCGCAGAGATTTGTTCGGTATAAATGCCAGTTAGCAAACTGCCATAAACATTTTGTAACCTGTCCCAGATTGGGGACAGTAGGGCGCAGGCAGCTAAGAAACAGGATAGGTCTGACGACCTTGGTGAGAATGCGTCGGTTTGACCGCTGGCCAGAAATGAGGTCAGACACGATGGATCCCCTCAACTAAGGCCAGCAGCAGGGACTTTGACCGCCAACGACGGGAATTCCGTTTTTCGGAAAAGGTCTATTAAACTTGTGGACTAGCCTGAAATTTGCGGTAACATAGCCCAATTCCGAGGTTGCAGTGCGATGTTATCGGCCACGGATGCTGGTAAGCGGCTAAGAGCTGTACGGAAACTCTTGCGCCTCTCCATGCGCGAAGTGGAACATCTTAGCCGTGAAATCGCCCTCAAGAAAAACGCGCCTGACTACTTCATCTCTCGCAATTGGCTAGGCGATATCGAAGCCGGAAAATTAAAGCCCAATGTCTACAGACTTAAAAGCTTGAGCTTGATCTACAGGCTGGGCCTCGACGACGTTTTGTGGTTCTTCGGTGTTGACATCCGCGACGCCGGCACCGAACAAGCACTTGTGGGATTACCGCACACATACTTGGTGACGCCCACGCTTGGAGGCGCGCCGAGCACCCTCGTGGTCCCGCTGGAACTGCGAGAGAAAGTCGACTTTGGGAGTACCAATTTGGTCGCGCGGATGTTTGAGAGCTGGGGCGAAATTCCGGTCGCGCTGCTCCAACATATGGACTGGCGAAATTCTTTTTACGGGTATATCGGGATCGAAGACAACACACTTTACCCTCTCTTGCGACCGGGTTCTTTTGTGCAGATCGACTCCCATCAGAACAAAGTGCAACCTGACGGTTGGCGGGATGAATTCGAGCGGCCAATCTATTTTGTAGAGCTTCGGGATACATATATGTGCAGCTGGTGTGAGGTGGACGGCAGCCAACTGGTTCTTCTCCCCTCGGCCCAATCGGGGAAAAAGGCCAAACATGTTCGCTACCCAGGGGATGCAGACATTCTTGGTCGTGTCACAGCAGTTACGATGTCCATTGCGGAAGCGCGAGGAGTTTAGTTCGCTCAAGGTGCTTTAGCATGTGGCTGGCATCTGAGAGACTCGCCTAAGCACGAAAAACCAAGGCTCCGAATCGCTCCTGCGAATAGCAGAAATCGAACGAAAACCCGCCCACTTGGGCGTAGCAGATTGCCAAGGCAAAACCTCCTCGTAGATAGCACGCCACACTAGCGAATACAAGGCGAAAGGTGTACGATAACCCCTCATGGATGAAGGGCGAAAACGGGTGGTCGGGATCATGGCAGCAATCCTCGCCAGTCTGCATATGCAGACAGCAGATGATCTTTTTGGTGGACCCCAGGGAAGTCCGCGCAGTGACAAGTTGATTGCTGCTTCAATTCAATGGGCCGAAAAGATCATGGAGAAGATTGATAACGTGTTTCGCTCATCCGATCTGCCATAATCTCCCAATGTGCGGACGCTATCGACTTTCCCGAAGAAAGCAAATTGTTGAGGCGCACTTTTCCAGCGTGTCGGAAGAGGAAGACTGGAACCCTCGCTACAACATTGCCCCTACTCAGCTTGTTCCGGTCATTCGCCAGAATCCGAAAGAGCCCGTTCGGCAATTGTCTCTACTCCGCTGGGGACTCATTCCTTCGTGGGCGAACGACTCGTCTGGCGCGGCCAGGATGATCAACGCGAGATCGGAAACTGTGGGAACGAAGCCCGCGTTCCGCGATGCGTTGAAGTTGCGCAGATGCTTGATCCCAGCAGATGGATTTTACGAGTGGGAACGTGTGGGGAAGACGAAGCAGCCATACTGTTTTGAAGTTGGTGGTGCGGAGTTGTTTGCCTTCGCGGGAATCTGGGATCGCTGGAAAGACCCGAGTGGCAACTGGGTTAAAACCTGTACGATCCTGACCACCACGCCGAATGCCGTGACCTCAGCCATCCATGACCGCATGCCAGTCATTCTCGATCCGGATAGCTACGACCTGTGGCTCGATCCGGGAATGCAGGATGCCAGTGCGGCGTCCGAAATGCTAAAGCCTTACGGGGCACAGTTCATGCGACGCTATCCGATAAGCACTCGCATCAATCATGTGGCTAATGATGACGAAGAATGTTCTGCACCCGTCGAACTTGCCCAGATCCAGAACTCGCTATTTTCGTAGTTTGACGAGAGGCCGCGTATAAGAAATGATCTGTTCTCTCCCAGATAAGCACGCTCTAGCCCAGAAAGCCATGAAAGCCTTTACAATGTGGACGCAAGCTGAGGGGGTGAGCCGCCCGTCGCAGCGCAGCATAGCTCCGGGCGGCTCTTTGCGTTTAACTGCTGCAGTCTTCCGAGCGGGAACACCATGCTCGCGTATGGCAATTCACTCTGAACAGAGAGCGCGAGTTACGAGGTTATTTACAGAGGGTTAGTTTCAATGGAGCCACGCGCTGAGAGTCTTCCAGACATGGCAGACGAGAAGGACAAATGCCAGCGATGGCGGAAAATCGCCATCGACCAACTCGGGTATGCCTTAAACCTAACTCTAGTGTTCGCGATTGCGACCATTGGCTACTGGTTCGCGCTGTTGAAGGATAGAGATTTTGTCCCGGTATCTTCAGCAAAATGCACAATGATTCTGTCGCTGTTGGCGCTCACGTTTTCAGGGATCGTCGGGTTCACATGCGTCCTCACTCGACTCTGGGACTTTAGGGGCACCGCTCGGCGCGCGTGTGGTCAGCCAGCGGCTCCAACCAAGGATGAGTTGCGCGGCCTCGGCACCATAACTTGGGTCCTGTTTTACATTCAACTCGTGGCGTTCGCGATAGGAGTGGGAGCACTGGCATTCACACTATTGCTGACTTACGGCGGTAAACTCAAATGAGGTCACTTTTGGAGCCAAATATGAGAACGAGCCTTTCTTCAGTAATTGTTCTCGGCTTTGCATTTGCTCTATTACCCGTGCTTTCGCTCCAAGCGCAGCAAGAGCCGACTTTCCTGGTTCCCGTCGAAATGAAAGACCAGGTGCTTAGAGGCTCTGTCGCCGTTGCTCAACACGAGAACGAGGGCATGATCGGAATAAATGGAAAAGGCACCGACGCTGGCTACAAGGTCGAGACCGTCACGCCTGGAGGACCTGCATCGAATGCGGGCATCTCGTCCGGCGACTTGATTCTGTCGGTGGACGGCGTTTCCCTCAAGAGCTTAAGCACGACCGATGCCCTAAAAGCGATTGCTCGCAAGAAAGAGGGCGAGACGGCAAACCTAATGTTCGTTCGAAACGGAGAAACGAAGACCGCGAGCGTCGTAGTTGTGCTTCGCAAGAACTTCCTGAAGAACGATCCCTCGTGGCAGCAAGAAAGCAAGTCGCCTCCCGGCGTCAGTCAATTGATCTTTGGCGGCAGTGCGGGAGTATTAGCTCAACTAGCTGAGTCTGAGCAGTACCCAAGCGATGTTTTTCTCAAGGTTTACGTCGCAAGCAAAGATGCTGTACCTTTCGCTCCTGACGACACAAAATTCTTCATACTCGATGGAACAGGTCAACAACTTCGGCATGTTTCCCTCGACGAAATCAAGTACGGTATTCAGCTCCAAGTGGCACAGAATTGGAAGGGTGGAAATTACCCTCCGCCGCCTCCGCCCTCACCGCAACGCCAATACACCATATCGGGCGTGCAGAATGGGAACTACACGATAACGGACCTAGGCGGAGGAATTGGATCGGTGTCCGGTACATCCAATAGTACGTACACCGTTACGCAGCAACCGGACTACAACCAATTGGGCTATTCGCTCGGCTTGGCGATTCGACGCTATCGAGACGCAAAATCCGATAAGAAACTGATTGAGCAGGCGAAAGAAGCAATTGCCTCATGGGAGGGGCCGTACTTTAAGTCGCAGTCCCCCGTAGTCCCCGGTGAAAACCGGGGTGGCGTAATCATGTACTGGACCGGCTCGAGCCGTAGGCCCCAACCGCCCTTCCGCGTTGTCTTTTTCTTGACCGATCCCCGGAGCCAAAAGGAAGAGCACGTCACTCTCGCCTTCGGTCCGGGAGCTGAAAGAATCAAGGAAGAAACAGCGAATCAGAGCGCGGCAATTGCCACTCCCAGTCAAGCTAAAGCCCAGGTTTCCCTCACCAACGGTGACGTGATAGGTCTGGTGAAGGCAGGGATAAGCGGGGAGATTATCATCGCCAAAATCAAGATTGCCTCTTGTTCTTTCGAGACCAGTCCCACGGCACTGAAAGAGCTAAAGGACGCGGGCGTTCCTGACAATGTGATCCTAGCGATGGTGCAAGCTCCGGGGAATTGACATTTCTATTAGCGGATTGCACGCTTGCGTGAGACTACCAGCGACGACCTTAATTTGCTGCGGCAGGCCCTTCCAATCGCTGATAAAAATGGCGGAGTGCAAAACGGCACTCCGCCAAAAATCAAACATAGATGGGATCACGCTGCCGTCTTGTTTCGAGCCTTCGGTTTGACTCTTGTTTTCTTTTCTCGTTTCGTGGCAAATTCCTTGGCCACGGCCTTTTGCAGCTTCTCGGTGTCCACCCGGTAGCGTTTGGCGGCGTCCATGAGAACGTCGTCGCGGCTTGCGGTCGATCGCTGATATGCCGAATCCAGCAGGCTGATTTCCAGAAGCAGCTTGCAGAGTTCGGAATCGTCATACTTGCTGACTTGCTTGGCCAGAAGTTCCTGCGCCGACGCGGAGTCCTTCTTCGCCTCTAACTTGTGCCGCTTCGCTAGAGTCGGAACTTGACTATAAGAGAGGTGGCCGATCAGATAGTCGGCGACCGTCATCAAGTCAGCTTTCTTCAATGGAGCCGAAACGCGTTGGAGGATCGTGGCCAAGACACGATGGCGCGCGGTAATGGCCAGTTTCTCCTTTTCGATGCGCTTGCGTTCCTCTGCGTGTTCCCGCTCGATTTGTTGGGGAGAGGGCGTGTTGGGACGGTGGATGCGGCAAGCTGGATCGGCACAAACCTTGACGACCTGTCCGCGCTTGCCGCCGTCCATGACGATGGCCTCGGTCATCTTGTCACAGGGTTTCTGAACGGCTGAGAGCTTGCTGCTTGCGCCGTTCGGCTTTGGTTTCTTGATCTCCAACTCCACATACTGATTCCGTCCCAAGGGAGCACCTTCGCGGGAATTCCACGCCGCCGAAATCTGTATTAGCTGCGGCTTGGTTTCCAGAGTCCGTGTCACGCAAGCGTCAATCTTGGCCCGGAAACAGTCGGGCGAAGTGCAGGAATCTTTACGCACGTCGGGAAAGAGTAGTTTGTTGAATCCGGTTCGCTTGGGACAGTTGACGCACGAACCTGCTTCGGGAACGAGTCTCTCATCCTGCTTGTCAAACGGCGCAGACGCCAGTTGCAGCAAGATGTTCGATTCAATCCACGCTGCCAACTCCCGCACTGGAATCAGGACTTGGCTGTTGCCTTCGCTTGTCCACAAGCCCCGAAAAGCAGCCGAGAATGCTTCCTGCTGTTGCGAAGCCGGGAGCTTGGCGATCAGCAAAGCGTGGCCGATGGTGATCTGGTCTTTCAGGAACGCCTCCGCCACGGGCGGTATCAGGTCAGCGAGTCTAACGCGACCGTACACATACGCCTCGCTCTTGCCAGCACGTGAGGCGATAATGGCGATGGTGTAGGCAGGCTCTCCGAGTTCCAAGAGCGACTTGAAACCCAGAGCTTCCTCTAGTGGGTGGATGTCTTCGCGTTGCAGGTTCTCAACGCACTGCGCCTCGATTGCCTCGGCATCGGTCAGTTTGACCACGCGGACGGGAAGTTTTTCGAGTTCCGCCAGTTTCGCCGCTCTTAGGCGACGTGCCCCGGCTACAACTTCGTATTTACTTTCCTCCAGTTCGCGTACCAGAAGAGGGGCCAGAATCCCTTGCGTCTTGAAGCTGGCGGCCAGTTCTTCAAGGCTTTTTGCATCAAAGCGTTTGCGGGGATTGGTGGCTGACTCCGCAAGGGCGGTGATGGGAACGCTGCGGTATTCGTGGTTGTTGACTGCATTTTGCGTACTCGGCATGATCTTTTCTCCTCTCATTATTTGTTGGTCATGTGTCGGTGGACTCGGCGCACACGTCGGGCCTGAAAGCCAAACGGTGCAGGGGTTGGCGTGTTATGCGGCTGCCGCGAGTGCCGCTGGCTCGGGGGCAATGCCCCCGAGGATCACGGCAGCGGTTTGCTGAACGGCTTCCAAGCTCTCGCGCAGGAGATTGGCGTCTCCATGCCAAAGCTGGATGTAGTCCTGGGATGCGGTTCCGTTCTGAAGTCCGACCGATTGGCAGACCACAAAGGCCACGGCTTCGGCTTCGGTCTCGCGGACCTGTTTGGTGGTCAGGGTGCGGCGGTCGCCACGATGCAACATTTCGTGAGCCATCTCATGCACAAGCGTCGAGAACTCCTCGGCTGGCTGCATCCCGGAAAGCAGCTTGATTTTGCGGCCATACGAGAGACCTTTTGCGGGAGCAATTCTTTCGGAGAAACTAATCTCGACGCTTTGGGCTTCCACGAACTTAAACAGACGTTCGCGGTATCCGCTCACGTCGCCGTTAACTTCGGTCAGCGTGGGAAGTTCTTTGCCTTCGGTCTGACTGATGTCAAAAATGTAGACGGCCCGGAATCCGTATAGCGTCCGCTGACCCTCAGTGGTTGCATCTTCACTCGGCTCGTCGGTCGCTACATCCTTCGTGCTTCGTTTTCCGACCATCGGGGCGAGGATGAAAATGCCTTTTTCTCCCCGTTTAACGAAGCGGCCAAGCGAGTTCCATGTCCGAAGTCCGGCAACGTTGGTAGCATCGGGCTTCTGACGTGCGATGAGCATGATGTTGCCGAAGCTGTAGGTGTGAAACTTCGCCATTGCTCCAAGGTATGCGGTGAGGACTTCACTGTGACCGGACTCCAGCGCTGCGACGAGGAAATCCACGGCCTCTTTGGTTCGTGTGTTGACTTCTTCTAATTTCATGTTTTTTCCCTTTCTGCCGTTTCCGGCTTGTTTCTTCCTTCACTTAAGCGGCAGCGGGAAGAAACAAGACGGAACGGTGAAAGGGACAGAACGGAGGCCGGAGGAGGGTGGCAGGGCGTGAGTGAAAGCGCGGTGAGTGCCAAACGGGGTTGGGTTTAGTTTGGCGCGAAACCGGCGCAGTCCGAAACGCCCGTCGGAGCCGCGGCGAAGCGGCGTCCACCCGGAAGAGGACGAAGTGGGACAAATTGCGAAGCTACCTAACCACTCAGAGCGGTGTGTAGAACGTGGACAGAAATTTTGATGTCCGTGGCTGAGGTGATATTCGGAAGGAATAGCGCACAGTACGCGCGCAAGAGTGCGAGAAGCTAAGCAGATCAGGGCTTTCGTGGTGTCCGACGAGAGGGCGCGCGAGTGCATCCGTTTCAGGGATGAAGGCTGCGCGCTTGTCACTGCGCAGAATGCCGCGCGGCCGTGGAAAGAAATGCCTTGAAGCGGCGGGGGCAGGGGTAAAGTTGCGTTAGCCGATGGGTAGAAATACACACTTGTGTTGACTTCTGTGGAGTAGTTGGTAGAAGATGTCACAAAACAGGTGGTTTATGAGCGATCTCGTGCGTATCCAAGTCTTGATATCTCCCGAAGAGGCCGAACGGTTTGACGGTTTCTGCCGGGAGAACGGCTTCAAAAAGTCTACTCTTATTGCCCGGCTCATTCGAGAGCATCTCGACGCCCAACGATACTGGCCACAGAAGGGCCTTTTTGAACAGCCATTGGAAGGGCAGCCGCGCCGATGACCCGAACACAAGAAAGCTGCGTCCTTGCTGAACAAGATGAGCTTCCTTTCGTCGAGTTGCCGACCCCGCCCGACCATGCTCAACATACCCCTGCAGGGTCACTGTCATCACATCTGGCGGCAATTCAATGGGATTTTCCCAAGCGTGTTGCTCACAGCGACATTGAAGGAGTGCATCCGTATCCCGCCAAGTTTGTTACAGAATTGCCGCGCGCCCTTTTGAACATCCTCCCCGTGGCGGCTGGCACAGCGGTGCTGGACCCGTTCTGCGGGAGCGGGACGACGCTGGTTGAATGCCAGCGACGAGGATTGCCTTCATTCGGAATCGATCTCAATCCGATTGCGTGCCTGATGGCCCGAGTCAAGACGGCGCCAGTTCCGGCAGGTCTCGAAAATTCCATCAACACGGTGTTGACTAGTGCACGGACCATGCGCCAGCCGTCGATACCGGACATTCCCAATCTCGATCATTGGTTTATGCGACCGGTTCAACAGTCACTTGCCCGATTGACGGCAGCGATTGCGGAGGCTCCCGAATCGCACCGTGACATTCTTCGACTGGCCCTCTCCAGTATTATTGTTCGCGTATCCAACCAGGATAGTGATACTCGCTACGCTGCGGTGAGTAAGAGTGTTACGGCCGAAAATGTCTTTTCTGTTTTTCTGCGCGCCGCACAACGTACCGGGGACGCGCTGAATGAGCGCCAGTATGCTCTGTCTTCAGCCAGTGTCCTGGAGGCTGACACTCTCGCCGCGGACCCGAAACTTATCGGCCAGCCTATCGGCCTAGTCATCACTTCACCGCCTTATCCGAATGCCTACGAATACTGGCTCTACCACAAATACCGGATGTGGTGGCTTGGTTTCGATCCGCTTGCGGTTAAGGAACGCGAGATCGGTGCACGCGCTCACTTCTTCAAGACCAATCACCACACAGCGGCCGATTTCACCCGGCAGATGTCCGGCACTTTCAGCCTTCTTCAAAAGGTAATGGTGAAAGGCGCATTCGCCTGTTTCGTGGTCGGTCGCTCGCGCATTCACGGCACGATCGTTGACAATGCGCAGGTCATCGAAGAGGTAGGCCGCGCCGCCGGTTTTGTCCGTGAGTTCTCTGCCGAGAGAGTGCTCTCTCCAAACCGAAAATCCTTCAACCTCTCTCACGCAAATATCAAAACTGAGACGGTCCTTGTGTTACGGTGTGGGTGATTTATGCGCTTGAGCTGGCATACCTATCAATATTACCCGTATGAGCGCGCGCTAGCGCTTCGGGAAGTCACATCGCTTTTGAAGGCGACCTCCACGCACGCCTTCGACGGCGGCATAGAGATCAATCGCTACGAAGACGCGGATTCCGCAGGGCAACTCACGTATTTTGCGGGATACGTGAACGGGCGCGGCTACACTCAGACGGTTCAGGCTCGTCTTGAGGACAGCAAGAAGCGACAGGCCACGCGCTACTCCGTGCATGGGCTGCATGAGTATAAGGGAAAATTCAATCCCCAGATTGTCAGGGCGATTCTCAACATCTTTGATGTCTGTCCGTCGCAGCGCGTATTTGATCCGTTCTGCGGCAGCGGAACGACGCTGGTCGAGTGCGTTCATCGCGGAGCCCTTGGCTACGGCACCGATCTCAATCCGTTCGCGGTATATCTTGCAAACGCGAAATTGCTTGCTCTCACCACGCCGGCGGCCAGGCTCAAATCCATCCTGCAGACGCTCGCAACCCGTTTCAGACAGACCAGGCGATGGACGACGACCGTCAAGAATGATGTTCGAGGCACGTATCTTCAGTCCTGGTTCGACCCCCATATCCTACAGCTGATCGAGATCGTCGCGGATAAAATCAAGGCGGCTGCAGGTAATCTTGCGCCCATCTTCCTGAGCATCGCGAGTAACCTGCTGCGCGACTATTCATTACAGGACCCGCATGACTTGCGCATTCGTCGCCGCAAATCCCCATTGCCCGAGACGCCCTTCATCGATACCTTTCTCTTTGCGGCCGCACACTTTCTTGAGCGTGTGGAATCAGCGCAGTCCGTTCTTGGCGTCAAAAAGCGGGCAGGGGAGGCGATACTCTGCGATGTCACCGCGCTCAAGCAGAAGAAAAAATTCCGGCAGTTCTTTGACGCGGCCTTGACCAGCCCGCCTTATGCAATGGCACTTCCCTACATCGATACCCAGCGACTGTCGCTTGTGTGGCTCGGCCTCCTGACGGCAGACCGGATTCTCGGTCTTGAATCTGAGCTTATCGGCAGCCGAGAATTGCGGGGCTCGCAACGCCGGGACATCATCGGCCACATGCACGGCAACAAGGCTGGGCTTCCCAAAGCTCAAGCGGCCTTCTGCGTCACTTTACAGGAAGCTCTCACGCCAGCCGATGGTTTCCGTCGCAAGGCGGTGCCGACATTGCTCTATCGCTATTTTGCCTCCATGCAGGAAAGCTTTCAGTCCATTCGCACCGTCATGAAGCCAGCCGCCCCGTTTGCTTTGATCATTGGTCACAATCATACTGTTCTGGGTGGAGTACGATACGACATCAACACAGCGGCCCATCTGGCGAGTATTGCTAACAATGTTGGTTGGAAGGTTGATGAGTTGATTGAATTGCAAACCTATCATCGTTATGGCTACCACATGAATAATTCCGTAGGAGCGGAGACCTTGCTCATCTTGCGCAACCAATGAACAAAACCATGCGTCATCTCCTATGCAATATCTAGATTCGGGAAAACGCGATCCTTCGCAGGCGCTTGGAACCTGGCTGCAAAGTGTTATGGCAGACGATGTAGCCGAGGTGCGCTGGCAGTCAGGGTTTTTTGGGGCAGATTCTCTGGGCATTGTTCAGTCGGCCCTTAAGGGAATGGCGGGCAAGGACCGCCCCGTTCATGCGCTTATCGGATCGAACGATCAATGCACCATTCGCCGCGATGTCGAACGCCTGGTTTCGGTCTTAGGCATACCGCGAAAGAGGGCGCAGCTTGGCGTGGTCAGTTACCAGGACGGATATTTTCATCCCAAGACTTTTCACGTACGCCGGGCTGATGGAAGCCAGGCTGCCTATGTCGGATCTGCGAACCTGACTGGCAGCGGTGTCGCGTCGCTCCACATCGAGGCCGGAGTTACGGTTGATAGCCGTGAGGGTGATCCGACCGGAGTCCTCGACGAAGTAGCTTCCGCTGTAGACTTCTGGTTTAGTTCCGTCCCTCCTGGTCTGCATAGAGTATCGTCGCTGTCTGATGTAGAGCAGCTGGTGAAGGAAGGAATTCTCGCTGACGCAGCTCCACCACGTGCCCCGACTCCAAAGACCCCTGACGGCAAGACACGGCCAACTCTAAAGGATCGCCTGCGGCCGCTGATTGCTATGCCGCGGTTGGAAGGATTCGTCCGCGAAGCCCGCGCGGCAATCGTAGAAGGAGCTCCGCCGCCAACGATTCTTCTTCCTACCGCCCCGCGCGACGGCTTCCCACCCTATCTTCTGTTTGCCCCCGGTCAAGGCACGCCTACTCAGGGTGCTGTTGCGCTATCCGGCTCTTCGCTTCCAACGGGTGCGGCAGGTTTGATAATCCGGCTGAATCGAGACAGTGCGCGACATTTTCAAGGACGGCCCGGAACTGCGAATTTCAGTGTGCCGGTCCCGACCTTGTCCACCTTCCGATTCGGACTCTATCCCGGTCGCTTTACTCGTCCGCGAGCGGAGTTTCCTATGCAGATGCGGTATCTGACCAACGAAGGAATCGTTGCGATTGAAGCCACAGAAACCAACATCATGGCGTACGGTTTTATCCCCGGAGAAAGCGGGCACGGCGATGTTCGGATGCTGATGCCGGCGGACATCAAGGCGCTTGCGGGGCGCGTCAGGGACGCCGGCAAAGTACTGCCCAAAGAAGGAGATGTGGCGCTCCTTGAGTGGCCGACATTGAACGACAAGCGGGAATTCCGTCTTACATTCCTGGATCGTAACAGCGCTTTATTCAGCCAGGCTTATGGCCTTTTCCAGCAGGCCCAGAATTCAGATGCAACTGTCGGCGACGGTGCATGTTGGCTCCCGGATACTCTTTCGCCGCCGTGGGCTTAGGAATCGTAACCGGCCACAGCTGTCCGGAACCCATCAATCGATGGAAGGAGTGATGCTGCTGAATGCAACATGCTCACTCAATTCACCGTAACGGCACAGAACGTTTGCAAGCTCCATGTGATGCGGCGTACGGCAGTCCGGCGCGAAGAGGCGGGGACTGCCTACAACGATACAAGCGCAATGAGCGCGCGAAGTTGCAACGTTGAAGCGATTGAGATTGTAGAGGAATTCCATTCCTCGCGGCGCATCCTCTGATGAGGAAGCCGTCATGGAATAAATGACGACTGCCGCCTCCTGCCCCTGGAACTTATCAACAGTGCCCACGTGAGCGTCAGGCAAGCGATCCTTTAGCCGGTTTACCTGGTCATTGTACGGAGCGACGATCAGGATGTCCTTAACCGTTAACTTGGTTTCCTTCCCGCAGCGATCTGTCCATGTAGATCCTGGCCGCGTGAGGAATTCAACGATTGCCGCGACCTCCTCGACCTCTTCCGTCGAATAGCTCTGGTTCCCATCATGCATGACAGGGACAAACCACAGACCCGCGCGCGTGAAGGGCGCGGGTGCCCGAAGAGACTGTTGCTCAAGACCTGCATGCGAGAAAAGCCGCCCTTCATAGAACAGCTCCGATGTGAACCTGCATATTGCAGGATGAAGACGCCAGGTTTCGGCAAGAAAGAGGCCCCGTGCCTCACTGATCGTCCGACCGTCATCAAGCAGATGAGCAAGGGCTGAGATGTCCGAACCCTCGGGATGGCTCCCTTTCTGCGGCTGCTCTAACTGTTGAGGGTCACCCAGCAGCACGAGGCTTTTTCCCGCTGACGTGCACGCCAGAACATTGGCGAGCGACATCTGGCCGGCCTCGTCCACAAAAAGAACATCCACGGAATCGCTGAATTCCTCTCTGCACCAAAGCCACGAAGTACCTCCCAGAACATTCACGGCTCCGCTTTGCAAGCTTTGGAGGGCTTCTGCATTTGCTCCGATTTCCCGCACGGGGCGACTGTCGGGATCGGCATCTTCCTTCCGGTGTGCACAAATCACACCATCAATCTTCATTTCACGGGTCGCTTTAACAACATCCTCCAGCAGTTTGCGAATGACCTTGTGCCCGACTGCTGTAACTCCCACTTTCCTTCCCTGGCCCACGAGTTGGCAAATCATTCGTGCGCCGGTAAAAGTTTTACCCGCGCCCGGCGGCCCCTGAACGGGAAGAATGGAATTATCCAGCGACAAGCCAACGCGGCAGGCTGTCTCAACGATCGTCTCCTTAGGTCCCGCGCTCAACAATTGGCCTGCGATCAGGCGCGGTGTATTCCTAAGGAGGAGATCGCGCGCCGCCCGATACGCACCGGGCCTTACGACTCCATTTGCGACGATCCAGTCCGCAATCCGAAGGATTGACTCCGACTGCTTGTCGGTCGGATAACGCGAATGCGCGAATAAGCAAGTC
>Ga0207053_10207_pt1 | contig 16049 bp, 17 predicted proteins | sample Alteio_BWMinCont_59_FD_153290 | JGI IMG/M metagenome (GOLD analysis project Ga0207053, IMG submission 153290) | Enriched cells from forest soil in Barre Woods Harvard Forest LTER site, Petersham, Massachusetts, United States -... | ecosystem: Environmental > Terrestrial > Soil > Temperate forest >...
GAGGCAGACGGGAAGCTGGTTCTCCGCCTGACAAACTTCAAGACGTCCAACGGGCCCGACGTACACGTGATTTTGATCGCGGCCAAGGACGCTGACGACAACGCCAATTTTCTCAAGAGTAGCACCGAGCGAGTTGAGCTGGGCAGTCTGAAGGGGAATGAGGGCGACCAGAACTACGAAATACCCAGCGACACGGACTTGAGCAAATTCCAAACCGTTTCTATCTACTGTGAGCGGTTCGATGCCAACTTCGGCGCTGCACCTCTCGAGAAGTTCTAAGAGCCTCACATACTCACTGCAGTCGAATCGGGCAGGTGAGCCTGCCCGACTCATACATTCAAAGGAGAAACATGAATACGCACGTAGGTTCTTGGGTGTTGCATAGAAAGTGGATCTTGGCCGCGGTTGGTCTTCCGATTCTGGTCGCGGCTTGGTGGGCCTTCCGGCCCGAGAAGCTCTGGATTAATCAGAAGGTCAGCGAGCCCGCACCGTTCGCTTCGACTGATCCTCAACCACTTTATACAGGACGGCTGGAAGGCAAGGCGCACCAAACGAGTGGGAGAGCAACCATCTATAAGACCCCTGATGGCAAGCAGTATCTTCGTCTGACAGATTTCTCGACCTCGAATGGCCCGGACGTGCACGTTGTCCTGGCGCGGAGTGATGAAGCGAATCTCACACAAGAGATTGTGAAAGGCCAGCTTGATGTTCCGAATCATAATGAGTTCTCCTTTTGCATGTAGTTTTCGATGAGCACCTGCGGCACTCATACGCGATAGGACACATCCGAGGGGCAAAGGTTACGCCGTGGTTAGTGTTCCTTTGTCCGACTGCGCTGGCTAACAAATCCCCACATCACGAGTGGCAATCGCAGGAGCGCAGTCGGCCTGTAGCATTCAGAATACGAACGTCTCTTCCTCCGCGACCAGAAAGACTGGTGCGCCCCCTGACGAAATCGAAACTGCATTCCCTATCGTCAGTTTGCCGCCTTCCGACGCTGCGCATTGTTCGAGCGCCTCCATCGAAGGGAAATAAACCTCAGCGATGCGGTGGAAGGGAGGTTCACCCGCTGGAGAACCGAGCACCCTCGTCGCGACAATCTTGGTTTTGCCGGCAAGTTTTGCGACCGCCATGGGCACATGGTCCCGGTTGTAGACTGCTTCGAAGGCTTCGACATCTGTTGGGCGTGGATAGATCACCACTAACTTTACTGCCATGTCATTCTCCTTAAGAAGTTACCTAGAGCACGACGGACCATTGGGTAGGTCATGTCGTGCAATCAATAGTCGCTTAGCGTGCCACCGATACCAATCGTGAGGCGGCGGAATATTTCCAGCTAAGGTACGGTATGAAAGACCCGCCATGTCAAAATAGGAGATGACGGGCCGATCTGTTGTTAGCCAGCTAACTCTCAATCCAGGCGCTGAACAATCGGGCAGTTGATGGCGAAGCCAGCACTTTGAAATTTTCCACCATTTGGGCCAGTGATCAGACCATCTTGCACGAAGGTGAGAATTTGGAACTCTTCGCGTACCTGTCCCCGGAACCCTTGGTCGATCGCATCTTGGGTCCATTCGAACAACTGTGCATCCCAGTACGGGCTGTAATCGAGGGCGATGGTTGGGATTCCGCCCAGGACGTTGTTCGGTCTGAAGCCGTCAGCCAAATCGGCCGAAAGCCCTTGCCGCAGTGGATTGTTGCAAGAGCCCGACTCGGGTCCGTTGGTGCTGATGAAAATACGCTCGACAGGACTGGCGAAGCTGTCATCGTGGCCCAACAGCAGTTTTTGCATCAGCGGAGCGAAAGTGTTGTGTTCAATGGCGGCTGCCAGTGGAATGCTTGAGTCCATCGAGATGTACCACACTGGACGGCCAAAACTAAAACCGTTAATCAGATTAATGGTTACCGTCATGTTGACCGGATCGATAGCCACTACTTGGTCGTGCACCTTGCTGTAGTCCACGTTGCCATTGGGAAAGTTGATCTCGTCGGCGTTCACGTTGAACGCCACCATGGGAGCGTTGTAAACCACGTTTGCGGCATTGACGATTCTGACGAGCGGACCATAGTTCGCGTCCCCAACGGAACCCGGAGTCGCAAACGTAGGAGGAAATTCGTGACCCGGGGGGCCAGGAATAATCTTCCGTTCAGGCTTAAAGTTCACCGTGCCCGCGTCAAATACGATATTTCCGTTAGCATCCAGATTCCCCGTTCTGGCGGAGTGCGATGCGAAAGTGAGTTTGGTGGAGAAATTCAGACCCAACTCGGCAGCGACATCGGAGTCGTCCACATCGGTCAAGATGTACCACACATTCTTCCCGCTTCCCTTCAGATGGCCCAAATAAAGCGGTATGGTAATGGTCCCATGCGCGGAGTCAACCTGGCCGGTATTCAGTAATTGAACCGGTCCGACCAAGCTGCGATTGGTGTCGGAAGGTGGTGGTCCGAAGTACGATAGAGGAACTACGGTGCCGATGGACGCGGGCGCCGGAAACAAATTGCACCCCGGGCCGGGACCGATGGCGCTGCCGCCAGGCCCCTGCTCCTCGTTAACATTCGTTGACGTTGGCGCGGTAGCAGCAGCTATAAGATCCAGGCTCGTCGTCGTGCCTACCGGACGCTTGGCGCGAGCGTGCATGGCAAGGATTTCTGGCGAGAGCGGTTGCTTGACGCGAATCCCTGTTACTGGGGTTTGAGGCGATGCTTGCGCAGCAGCAGAGTTAGAGAGCAAACCACTGACACCGAGAATGACGAGAGCAGCGATGGATAGCCTGTTCGCGGTCGAGTGCGACGACACACATTCGCTACCTTTTCTTCCAAACCTTCGAAACAACGTGCAAACTACTCTTTGCATTTTCTATCTCCTCGTTTCATGAGTCGTGCTGTATTACGAGCAGCACGCTGAACATGGGAGTCGAAAGAAGCGAGGAAGCTACAAGATAAGGTGTGGCCGAATTTGCTACTTGGAAGCGTAGTGTGTCGGATCTTGCGCTTGTGACTTGTTTAGATGTTTTCTGAATTCAGTTGGCGTCAGACCACAGAAGTTTCTAAATTCACGGCTGAAGTGGCTGCGGTCGATATTGCCCAGCGTCGCTCTAATCTCTTTCACGCTTAAGAACGTTTCCAACAACATCCTCTGTGCCTCTCGCATTTTCAATGTCCGCATATAGTGCGATGGTGATTGGGACATTTCGGCCTTGAAAAGATGACAGAAGTGCCAACGAGACATATTCACAGAGCGTGCTAAGTCGGCGACCGATATGCGCATGCACAAATTAGCGTGTAGGTGTTCAACAACCACTCGTATTCGACGGTCTATTTGCGGACCATCGGGTAGCCACACCTTCAGCTGGCGATGGCCGGGAAACAAACGGCCGTCAACCTGCAAAGCATTTTGCATGGATCCTCCCTGTTTCCGACTGGAGGCAGGGCGGCTCAGGAAAACTAAGCTTCCTTACATCCGTCGGATGCCCACTTGGCGCTTTCAAAATCCCTGCTCATGGGACCTAACCACGAACACCTTCCCCAACGCGGTTAAATTTTCTTAGGCCGAATCGCATCCGGAGATCTCTCTCCATCCAGTGGCATGAGTCGCACATCCCAAGAGACACCAGATTTCTGATGCAGATAGCATTTCACGAGGTCGCAGGCTTGGTAGAAGGGTGTCCCTTCCGGGGTAATTGTCCTGGCCTGGATGACTGAGCCGATGAACGTCCGGTCGGCCGACACTACCACGTCCTGCAGCAGACGGAAGTTATCTTCCTAGACCGGTACTGACTCATTGATCACAAGTCAGAAGAGCACTTTTGCTTTAGGGTACCGCACCGGCAGCAACTTCAAATCTGGCGATGCTTCCATTATCAATTGGATCGGTTTGTATCCTTTGTTTCTCCTCGTACAAAATTGAATATAGAGACTTAGGGCAGGAACTTGTAACCAGAGCTACGGACCGTATGAAAGTGCTTGGGATTGCCAGGCTCTGCTTCTAGTTTTTTTCGCAACTTCAAAATGTGGTTATCGACGGTCCTTGTACAAGGATAGTTCTCGTATCCCCACACTTCATTGAGCAGTTCGTCCCGTGAGATCACTCTCCGAGGGTTTTTGATCAGATACTCGAGCGTTTTGAATTCCTTAAATGTGAGAATAACGGGCCGACCATTGCGATGAATTTCCATCGTTGAAAAACATCCTTTCACTCCCCCAAACTCAAACGTGTCTGTGGCGTTTAGATTTCTCAACCAGGCCTTCGCTGCATCGAGCGGTGAGCAGACATTCATGGTGTCGCTGAGGTCAGTGATGGATTTATTCGGCGACAGCTTTTTCTGGGCCTCATCCTCAACAGCCGATTTCGGAGCAAGCACGATCACCAGGAAGAAACGCGACAGCTTACGAAAGTCTCTCGGAATGCCAGAAGCTAGCATGGAAGCTAGCTTTTCATCGAGGAAGCGAATCGCGTCTGCTTTGGGCTCCGTCTTGGGCTGCGCAAAAGGAGAAATTGCCGAGTTGATTGCTGTTGTCATAAAAATTCCTCTTTAGTACCTTTATTACGCGGCGTTAGCCCGAACGGACCACTCACTGGGCTCCAAATCGAATTCTCCGATGGGGCTCCCTTCGTGGAGACCGCTTGACCAACTGCAACCGTTCGGGACCCCTGCCTGACAGGCTTACCGCGCATGATTCCAGCAAGCTTGGCACGCGCCCGTACGAGCCTTGCCTTCACTGTCCCTTCGGGGACGCCTAAAGCACGCGCAGCTTCCTTCGTTGTCAAACCGTCGATATCGCGCAACTGAAATGCTCTGCGAAGCTTCGGTGAAAGCCGCTGAACGCTCTCGACCAGCCGGTTTCGTGCTTCCGTAGTGGAGCAGACTTCTTCCGGACTTGGCTTCGAGTCGGCTAGCCTTTCCGAGAATGTGAGACCCTCTTCCCCCTGCTCCTGGTCAAGCGAAAAGTGGCCACTATGGCGGTGTCGTAGTTGCATCAGTGCAGCGTTGGTGACGATTGTCATCAACCAGGTTGAAAGCTGCGCTTGTCCTCTGAACTGCCCTAAATGCCTGTAAGCGGAAAGAAGAGCATCTTGAACGGCATCTTCCGCGTCTTGTGCGTTCCCCAAGAACCGCAAAGCCCTCTTGTAGAGCATAGGCAAGTATCGGGAGACAACGCAGTCCAGTTCCTGGGCACGCTCGCCAAAGACGCCGCGGCAAACTGTTGGCTCTCCTTCAATGAACGTTGTTATCGCCGACATAACAGGATTCCTCTCGGAGCAACCTCGGGTCTCTCAGACTATTCACTACGACAGAAACAATCGACGGTCGTTCATGCATGCCGACTTGCAGCGAAGTCCGGGGGAACTCTACAATTCAATGCCAGACTGATGCGACCTTCACCTGGCGCGAAGGTCGTTGCTCTTGCTGAACGGCCTCTTTGGAGGTGAAGCTGGACCTCGCTGGGAGTATTCTCAGGGGGAGGCTTTGGGAAGTCCTTCAGGTAACTCTGAAAAAATATGAAAAACTCAGAATCGTTCGCGTGTAGCGAACTGGTGGGTTCCTAGGACTACCTCACCCGATCAGAGGCGTTCAGAATGGCTCTCGTAATGGGCGATCTCGGTAAGGATAGAGAGTCGAGCCTAGCCGACGGCTACTTGTACCGTTTCGGCCAGTTTGTGCTGGATTCCCGGAAGCGCACACTGTTTCGCGCCGATTCACCTGTCTCTGTCACGCCTAAGGCTTTCGACGTCCTACACTTCCTGGTGCAAAACCCCAACCGTTTGGTCACCAAAGAGGAATTGCTGCAAGCCGTGTGGGGCGACACCTTCGTGGAAGAGGGGAACCTGACGCAATACATCTCCCATTTACGCAAGGCGCTGGGTGACAACTCGGAAGACACCCGCCTGATCGTCACCATAGCTCGAAAAGGATACCAGTTCACAGGGGATGTCACCGTTGCCGAAGCGCCAGACACCCCAAGACAAGCTGCGATCCAGGTCTCGACCGCCGAGAGTGCACTCGCCGATACGCAAACCGCCCTCCAGAGTCACACAGATGAGGCAGTTCCAAAAGCGCGAGTGCACTGGGGGAAAGCTGCCGTTGTGGGTGTGTCTGCTGCCCTTTTGCTAGTGATTAGTTTTGTCTCTTGGCGGCACTTTGGGGGCATGACCCCGCCAAGGTCGCAAAAAATTATGCTCGCCGTACTGCCGTTTGAGAATCTCACCGGCGATCCCAGTAAGGAATATCTTGCGGACGGCCTGACCGAGGAAACGATTTCACAGTTAGGGCGGCTTAACCCGGACCAGTTGGGTGTGATCGCGCGGACGTCCGTCATGGGATACAAGTATAAGGACGAACGCCTGGACCAGATTGGACGCGATCTTTCTGTGCAGTATGTGCTGGAAAACAGCCTCCGCGAAAGCGGAAATCACATTCGCCTTACCACGCAGCTCATTCAGGTGAAGGACCAAACTCACTTGTGGTCACAGGATTACGACTATCCTGTGAAGGACTTTCTTACCGTCGAAGACGATCTATCCAAGGCTGTTGCGCACGAAATCCGGGTGCGTTTGACTTCGAAACAGCAAGCAGAATTGGCTCAGTCGCACCCGGTTAATCCGGAAGCCTTTGATGCCTACTTGCAGGGATATTCCTTCTTTCAACGGAACACCAACAAAGATGCGGACATGGCAGCAAAGTATTACGAACGGGCGACCCAACTTGATCCCTCGTATGCTTTGGCTTGGGTCGGGTTGTCTCGGACACGCAACCGCCAGGCCAACATCGCTCAGATTCCCGCTGAAGAAGGTCACCGGCTTGCGCGTGACGCAGTTGAGCGAGCCTTATCGCTGAATCCGAACCTGGCAGAGGCGCACGCCCAAATGGGACGGATTAAGCGGCTGGTCGACTTCGATTGGGCTGGAGCGGATGCTTCCATCCAGCGGGCGGTTGAACTCGAACCGGGAAATCCCGAGAATGTAAGATTGGCGTCTTTCTCGGCAGCCATGCTCGGCCGCTTTGACGAAGGTCTTCAATTGGCCCGCCGAGCCGTTGACTTGGATCCGCTCAATTCACATAGTTGGGAGCAGCTTGGAGAGACCGAGTTTTTCATGGGGCAGCTAGACGAAGCCGCAGCGGATAGCAAGAAGGCGCTCGAACTGAACCCCGATATTGTGTCCGCCCATACGTCCTTAAGCCAAATCTATGTGATGCAAGGGCGGCCTCAGGATGCGTTGCGGGAAATCGAGCGCGTAGGCGATGACCCAATGCGTACGTTTCTATATGCGATCACGTACCAGGCGCTTGGTCAGAAAAAGGAGTCGGACGCAGTATTGGGTGAGTACATTGCGAAGTACCATGCAAGTGACGCGTACCAGATCGCCGAGGTTTATGCTTTCCGGAGCCAGTCCGACGAAGCCTTCGAATGGCTAGACCGAGCTTATGCTCAACGTGACCCCGGTCTGATCGCAACAAAAGTGGCCCCCTTACTGAAGAACTTGCACGGCGACCCGCGATATGCCGCGTTCTTGAAGAAGCTCAACCTGCCGATCTGAAATATGTTGCCATATGTAAGAGTAATTTTCGGAAGACGGGAGCCCTCAAATTTCCGAAAAAGTCCTGAAGCGATTCTCGTCCTGAGCCTCTACTGAGTCGGAGGTCACGCGACGCATTCGAGCACGTCGGTAGCCGGCATCCTTGACCCGGCTTGCGGGAGGCCCTGTCGACGAATAGTGGGTGTATCACGGGCTACTCGGGGTTCAAGATGTGTGCCATCCCCTCCTTAAGCTCCTTGTCTCTATCGCATGGCGAGGACGTTATTTGCGTTCCAAAGAGTTTTAGGAATTTGTTCGCGGTTTCGTCGCGCTCTATGGACTCGAACTCGAGATTGATCTTCCCACACTTGTCATTCCATCTTCCGTCTTTGCCGTCCATGAGAATAGAGGCTTCCATGCCACTGAGGGCTGCTGCGCGGAGTCGAACGGTCTTGTTGTGAAACTTGGAGGGCTGCGCTGCAATCTCGCAAACACTAGTGTCTATGGGAGCTTTGGTATGACCAATCGCAGGAAGACAGGCAGTGAAAACCATGAATATGAGAACTCGCGTCATCGCGTCACAACGATAGACACCGCAACCACTCCGAAATCGGAACAAGTGACGCAAACAGGCGATTACACTCATTGACTTCGGCCAGCCTAAGGGTAAGGGGCTTTGAGCGTAATCCAGATTTTTCGCCAACCGTGAAGGTGCCACACTCTTACACTCAAGACCCAGCTAGCCCCCGCTGTCGTGCCCAAAGCACAATCTATACCCGTTGCAGTCCTCGATGTCGAAATCGCGGTTCCCGTAGGGTTGATCGCAGATGTCGCGTGCGATCTTCACGCCTTTCGCCTTGAACTCGCCACACAATGTGTCGGCATTGTCGACCCAAATATAGGCGTCCCATGCCTCGCCATTGGGGTCGGCCAAGCGGTTGGGCCGCATCGATCCCGGCTTGTCAAACTGGCTAAGCATGATGATGATGCCACTGCGCTTGACCATACAAAAACATGGCGGTTCTCCCCAAAAGCGTTCGTAATGAAAACCGAGATTGTCTCGATAGAAATTAGCGGTGACCACCACATCGTCCACGATGAAGCAGGGTGCCACGTGCCATGTCATCGGTGTGTCGGCAATCATGCGGAGGATTTTACGTCATCATCTTTCCCCTTGCCATTGCGGGTTGTTGTAATCAGGCGTTACCACTCATTGACCCGGAACCCGCTCCAAGCAGTCGCAATTCAGCTTGGGCATGAGAACTTGGAAACGGCCACGGTTTACACTCGCGTTTCGACGGGCTGGATGCTGGACGTGTACCGCAAGGCGCATCCACATGCTACGGCTTAGATCGCCTTGGGATGAACTTCCCTCCGCACCACGGACATTTCAGGTGTTTGCGATCGACGCGCTTGCGCTCTTCCGGCTCAATCAGAGCAGAGCAATGCGGACAGACGGTTGCTGGGGATGCGCGAATCCTTTCCAGATCGAACTTGCGACGACTTGGCATTCTAGCTCCAAAGTTACCTTGTTCCGATTCCGTAACAAAATTCAGACGATCTCTGCGATACCAGATTTTCGTGCCACAGTCATACCTAACCCCAACGCGAATCGAGGGAAAGACCGGGACCGTGCAGCGATTCCTTGAAACTCATTAGCTGCATCCCCGGTCCTTTGTTCAGGTAGGCAAGACGCACCGGACAATGCTACCCACCCCGTCCCAACGGGAAAAATGAGCGTACTATTCTAGTATCCGCCTGTGAGGGCTGTATGCTTCATAAGGGCAAACGAAGTCCGTCCCGTAGATTGGTATGGGTCGAAGGTCAGAGTTTCGAGGGGTGGGGCTGCTCTGAATGCGCTTGGCTCTTTAACTTTTCTGGCCGGGTCTCCGGCAAATCACTAAACGAAATGAAGCGGACTTTCCAGGGGCAACTCTCCGAAGAGTTTTCGTCCCACGCTTGCGCTGAGCACCCTCGCGACAAAGGTGGATTAGCTCTTTCCGCATAGTTCATTTGCAAGAGAAACCTGCTCCTGCGCGATAGGCGAATGGAGCAAACAAGGCCGGAGAGGTCATTTCGCCCGGCTCTCTCTTTTTTCGCACAAGGACTGCCAATGTCTGCGAATGCCTTCGCGTTTGTGCCTAAGCCAGAAATAGCTGCCCTTGCTCTTGTCCTCTTGTGCATACTGGTATTTCTTTTGGTCCTGCGGATTCGCAAATGAATTTGTTTTCCGAATGGAGCCGCAGGGCGGAAACGTAGTCTGCAACAGGTTACCGCTTAGCTTTGCGCAAGCGGAGCCTAATTGTGCCAGTCTTCGGGCAGTGTTTCGATTCCCCAAACGTTACCCGGTTCATCCAGCGCCAATCCAATAAACCACAACTTCTCATATTCGCCGAGCGAAATGCAGTGCACTACCCGCGCAGTCACGGTGCGCTTCTGCGGAAGAATCACAGGACAGCCTGAATTCCCGGCCTTATCTTTATATTTTGCTCTCATCACCCAACCGTGATAGAGGGAAGGCCGGACGTGCAGCGATTCCTTAGCTGCATACCGGCCTTTTTCTCGAAATGTTCGATATTGACCACTTTTCTTCTTTGGGCGGCAACACCATTTAAGGATGCAGGACGACGAACAGATCCAGTCTTTCCCTTGCCCGACGAGCCATCCTCGGCCAATCCACAGCGAATTGATCGAGGAACTGGATCGGATTCGGGAAGTAAGGAAAGCGGGTAGCGACCGTCCGGCAATCGAACCGATCCAGACTGTTCCTTGTCCTACTTTCGGCGCACAGCCGGGAGAGCATTGCGCTGCACTCGGGGCACCCCCGCACAGAACCGCATCGTGACCGACGCCTAATCGCTGATTGCTTCCACCGGCTGCAGCGAACACGCAGTTTCCGAATCGGATACACATGCAGAGACCCGATCCGTAGTCGCCTTCAGATGCTGTCCTGAATAAGCTCGGGTTAGCTCTGAGCGGCGCTCGCGACTCTGACCGCGTGAATTCTCAATTTGCGCTTCAACTCCCCGCCAGATTCCCCTTCATAAATGGTCTGCGTAAAAGAATTGGAAGTGAAGGCGGAAAAGACTTCCCTATAAGCGATCTTCTTGCCATCGCGCTCGTATTCATCTCGGATGGCGAATTGGTCACCCTCCCACTGCGCTAACTTACTCATGATGACGCATCCTCTGGGATTTGCGCTCCCGCACCAGATCACACGATAACCGTGGGCTTCGGTGTCCCACCAAAGAAGGCCCATCCCGGAGAACTGCTGGTTGCCTACTCTCGTTTGAATTTCTTCTACAAGTGAGCGTGAACCCGGACCGGATCGCCATACCTCCATGCCTTGCCCTATTTTGCCTTTCGTCATCTCAGGACGAGGCTCGAAGTCCTGATGGATGGACCATCGGCCCGCCAGCACCTTGGTGAGCCTTTGCATTTCTGGCGTCGGCAACGGCGGGTTCGAAGCGGGAGCTTGCGGAACTGGCGGGTGGGCCGTTTGAGCCCAGCCGAAGCAGATACAAAATATCCATGCAGTGGGGATTCGCATAACTGTACCCCAGAGGTGCGAATAGGCTAACAGGCAGTCACCTGTTCTGATTGCGTATTCCCAGCATCTTTCCGTGTCCGCCCAGTGTTTGATTGCCGGACAGTTAACGAATCGAAATCCATCCCTAACAGCTCGAAAGGCGTTCTACTATTGTTCCGTGCTGGCTGCACGGATGACTGGCGACAGGAAACACGCAGCCTGTTCGCACCTTCGGGTTCCGTTCTACTGAGCGTGTCTCCTCTCGTCGAGCGATGTCCTTACTGTTTTGAAGTTAGAGACTTGCAAGGTCTCCGCGAGAATCCGCTAGTACGGGTAGAGAAATTCAAATCCTCTCTCCCCCGACCGTTCGGCCCCGGCTACTGAATTGCTGGACCATTTGTTGACGGTTTGCCTGCAATGCTCGTGCGGTTCTGGGCTGACGCGGTGATGTGACTCTCCAATTTCGCCATCGCATCCCGAACATCGTCGGCGGCCGTTTTGATGTAGTACGTCGCCGTCGTACTCACGTTGGCATGGCGCAAAATCCTTTGAATGACGATGTCGGGTATTCCCAGCCGATAGAGATTACTGCCGAGGCCGCGTCGTGCCGCGTGCCAGCCGTGCCATTCCGGTAAACGATCATCGCGCTTGTATTTGTGACCGCTGTTCACGTGCCCCATCTCCGCCTTCCCGCATTGCTCACAACGATTTAGTGTCGGAAGAATAATGCGGTTTACAACACTGCTTAACGCGAGTGGCTTACCATTGGCATTCGTGAATATCGGACCAGTCTCCGCATTTCCGGAACGAAGTTTGTGGATTAGTAATCGTTCCGCAACCTGTTTAATAACTGGAACAGGCGCACGACTTTTACGAGTTTTTGGGACGGTGACTCGGCCGTTCCAGATCGAACGTGAGACTTGCATTTCGCCGTCGCAGTAGTTCTCCCAAAGCAAACCTTGGATTTCTCCGTGCCTTAGACCCATAAATGCCGCAACTGCGAATGAAGTTGCCGCCGGCTCAGGGAGCAAAGAAAGGATCGCCTGTATTTCTTCGAGCGAGTAGGCATATGTCTCTTGTGGTTCAGGCGCTCTAGGATTCACCGCAGTATCGCGCGCCGGGTTTTCGCCCTGGAAAAAATCCAGCTGCTTTGCCAACGTGAAAATTGCGCTCACGACGCTTTTGACATGCTTCAAAGTATTGCGGCTCAGCTTGGTAGTGCCTACTTGATTCAGCCATCGTTGAACATGATAGGTTCGCACGTCTCGCAACCATACTTTCTCGCAAAGCGATCGGAGATGCCTCTCCCAGATGTCACGGTATCCTTTTGCGGTAGACGGGCGTTTGTGCTCCTCGATCCACGGCAGATACACACGGTCGACAAAGTCGCCTATGGTGACGATTCTATCGGCCGGAATCGTGCCGCTGCTTACGGTTGCCATGTGTCGTTCAGCTTCCCGGAGGATATCGGCTGGCGGACGCTTAGCGCGTGTTGTTACCGATCCAACCTGCTGGCTGACACGTTTGCGCTCGATGGTCCCTCGGATATTCCGACGCTCCCAATATCGAACGTACCAGCGCTCTCCGATGCGAACAATCTGTCCCTGCTGTTTTCGGTTTCGCATGTTAGTTCCCGCCCTTTCTTTTTTGTTCACGGCTGGCCACGGCCTTCAACGCAATTTCCCGCCGTCTTGCAGGTGACAATTTCTCGGCTCTGGCTCTGCCACCCTTGCGGGCGATATTGGCGATCTCCTCGCCGGATAGACTTTTTGCTCGTGCTTTCCCACCGAGCCTACCCAGCGCCTGTGCGTTTGGATTCTTCTTGCGCGCCATACGGGCAGGCATTATCTTGCTTATCTATAAGCAAGTCAAGAGAAAATGGATCATTCGTGCCGTTTTTTCGCGAGCCATTCCGACAAGCGATGGGAACCCCATTCGAATCGAACATAACGACCGAGGCGAATGCAGGGAATTCGCTCCTCCTTCGGAGTGCGCGCTCTGGTCCGGTTCCGAACCCAAGAAGCGGGGACTCGCCAACGAGCCGCGAGCTCGTCAGAATCTATCAATTCAGAGCTATTTTCGCGCTCTCGGGACATTAATGGGACATCTGCCAGATTTGACGCCATAGTTTCACCTGCTTAGCAGCGTATAGCGGTTACAGTAACCGCGATTCGCGCGAATCGAATCGAGCGAGTGATCCCATCTTGTCCGAGAGGCATGGGTGTGGCCAGCGAGATGTGAGGCCGCGCGAGTAAATTTGAATGAGTTTACGAGCGTTTATCGCTTCCGAGGATCTGCGGATTTTTACTCGCGCGGGGCGAGTTGCGCGAGTCTAAAAACTGGCTCAACGTTTCGAATTCGGTTGGCAGGTAGGTGACGAAAGCGTCTGCGAGCATTGGATCGGTATGGCCGTCCATACGTTTCTTGGCACGGCTTTTTTCGTCCTGAACTTTCTTCTTGTAGCCAGCGTTGTGCAAATAACTTGAGCGATAGCCGCTCGGACCTTCATCCGCCCACTTCGGTCTAACCTTATGTCGATCGAGGAAGCTGCAGTACCGCAGACCTTCTAGATTGCTAAGGATTGCGGCGAAGAGAATAGTTTCCCGCTTGTTCGGGCCGCTTTTCGCACTGCGTTTGGGCCTCGTCGCTGCGCTTGGGTTGGCAATTCGATTGAGTACTTCTTCTTCTAATCGAGACAAGAGCTTACCCGAAGCCGACTGGCTGCTTTCGCCATCAGAACGGGGAAGGTATCGCTCCCCAATAATCAGCCCCAGTAGTGAATTACTTTCCAGGGTGCGATCAATCAGCTTAGGCGCATTGAGACGAAGTTGCTCCTCCAGTACCCTTCGCACTGTGGATCCGTGTCGTTTATGCATTGAGATTATGGACTGAGCCGCCTCTCCTCGCCTGGCTTCGTATCTAACGGCACGAGTTATCTCGGCATTGAATGTGCTGGCTATTTCAGTCTCGGATTGGCGGTCGAGTTCTATTCCATGGAGCGCATAATCTATTGCGATTGAGCGATCCAGTTGTTTCGGACGAGCTCCCGTGAAAACGTCCGCAACGTAATCCGTTATAGGGTCGCTTGCGAGCAAACCCGCTCCAGCCAGCGCAACCCTGCGATCAATACACTGACTGCAGACGCCGCAGTGATGTTTGACACTGGACTGGAACATCAGGTGTGAACAGGAGCACGTTAAGGGCACTAGTTCGGTCACGCGATTTGTCTCAATCGTCCCGACCACTTCAGCTTTGGTTTTGAATGAAAATGGATTGTCCATGGCAAGTTCTCGCTCGGTAATTGCAGCGGCCAACAAGCCCAATAGCTGGAGAGCAACTGGGTGGGTAGTTCGGGACGCGCGGGATCGCAGTGCTTCTTGCGCAAGCGGCAAGTTCAGGCTGAGAATCCCGTTTTCGTAGAATCGGACACCTCCGGCCTCAACTGATTGCGCCACGAGTGTTCCGAGAGCTGCGAACAAAAACGATCGAGTCCGTTGGGTCGGCTCTCTACCAAACTTTTCTGCCTTATTAATCCAAACTGGAATATGAACAAACTGACCAGGGAACCTCTTCTGTAGCTCACGCACAAGCTTTCTTTGGCGAGCATCCAGAGTGGAAACCGGTCGGTGGCTAATTAAAACTGACTTAACACCAGAGACGGCGGTTTCGACGGCGCCAGCCAGGGAGTCTAAGCCACCAGAAAACATCACCACCCGAGCGGGCTTATGAAAAGGCCAATCACTGAGTTCACCAAATTCGAAATATGACGACTCAACTCTGCGTTCACGGGCTAGCGGCACGAAAGTAAAGGAATAAACATCATTGGAAAGGAACCCGAGTACTTTTTGGAGCAAGCTCATTATTTTTGCATCAGCCCAGAATTCGGGTTCTCTCACAGCGATATGAAAAGCGAAATCTCGCGTCCATGGTTCCTCACTCTTTTCATCGGTCCATTCCCCTCTACGAGTCGAGCAATCTCCCGCGAAGACATAAGAGGCGATTTCAAGGAAATCCATCAGTCGCGGCGACAAATTCTGGAGGAAGACCCGCGCAACGTCTTCAAAACGAACAGTTACATTTGGATTGGGGCCGGTTGAATCAAGGTCAATGCGATGGCGTCCCTTCCATTCATAGTCGGCCGGAAGCGGAGCACCGCTGCAAACGAAGAGTCTCTCTCGTTTCAGGAGTCACTCCCCTGAAGCTGCAGTTCATTACGCAGTTTCCGGACAGCCACAGCGAGAAAACGCGAGGATTTCGAAAGATCAATGCCTCCCGCATAGTTGGTTTTCGAATACCAATCGCCACAGAAGTCACGAACAATTCGTGCGCTTTCCTCACAATGCAAGGTGAGTGCCGCGTTGAACTCACCTATGTCTCCTAAATTTTGCAACCGGGGAGCGCCTAGTTCGCCAGCAGTAGCACGACTCAGGTAAAAATTCAGAAATCTTGCAATGAAACGCGAAAAAAAACGCTGCCCAAGTTGGGCAAAGCCCCTTTTTGACGATAAGGATCGGACGGCATTCTTGAGGTCATCCGGCTCGGTACTCTCGAATAACCCGAATGTTGGGGAACCTAGCAAACTGGTTAAAGCTTCCCCGGTTGCCTGCTGCGCCATCTCGCTAAAATCTGTTGCACCAGGACTGGTATCGCTGATATGGCGATCTATGGCGGCCTGCAGTTCCGCAGTGAGGTCAAAAATGGTGCTCTCGTCACGAAGATTGATCCCGTGTCTCGCAAGCAAAGTTCTCCACTGCTGACTGCGAGACGCTAGGGCTAGCTGTGTGAGAAGGTAAAAACTGTAGCGAACACCGGCGTCATTGCCAGCCTTCGTCAGGGTTGCACTTGCCGCGTTTAGAGCCTGAGCGGCCACGACGTCGATGTGTGAAGCAGAATTCGCGACAGAGTACGACTCCAAGCCGCGGCCTGCAACAATCTCGACTACTCGATTCCACTTTCTAGTCTTGGGCAGCAGACCTAGGCGGGTATGTCCCACAAAATTCTCCG
>Ga0207053_10210_pt1 | contig 15839 bp, 17 predicted proteins | sample Alteio_BWMinCont_59_FD_153290 | JGI IMG/M metagenome (GOLD analysis project Ga0207053, IMG submission 153290) | Enriched cells from forest soil in Barre Woods Harvard Forest LTER site, Petersham, Massachusetts, United States -... | ecosystem: Environmental > Terrestrial > Soil > Temperate forest >...
GGCTTGGGATCTTCAATCTCTTGCCCGCATATCCCATGGACGGTGGACGTGTGCTGCGGGCACTGTTCACCCGCTCCATGGATCCGGTGAGCGCAACCCGCCGCGCGGTCAGCATTGGACGAGGCTTTGCCATCGCGTTCATGTTTGCGGGCTGGTGGAATTACTGGTTCTCGATAATCGGCGTTTTTCTTTTTATAGCGGCGCAGATCGAGGACCGTTCGGCGGTATTCCGTTCGGTGCTTGAGACGGTGCGACTGGAAGATATTATGCTCACCGATTTTCTCACGCTCTCGCCCGCGGACACTCTGGAAGATGCGCTCGAGAAAGCCGTGCACTCTCTGCAGGACGACTTCCCGGTCATCCGCGGCGCAGATATGGTAGGCGTCGTTTCAAAGCAGAAGATATTGCAAACTCTGCGCCGCGACGGGAACGGTTACGTGCAGGCTGTGATGCACCGGATTTTCGATGTGGCCCAGAAAACCGAGTCGTTGTCTTCCGCGTTTCGCAAACTGAGCGCTCGCAATCTCAGCATTATTCCCATTGTTGAGAACCAGCAGCTGGTAGGAATCGTGACCCTGCAGAACCTGATGCATTCCATGGCCCTGTTGGCCGAAACCCGCAAGTTGCGCAAGGCCGCACTCGAATCCTGATCTGGAACGTTAAAATCAGAAATTGATAACGATTCCAATCGAGGGTTCAGCCATGTGGCCCTTGGCTCCGGTAAAAAATTGCGTCACGTGAAATGTGGGCTCTTTATAAATCAGCCCGCGGTATTGCAGCCGCAGCCCAATGCGTCTCCAAAGGCGATAATCCACTCCGCCCCCGTAGAGGAAAGCTATTGAGGTCTGCTGGGCAGCGCCGAAGGGAGACGCGTTCCCATTGATGAACTGGTTCCCAGGATAGAAACGAAGGGCGCCACCGCCGGCGAGCAGGAAAGGCTCGATTTTTTGAAAGTGAAATGGGCTTAATACGTACGCGCCGCTGAATTCGGTGATGCTGGCCTGGATCCGGTAATCATTGGGTCCCAAAATATAAATCTGGGAATTGTCGGTGTGGGCGCCGTTCACCTCAATGCCGTTCATACGGTTAAAACGGAAACGCAAGGTGCCGAGGAACACCCCGGAGTTCGTCGGCGAGACTGTGACCCCGTGAAAGACATTGCTCGACGTTTTACTAAAGGCCGCACCCCAAGCAAAGCTGGCATCAAAATGGCCGACATCCTGTGCGGTGGCAGCCGAGACGCACAAAAAAGCCAGTGCTCCCGCCCATAGCGCTTTCTTCAGCATTCATTTCCTTTCGCGTTGCGCGATGAATTACTCGAGGCGAATTGCCTTGGCCTGATGCACGGCCGGTATATCCCGCAACTCGGAAACCACGGCTTGCGGGACGCTGCCATCTACCTGCACAACCGCGATGGCTTCGAGCGGTTGCCCGGGTTGCGGCTCGCCGCTTCTCCGTCCGAGCGAAAAATTCGCAATATTGATGCCGTGCTTGCCGAGAATGGTCCCCACTTTTCCAATCACTCCCGGGACATCCTGGTTGCGCAGGTAAATTAAATTCTGCTCGAGCGGCGCCTCGGCATCGATGTCATCCACATGCAGCAGGCGCAACGTGTTCTCTCTCAGCACCGCGCCCTTGGCAATATGCGTTTCTGTTCGCGTTCGAATTTCGATCGAGAGCACGCTGCCGACCCCGCCGGTGGAGGCTTTCGGCTTACGCTCTTCATGAACACGCAGGCCTCTCGACGAGGCCAGGCTCGCCGCATTGACCAGATTCGCCGTTTCATCGACGGCAACGTTCAGGATGCCTTTGATCGTGGCATTGCGGATCAGTTCCGTCTTCCACTCCGTGATGTGGCCGGTGTAGGCGATGGAAATTTCTTCGACCCCGGTGCCGCTGATCTGCGCCAGAAACGATCCCATCCTTTCGGCCAGCACGATATACGGCTTCATCTGCAGGTACTCATCGTGCGAGACCGAGGGCACATTGACGGCATTCTGGATCACACCGTGCTTCAGATATTCCTTCACCTGAAGCGCGATCTGCTGCCCGACGGCTTCCTGTGCTTCGTTGGTGGAACCGGCAATGTGCGGCGTCAGGATCACGTTTTCCATTTTTTGCAAAGGTGAATCCTTCAATGGCTCGTGTACAAAAACGTCCAATGCGGCCGCACCGATCTGGCCTTCTTTGAGTGCGGAAACTAACGCTGCCTCCTCGACCAGTTCGCCGCGCGCGCAATTGATCAGCCTTACGCCTTTCTTCATCTTTTTTAGAGATTCGGCGTTGATCATGTTCTCGGTCTGCGGAGTCAACCCAACGTGAAGACTCAAATAGTCTGATGCGCCATACAGCTCATCGAGTGTTGCCAAACGAATGCCGCCATCTTTCGCGATGTTCGGGGAGACAAACGGATCATGGCCCACAATCTCCATCCCGAAGGCGCGGGCACGCTTCGCGACTTCCAGTCCAATCTTGCCCAGCCCGACAATGCCCAAGGTCTTGCCGCGCAGCTCGGTCCCCTGCAGAGACTTCTTTTCCCATTTTCCGGCGTGCATGAGCTCGTTGGCGCGAGGGATGAAGCGGGCCATGCTGAGCATCAACCCAATCGTGATCTCTGCCACGGCCACGGCGTTCGCGCCCGGTGTGTTCATTACTGCGATGCCCTGACGGGTGGCGGGTTCCAGGTCAATGTTGTCCACGCCAACCCCGGCGCGGCCAATGACCCGCAGCTTGGTAGCGTTGGCCAGCAGGGCTGCATCCACCTGGACGGCCGAGCGCACCAGTAAGGCGTCGGCGTCTTCCAGCTCTTTTGCCAGGCTGCCGTTCAGCTGGTCCGGCGTAATGACCTTCCAGTCGAGCTCACGCAACAGATTTACGGCCGAGGAGGACATCTTTTCCGCTATTACGATTTTCATCTCGATAATTCCTTTACAAGAAAGTTACAGCGCTCCGACACCACAAACTGCCGCGTTTCCTAAACTTGCTTCAGTTGGCAACACTCACTGGAGAGAAACTATGAAGCTACTAATGGTTATTTTATTGGCCGCAACTGGCGTTGGATGCGGCTACTCAAGCCATGCCACTATGCCCCAGCAACCTGGCACTATGCCGGCTATCGCCAGTCTCGTTCCGCCCAGCACCGCGATGGGTAGTTCGACTTTCACTCTCGAAGTCGATGGCAACAATTTCAATTCGAACGCGGTAGTGAAGTTCAACGGCGCACCCATGAACACCACATTCGTAGCCGCGACCATGGTTAAAGCAACTATTCCTGCCAGCGCGGTCATGAATACTGCCACAGTGCCAGTAACCGTTACCAATCCGGGCACTCCTGGAGGGCTGTATGGCGGTGGCACCGCAGCTGCCGTTTCGGCGCCGATGAATTTCACGATCAACTAGCAGCGGCACAGCGTTGGCGGTTCCGGCGCGGAGGCAACTAGTTCCTCGCACCCGCCACTTCCTCCAGTTCACCGCGGCGGGCGCGCGCAAATACTTCCTGCGCCGCCCGCACTGCGACTCCGTAGTCGACGGGCTTATCGGTGACGGTCGCCAGCACATGCTCGAGCGCGGCCAGAATGCCAATCGTGTCCAGGAAGTCGTAGTAACCGATGTGCGCGATGCGAAAGAGCTTGCCTTTCATATCGCCCTGGCCATTGGCCACCACGGCTGAGAACGATTCGCGGAACTCCTTCACAATCTTCCCCGAATCAATTCCCGCGGGGGCGGTCACCGCGGTAAGCGCAGCGCTTGGCGATGACGCGTACAGCTTCAGTCCGAGCGCCTTCACCCCGGCTCGAGTCATTTCAGCCGCAAGCTCGGCATTATCCACCAACGCCTTGCGGCCAGCAGCCAAGTCGCCATTGCCCATCTGGCGAATGAAATCGAGCGCTGCGCCCAAAGCTGCGAACAACGATGTCGCCGGAGTGAACGCCGACTCCCCCTTGGCCGCTGCTTTCCGTTCTTTGCGGAAATCGAAGTAGTAGCGCGGGTTTTTTGTAGTTTCCATGCGCTTCCACGCTCGTTCGCTGATGCCGCAATAAGCGAGACCGGGCGGAATCATCAGCGCTTTTTGCGACCCGCCGATGATCACATCAATACCCCAACCATCCACATCCAGGTGCGTCGTCCCCAGTCCAGTAATGGCATCAACGACGAGTAATGTGTCGCCATTCGCGCGTACCAGCTTTGCAATCCCCTGCACATCGTGGCGAACGCCTGTGGAGCTCTCTGTCGCTTGCACGTAAACCGCTCGGGTCTCAGGGGTAAGCTTCGATCGGACTTCGTCCAGGGAAAACGTTTCGCCATAAGGTTTTTCGACAACATCAACGCTGCAACCATAAGCTTTCGCCAGGTCGCGCCAGCGCTCACCAAATTTTCCCGCCGTGAGTACCAAGACCTTGTCGCCGTGCGAGGTCAGATTTGAGATCGATCCCTCCATCACGCCGGTGCCCGACGAAGCAACGACTAAGACATCATTCGCGGTGCCGATGAAATCCTTCATGTCGGCGAGAACGTGGGTGTATAGAGCTTTGAAGTCGGCCGTGCGATGATGGGCCGTAAACGCTGCCATTGCATTCTGTGCAGCAGGCAGCAGAGGAGTAGGGCCGGGGGTGAAAAGACGGTTCTTCAGCAGCATGGCATTAGTCCTTTAAGATGAAATCGGGGATTGCAGAAAGTACCTACTAGTGTATCGGAAAATTGAAGGTTCGTTCGGAGCGGTCGCTGGGCGTCGTTGGTGGTTCGTCGTTGGTCGTTGGCAAAACCAATTGCCATCCACCGCAGACTCTTTAGAGCAGGATTTCTCTTCGTTTTTGGTTTCCCGAAGTACTCCTGCGATCACGGCGGTGAATTTGATTTTGCCAACGACCAACGACTAACGACCAATGGCATAGTTATAATTCTCCCATGCCCCTTGTAGACCAAATTCAGAAGGACATCACCACCGCCATGAAAGCCCGCGAGGAAGCGCGGCTCTCGACTTTGCGGATGGTTAAGACCGCGCTCAAGAACCGCGAAATCGAGAAAATGGCGCCGCTTGATGACAAAGAAGCTCAGCAGGTATTGGGCACACTCATTAAGCAGCGCAAGGATTCCATCGAGCAATTCACCAAAGGCGGCCGCCAGGAGATGGCTGACAAGGAAGCTGCCGAGATCACGGTCATTGAAGCCTACATGCCGAAGGCGGCCAGCGAGGCGGACATCGCCGCCAGCGTTAAGGAGGTGATCACAGAAATGGGTGCGCCCACCATGAAAGACATGGGCACCGTCATGAAAAATGCAATGGCCAAATTTGCAACCCAGGGCGTGCGCGTGGATGGGAAAGTCGTAAGCGAGGCGGTGAAGAAGGAGTTGGCAGGGAAGTAAGTGTTACTGGACTAGATTGATTATGCCTTATCGCTTTGTGCGGGCGGTCGTTGCGATTGCGCTCCCAGCCTCACTGGTTTCAAATGCTGTCTCACAGAAGCAAGCTACGGATGGCATACCTCGTGAGCTGTGGGGTAAATGGGTGGTCGTCAGGGAACTGGATACACGAACGATCTCATGCTGGGGAGATAGACAGGCCAAGAGAATTATCGGAACCACAATCGACTATTCTCCGCACACTTTGAGCTGGCGAAGTTTGCATACTAGGGCCGATGGGGCGAAGGTCAGAACTATCACAGCCAACGAATTTCACGACGAGAACTCGGGCGGAAGCGTAAGCGGATCCCAAATTGATTTCCAACAACTCGGAATAAAAGGAGCCACCATCACTCAGATTACGATTCAGCATCCGGATGAGAGCGTTACCAGAACGACTTCTGAGTTTCCCGGAGACGAGGTATTGGTGAAGACCCCAGACACCCTCGTCTTTTCTTTGTGCAATGTGTATTTCGAAGCGAAGCGAGTTGTCGCTCATTCGAGATAGGTTGCGCCAATCATTTTCGTCGTTGAAGTTCTCTATAGGCCGCACTTTTTGAGATTCCGCGCTCTTTGGCTGCTTTCTTCAACGCGGCCTTCTCATCCAGTTTTTCTTCGCGCATGAGTTGCTGGACTCGATCGCGGACCGAGATTACTGGAACTTGGGTTTCTTCCTCGGCAGCGGGGCCAATCAGCAGAACCATTTCGCCCTTGATCTCTCCCCGATTCTTCACCGTGTCCAGAACTTCTGCCGCCGTTCCGCGCAGGAATTCTTCATGGATTTTCGTCAGCTCGCGGCCAACCACGACCCGACGCTCCGGCCCCAGCGTCGCAACTACATCCTCCAGCGTGGCCAGAATGCGGTGCGGCGCTTCGTAGAAAATTGCCGTCTCCGAAGAATTTCGAAGCTGTTCCAACTCCCGCCGTCGCGCTCCGCTTTTCGGTGACAGGAACCCGCGAAAAGAAAACGACTCCATCGGCAGCCCGCTCGCGACCAATGCTGATACAAACGCCGCCGGACCTGGAATCGGCACCACGGGCACTCCGCGTTCAATCGCCAACGACAGCAACCGAAATCCCGGATCGGAGATTCCCGGCATGCCTGCATCAGTGACCACGGCGATCCTTGCTCCGTGCGCGAGCTGTTCAACCAGTTCCGCCGCGCGCGCTGCCTCATTGTGCTCGTGATAACTGATCATAGGAGTCTCGATCCCATAATGATTCAGCAGCTTCTTGGTCTGGCGCGTGTCTTCACATGCGATCAAGTCAGTCTCCTTCAAAACACGAATCGCTCGCAGCGTGATGTCCTCGAGATTGCCGATAGGCGTAGCCACAAGATAAAGCCCAGGCTTGAGGTCTTCCGCTGAGGCCATGAGCGGGAGTGTAGCATCGGATCAAGGTTTCAAAGTTTCCGAGTTTCGAGGTTTCGTCTGATCAGAGTCTTGAACTGGAAACCTTGCAACCTTGGAAACCTTGCAACCTTGAATTTTGAACCTTTTGCAAACGTCCTGCTAAAATCAAAATTCTTCGTTTCCTCTCATGCCCCTTCACGAATACGAATGCAAAAAATGCCGTCATCGCTTTGAGCGCATTCAGAAGTTCTCCGACCCTGCGGTGAAGAAGTGTCCCGAGTGTGGCGGCAAAGTCGAACAACTACTGTCGGCGCCTGCCGTGCGTTTCAAGGGATCTGGCTGGTACGTGACGGATTACGCTAAGCGTTCAGGCCCATCTTCTGGTTCAGATTCCGGGGACAAATCCGAGTCCGCGAAGGATTCCGTCGAAACCAAAGACAGCAAGGAGAGCAAGCAAGACAAAGACAGCAAAGGTACGAAAGACAAAAAGTCCAAAACCGAAGCGGCGGCTAAAAAATCAGAAAAAAAGTAATCCGTCCCAGTTCGTTTGCGTTTACAAAACTCACTCGTCGGCTTGCTTCCTCGCTTTGCGCTGTCTAAAATCTGAGAGTTTGCGTGCTCGCACCAGCTTTTTTCCCGGCGGCGAACAACGTGGTCCTATTTCGGAGAACTCATGAAGACTATTACGCTCGAACAGGAAATTAATCCCTGGGAGGCGCAATCTGCGCGCTTCAATTTTGCCGCGCAGAAGCTCAACTTGGATGAAGGCCTAATGAAGGTCCTGCAGTATCCCAACCGCGAGTTAATCGTGCATATTCCCGTATCGATGGACAACGGCAAGCTGGAGGTCTTTACCGGATTTCGCGTGCAGCACTCGATTGCCCGCGGACCCGGGAAAGGCGGTATTCGTTATGCGCCCGACGTGACGCTCGACGAAGTCCGCGCTCTGGCCAGTTGGATGACCTGGAAGTGCGCCATCGTGAACATCCCATTCGGGGGCGCTAAAGGCGGAGTTATTTGCGACCCTCACAAAATGTCCATGGGCGAACTGGAGCGGATGACCCGCCGCTACACTGCGGAACTGATCGAGTTCATCGGACCGGAGAAAGATGTGCCTGCTCCTGACGTGAACACCAATGAGCAGACCATGGCGTGGATAATGGACACCTATTCCATGCACATGCGCCAGACCGTGACCGCCGTAGTCACCGGCAAGCCAATCAATATTGGCGGATCGCGAGGCCGCCGCGAGGCAACAGGACGTGGAATCAAGATCGTATGCGACCAGGCGCTCAAGCAGGTCGGTCTCAAGCCGGAAAACACGCGAGTCATAGTGCAAGGATTCGGCAACGTGGGCTCGAATGCCGCGCTCTTAATGGCAGAGGCGGGTTACCAGATCATCGGTGTAATCGAGGTCGACGGCGCAATCTACAACAAGCATGGAATCGATGTGGAAGCCCTGGAGCGGCACCGCGCGAACACCCGAAGCATCACGGGTTTCCGGGAAGCCGAGAGCGCTGATCCTGCAGAACTGATGCTGACGGAATGTGAAATCCTGGTCCCAGCGGCCACCGAGAACCAGATCACCAGTCGGAACGCCGATCGTATCAAATGCCGCATTCTGGCCGAAGGCGCTAATGGTCCAACTACTGCAGCCGCTGATGAAATTCTGGCCGAGAAGAGGGTTTTCGTGATCCCGGACATTCTTTGCAATGCCGGTGGGGTTACAACCTCATATTTCGAGTGGGTGCAAGACCGCCAAGGGTATTTCTGGAAAGAGTCGGTGGTAAACGAGCAGCTGGAGGACATCATGGTGAATGCATTCCAGGATGTTGTCCGTTATGCGCAGTTGCACAATGTCAACAATCGTATTGCCGCATACATGCTGGCCATCGACCGCGTGGCTTACACCATCAAACAACGGGGAATATACGCGTAAGGGCAAACAGTGATAGGACGGAGAAAAACTATGCGTATTTTTTCGAGGCTGATTTATTCGGTAATCCTGGCAGCAACCCTTGTCTTTGCTATGACGAGCGTAGCGGCGCAATCGAGTTCTGATTCCTCGATGTCCGAAAAGGCTTCCAAAAGCAGTTGCAGCAATGGGAGAAAAGCTGGACATCAATTCCGCGACCAAAGATCAACTAGACGCGATCCCCGGGATCGGCGGAGCGTATGCTCAGAAGATGATCGCCGGGCGGCCGTATCGCACCAAGCGCGAGCTTGTCACCAAAAAGATCATTCCGCAATCGCTTTACGAGAAGATCAAAGATCAGATCATTGCCCACCACACGACGGCGCCTACGGGCTCCGCGAAATAGGTGTCGGGAGTGCAAAGTGATTTCTGACGCCTAAGCATCCACAGCCTTAGTCCTCGTTGAAACGAAGTACCTTTGGACGTCGGCGTGACCCGTCCTTTTGCGCGTTGCTTTCGCGAATCCGCCTGGAGGATAATCAAGTATCGCTCCGGGACTTCCCCGCCGCGACCTTTGTTGTGAATCTGCCGAACTCCATCACGTTGATCCGCATTTGCATGATTCCCCTGCTGATGTGGGTGCTTTCTACCAGCCGGCTCTCGAACACCAATGGCGAGAAAGAAATTCTGGCTTCGGCGCTATTTATCGCAGCTTCGATCACCGATGGAATTGACGGCTACATCGCCCGCCGGCGCGGGCAGATCACGACCATGGGTATTCTGCTCGATCCGCTGGCCGACAAGCTGCTGATCGCCGCAGCCTTCATTACGCTCGTGCAGTTTAATCCCCGGTTGGTGCCGGCCTGGGTTGCAGTGGTAATCATCGGAAGAGAATTTCTGGTCAGCGGCTTGCGCGCCATTGCCGCCTCCGAAGGATTCACTATAGAAGCCAGCGACCTGGGAAAGTTCAAAATGTTCGTGCAGATCGTTTCCGTGGTAGCGGTAATTCTCGATCATCGCTGGCAGGAGTGGCCTGTCGGTCGCTATGTGTTTTCCGTTCACTGGATCGCGTTTCTTGCAATTTGGTTTATGGTTGCGTTGTCCTTGATCTCAGCCGGCGATTACTTTGCCGCATTCTGGCGGAGAATCGATCGCCATGCCGCAAAGCGGCAACGGAAGGCATTCATCCTGAGCCGGCGCAAGAAGCGCAATGTTGCCGCCGTCTGAGCCCTCGCTGTCAGCCCTCGCCTCTACTGGCGTACAGACCTACAGTTCCGAAGAGCGAAAGTTGTTGTTGCAGATTGCGCACGAGTCGATTTTTTCTTTTCTCCTAGGGCGGGATATTTCGCTGTCTGCTCCTTCTCCGCATTTGGCCGAGCCGCGCGGAGTTTTCACAACGCTGTACTCGGATCGAAAGTTGCGTGGCTGCGTGGGATTTCCAGCCCCGGTTTTGCCGGTATACCGGGCGGTAATGGAAAGCGCGCGGGCTGCCGCCAGCGAAGACCCACGCTTTCCACCAATCCGCCTGGAAGAGGCACGCTTGATCCGGATTTCAATCAGTGTTCTTTCACCACTGCAGCCGATTTCTCCGGATGAGGTTGAGATTGGCCGTCACGGGCTGGTGGTCTCTGAGGGCGTCCAGCGCGGGCTCTTACTGCCCCAGGTGCCTGTGGAGCACGGCTGGAGCCGAGTCACTTTCCTAGAGCAAACCTGCCTCAAAGCCGGCTTGCCGCCGGATGCATGGCGGAGCGGTGCCGGCATCGAGGCCTTCACGGCTGAGGTGTTTGGGGATCCGGTGGACGGTGCTTAGTCGTGTACCGGTGCGGAGCGCTCAACAAAAAAATCGGGAAGGATATCTCCTTCCCGAAGTACAAATAAACAGGCCCTTGCTCCGAACTTATTGCTGATCGACCTCCACCGCATCGCCAACGTGCACCGGCTCCAAGGAGAATACGATCATTCCGGTCGCGCTCGTTGGAGTAGTCCCGATGATCACGATTTCGCCCACCCCCCGGCGTGGCATTTCGGCGGTATTAATAACCGGCCCGCGGCCACGATCGAGCATGGTGGGATTTATTGCCGGGGGCTCGTTCTGCGTCATCTCGTAGGAATCGGCTTTAAAAGACAGCGACTCCACCGCATCATGCATGATCGTGCTGGCGGTGCGCTCAGCTCGAACAAAATCGCCCACTTTCAACCCCTGGTTGGCGCCGATATTCAAGTAGACTGTTCCGCCTGTGCCCAGCTCGGAATCGAAGTCTTTGGCGAGTAGGATACGTCCGCTCACTTGACCACTGGCGAGAGCAAAACGGTCAAAGCGGAGCGGTGGATGAAAGTTGACTACCGATTTCTCCTCGAAGGGAGCCACCAGGTCTCCGGGAGCCACTGAGTCGCAACTGAACTCGACCCGGGCAATGGCCATGCGGGTGCGAGAATCGATCACCCGGACGCGCGCCACTTCTTCGTAAGGCCGCCCGGCTGCTCTCATGGCCGCGAACTGTCCTGGAAAGAGTTCGTAGCGATTGGGGTCCTGCAATTCGCGAATGATGGTATATTGCTGTCCGGCTTCATAGCCCTTGCCATGCAAGTAAATGACATCACCATTGGCAAACAAGGTGGTAAAAGGCGACTCGACTCCGCCGGTGACGAACTTGCTCTTGGACTCTCGTTTGCTGATGAACCCTGCGCAGTAAAGGTCAACCGCACTTGGAGTTTGGACCTTCTCCGTGGGAAAATTCATCGTCGTCCCGATGGTACCGTCAGGAGTTGGTTCAGGCATCGCGCCCTGTTGCGCCCAGGAAAGTCCGGCCAGCAACGGCAACAGAAAAAATACTGCTCTCTTCATGATTCCTCCCAGGCCCAAGTCTGACTCAGTGTTTCTCTAAGTTGCTTAAAACAAAGAAGCTTCCAATGTGGAAAGTAGCAAGGTAACGACAGGGGGTCAAGGTTACGCAGGTCTACTGACCGAGTTGTTAAAAAGTTTACTGCCCTAAAACAGTGCAATCTTGTTGCGCTCCGGTGCTATGTCCCTGTAATATCGCGCGGTTAAATGGGCACGGGAAATAACCACTATTCCAGGCTGTTGCACTTGCGGCTGCCGCGCGTCTGCGTCGCAATTGCTGCCCCGAGTCCTGGAGAAATGCTTGAAAAAGCCGAGGCCATCTCTCGGGATAACCCCTTTATTGAACTGAGGTTAGACTACATTCCGCGACCAGGTCTCGCGCTTCCCAAGATTAGAGAGTTCGCCGAAACCCACCCTCATGTGAGCGTGATTGCAACCTGCCGGCGAGTCGCCAGCGGAGGCAAATTCAAAGGCCCAATCAGCTCTCAATTGGAAGTCCTGGGCAAAGCCGCCGAAGCCGGCTGCCAGCTAGTGGACGTTGAACTTCAGACTGCGGTCCGGGTGAAACCGGCCCAGATAACGAAGCTCCGGGGCAAGGCCGCTGTGGTGCTTTCATTCCATGATTTCCGGGCGACCCAGAAGCTTGATGAGACATTGAAGAAGATGTCTGCCTTCCCAGCCGACTTCTACAAGATCGTGAGCACGGCTACCAGTCTTTACGACAATGTGACCATGATGAAGTTTCTCGAAAGACACCAGGACGCCCATAGCCTGGTCGGCCTGTGTATGGGAGAGCAAGGAATCATCAGCCGAGTGCTGGGAGTGCGTGCGGGCAGCGCGTTCACCTTCGCCGCGCTTACGGCGGATGAAAAGACCGCGCCCGGCCAGGTGACGGCGCTGGAGTTGCGTAGCATCTACCGCATCGATCAGGTGGATGCGGTCACCAAAGTTTATGGCGTGGCGGGAGATCCCGTGTCGCAGTCGCTTTCCCCCGCGATCATGAACGCCGCCTTGCGAAGCGAAAATGTGAACGGAGTTTTTCTCGCGCTGAATACCAAATCACTGAAAGATTTGCTCACGTGCGTCCGAGAAATACCTATTCATGGTCTGGCCATCACCATGCCGCACAAGGAGGCCATTCTTAAATATTTGGATAATACCGACCCTCACACTGCAAAGATCGGCGCCTGCAACACTGTAGTCCGCTCGCATGATGGAAAACTATACGGCTTTAACACTGATACTTCAGGTGTGGTTCGTCCGCTTGAGCAGCGTATTCCGTTGAATGGCGCGCGCATTTTGGTGTTAGGAGCAGGCGGCGCGGCCCGGGCTGCGGTGTTTGGCTTGAAGGAACGCGGCGCGGAAATTTTCATTTTGAATCGAAACGTGGCAGCGGCACAGAAACTCGCGCGCCAGGCGAAGGCCCGCACCGTCAAACGCCCAGACCTGAAGAAATTGGATTTCGACGTCATCATCAATGCGACCCCGGTGGGAATGGGGAACACGCGCGAATCTCCGCTGAACCCTGAGGAGATCAGGGCCAAGATCGTGTTTGACATGGTTTACGATCCCGCCGAAACCCGTCTGCTGAAACTCGCCAAAGAACGTGGCGCTGAGGTCATTCCCGGCAGCGTGATGTTCGTCCAACAGGCGGCGCGGCAATTCGAAATCTGGACTGGCAAACCCGCACCCAGGGAAGACATGCTGCGGATCGTGACCCTGGCGTTGGCGGAAAGGGCGGCGGCGAGAAATGCCATTAAGCCAAAGTGATTAAGGACTAGTGGCCAGTGCTCAGTGGTCAGTGGCTAGTATCGAGACTGAGTGTAAAATTCCGGGATCTGCATAGCGAAGAACTTGGGCTATCTTGACGAACCATGCAGCGGGATTCTATTCGAGCGCGTCGTAGAAATAGGGCGCATTCTCAACGGACTGATGAACTCGCTTAAAGACCGTTGATTTCTGAGAACTAGCCACCGATCACTGATCACTGACCACTAGCCACTGATCTGCAAGAAATTCTTAATCAGCTTTTTGCCTTCTCCCGTTAACACGCTCTCCGGATGAAACTGTACGCCTTCGACCGGAAGGCTTTTATGGCGCAATCCCATAATCGTGCGTGAGCCGTCCGGCTCAGTGGCCCAGGCGCTGACTTCGAGCTCGGATGGCAAGCTCTTTTCCTCGACAATCAGTGAGTGGTAGCGCGTCGCCGTGAACGGCGATCGCAGGTCTTTGAAAACGGTGCGGCCATCGTGCTTCACCTGGCTGGTCTTCCCATGCATGAGGTGCGGAGCGCGTACCACTTTGCCTCCGAACGCGGCGCCAAGGGCCTGGTGGCCAAGGCAGACGCCGAGAATTGGAATCTGCCCGCTGAGTTGCCGAAATAACTCAATGCTGATGCCCGCGTCCTGCGGCGTACACGGGCCGGGCGAGATTACGATGCGCTCCGGCCGCATGGCTTTTACCTCGTTCACTGTGACCCGATCATTGCGGCGCACCACAACTTCCGCGCCCAGTTCGCCCAGATATTGCACCAGGTTGTAGGTGAAGGAATCGTAATTGTCGAGGACAAAAACCATCACTAACAGATTACATCAGGAGCAAAAAAGACGAGCCAAGCGATGCCCATCCTAAGTTCCGCTTGACAGGTTGCTCACGAAGTTACATGCTTACAGGGGTTTAAGGGTCTCCCCGGATGGACGTGGAAGTCCAGCAGGCCGAAAAACGTTCCACTCGTCGGTTTGCGCTACGCTTGCCTGTGTCGGTGAATTATGCTGGCGAGACTACCGTTGCGCTCCCCGCACAGACCCGGGACGTGAGCGCACGTGGTATCTGCTTCTTTCTCGATGCGCCGCTAAACGCCGGCTCGGCGATCGAGTTCACCCTGACTCTTCCTCCTGAAATAACCCTCACCGAAAGCATTCGTGTGCGCTGCAAGGGGAAGGTGGTGCGCGTCGATGACGGCCTTGCAGATGCCAAGGTGCCGGTGGCCGCGGTGATCGACGAATACGAATTTCTCTCCGAAGCGTGACCTTGATCAACAAGTTTTCATCTTCTGGAATTTCTACAGGTCGCCCTCGAACTTTTGAAATACCGCTTCCGATCAAAGTAGACGCTCTTACTGAAGTGATACGGATCCGAGGCGTCGGCGTGTACCTCCACTGGACGGTACTCTTGATTGCGCTCATCATTTTGCTCAACGTCATTCGACACCCTCTCGCGTCACTGTTAGGCTTGGCTGCCTATTTGGGCGTGCTGCTTATTCACGAGTCTGGGCACATGATTGCGGCCCAACGGATGCGTTGCAAAGTTTTTTCAATCGAGCTTTATCCAATTTTCGGTTTCTGTAGATTCGAGACGCCCTGGTCGAGGTTTGATCATTGTGTAATCGCCTGGGGTGGAGTTATCGCCCAGGCAGTGGTTGCAGCGCCCATTGTCTTGTATGTCAGTATTTTCGGGTACACGCGTTTCCAACCCATTAACGCTGTCCTTGCCCTTTTCGGTTTCTTCAGTCTTGGAGTCGCAGCTTTTAATTTACTTCCCATACCTCGTCTCGATGGTTCTATAGCTTAGGGAATCATTCCTGAAGCAATAAAACGGCTTCGCACCCGGAATCGGAAGTCACCAGCTTGGAAGCATTGAACTTTATAACCCCCTGAAGTAGTGCTACTCTCAACCCAAGATCTCCCATAATTAGGAATCGCTTTGTCTTGCGTCCGAACCCATTCTTGCCTGATACGTTGTCTGTTATTCGCCACATTGGCTGGCGTCTCAGCATTTGCAGCTGGCCAAACGACGGCCGGGGTGCAGTCGGTGAGAGTTATCCCCAGCCAAAGCGGCGCGACCGTTGAGATTCTTGCCACGCGGCCGCTCACGCCTCAGTTGCAAGCGGTTGAAGGCCCATTGCGGCTGGTCATCGATCTTCCCGGCTCAACCCTGAACATCCCGCGCAAACGCATACCGTTCCGTAACCAGCAGATCAAAGGCGTTCGGATGAATCAGTACCAGGCGTCACCGGCGGTCACCCGCATCGTGCTGGACCTAGTCGCGCCCGTTCAATATACCTGGGACGCTTTAGGAAACCGCCTCAACATTCGCATCCGGTCGGACGAAGCCGCCAGTGCCAAGCCAGCGTCCGCTCCCGCTATGACTCCGGGAACTCAGCCCGTTGCCGTTCCCGATGCAGGCGGAAGTTCCGGCGCTTTAGTTGAAGCAGGCAGCCGGGTGGCCAGCGGGTCATCCATCGCCGCGAGAGAAGAGACTGCTGTGTTACGGCTAGCGCGAGGCGGCGAAGTAAGGGTTTGCCCAGGAACTACCGTTTCGGTGGCAACTT
>Ga0207053_10213_pt1 | contig 15770 bp, 15 predicted proteins | sample Alteio_BWMinCont_59_FD_153290 | JGI IMG/M metagenome (GOLD analysis project Ga0207053, IMG submission 153290) | Enriched cells from forest soil in Barre Woods Harvard Forest LTER site, Petersham, Massachusetts, United States -... | ecosystem: Environmental > Terrestrial > Soil > Temperate forest >...
GGCGAAGGAAACCTGACGCTGCGGCAACCTTCGCTGGCCGCGGCATCAGGTTTCGCTTAGCCGATCAATCTAGATTGTTGCGTGCGTATCGTACCAGGGGGATCTGAACTTCTCGCGGATTCGGCGGAGCGTTGATGGCTTCCGATCATTTCCGTTTGATGTGTTTGAAGATTTGTCTGCATCGGAGGTTGGAGGCAGGGCTTTTCGCGCTCCGGGAATTTTCAGCAGGATTCGCAAAATTCCAGAATCGCCAAAGATGCGATAACCGAGAAAGATGAGTCTGTATCGCCGAAGCGCCTGGCTTCTCGTTAACCATTTTCCGGGAAGCTCTTCTCCGAAGAGACCGCTTGAACCGGCTTCGAATCTATATTGCACATAGTGGCCTTCGGCAGGTGGTTCGGGTGGTTTTTGCCGGTCGATATGTTTTTGGTCCACTATTTTGAAGCGGGAGTATCCGAGTTTTTCGAACATATCGAACTCTTCGAGGAGCGCGTTCCACGACTTCTTTTCGCTCTCGATGGATACGAACCTGGGTTTATCGGGCTTGTTGACGAGGCTTTCCAGACACAGGAGATCCGCGCCCTCGATGTCGATTTTCAGGTAGTACGGAATTCCATGCTGGTTGAGCACGTCGGAGAAGCTGGTCGATTTTACCTTGATGAGCTCTGCAGAACTGCCGACGAGTGCGGCGTTTCTTTCGGCCCACTCTGGTCGAATGGTTCCCCAGATCGAGAGCGCCCGGTTGATGTAAAAATCGATTTCTCCGGAGTTTTCGGCGATGGCAGCGTCGATCAGGACGAGGCTGCCGTTAGAAAGATACGACTGGAATCTCTCTCTTAGTTTCTCTGCCAGGACTGGATTTGCTTCGACTGTGACAACTTTGAATCCCTTTCTTAGATAGAAGTCGGTGTCCTCACCCTTGTGGCCGCCGACGTCATAAATCAATTGTGAATTCATGCATTCTCCTATATGGATAATCGCACTAATAGTCGCACTATAGCTCAGGTTGAAGAGAACGTGGTCGGGAAAAACCACTCGGAGCAAAGGGGCAATGGATAAGCGCGGATTCTAAATGGGATGAACCCAGGAGCGGGGTCGGTCGTATGATGTTTGGGACGGGAGTTTCGGGGGGATTTTATGTCTTCAGCTACCAATCATCCGGGCGCCTTTGTCGCAGCTCCTGCTGTTGCTGAGACGCAGGTTAAGACTCGGACTGCGACTGTGCCCTGGTACATCTGGGCGGGTGTAGTCGCGGTTACGTCGTCGTCGATCGGCGGTGCGTGGGATGTGTCGTGGCACCGGTCGATTGGGCGGGATACGTTCTGGACTCCGGCGCACCTGGCGATCCAGGCGTGCGGTGTCATTGCGGCGATTATATGTGCGTGGCTGGTGATGAAATGTACGTTTGGGCGCAATGAAGCGATGCGGGCGGCATCGGTGAGCGTGCTGGGGCTGCGGGCTCCGCTGGGAGTTTTTCTGGCGGGATGGGGCGGGGTCGCGATGCTGACCTCTGCGCCGTTCGATAACTGGTGGCATAACGCGTATGGGCTGGATGTGAAGATTGTGAGTCCGCCACACACGCTGCTGATTCTGGGTCTTCGCGCGGTTGGGGTGGGGGTTCTGTTTCTGATTCTGGCGGCGATGAATCGTGCGGCAGAGGCGGGGACGAATAATTTCAGGAGTCTGCAGGTGCTGCTGCTTTATGTTGGCGGACTGATGGTCACCGGGCAGATGTTCTTTCTGCAGGAGTACACGTGGGACGTCGAGCTCCACGAGGCGTCGGCTTACATGGCGATGGGGATCGCGGTGCCGCTGATGTTCGCGATGTTCTGGCAGGCTTCGCGGTTTCGCTGGGCTGCTACGGCTATTGCAGTGGTGTATACCATCTTCGTCATCGGCGAGATTTTGATTCTTCCGCTGTTTCCGGCGCAACCGAAGCTGGGGCCGGTTTTCTATCCGGTCACACACCTGGTTCCGGCGAAGTTTCCGATTCTGATTTTTGTTCCTGCGCTGGCACTGGACCTGCTTTGGCAGCGGATTCGGGGATGGAAGCCATGGCAGATTGCGCTGATTTCGGGAGTCGTGTTTGTGGCGGTTTTGACGGCGGTGGAGTGGCCTTTTGCTAATTTTCTGATGTCGCCTGCTAGTGCGAATCGGTTTTTTGGGACGATGTATTTTGATTACAACTCTCGGCCAACTGGGTTTGATCGGCTGCGGGAGTTCTTCCGCCCGGACCAGGGAATCGTGCTTTGGATGGGGCTGCTGCGCGCCAGTGTTTATGCCGCTATCTCTACGTGGATTGGGTTGAGCTTTGGTCGCTGGATGCGTGGTGTTCAGCGATGAAGGGTGTGGGGCGATTCCTTCTGCTTGTTCTTGTCGCTTTGGGCGTTGCGATGCCTGCGCGGGCGCACGTCGGGAATAAGGACGTGTTCGAGCAGGTGAATGCGGGGCCTTATAAGCTCTTTGTCACGATACGGACGCCGAATGTGATTCCGGGCGTGGCTACGATTGAAGTTCGGGCGAGTGGGCCTGCGGTCAATTCGATTCGGATTACGCCGATGCCACTGACGGGCGAGGCTTCGAAGCACCCACCGGCTTCCGATGCGATGAAGAGGTCAGAGGTCGATCCGGCATTCTTTACGGGGTCGCTGTGGCTGATGGCTTCGGGCTCGTGGCAGGTGCGGTTTCAGGTGGAGGGTGCTGCGGGGGAGGCGACGACGAATGTTCCTGTGGCTGCGGTGCCGCTTTCGATTCTGCCCATGCAGCGCTCGCTTGGGATTGCACTTGGGGTGCTGGGGCTGATTCTGGTGCTGGGGATGGCGGGGATCGTCGCGGCCGCGGTGCGGGAGGCACGGTTGAAACCGGGCCTGGAGCCTGCTCCGTCGAGGACGCGACGGGCTTTGATTGCCAGCGTGGTGACGCTGGTTGTGACCGGGCTGGCGGTGTGGGGCGGAGCCAGGTGGTGGAACGTCGAGGCTGCTGGTTATGCGGCGGATATTTATCGTCCGCTGACTCTTGAGCCTGTGCTCTCGGGCAATACGCTCGATCTGAAGATTGGGACCTATGACGATGCCTCGGTGTCGAGGCTGAAGACGCGTGCGAATGACGATCTGCTGCCGGACCATGGGCACCTGATGCATCTGTATGCGATTCGGCAGCCGGGGATGGATGCGGTGTTCCATCTGCATCCGGCTCAGGTGTCGGCCGGGGATCTGCAGATGACGCTGCCTGAGATGCCTGCGGGGACTTATAAGCTTTATGGCGACATCGTTCATGCGAGTGGGTTTCCGGAGACGCTGACGGCGGAGCTTGTGGTTCCGGCGGGAATGCAGGGCGGTGCGCTTGCGAGTGAGGATGCGTCGGCGATGCCTCCGGCGCTGTCACAGGGAGAGCTGGGGACAACGTACAGGCTTCCGGATGGCTACACGATGGTTTGGGATCGGCCAGCGGAGCTTACGGCGAATACTGGTTATGCGCTGCGGTTTCGGTTGCTCGATGCTGCGGGTAAGCCGGCGGGGGATGTGCAGCCTTATCTTGGGATGGCTGGCCATGCGGCATTTGTGAAGGACGATGGCAGTGCGTTTGCCCATACGCATCCGGAGGGATCTGCGGCTATGGCTGCAATGATGCTGGCGAATGGCGATTCGTCGGAGATGGCGGGGATGGATATGTCTGGCGGTGCGGAGAAGATTGCTCCGGTGGTGGATTTTCCTTACGGGTTTCCTTCGGCGGGGAAGTATCGGGTGTTTGTTCAGATGAAGCGTGGTGGGATTGTGGAGACCGGTGTGTTCGATGCTGATGTGCGGTGAGGCAACAGCAGAATCAAAAAATGGTTGGGAGTTTGTTCATCTCCAACCTTCGCGCGGTCAGGCGCGCTCAGGATAGGGCACGTTTTCGTGGCCAGGGGGGGGTGGAAGAGGCGGATTCCGGCTACCCCGGCGGCTCCGGCTTCGAGGCATTGGGGGGTGTTTTCCGGGGTGACTCCGCCGAGGGCGTAGATCGGGATGGGGGCGGCGGCGGTGCAGGCTTCGCGGAGGCGGTCCAGACCGAGACCGGGGGTGATGAGCTGGCCGGAGATGGATTTTTCGAAGACCGGTGCGAAAAGGATGGCGGTGATGGGTTGGGTGCGGGCTCGCTCCACCTCGGCGAGGGTGTGGCAGGATACGGTGATGATGGGGTCGGGTAGATTGGCAAGGGCGTAACGGCGGCGGATGTCGGTAGGGGTGGGCTGGTTGGGGGCCGCGGTGAGGTGGACTCCATGGGCGGCTGTGGTGATGGCAACGCCTGGGTTCGAGTTGATAAGGAGGCGGCTGGAATAGGGAGAGATGGCTTCGAGGATCCTGCGGGCCAGCAGGATGAGGTCGAATGAGGGAAGGTCTTTTTCGCGGAGCTGGATGAAGTCGATGCCTTCGGCGGCCCAGAGGGCAGTCTGGCGGATGAGGGCGTCCTGTTGGAGACGGTCGTCCTGGTCGTCGCCGGAAAATAACGTCCTTTGAGTGATGGCGTAACGAAGCACGACGATAAGTGTAGTAGGCGGGCGCTGGCGAGGAGCCCAACACCGGGAATAAAGGGTTTAGGAGAGCGCAAAAGAGGAGAAATGACGGGTCTGTGTTAGTTTTTAGGCAGTAGAGGCTTATCCGCCTTATCGTCGAGACTGGCCCCCGATGCCACGATGATGCACGGGCCATAACCACGGGCTATAACCAGGACCAACAACGTCGCTACGGCGCAAGAGTATGACTTTATGAGCAGTGTTTACGATCTGATCGTTATCGGATCCGGCCCGGCCGGGCAACGTGCGGCAATTTATGCCTCCAAACTGGGTAAGAAGGTTGCGCTGGTGGAGATGCGCGAGGTGGTGGGCGGAGCCTGTATCAGTACGGGCACGATTCCGTCCAAGACCATGCGTGAGGCGGTATTGCACCTCTCGGGCTATAACTACAAGTCCATCTATGGGATGAACTACCGGGTGAAGGAACGCATCACTATGGCGGACCTCGCATTCCGGGTGCAACATGTCATCAAGACTGAGATTGACGTGACCGAGGCGCAGCTTTCGAGGAACAACATCGAGATGCTGGTGGGTGTGGCGAGCTTTGAGGATGCCACCCATGTAAAGGTTACGAACTCGCGCGGCTCCAGCATCTATGAGGCGAAGAGTGTTCTGATCGGTACAGGAACCAAGCCGGCGGCGTCGCCGAAGGTTCCGATCAATGGCCGCAGCATTATCAACAGCGACCTGGTGCTGGAGCTGGTGAACCTGCCGAAGACGATGATTATCGTGGGCGGCGGTGTTATCGGCGTCGAGTACACCTGTATGTTCGCGGCTCTGGGAGTGCGGGTGACGCTGATTGAGCGGAGACCGCGGCTGCTGGAGTTCGCCGACCAGGAGATTGTCGAGGCACTGAGCTACCATCTGCGCGATTCGCGTGTGACGATGCGGCTGAACGAAGAGGTGGAGTCAGTCGAAGAGATGCCGGACGGGACCGTCGTCGCGAATCTTGAGAGCAAGAAGAAGGTTCAGGGCGATGCGCTGCTGTATGCGGTTGGGCGGCAGGGAAATGTGGATGAGTTGAATCTGCCTGCGGTGGGGATTGAGGCCGATTCGCGTGGCCGTATTCCGGTGGATAAGGATTTCAGAACGAAGGTGCCGACGATCTTTGCGGTGGGCGATGTGATTGGGTTCCCGTCGCTGGCTTCGGTATCAATGGAGCAGGGCCGGGTGGCTGCAGCGCGGGCGTTCGGTGATGACAAGATTCTTTCGAATCCGGGGCTGTATCCGTATGGGATCTATACGATTCCGGAGATTAGTTTTATTGGGAAGACCGAGGAACAGCTGACCGAGGAGGACGTTCCTTATGAGGTTGGCGTGGCGTACTACCGCGAGATTGCGCGTGGTCAGATTCGTGGGGACACGACGGGAAGGCTGAAGCTGATCTTCCACCGGATGACGCATGCGATCCTTGGCGTCCACATTATCGGGGAAGGCGCGAGCGAACTGCTGCACATCGGACAGGCCGTGATGGCACTGGGCGGAACACTGGAGTATTTCGTGGACACGGTCTTTAACTATCCAACTCTCGCAGAATGTTATAAAGTTGCGGCTTTCAACGGGTTGAATCGCGTGAGCAAGTTTGAATAAAAAGATGCGGCCCGAGGCGAGGCGGAACAGATATGGCAAAGACGATTGGGGTCACGATAACTGAGAGAATTTCAACCGGCCTGGTTGTGGACCATAAGCTGGAGGGAGGGCTTCGGCGCTTTCCTGAGAGCGAAGACGATGTGGACGCGCTGGTGGAGCTGCATACGGACGCCCTGGTGGATACGGTCTGCGAGCAGGTAGTGTTGGCGGCCAATGGGGCGAAGGATATTCAGGCAGTTGGGGTTGCGGTTCCTGGCCTGATCAAGAGTGGCGTGGTGGAAGAGGCTCCGAATCTACCGCAGCTGAAGGGCGCGCGCATGCAGGAGCTGCTGGCGATGCGGCTGCGGACCCACGATATTAACGCAGCGGTGACGGTGGTGAACGATGCGGATGGGATGGCGGCGGGGCTGGCATCCAAACACGGCAAGCTGGACAGCATGATTCGGGTGTGGACGCTGGGCGTGGGGATTGGGTATGGGCGGTATCCGTTTAGTCACGGCGTGTGGGAGGGCGGTCATTCCGTTGTGACGATGGACGAGAAGGAGCGGTTCTGCGGGTGCGGCGGGCGTGGGCACATGGAAGGCATCATGGGACATCGGGCGATGCGGCTGCGGTTCCTGGATATGGAGCCCGAAGAGGTGTTCGAGGCCGCCAGGCAGGGCGATGCCCGGTGCATGGACTTCAAGCGACTGTGGCATAAGGCGCTGGCTGCGGCTTCGGCGACCTCGATCCACATGGCGGGGCCGGGCAAGTTTTATCTGACTGGCTTCAACGCGCGGTTTCTGGACATGCCGATGCTGAAGGACTACATGCAGCAGATGGTGAAGATGAGTCCGCTGCAGAGCTACTCGCTGGAGGTCGTGGAGGATGATCCGAAGGTGCGGATTATCGGGGCTGCGGTGACGGCGGAGCAGGCCGCGGGGTTGTAACGGCAGAGAATTGGGAGTAGCAGGCCGATGCGGATTTTGCTTGTTTTGGGCATTGCTCTGCTTTTGTCAGGGCGGCCCGTATTCGCGCAGGAGCTTGATCCTGATCCGGACAGAATCTTTGTTACTGCGCTGAAGTGGACGAGCATCCGGGGAGTTCAGGGCGAGAAACTTCGATCGGCTCGTGGGACGCTGGCTATTCTTTATGCCGAGGGCGTGTATGCCGAGGTTACGGCGCCGTTTGTTGAGAGCGGCGCAAAACAGGTCAGATTGAATCTGAAGGATGGGTTCGTTGTTCGTTTCGGGACATGGAATCGGGTCGAGGATTCAGACCTGATTCGTATCGAAAGCCGTGAGACAGTGCACTCGCCGGAAGGAGAGTCGAACTCTGAGGGATCGTTGACTGTGCGTACGTGCCGGTTGGAGCGGCCTTCCTCGACTCATATTGCCGATACGATTGTTTGCAATGGGCTGATTGTGGATCATGCGCAGAAACCGATTGAGTTGAGCGGTTTTCCTTCAATTGTGCGTCAATTGATTGCGGCGGAGAAGAAGGAAGGCAGCGGTACTGCGGCTCGTTGAGAAGAGTTATTTCTGGCAGGTGGGGCAGAAATGGGTGCTGCGGCCACCTACTATGACGCGTTTGATGGGTGTGTTGCAGATGCGGCAGGGTTGGCCGGTGCGGGAGTAGACGTGGTGGTGGAGCTGGAAGAAGCCGGCTACTCCGTCGGCGTCTACGTAGTCGGAGACGGAAGAGCCGCCTAGTTTGATGGCTTCTGTAAGGACTTTTTGGAGGGCTTTGCGGAGACTCGTCAGCTCGGCGCGTGTGAGGCGTCCGGCCTGGCGGAGGGGTCGGATTCCGGCATGGAAGAGGGCCTCGTCGGCGTAGATATTGCCTACTCCGTGTAGAAGCGACTGGTTGAGCAGAGCGGCTTTGATGGGCGTTTTGCGGTTGCGGAAGAGGGCGATGAAGTCTTCAAGCGGGATGGTGAGGGGTTCTTGGCCGGGGCCTGCGTAGGTTTCGGTCGCTACGGAGAGGCGGCCGAAGCGGCGGGCGTCCACGAAGCGTAGCTCTCTGCCGCTGCTGAGGGTGAGGATGGCGTGGGTGTGGGTCGGGATGGGAGTGTCCGGGGTGGAGACGAGGAGGCGTCCGGTCATGCCGAGATGGACGAGGAACTGAGCGGCCTTTTTGCTTCGGGTGAGATCGACGACGATGGTCTTGCCTACGCGATGGACGCGGTCGATACGGCTGCCGGTGAGGACCTGGATGATCTCGTCGGGGGTGGATTTGAAGGTCTGGGGCTTGTTGCTGGTCCAGACAGAGCGGATGGTCTGGCCGTGGATGCGCTCGTGGACGCCGTTGGCTATCGTTTCGACTTCGGGGAGTTCGGGCATGGTTCTTTTGCAGTATAGGGGCACGAAGGCTTAACGCCGATCTGCACCGAGAGCGCCGTTTTTTGGGTTTCGATGCTTTGTCTCATGTACTACTACGCCTGGCCGATTCTTATGATGAAGGTGATGATCAACCTCAATCTCACTGTTTTCGTGAAAATTGAGGATTGGTCTATCGATCCCTGGCGCGACACTATAGAACGGGTGACGGCGCGACAGTAAAAATAATCGCTTCGGTGAACATGACAATGGCGCAGCTATACTTGGTGCCCTATGACGAGGCCTGAATTTATGCGTTGGGTGATGTTCGCGGCGGCGATGAGTTTTTCGACGACTATTGTTTCTGCCCAGAGCGAACCTTTGCTGCTGGTGGCGAATCAAGGTAGCCGGGACCTCAGTCTGATCGATCCTGGAGCGGCGAAACAGATTGCCGCCGTGGCTGTGGGTGGGGTTACGGGGCATGAGGTTGCGGCCTCGCCGGATGGGAAGACGGCTTATGTGCCGATCTATGGCGATTCGGGTGTGGGTGCGCCGGGGACCGATGGGAGGGTGCTGTCGGTGATCGATCTCGCCAGCCGCAGGGTGGTGGGTACGGTCGACTTTGGTCATGGGGTGCGGCCGCATTGCGCGGTGTATGACAAGAACAGCGGCCTGCTGTATGTGACGACGGAGCTGGATAAGACCGTCAGCGTTATCGACCCGAAGACGCTGAAGATCGTGGGGAGTGTACCAACGGGCCAGGAGCAGTCGCATATGCTGGCGCTGACGCGGGACGGGTCTCGTGGATATACGGCGAATGTGGGGCCGGGGACGGTTTCGGTGCTGGATATGAAGGCGCGGAAGACGGTGGCGATTATTCCCGTCTCCGGGGAGATACAGCGAATTGCGGCATCGCGGGACGACAGCATGGTGTTTACGGCGGACCAGACGATGCCGCGGCTGGCGGTGATCGATACGGGGACTAACAAAGTGAAGACGTGGGTGGCTTTGCCAGCGGTTGGCTATGGCACGGCGCAGACGCTCGATGGACTGTGGCTGCTGGTGGCGATGCGGAATGCGAAGCAGGTGGCGGTGGTGGACCTGAAGGGGATGAAGGTGGCGCGGACGATCGATGTTCCCGGTGGACCAGCCGAGATAGTGATGAGCGAGGATGGGAAGATGGCTTATGTTGCCTGCAATTATGCCGATAAGGTGGCGGTGATCGATTTGGCGGATTGGAAGGTGGCGCGGACGATCGACGCAGGAAAGTTCGCGGACGGGTTGGCGTGGGCCAGGTAGCTTTTTCGCTCTTTTTCGCCCAAAATGGCAAAATACTGTCAGTTGAAACCTTCCTGCAAAAAAGGACGTCCATTAAAAAGCCATGACTACAGCAGAGCTACAACAGCACCTCCATTCTCTGGAAGAACGGCTTCTCCACCCTGATCGCGAGGCTAATCGCGCTTCTCTCGGCACACTGCTTGCGCCTGATTTCAAGGAGTTCTGCACGTCGGGCCGCATCTTCAGCCTGCAGCAGCTTACGGACTCCCTTATGACCAGCGCTCCCCGTGCCGCCACGATGAGCCGCTTTTATGTGTCGCAGCTGGCCCCTGACGTTGCTCTCGCTACCTACCACATTGCTACTGCGACGACCGCGTCCCACCACTCTTCCCTTTGGGTTCTGCGCGACAATCGCTGGCAACTTTATTTTCATCAGGGCACGAGCGCCGCCTGACGCTGGCGCAATCCCCCAAACGAGTTATCGAGATCGTTCCTTAAGCCAGCGTTATCAACGATATGCTGGCTTCATGCCCTGTCTGACGTCAATACTGAAATCGTTGCGACCAGTTCTGCTTCTGCCTCCAGCCCTGGTGCTTCTGGTTGGCTGTGGTGTATCGGGGAACGTCATCACTCCAATCTCCGGATCTTCCGCCATCTCCTTTGCGGGCAGGGCGATGGGCGGCCAGCAGCCTGTTTCCGGAGCGGTCATCCAGCTCTACGCTTCAGGGCTCGGTGGCAATGGCTCGGTGGCTGCGCCTCTGCTTACCCGCACGGTCGTGACTGATGCCGACGGCCATTTCACCATTGCGGGGGATTTCAGCTGTCCCGGTGACTCGGCTCCGCTCTACATCACAGCGAGCGGGGGCAATCCAGGACTTCCGGGGAATGTCTCAAACTCCGCGATCGCCCTGGTAGCCGCTATCGGCAGCTGCTCTAATCTGACTGCCTCCACCTACATCAATATCAACGAAGTGACCACCGCTGCGGCTGCGTGGGCGCTTGCGCCTTTCGCGCAATCCACAACCTACGTTGGCGCCAGCAATTCGAATCTCACCGGCCTCAACAACGCCTTCCTTACTGCCGGAAATCTTGCTGAAATCTCGACAGGGCTCTCACCAGGTTTACATCTTCCCTCAAACGCCACGGTCAACAGCGGCAAAGTGTATGCCCTGGCGAATATCCTCGCTACCTGCGTCAACTCCGACGGCGGCTCTCCGTGCACGACTCTCTTCAGCGACTCTAAGCTGTCCTATACGGCCACACCCGTTGACACTTTTCAGGCGGCGCTTGCTATCGTTACACATCCCGGAAATAACGTCGACGCGCTGTTCAGTCTCATCCCGTCGACTCCGCCCTTCACGAGAGGGCTTTCGGCGGCTCCGCCCGACTGGACGCTCGCCATCAAATACACCGGTGGCGGCCTGCATGCACCTTCCAGCCTTGGTGTCGATGGCACCGGCAATATCTGGGTCGCCAACTACTTCAGCAGCGTTTCGGTCTTCTCTCCCACCGGAACTTCTCTCTTTCCTTCCGGCATTACCGGCGGCGGCCTCAACCACTCTTACGGCATCGCTCTCGATTCGGGAGATAACGCCTGGGTGGTCAATCAGGATACCTCGGTCAATCAGAACAAGGGCAGCGTCTCCGTCTTCAATTCTTTCGGGCAGTCCGTCGCGGGAGCCAATGGCTTTATTGCAGGCGGTCTTAACTTCCCCACTGCTATAGCCGTTGATTCGAATGCCACGACCTGGGTGGTCAACGACGGCGATTCCACCGTCACCCTGCTGTCAAGCTCGGGAATGCCTCTCTCTGGCGCGAGTGGCTATGGCAACTCGCACCTGGTCTTTCCTGTTGCCATCGCACTCGACGCTGCACACAATGGCTGGGTCGCCAACCAAAGTGGGAATAGCGTCTCCCGCATTTCGCCGGACGGCACTCAGATTACCGATTTCGCGTGCTGCAATGGTCCCTCGGGCATCGCGATTGACCAGAACGTGTACGCGTGGGTTACCAACTACTATGGCGACAACGTCAGCCGGATTTCCAATGCCGGAACAGTCACCAGCTATTCGGCCGCCAGCATCAATCATCCTCAGGGCATTGCCGTCGATAGCGCAGGTGCGGTCTGGGTCGCTAATCTCTTCGGCGCGCCGCTGACCCAACTCGCCGGCTCTAACTTCGCGACTCCGGGATCATCTCTTTCGCCGACCGCAGGTTGGGGTTCTGACACCGATATCGTCGAGCCCTATTCCATAGCGATCGATGCCAGCGGAAATCTCTGGGTCACGGGTTTTGGCGATGACTCGCTTTCTCAGTTTGTAGGTCTCGCGGCTCCTGTCAAAACTCCGCGTTTGGGTCCGCCGCAGGTTCCTTAGTTTCCGACTCAGGAATCCTGCCGCTCTGGGTCCCAATCCTCGCGGCGCTCCCGTTCTACCAGATCGTCCGGGTCCCGGCGCTTCTCCCACTCCTTCCGCTGTTCGCGTTCCTCGCGTTCTTCACGACCGTCGCTCATCGCGCTCTCCTTTCCAGACCTCTCTAATTACACCAGAGTTGTCTAGCGGAGCACCACCCTCAGACCGTTGTCGTTTCCATCCCGAAAACTGACTTCCTTGTTCGTCATCACGAGGTTCGGCCGATATCCCACACTGCCCAGAGGGGCGACTGCCGCTATATTCGCCTCGGTCCAGCACATCATGCCTCGCAGACAAGTCAGCTTCGCAGGGGTGCCGGGGACGCTGTCTCGTTGCACCAGCCAGGATTGTTCCCCTTCAGCATTCCTGATCAGCACGTCGTTGTAGTAATTGATATATACACTTGCGCCATCCACCCGTAGCCCGTTTCGCTCTACAGCGCCAAGTGGATCGCGCAAAAACAGTCGCTGCCGATACATGACTGCCATGACGATAAGGAGTAATACGCCGATAATTACGACTCTCTTCAAATTCAGCCCTCACATGGCACAATCCTGCCGTCCGCTGCGAAACATCCGGCGAATATCAAATACAAGAGTTGTAATGAATTTGCAGGGTCTTGTCTTTCAAATTCTTTCGGTCGGCCGATCGAGAGGCACTACTTTTTCTCTTCGTGATACTCCTGTTCGGTATTGATTCCCCAAAGCGCGGCCTTATCTACCCTTCCTGCCACAAGTCCATCCACCACCGTCATCGCTGTCAACATGCTGTGGTCCTGGTTGTTGTATTTATGCATTCCGTTTCTGCCAACCAGGAAGAGGTTCTCGAATTCATCCGTAAACTCTCGCAACTCATCGAAGCGATCATATGTGCCAAAGTATGCCGGGTACGTTTTGGGCACTCGCACAACATGCCCATCGCTCACATCCTCCGCTTTCAGGATTCCGATCTTCGCGACCTCTGCGATTGCGAACTGTTTCAGGTTTTCATCGTCCATCTTCCAGAGATCGTCGGTGTCATAGCAGAAATACTCGAGTCCTATCCAGACCTTCGAGGGGTCGCTTACAAGATGCGGGCTCCAGTTATTGAAAATTTGTAGCCGTCCAAGTAACACATCCGGCTCCTGCACGTAGATCCAAGTGTCACGCAGCAATCCGCCATTCGGTTCGTGCACCTTCAACCTGTCTACCAGCAACCCTACGGTGATGAAGTCGCGATACTGCAGGCCTTCGCTGACCTCGCGCACATTATCCGGCACCGGCGCGTCGATTGCGCGTATCAGCTCTGCATGGGCATCGTCGAGAAGAAATACTCGCCTGAAAATGTTCGTCGCTCGCCAGACTCGTTTACGGCGTCGACAGAGAGAATTCGTTTGCCATCGCAATGAATGGCATCAACCTTCCACCCCAGCAGGACTTCGCCGCCGTTTTGCTGCACCTGCTCGGCGACGTGCTCCCAGAGCTGGCCCGGCCCAAATTTTGGATACATGAATCGCTCAATCAGGCTTGTATCTGTGCCCTTTTGCGATACATCCCCCTGCGCAGACCTGCGGGTAAAACTCTTCTTCAAAAAGTGCTTCACTGCGGTTGTCAGGCTCAGCCCTTTGATTCGCTGCGCTCCCCACTCGGCGGAGATCTCATCGCACTCCATCCCCCAGACTTTTTCTGTGTAGCTCTTGAAGAAAGTCAGGTACAGCTCGCGCCCAAATCGATTGATCAGAAAATCTTCAAGGCTCTTCTCCGGACTTATCTGACTCACTTGTGACTTTAAATAACTCATTCCTACCCTGAGGGTTCGCGTGACTCCAAGATTGCTTAGAGTCGTCGCGGTCAAGGTAATCGGGTAGTCGAAAAACTTTCGCAGGTAATAGATACGGCTCTTACGCGGGCGAATCAGCATGACCAAATCACGATCAGGAGCCGTTGCGGCTTCGACCAATGCCTCCTGCGGCAGGTCTGGCGCTGCGTCTGCGGCAGCCGCTTTGATGATTGGCCCGGTTCCGCGAAGCACGGGCTCTTCCGCAAGATGCGCAGGCACAGCAACCACACGCCGCTTGCCCTGGTAGTAAATCTCCTGCGGCTGCAGTGACGCCTCACCTTCCACCTCCGGAGGCATCAGGTCGATCCACCATTGCATGACGCGGTCGCTTTTGGAAAAAAAGCGATGACCTCCGATGTCCATCCGGTTGCCCTTGTACCGGATCGTGCGCGAGATTCCGCCAATCTCGTTACTCGCCTCAAGAATGATTGGCTGAATTCCAGTACGCCGCAAAAGCTCCAGCGCTGCCGTCAGGCCCGCAGGACCAGCTCCAATAATGATTGCTTTCTTCGCCATAGGCCGCTCCAACTATACGGTGGCATCCACCCCTTACAACAGCACCGTTGCAGTGGCCTTCCGCTCTCGCTATCACTGACGCGATTCATCCAGGAAAAGTTACTCACGCTATGTAAAGAGTTCGTCGCCTACGTGTAAGAAGTTAGTCGGCCTTCCCAAGGCAACGCAACAAACGCAAGAAACAAAAAATCTCCCTGCGCCCAAAGACGCAGGGAGATCATAAAATCACGAAGAGGCCTGGCCTATACAGGCACCCGCTCGTCTCTCTTCGTAACCTCAAACTTCAATCCATCCTTACCGGCATCGACGACCACATGATCGCCATGTAACACCGTGCCATCGAGTATCTTTACGGCGAGCTTATCCTGCACCATGCGCTGAATCGCACGCTTCAGAGGCCGCGCTCCGTAAGCCCGGTCGTAGCCGGACCTGAAGATTGCTTTGCGGGCCGCATCCGTTAGCTCGAGCGTAATCCTGCGGTCGGCCAGCAGCTTCTGCAGGTCGGCCAGGCGCAGATCGACGATGTGCGTCAACTGCGACTCGTCGAGTGGATGGAAGACCACGATGTCGTCCACGCGATTCAGAAACTCCGGACGGAACTGTTGCCTCAGGGAATCCATCACGCGAACCTTCGCGTCCTCGAAGCCTTCTTCGCCTTGTGCCCACGCCGTTGTCAACTGCGCTGCGCCCACATTGGAGGTCATGATCAACACTGTGTTCTTGAAGTCCACGGTGCGACCCTTCGAGTCTGTCAGCCTTCCATCATCGAGTACCTGCAGCAGCACGTTGAAGACGTCGGGGTGAGCCTTTTCGATCTCGTCGAAGAGGATCACCGCGTAAGGCCTGCGACGAACGGCCTCGGTCAGCTGGCCGCCCTCGTCGTACCCCACGTATCCGGGAGGCGCGCCGATCAGCCGTGCCACCGCGTGCTTCTCCATGTACTCGCTCATGTCGATGCGTACCATCGCGGCCTCGTCATCGAACAGGAACTCCGCCAGTGCGCGTGCGGTCTCCGTCTTGCCAACGCCTGTGGGGCCGAGGAAGATGAAAGACCCGATCGGGCGCTTCGGGTCGCTGAGACCGGCACGTGAGCGTCGAATCGCATTTGCCACTGCGCTCAGCGCCTCGTCCTGGCCGATCACGCGCTCGCGCAGACGGTCCTCCATCTGCACCAGCTTCTGCATCTCGCCCTCGAGCATCTTCGAGACAGGAATGCCCGTCCACTTCGACACAATCGCCGCGATATCCTCTTCGTCCACCTCTTCCTTCAGCATCCGCGAAGGCTTCGTCGGAGCGCCTGTTGCGGCT
>Ga0207053_10148_pt2 | contig 15756 bp, 15 predicted proteins | sample Alteio_BWMinCont_59_FD_153290 | JGI IMG/M metagenome (GOLD analysis project Ga0207053, IMG submission 153290) | Enriched cells from forest soil in Barre Woods Harvard Forest LTER site, Petersham, Massachusetts, United States -... | ecosystem: Environmental > Terrestrial > Soil > Temperate forest >...
CGCGCGAACCACGAGGCCGGCGTCGGCCTGAGCCAAGCGGATCAGCCCGGCCAGCTCAGACCCAATCTCGCGGGCGAGCGCGTCTTGGGGATTGGCCGTCGCGCGCGCGACCTTCAGTCGCTTTTGCGCGATGAGGTCGCGAATCTGCTCGGCGCGGCGGAGTCGGGACTTCTGAGAGCGCCGGATGCGGCCGCGACCCTCGAACATTTCATAGAGTGTGCCGGCCGGGACCGTGATCTCGGGAAACGCGTCGAAGACGGTTGGCAGGAGTCCAAGCCATCCGAGAACCATTACGGCCGATGTATCGAGAGCGAGCCGCTGCACGGCGCCGACCGGCACAGGCGCGCCCCGCCGCCCAGAGAAGGTCGTGATCGCCGACCGTTTGCGCGAGTCGGTCGCGGCAGCGTTCCGAACGAAGTTGCCGAGCAGCACGTCGACGAGCGTGGCGCGAAGGCCTGGCGCGGCGACGAGCAGCGGCATTTCCCCGCCCGCGATGGCGTCGTTGATCCGGCGCGAGTGTTCCGACCATTGCGCTTGGTGCGACAGGAGGTCCTTCAGTTCAAACTGTTTGACGGGGCCGTCCGGCCCGGAAAGATCCAACGCGCGGCGGAACCATCCGTGAGCTTCCTCTTCCCGGTCGTCGAGCCCGGCTTCAAGAACCAAGGTGTAGGCGCCGATCAACACGTTCGGATCGTTACCGCCTTTGGCAACCGCCGCGTCGATAAGATCACGCAAGCGGCCTTGACCCGAAGCTTGAGCCAAATGGGCGGCCTGAATCAGAGTGGCGGCGTCAAGTTTGGGTGCTTCCTCGGCGAATGCCGCGAGGGGCTTGGCAAGCGACTCCCAATCGCCGGTTTCGAGCGCGAGGGCGACGTCGAGATTGAGGTCGCGCCCGGAAGCGGCGCTCCCGAGATTGGCCGCCGCAGCGGCGGCTTCTTTGATACGGCCGCGGTGAAAAAGCTGCCACGCGTAATGTCTCGCGATCGCCGGATCGCGGTCTTTGAACGTCGGATGAGCTTCGACGATCCGCATGAAATTGTCGTTGTCGCCGGCATTGGCGTAAGCCTGAGCCGCTGCCGCGATGTCGTGGGGATCGCCGGTGAGGCTGTAAAGCTCCTCGGCGTACGGGCCGATCGCGCGATTTTCCTTTTTCTGAATGAGCGCACCGAGCAGCGGACGGAGCGTGTCGGCCGATTTGTTCGCTTCATAGACGCGTTTGTATTCCGCGACCGGGTCAGCACCCTCGGCGCGGGCGATTTCGGCACCGAGACGCGAGACCCCTTCCTGGCCGAGAAGCTCGCGATTGGCTTCAAGCAAAAGCTTCGCCGACGCCACATCCTGGGCCGCCGCGAGCGCCTGTATCTCGATCGCGACGATTCCGATCTTGGCGAAAGTTTCGTCAAACTGCGCGCGATGCTTGGCAATCAGGCGCACGATATCGCCAGGATCGTCGCCATGCAGGCGCAGAACGAGGGCGGCGCGCAATTCGTCGCTGGTGAGGCCGCCCAAGGCCTCGCGCTTCTCAAGATACTTGGTAAGAGGTTCGCGGTCGAAATTGTCCGCGTCGTAAGCGAGCGCGAACTGGACCAGAGGAAGCGCCTTCGCCGGATCGGCCATGTCGCTGCGAAGCTGAATCAGGGCGGCATCGCGGCGGCGTGGATGAAGGAGGTCGCACCAGGTGATGTAGGCCTGCGCGAGACGCGGAGCTTCGCGTAATTCAAGGCCGTCGTTCGCCGAAAGAAACCGTTCGAGATCGCTCCGCGCGGCGTCGAGCTCGGTTTCCAGTTGATGGGTCGGCAGGATCGGGTGCAGCAGCCGCGCATCGAGCGGAAGTCCGGTCAGCGCCACGCCCTGCTCGGGCCGGGACAGAACCGCGGCAAACCGCACGACGCCCCGGAAGAACAGGAAATAAGGAGACTCGCGAAGTTGCGCGTCGGCCAAGCCGGCCAGAATCTGTTTGACCGCGGCGAAGTCTTGCTTCCGGAGGTGAATTTGACAAAGTGCCAGTACGCCGTTCGGGGAAAGATCGTTGGTAGAAAGTGATTGGTCCCGATACCAGTCAAGGGCGGCAGCGTCGCCCTTGTGCTTGGCAATAATGCCAAGAAGAACGGAACGGCAGTCAGGGTCCTTTTCATCCCGTAGCACGCGAATGGCGCCATCGCTGTCGCCGCGCGCTTCCGCGAGACGCGCGCGCGCCGGCAATTCGGCTTCCGATCCGGGAAGCGCGGCCCCGGCCGCAAGAAGCTCCTCGGCCTCTGTCACATCGTTACGCAAGGCCCTGCTGCGCGCGGCTCTAAGAAAGATGGTTCTGCGCAGTCCCGCCGACAGCGTCGTGGCACCATCTTCGCGTGCTTCGTTCGCCAAATTGCGAAGAAGATCGAGCGTGAGGAATTCCGGGAACATCATACGCTGCATGGCCAGCGCGTAACGCCTCTGAAAATCGCGTTCGAGCGCCTCGGCGAGCCCAGGGCGGAGCGTATCGGCGCCTCCGGGCGGCAGCGCGCCGGCGGACGGTCCGGCGGGTAGACTCCATTGTCGAAGATTGTCGGCGAGAAGCCGCGCGGTCTCGTTTGGAATATCGTCGATCTTGGCGCGAACTGAGGAGAGTGCGACAAAGGCATAATGCTTTTCAACGAGCTGGTCGTGATCAGTTATTCTCCGGCTCAGTTCGTTCCAGCCGAGAAGATGGACGCTGAAGAGACCCCGTGCACTGTGACGCTCGGTTATCGCATCGACATGCGCTTGGAGCTTGTCGTCGTTGGGTGCGGTCGTCGCGATCGTGAACTCCAACAGCGCCGGTTTAAAGTTGAGCGCTTCGGCCACCTCCTCGTCGACATCATCGGTGGTGAGCTTGACCACCGGCCATTGCCGCTTTCGCTTGCACTGCACGCCGCCGATTCCGCCAGCCGGCAGTTGTCCGCGAATGTCGACGCCGTTTTGCCGTTGGCCCATGCGGCCATAGCGAACGATGTTGTGATCGTTCCACGTCCGGCCGAAGAGATCGGCGCAAATGTCCTCGAACTCATCCCAGCTCTTGGGGACAGGCAGTTCGGATGAGGCAATCGTCGGCATGAGATCAGCCCTACGCGGCGGCACTCTCGGTCCACAACGGGCGCGCATGGGCGACACTTTTGACGCGGGTTTGGACCGAGCAGATTTGCCTACGCCGTTCGCAGTCTGTTCTCAAGCGCGAAGCTGAGAAATCAACCGTAAATGCGGCTCAACGAAGGCTCAAGTTCGGCTCAAACGCCGAAAAGCGACGAAAGAGAAATTAAACTGGCACTGCCCTTGGAGGCATCTTATCGGCCTTTACATGCTTTCAAGAGCATTTCACTAGACGGCCTCGAAGCCTTATGATATGCTCTTGAAAGTATCTAAGGCTCTTTAAGAGGCTCTTGAAAGCATATGGCCGCAACGAACAAGCTATTTGCCGCCCCGCCCCACCCGGTCGAAAAGGCGCTCAAGGGCTTCGGAACAAACCTCCGCACGGCCCGCATACGCCGCAAAATGACCATTGAGAGCGTGGCCACAAGGATCGGCACGGGACCGCGCGCCGTCATGGACGCTGAGAAAGGCAAGCCTTCCACGGGTATCGCCGTCTACCTAGCCTTGCTGTGGGTGTACGGCTTGCTAACGCCCGTCGAAGATCTGGCTGATCCAACAAAGGACAAAGAGGGGCTCGCGCGCGAGTCCGCAAGCGGACGCGTGCGCGCGCGCAAGAGCGGAGCACTCGACAGTGATTTCTAAAAATCAGGCTATGGAATGCTTCGTCTACATCACCCTGCCCGGAAAAACCGAGGCGGTAACGGCGGGGCGCTTCGTGCTGACCAAAAGCCGGGATGGAACGCCGCTCGGAAAATTCGTTTACGGCAAAAGCTACCTTGCCCGAAACGATGCCGTCGAGATCGATCCGGTCGAACTGAAGCTTTCCGATGAAACATACGAGACGAGCCGCCTCCGCGGCCTGTTCGGCGCTTTGCGCGACGCGGCGCCCGACTCCTGGGGCCAGCGAGTTATTGAAAAGCATGCGGGCAAAACCACGCTCGGCGAACTCGACTACCTGCTTGACTCGCCCGACGACCGCGCGGGCGCGCTCAGTTTTGGGCTGGGCCAAGAGCCGCCCGCACCTCGCCGCAACTTCAACAAAACGCTGGAGCTGGCGAAGCTCCAGACCATCGCTGACGCAATCGTGCGTGACGAGATCAAGGACAAGGACGACGATGCCATTCAGGTAGAAGAGCTCATGCTGATCGGCACGTCGATGGGCGGAGCACGGCCAAAGACCGTGGTCGAGGACGATCAAGGGCTTTGTATCGCCAAATTCAACCGCGCGGACGATCGCTGGAATTACGCGAAGGTCGAACACGCAATGCTTGCCCTCTCAAAGAAATGCGGCATCAGCGCTGCGGAGAGCCGGGTCGTTCATGCGGGCGGCAAGGACATCCTGCTTGTGCGCAGGTTTGACCGCTTCAAAAGCGAAAAAGGATACGCGCGCGCGCGCATGATCAGCGGCTTGACGCTGCTTCAGGCCGATGAAGCCGAGCGCAATCGCTGGTCTTACATTTCACTGGCCGAAGAGATTCGGCGCCTTGTAGCGAACCCTTCGAAGGACGCGCCGGAGCTTTTCCGGCGCATGTGCTTCAACGCGCTCATTTCCAACATCGACGATCATCCGCGCAACCATGCTGTGATAGCCAAGGAACGCGAGTGGAATCTGTCGCCCGCCTATGATCTGACGCCTTCGCCCGTCATTGCGCAAGAACGCAGAGACTTGGCAATGATTTGCGGCGACAAAGGCCGCTTCGCCTGCGCGAGCAATATCCTCTCGCAGCATACACGCTTCCTGCTCGGGCCGGTGGATGCCCAAACGATCGTAGATAATATGAGACAGCAGGTATCGGCGACCTGGTATGACGTGGCCCGCGCAGAGGGCGTGAACGAAAAGGATGCGGAAGCGATCAGGAGCGCATTCGTCTATGAAGGCTTCGACCACTAGGAGGCAACGGTACTTGCCGGACAATGCCCCGCCTCCGGCGCTTAAGAGTCTCGATAGCGACCACGCCACTCTCAACATCGATTGCACTAGGCGCGAGTGCGAGCACTCCTGACCCCCAGATTCGTAGTCTGTGGTCCGGCAGCAAGTTCGCATTTCTGTCCCCCTTGAGGGTGCCGCCCCGTGACGACGTTTATTGCGCGCCGGTTCCCCGTCGCGGCGGGAGGACTTCGGCCTCGGCCTTTCCGTCAAGTGCGGACACGATGCGCGTTGCCACGCGGTCTGCCGAGGCTACAAGCGCTGAATCGGGAACGTGCGCATAACGCGCGGATATGCCCGGAACCGAATGCCCGAGCAGTCCGCAATAGTCAGCTCGGAAAATCCCATCTCGGCCGCAGCCGCGGCAAAAGAGTGCCGCAGCACATGCACCGTCACGCCCTCCAACCCTGCCTTTGCGCAGATGCGCTCCAATATCTTCGGAAGGCCGACAAGGTGACCGTCACCTTGCGACGCGGGAAATACCCATGGACAACCATCACGGATCGGCTGCGTTTCAATTCGCTCCACGGCTTTGGCACCGATCGGTCGGAGTTGTGCCGCTCTTGGTATCCTCGAAGCGGATCCAACCTGCGCAGCTGTCGACCCACGCACTGGGAAGGGCAAGAACCTCCAAGCGTCGCGCCGACGCGGTCTACCTCATCGAGTGCACGGGCGGCCTTGGTAGCCTGGTCGCGGCGATAGATCGATCGCGCAATACTCCATGCCGCCCGCGACGCCGTGTAGTTTACGAAAAATCTTCCGAAGAGGCGCATACTCATTCTCCCGTTGCCGCGCACATGCGGCCGAAAGCGAAGCGCAAGACGCGGCACTGACGATCATTTGAATTCTCTAAGCATCCGACATTGAAATCGGGCGGCGGCTTGAACCTCTCGCAGGGCCTTATTGATCGGCCGCCGACCTGGCACCTGGATTGCTCGGGCTGCACTATTCGCCGCCTCTCGCATTTGTTTGTTGGCTTGCAGAAAGCGTTCATGCCGACTCACTATCCGAGCGACGGCGCGCTTGGCGCTTTTAATGTCTCGTTCCGTAGGCTCCCTAAGTGCCATGTGCTGCTCCCCATGCGGGTAAAAGCGATTGCAGAGAAACATTATTTTACTGTTGCGTGTAATCACACACTATCAGGGCTGTGGATTAGGCGCAATTCTTGATCGCGGCGCCGACTCGACCTATCGAAAGTGCATGGGGAAGCCGTCAAAACCGCTGGCCGTGCGCTCGGGCAAAAAATCCGTCACGGTCTATTTGTCCGTGACGATGTGGCGGGAATTGCGGGTCCTGGCAGCGCTCAATGACACGACGTTAGACGCTCTGCTACGTCGCGGCGCTGAATTGGTGCGAGCCGAATACAAGGACAAGCGGGCTGGCTAGCCGCACGTAGGGAACGGCTGAAATCCAATGTGTGCGCCTGCCCATCCGGGATGTTGTAGTGTCGCGCCCTTGTGACCGCACGCGGTGCATCTAGCGCACCGTCTTAGCTTGTCGCTTGATGCGTCGCCGCGCCACCGGATCATGAGCGGAACGAACGCGACGGGAGCGTGATGCAAGCACTTTTCGCAATAGACCCACACCCACGAACTGGACTTACGCAGCTCGGCCAAGGTCGGAACGGCTGCTAAACCTCTTCCCACCATCTGGACCACTCCACAACACTTTTTCCAGACCGGCTCTTTCTTGCGGGCGCAAATCTGAGTCGATAACGCTTGCCGTTGTATTCGACAATCTCTTTGCTCTTTGCGTGCGGAAATTGAGCGTCGATGCCCTCTTCAAATTTTTCTTTTTCAGTCTTTGGAAGCAACCCCGCCGCTTTTAGCTGGTAGCTGATGATCTCCACTTTAGTTCGCGCGGCGCGTATGTCAGCTTGGCCGAAATTCGGATTGTTGCGATTTGAATTGTCGGCGCGGTCAGATGCAACGCGCAATTCCTCTTTGGCTTTATTAAGATCGTCCAGCGTGTAGGCCATTGCACTCGTAGCTCACAAGGTTGCAAATCTCTCCCGACATTATGCGCCGGCTAGATCGTCGATATTATTCAGAAGCCACACTTTAAATTCGTCCATTCTTTTGTTCCACGTCGGGAGTTTGCTAGCGGCGCGTGCGATCATGAAGGCTGCATGGCCCCGTTCTATAAGCAGCGTTTCCGCTCCGCCCGGATGTTTCAGCCAATCCCTTTCGAGGTTCAAAACGGCAATCCACTCTTTCTTTTTAACATCCTGATCTTGGACGCGAGAGGAGTCTCGCATATACGAAAACATGTGCGGGCCGTCTCTTTCCAGCATTCCTTCGGCCGCCCCCGCAAGGGTGATCGCAATGTCGAAATGACCGCATACGAACGCTTCTATTGCCGCGTTCGTCTGCCGCGTCGCGCCTTCAATCTTAGTTAGGCTCAATGTCGTGTTGGGTGCTTCCATGTGGTGTCACCTAGCGACCTCAATTGAGAACCTGGCTTGATACACGTTGGGTCCGGTTTGCTCCATCGACAATTCATCACTGCCGAAATGACATCGGGGGTAATTTATCGTCCCGAATTCAAATCGGAACGCGCCAAAGCGACCTTGCATCTGATTAAAAAAGCCCATCAAACGGTCATTGTCCGGCTTGTTGAATTGAGCGCACTCAACGAGGAATTCCCTTCCTGAGAGAGGACTGATCCTCGTTTGCCCGGACTTTGGAATGGGAAGCAATGGCAGCATGACAACGGCCTCAGTCTTCGACTCAAACCCGATCATAGCTCGACCGCTGGCGGGGTTAAAGACTTGCGCTTAGCTGTGCGGTAGAATGCAATCCAGGAACCTGAGTCGGAGTCAAACATTATGCGCGAACAACTTGAACGATGGCAGGCGCTTTTGATCGAGCGGATGCAGGAATGGAATTCGCCGGCAGAGATCATATGGCTTGATGCGCAGCTAACGCGCGTAGCTTGGTTGATCGCCAACAAGCGCGGCTAGAATGACCCGCCCGCAACAGAAAAGACACGAACGCTTCTTTGTCGAACAAGCTGCGCGGCTTCTCGGCAAGACGTGGGATTTGGGTGACGATTGTGAACATCCTGACTTTGTGGTCACCGAATGCGAACAGCAATTCGGCCTCGAAGTCACGGAAGTCTTTATCGGCCCGCAGGGCGATGGCGGTTCCTCGTTTAAGGCAAGCGAGTCAAGAACGCAGCGCGCCGTGAATGCACTGCAACGCGAATATGAGGCCATTGCGAATGTCCCGCTGATCGTCAAATTCGTCGGCCAGATGGATGCCGACAATTTGGCGACGGTAGTCCCGGCGCTTGTGGCGCACGACCTACCGTCAAAACCGACCTGCTATCATTTTGTCCACGACACTACTGTTGCACATCCTTCGCGCACTCGGCTTCGCGTCCATGTGACCAAGGGCCTTCGCCCTGATTGGTACAGCGTGAATGATCGCGTCGGTTTTGTTGACAACAATCCGCACGGGATCATCGCCGCCGCGATTGCAAAGAAGGCGGCCGAACTCACGCGATACAAGGACGCGGCCGGCAGTGATGTTCGGCTCTTGCTTGTAGCGAACCGAGTGAGCAACAGCGGCAAGTTGACACTGAGTGAGGGCGCAAAATTCGACCTGCACGGATTTAGCGCATTGTATTTATTTCCCTACCCGGAAGATGTGATCGTTTTGGACGGCCTTTGAGCATGACCAGAAACGTCTTAATCGACTCCTTTCGCTCTGATAATGTCGTCGTCAGAACTAAACAAGGATCAGATGTAAGAAAAATATTTTCAGTCAGTTTTTCTAAAGCCGATGGGTCCCTCTTTGTGAGCCTCCCATATTTTGAAACGTCAAAAGGTCTCCTAAGCGTTGCGACGATCCCAGACGGACAAATAGAAGGGACTATCGATTTAAAACCCCAGGGCAAGTGTTCGTCGCATAACGTGAAGTACACTCACCATATCGACGGCGAAGCTCATTTCTCACAGCATGGCAAGATATTGACGCAAATCAGAAGGCAGTCGGTTCCGCTGCGGAGCAACAAAGGGCATATTTTTACAATCCTCGTACAAGGCCTAGGGTATTTCAAGGCTGCGGACAAACCTAAAGACAATGCGGGGCCAACAAAAAAGCGAACAAACCTGACGCTCGATGTAACCAATGAAGCGCCCGAAGCGATGAAGTTTGTTGGTCGTGTTTTCGACGCTAGATCAATCGGCCCCATGCTTAAGGGTAATTTTCCCGACCGTATCGGTCCTTTTCTTTCCTATCGAATAGAGGAAGGAGATTTGTCGAATGGTTTCCTCATAGCGAACCCTCACGACCTCTCCGATCAAACAGTTATTTTTGTTACCTTTCATAAAATCCCTCGCCTTGACGCTCATCGCGAGGCAGCCATGACATTCATTGGCGGATTTGATCCTGCGGAGCAGGTTGTTGGTTCGGTCCGGGCTACAAGTATGCTCGTACTGAATTACCCGGCAGAAAACTTTGAGGAGCTTCGCAACCAACTTGGCAGTGTCGATTATATTCCAAAATAAATTATCGAGCTTGGCGCGCGATCGGCCGAGGCTGCCAGCGCTGCGTTAGGCAAGCTGGTCAGGCGGTCACGCGCAGCGGCATAATCTCGGCGCCGCCGTCGAGCGCGGCGGCGATCCTGGCGGCGACACGATCGGCGGCCGACAGCAGGGCGGCGTCCGGGACATGGGTATAAATCTGCGTGGCGCCACGGCCGGCGTGGCCGAGCAGCCCCTTGATGACGAGCTCGGTATAGCCGAGCTCGGCGGCGATCGAGCCGAAGGTATGGCGCAGCATGTGCGGGGTGAGACCGGGGGCGAGGCCTGCGCGGGCGCACAGCTGGTCGAGCAAGGGGCGCAGGTTGACGAAATGGCCGTCGCCCTTATCGGCCGGAAACATGAAACCATCCGCGGCCTGGTCCGCCAAGCGCTCGGCCAGGCGCTCGACCGCGGTGGCGCCGAGCGGCCTGATTTGCGCGCCGGTCTTGGTGTCGTCGAAACGGATGCACTGCGCGGCGGGATCAAACCAGGCGCGCGGCAGGGTCAGGATTTCCGCCTTGCGACAGCCGGTCAGCAACAATGCGCGGATCGCGGCAAGGCCGGTGCGACTGGCGCCGTCTGCCTCGGCCTCGCGCATCGCTTTGCCGAACGCGCCGAGCATCGTGAAGGTCAGGTAACGCTCGACCTTGTTGTCCGCATAACGGCGCACGCCGCGCGCCGGATTTTCTTTCAGACCTTTGCTGCGCCGACCATGCTCGATGATTGCTTCGAGCATGCCGACCGTGCGCCCGGCGGCGCCGCGCCCGCCACGCGTCATGCCGGTGCGGCCACGCGCCGGCCGCGCCTTGGCGGTCTTGCCTTCGGCAATGTCCGCCTGCAGCTTGGCGACGCGCTCGAGCGTCAACCAGGTGACCGGCCGCGCGCCGATCAGTGGCTTGACGTGGCAGTCGATCCGCGACTTGTCCATGGCGAGGGTCGAGGCCTTGATCGGCTTGCCGCGGCGGCCGAGCAGACGGCCGGCGCCGGCCTCGGTCAGATACCAGTCGCACAACTCGCCGACGGTCAGGCCGTCGCGGGCCTCGCGGCGCTGCTCCGACGGATCGGCGCCCTTGGCGACCGCGACCAGGGTTTCGCGCGCGATCGTGCGCGCTTGGTCCGGAGTGAGAACGCCGACGCGGCCGATCGTCAGGCGCCGCGTCTGACCGCGCCGGCCGCCGGCGGTGCGGTATTGCACCAGGAACGAGCCGACGCCGGCTGGCGACATGCGCACGCCGAACCCTTTTAGGGCGCCGTCGCCTTCGTCCCAGATGAACCGATCGGCGCCGTTGGGCGCCAGCGCGTCGAGGGTCTGCTTGGTGATTTTCGGCATCGGGGTTGCCCCCTCTTTTTTGGCTTCCGTGCGGCGCCACGGAAGCACCACGGAAGCACCGTAGGGTAATATTGGGCTATCTCAGGGGATAACCATAACACAGGAAACACGTCGAATACATAATAAAATCAAGGATGAGTAATGTTGGGTAAACTTGCGGAAACACCGGGAATGTCGCCGTCTTAGCCTTGCCAAGGTTGGGGTCGAGGGTTCGAATCCCTTCGCCCGCTCCAAGAGTTTCAATGTCCGGCCCGGAGACATGGGTGACGGAACGTACCTAAGACATGGGTGACAATCTCGTGCCGAACGGATTGTCGATGGTCTGCAAGGTTCTTTGCTCCAGGTCGATATATCCGAGTTCATAATGCATGAAGCTGACGAGCCAAATGCCGTCGTCGACTTCCTTGATACCGAGCTTCTGACCGGCGAGCACGGTTGAGATATTGATCTTCTTGCGGTGCATGCAGATGCGACCGCAGGCGGTGACCAGGATGTCGCGGTCGTGCCATGGATATTGGAGTTCCGGCAGGCCGTCATAGCGGCGTGGTGAGGCGGTGTAGAGCTCGGCCGGGCGTTGCATGGCGAGCGCCTCGTGGGGCCGCTCGGCGTTGAACTCGCGCACGAAGGCATCGAACTTGGCCTGCTGCTGCAGACTGTTGAGGCCTGGCGGGCGGGTGGCCTCCTTCTTCAAGGTCAGGTGCATCCGCTCATGGCGGCCGTTCTGCTGGGGATGGCCGGGCTTGATGCGTTCGATGGCGACACCCAGGCGCAGCCACCAGACCGACAGGCGGGAGAGATTGTAGAGGCCGTTGGGACTGGCGAACGGCAGGCCGTTGTCGCTTCGGATGGCGAGCGGCAAGCCGCGGTCGCGGAACAGCCGCTGAAAGGCCTCTATAACCGGGACTTCCCGGGTCGATTCGAAGGCCTCGCATAAGAGCAGATAGCGCGAAGCATGGTCGGAGACGGTCAGGGGGTAACAATAGCGGCCATTGCCGAGCTTGAACTCGCCCTTGAAGTCGGCGCACCACAGCGCGTTGGGCGCCGCCCCCGCCGACAGCGGCGTGCCTTGTGGGCGATTGCGCCGCTCGCGGGCGCGCTTGACCAAGCCATGGCGGTCAAGCACCGCATGCACGGTGCTCTTGGCCGGCAGGCGCACGTCGCCGGCAAGCCGGCGCAGCAGCAGTTCGCGGATTTTGCGCGCGCCCCAATGCGGCTTGTCGCGCTTGAGATCGACGATCAGCCGCTCCACCTGGTCCGGCAGCTGGTTGGCATAGCGTACCGGCCGGCGCGAGCGATCGCACAGCGCATCGAGCCCCTCCTCCTTGTAGCGGTTGAAGATCTTGTAGCCGGTCTTGCGCGAAATGCCGAACTCGCCGCACACCTCGCTCATGCCTTCGCCCTCGAGAAGGCGGGCGACAAAGCGTAGACGCTCCTCCGTCACCGAACACTCCCTCCACGGCATCAACACCTCCCGCCAAATGACGAAAAGTGTTACCCATGTGTCCGGTACGTTCTGTCACCTATCTCTCAAGTCGGAGACAATAGTATCAAGGGCCCGATCGCGAAGCGCATTTGTGACGGGTCGTTCCACTCCGAACCCAATTCAATTGAACCTTAGAATGCGACCGTAACAGTCGGATGAAATCGAAGTGGCTTTAATTCTGATTACTAACCAAGCGCGGTTTTTGAGGGCCGGCGGCGAGCTGAAGCGATTTCGCCCAAATCTCCAGCGTCTCAATGCAGGCAAAGGTCTCAGTTAACGGTACGGTTACCATAGGATTAAGGCCCCATGGCAGTAGCACGCGAACGTCGGTCCGATAGCCGACGCAGCATTTTCCCAGAGCGTACGCATATCCAAGCTCGAATGCCGCACCTTCATCAACGACTCGCCCATCGAGGTTAATCACCAGCGCATCACAAGTCCTCAACGCCGTCACGTCCCTATCAAACACGATCCGATATGCTTCTTTCTCAGACAGGCCTTGTTGAATGAGATGCGGAACAAGCTCGCCATCTCTCTGTGGCAGAAAAACCTCGCACCATCGCTCCAAAATACGACAGAGCCGATCATTTTCCATTTTCTCAGACCGTGAGAACAGCGGGCCTGCAAGATAGATCATCTTACGGCGTGACATTTATTTCCCTTTTTGGATTGCGCGCAGCCGCTTTGAGAAATCAAAGGGCTTATAGTCCCCGAAATGGATAATGCGCGCGACGGATTTCACAGAGAGAGCTATAGAACAGCGATCCGTTTTTGCGACGCTTCCGGCATCGATGGCAACCCTGTATATCGTGGATAGTCTTTCTTGCTGTCGTTCTAGATAACGCCCAGCGGAACCGTCCGCCGCCTCGGCCGGCTTGGTCCGGCCACCGCGCTGTAGTTGCCGCGCCAGCAGCACCTCTATGTCGGCTTGAAGCACAACAACCTGACCGGGGCAGAGGTCGCGAAGCTTGCTTATTTCCAGCCTCTCAAGGACGGCGCTCCCCCGCTTGCGGGCGGTAGTGCCTAAGGATTCAGTTCTCTTCGCCGGGAAGGCAATGAAGTCTAGGGGGGCCCGATCAACAGCTACGACGCCAGTCTTAATGTTTCGAATTTCGCCATTCTTTATCCAAATAGCATCTTCAAGCTGCTCGTCTATAGTTTTTGCTTGTAATTTCTTCAGACCGACAGATGGCCGATTCATAATAGTCGGCATGTGGCTCGGCCATTCTTCAATCGTCGCGAGGTCACGAAGATGTCGCAAGGTGGTGCTTTTGCCGGCGGAGACTGCACCAACAATGTAGTATACATACCGCGAAACCATTGAGTTGTGGGCGAGAAAACCTTCTAGCTCATCCTCGCCCATGGAGACAGCTCGCAAAATCTCAGCGATGTCAGATGAGTCTACAAACATCGTGACGAGATTGTATGTTTCGAAATTAGCTTCGCGTATCGCATCCTTTTGACTATTGCTTAAGCTAGCCTCCCCGTGCCGACTCCAATGCAAATAATAGTTGACGTGGGCGGGGCGTAAGTTTGCGTGCTGCCGCAATGCGTTCTTCAGAGTGCCGTCAGCCAACGAATGTCCAATGATGAGGCATGTTTTGTCGGCGAGGTGTCGCAGCAAAAAGTGAGATTCTTCGGTATTGGTATTTGCTAGGTGATCTGCAAAGCTCGCCTCGGTCAGCACAAGGCTCTCGCTACCTCTGACTCCGGCCCGCATTGGAGTAAATCCGTTAGGATGATAGATGTTCACCATTCCGCGCCGAAGAAACGGCTCGGGCCTCCAGAACGAATGATACCGGCGGTTTGGTGGCGCAGATATCGATGGATCTAGATCGATCGCAACCTCTAGCGCGTCATCAAAATTGTGGCTGACTACCAATTGAGCCTCTTGGGCGAGCCTACCCAGTTTGCTGAGGTAAGGATGTTGTTTGATATTTTTCTTGTAAGCGTTCATGTCTAGCTTGCCGTTCTTTGCGATAAATTTTTTATATAGGCATTTGGCAACAACTTCTCGCCAGCCGGCCGCAATGGCGGCATCTAAATTTTCATCGGTTAGCTCGCTAAGCTCTTCCATTTTTCTTTTTCTGTAATGCTGAAATAGCTGCTCAGCACGATATGACTCGGGAGCGCTTCCGGATTTGTAGTTCAGCTGCGTCTCAAGCATCGCAATTAAATTTTTCCATCTCGGAATTTTCAAATCGTCGCTTACGCCTGCGCCCAAAATAAGACCCAAACGCTGAGTTCGTCGTGCGTGATTAAGATGGCAGAGCGCCTTCGCGTATCTTTTAGCAATAGGAGGCAATGCCGTTGTGGGCATTGAGCGCTACAGTAACGCTAGTTGATGAGCATCATCACGCGCGAAAGCCTGCCAATCGCGCGGAGCTAACTGCTTCCGAGGAATTGGTTTAGCCCCGACGGTCAGCGATGCATAGTAGTCGAGAACAGCCAGATATGTCGGATCGTAGCGTTGCTCGACGTGATTAACATTCCAGAGCCCGCTCTTTCGAATCTCCCGCTTGGAGGATTGTAGCCCCAACCAGTCGCAGCTGGGCGGGTCGAGCGGCCTGCATGTGTTCGAGAGCAGCGAGATGAGGTTTTGTTCAAGGTATGCGCGATCATTGCTCTTATCCGATTCGCCGGGCACGGAAATCAACAGGACGTAAAGTTCGCCAAGATATTTCGACACCGATTGCTCCAGCTCGCGCTCTGCAGGCAGAACCGCTTTGTCGGCGGTCGATGCGCCCCAAGAGTCAATTGCTGGTGCTAGCTTGGCATTAATCAAGCTCCTGCCAGCATGCAGGCGAAAGATTGAGCTTCTATGATTGCCCTCGCCAGAACCGGTTCCAAAATGTGTCCTCATTCTGCTGCGAAGCGACGCCTTTGACCCCAATGACACGCCGTGTGTGCCAACTCTCACGATCCGCAACTGATCGGGTTTTTTCAAACGTCTCTCTCGCTCGTCAAAAAAAAGGTAGACACCGGAATCGGGCATAGTCTCATCGATCACATCCTTAAGGCGCCGCAAGCCCTTCTTTGAAACCAAGCGGCGAATTATTTTATAGGTCGAATCGAGCACTCGTTCGCTCTTTTCGGGATCCGTAGCCGTGGAAAGAGCGTGAAGTTTCTTTCCGGTCGGCAGCGCGAAATCGGGTTTGCGGAGAATTCGGATGCCGGCCTCGATGAGCAAATCCTCATATTCTTCGCCGCAGATCGAGGTGATTTGATAATCGCTGGCCTCAAACAGAGCAGCAGCCTGTTGCGAGACCCTCTGCGCCAGGGCTTTTCGCTCACGCAGCGAGAGATTAGTCAGTTTACAATCATATGGAGCCAGAATCTCGCAAGGTCTGACCAAGCCATACTTGGCAGATAAAATCAGCCAA
>Ga0207053_10211_pt1 | contig 15706 bp, 12 predicted proteins | sample Alteio_BWMinCont_59_FD_153290 | JGI IMG/M metagenome (GOLD analysis project Ga0207053, IMG submission 153290) | Enriched cells from forest soil in Barre Woods Harvard Forest LTER site, Petersham, Massachusetts, United States -... | ecosystem: Environmental > Terrestrial > Soil > Temperate forest >...
CGTTATTAGGGATGCGCACCAATCCTGAGCAGGGTGGCGCAATACCTCGCAAAAGACTTTCTACCTGAGTGAGATTTAAGGGCGCATGCTTATGGTATCAACTTTGCTAGTTATGTTTCGCAAGCCAATGAATCAACCGCTGTTATTTTGCAAATAGAGCACAAAGACGGTGTGCAAAACCTTGCCCAAATTTTGGCAGTGCCAGGCATAGATGCCATTGTCATCGGCCCTTACGATTTATCGGGCAGTTTTGGCAAGCTTGGGCAAGTAATAGATGAAGAAGTACAAACAGCTATTGAGATAATCAAAAATATGTGCGCGGTCCATAAAATTCCCTGCGGGATTTTTTCATTAAATGGTGAGGCGGCTTTGAGTTCTTTAGAAGATGGATTTGGGTTAATAGCGGTGGGAGTTGATATTCATTATCTCTGGACTGCCGCTAAATCCATTCTCAACATCGTCCACGCTCTCAATAATCAATATCACTGACATAACTCCCAATGAACTGGGAAAAGAGATTAGTCGAAGAAGTAGTTACAGGAAATTTTTCAGGGAATACCCAGTTCAAAGACAACAATGTAGTTTCCCTAGTTGATTTCTCAATAGACATTTGGCAATCAGACGCTGCCCCTTATGTAGTGCTGGATCACCAGCTTTATCAGCTAGAAAACACTGGCAGAATTTATGCAATCCATCCGCAGCAGTGTACTAATCTTTATTATTTTGTTCAAATTTAATGGGGAAAACCACACTGCTTAGCTTGATAGTTGTCGGCTGTGGGCATAATATGATTCTATAGGCATATCGGAAATATTAGCATGTCCAAAGAAATAGATCACTCTGAAAAAGCTCCTAATGGAGTAGCTGATGAAACAACCCTTCGTTATTTAGAGGATATTGGCCGGCCTATACAAAATCAAGGATCTACCGATGCGCAGCCACAAGTAGAACAAAATTCGCCGCGAAGAGAGAAAGGACAACTTGCACCGGAAGCACAACCTGCAATAGCTAAAGATGCAGCGGCAAAAACCAAGGAAACGCTTAACGATATTGCTAAATTAGACCAATTAGCAGATCAAAGCACAGGGCCGGAGGAAATTTCATATAGGGAAAGAGCCCTGACGATACTAAAAACCAGCAATCCAAATGATTCTATAGCACTGGCTATTCGGCATATAGACTTATCAGAAAAGTATAAGCATCTAAACAAGAGGGATCTATTCTCGGCTGCAAAACATTTATCTCAAGCCGAATTTTACTGGCAAAAAGGCTTGGAAAATCCGAGCATGGACGAAAAATGGGGTGATGATGCTTTAAAAGAACGAAACTATCGAAACGCTACTGAATTTTACACAAGGGCACTAACAGAGCTGGATAAGACTTTGCTTAATAATTCGTCTCGTAAAGCACCTTCACCCGCTAATCCTCTGGCAGCAAGATACTACGAAAAAATTGCTAGAGCTCACCTAGCAAATGACAATAATTCAGTTGCCTGTCTTGAAGAAACTTCCGTTAATTATCAAAGCGCTATAGATCAATTAAGAGAGTACTATCAAGTGCACTATAACCTGCCCTCTAATCAAGATATTGAATCTCTTAACAAACAACAATTATTGATCGAATTCAAGCTAATTGAGAAGAGCAGGAAGGATCCAAAAAATTTATCGGCCGAGGACAAAGCAGCAGGTGGTGATAGCAATCACGTTGAACATTTACAAAGAGCAGCCAATCTTATAGATAAATTGGACATGAATCTCACTCTTGGCGCGGACCGCATCTTTGCTCAGCGTGATAATAGCGATACAAATAACCAAGCTTTTATCTCTGTCTTTAAAGAAATAGCCGAATACTGTGCTCGCAAGAATAACCATAGGCAAGCTGCTGAAATTTATGAATCTATTTATTCCATGCAAACCAAGCAAGGCGCAGATAAATCAGATAGGATAGAAACTTTGCAGCAAATAAGTAATGAATATTTTTCTATCGACGATTTGTTTAACGGAATTAAATTCTATGAAGAGGGCGTTAAGCTCGCGGGCAGCAATAAAGATCTGTACACTTTGCTTAAGCCTCCTATGATAGCTCCGCTGTTAAGAGATATGCACAAGGGTGCATTTGCAGATATCGAAGCACAAAAGTTATTTGAATTTGGCAAAAATATTAAAGATTTGGCTGATAAGCAATACATGCATGAGTCCACTGAAAAATTAGCCACAGATAATTACATCTCGGCTATGCAATCACTTAGGGCCGCATTATACTTAGCTGATGGGCCTTTACCATTACAAAACGGATCGAAACTCGACTGTGCTAACTTAGTTGATGTGTTAGCCGTGGTTAACATATCTGCTGAACCTAAAAATGTACCTCTGCTGCGGGAGCAATGCGATCAATTGTGTCAGGAGGTGTATAGATTCGCCAATAGGAATTACACTGTCCAGGATAAAAACCTGTTGCCGTTATGCTTAAAGTTAGCTGATTTTTATAATGAACAACGACAGTATCCAGCGGCAGTTCCCATTCTTATAACAGCTCTTGCTGTAGCCAAAGACCAGTCAAGAGAAATTAAGGAAATCGCCTATATAACAAAAAATCTTGCCAATGCCTTAGCTGAATCTAAAGACGTAGCGACTGCTATCTTTGTTTGTCAAAATTTCCTTAAGTATGCAGCACAAGCGGAGCAAAACAAACAAGCTTCTTGGGCAATTGAGCAAAAGCTAAAAGAATTGCAAGCAATAACACCCAGTAGTCCCAAATAAAATCTCTAAATAGCGAACGTGGTTGATTACAGATTTTGCCTGCTCAAGATTCGCTAGCACTTTTGCCTGTTCCTGCTGGACGTTGTTGTCCTGGGAAATTGCTCGTGTAATCGGTTGGGTCACCTAACACCTCTTCAACAAGAAGCTGGCAAATCGGTCTATCCAAAGTTAACATTATTGGATAAACGCCTAAATTCATCATCTCCAAAGTGATTCGACCTTTGAAGGTATTATGAATTATAGGAGCAGTGAAATGAACGAGAAGTCCCATTCGCGCATAAGAACTTTTACCTTCTACCCTGCCAGCGAGAACTGGTTTGTTATTCCAGGACGACATCCGTTCTCCTGGACCCCTAAACCAAACAACTTGCTCACTTGCTGCCAGTACAAAAGTGTTTGGTTTGAGTTCAAAAGGCTGTTGATTAGTTATAAAATGCTCAGTAGAACTTTGCTCCAGCATATCAGTAATACTTCCATGTCCAAAGCGAATAGCAGTGGGAAATTTTGCAATAGGAACTTGTATCGTTGGCGATAAAGTCAAATTAATAGCAGTTGCATCGAATTTACACTCATGCAAAGGTTCAATCAGCAACCTTCCATCATCAATAGCCTCTTTAATTTTGGTGTTGCTCAAAAGCATGACTAAATCACCTGCATTTCCTTAACTTCTGTCTCTGCTACCTGCACAATTCCAAATCCATTCAACGAATCCACAGGTAACCGCACTAATACCCACTGGTTTTGTCTATCTACAATTTTGACTCTCAACCTCGAATTACCAGCATCAACAAAATCCTTGAAACAGAAAAGAGAAATATCTTCTCCATTACCAGACTTAAATGTGACACCAGATTCATCAGGAAACATACCTTTCGACAAAGTGCACTTCAACCATGCCTCATTCACTTTCATTCTCCTTTTTATTCGCTCAGTTTAATTTTGGGTTATATTTTTGATGAGTCAATTAATTCATTGAGTTGCCTAAACAACTGCGTTGTATCCATAACATACATAGATATGGTAAGCATATTCCTTGTTCTGTCAAGCGAATTCATAATATTACTGATCATCATTCCCTAGTTAATTAACTCAATCTGCGAAGTACCGCTGCTTTTGTTGATGAGGATGTGATTGGGGAACATTTCTTTGACATCGGAGAAATGCGTAATTACTAATATGCGCGCGAAGTCAGGTTGAATGGAGTTGATGGCTTTTACTAATTTGTCACGAGAATAATCGTCCTGGGAGCCAAAGCCTTCATCGATAATCAATGTCTCCAGTTTGGCACCGGCACGCCTGGCTAAGAGCCTAGATAAAGCGACGCGAATAGCAAAGTTTACCTTAAAGGCTTCGCCGCCGCTATATAATTCATAGCTGCGCCGGCCAAGTTCGTCACTAATTTCAATATCGAGAGTTTCAGCCATGCTGCCTGATTTATTTTTTTGCTGTGTGATTAGAGCGATATGCATTTTATTGTCGGACAGGCGGCTCAGAATGCGATTGGCGTCAATCTCAATTTCGGGGATGGCGTTTTCAATGATAATAGCTTGAATGCCTTTTTTGCCAAAACATTCCGCCAAAAAGGTAAAGTCATCAAGGGCGGTGCGCGCTTCATTAAGTTGGGACTTTTTCTCGGCCAAATCTAAGATTTCTTTTTTCGCCTGCTCAAGACTAGCCAAGACTTTTGCCTGCTCATGCACAGCTAACTCATAGTTGCTCTGGGCTTCTTTGAGTATTGTCTTAATGGAAATTATTTCAGTTTCTATCGGCGCTGAATTATCTATGCTCCAATCAGCTGTTTGCAATTCTTGAGTAAGATTAGTCTGTTGATTAACTTTGCCTATCAACCATTTTTGTGTGTCTGCAATATTTTTTTCTAGGTTAGGCATTTCGGCTAAAGCCCGTTTGATGTCCTTGTATTTTTCCACACTGGGCAGAAGAGCCGTCAGCTTTTCTTTAAACTGACTGTGTTTGGCACTATCATAATCGATTTCCTGAAATTGCTGCTCCAGATCACGTATAGCATCACGACTGGTGCCACCATAAGATTCTTCAGATAGAATTATCTGCAAGGATTGAATTTTCTCATCTAGTGCAGGCGCAGCCAGATCAATTTTATTCAGTTCAGCAAGATCTCTGAGCAGTTGATTATGGCGGGACTCAATTCCTCTCTGGCTACGAATCTGGGACTGAACGCCAGAATAGAGAGCCGGATCAAATTGCAATGCGCCTAATTCATTGCCTAAGTTAATTAGGCTGGCTTTTTGCACAGCCGCATAGTCATTTTTTTCACTTTGCTCTATAAGTGATTCAATCTCTTGCGTCAGTTTTTTTTCATTTTCCCTGGTCTCTTTGATTACTCTCGATTTTTCTTTAAATTGCCCTATTTGTTTATCAAGGTCTTTTCTCAAAGCCAATTCATTGTTGAGTTGGCTATATTGTGCTCTAAGCTGTGTTCTTTCTCCTTCCAGTTGGCTTTGCTCATGCTCCAAAGAAACCGCATCACTTTTTGCCTGAATAATAGCGTCTTCATAGCGTTTGATTACAGCGGCACGGTCGATTATAGGAGCAGAGCATAAAGGACAAATAGTAGAATCAGCAGCTTTGCTTAATTCTTCAATTTTACGGGCATATTCTGCCTGGCTTTTGCCCAGGTCATCAATTTGCCTGGCAATATTTTCTATTGTAGTTTTTAACTGTTGTCCTTTATCAGCAACAAATTGAAATTCTTTTTCCTTTTTCTCTAACTCAGCTTCTTGCGCCTCAAGCTCAGCCTTTTGTTTTTCCAGAAAACTTTCGCTGTCAGCTATTGCTTTTAGTTTTGTCAGTTGCTCTTTTTTCTGCTCAATCTCAGTGGAGAGGCGAATTTGCGCTTCATCCACTGTTGTCTGCAAATCAGTCATTCTTTGTTTTATCTGTGCATATGCTTCTTGCTTGCAGGATAACTCTTCTTCACGGACAAGCATTTCTTGATATTGTTTATATTCACTGACAATTACATCTTGATTTTTTAGATCCGCCGTTATTTTTATTCGGTGCTGCAAAAGCTCATTTGCTTCTTTTTGTGCCTGTTTTAACTCCACCTCCAGCTGTGTTCTTTCCTGAGAAAGCATGGCGCGCGTATCACTTTTTTGTTTTTCTAAATTTTGCGCCGCCAAAGACTTTTCATCCAGTTTTTTTACCGCCGCCACAGTTTGCTCATAATAAATAAGCTCGCTTTCCAGTTGGCTTTGCTTTGCGGCCTGGTCTTTTAGATTATCAAAGCGTTGCTTTAATTCTTCGTTTTGCCTGCCCAATATATTGATTTCATCCGCTAGAGCCACAAGCTGGACTTCTATGCCTTTTTGTTTTTCTTGACGCGCCTCAATTTCATGCGCTTTTTTTTGCCATAAGGACAGATCGGCTTCCAGTTTGTCTTTCTGTGCTCGGGCATCATTGAGGCTTGCCGTAAAGCCGATTTTTTCACCTTCTAATTGTTTTATTTGCTCTTCTATTTCAGGCAAGCGGGAAAGCAGCCCACTTAGCCGTTCGCATTTTTCTTTTAATGGCTTAAGCTGCTCCCGGCACAGCTCCTGCAAGCGATCAAATTCAGACAGCCCAAGAATTTCACCAAGAATTTGTTTGCGCTCAGCTGGCATTTTTCTGGCAAATTGATCGGCAGCTCCCTGTCTTAAATAAGCGCTATTGACAAAGGTTTGATAATCCATTTTCAATAGTTCGCCAATTTTTTGCTGCGTTTCTTTTGTGCTAGCGGCAGTCAAGCTCAGCCAGTCACCTTGTTTGCCATTGCCATTATTTATATGCAAATCAAGGCTGCCTTTGCTGTTAACCTTGTCGCCTGAGCGGGAAGGGGTTATTTGTCTGGAGCGTCTGATGCGGTAAGTGCTGCCTTCAAGCGTAAAGACAATATCAACCCACATTTCTTTCTGCTCTTGACGTATAAGCTTTTCGGAAGCCGCCCTTGCCTCTTCCCAGACAGCCCAGGTGACAGCGTCAAGCAAAGCCGATTTGCCGGCACCATTAGCCCCACACAAGCAGGCAACGCTAATGGCGCTTAAATCAAGATGCGCATCAGCATAACTCATGAAATTATGCAAATTGATAGACTGGAGAATCATTTATGTGTAATAGTGAATTATCATCAAATCGAGGCTCTAATATTCTCTTGGTTAATATAGATACGAATAATTGTGGGCAAAAGTTCAAATTGGGCAACAAATTTAATTTGAGCTTAAGAATAAGGAACGGAAAGGTAGTGAAGCGAACAGCTGCGGGGAGCAGGTGAGAGCGGAACGGGGAGGAAGCGGAGGAGGCGAGGTGTCCGAAGCCGACGGAGCGACTAAAATATGAATCCAAAACAATTAGCTGCCGGACTAATTTTAGTCTCATTTTTATGCCAGGGCATGGCCTCACTAATCTACCAGGTTAGCTGGGAGCAAGCAATGGAAAAGATTGTAGGCTCAGCTATGCCGACCATGACCATGATGGTTGCCATTTTTCTATTAGGCATGGGCCTGGGCGCTTATCTGTTCAGCAAAATTCGGCTTAATTATCACTCAGCCGCAAAATTTTATTGTCTCAATCAATTTTTTCTCTTTGCCTTAGGGCTTATCTTTGCCGGTAGCAACGGGCTAGATTTTCTCGCTTGCTTGAGCGTAAACAATATAGATTGGGTGCCTTTTGCTTATGTAATTAGATTGTCCTTGCTGTGTCTGTATTTATTGCCCACAGCCATACTGGTTGGGGCAGGCTTTCCCATTTTGTTGTCTTTGTGCGGATTTTGCCAATTAAATATAAGCGCACGCATAATATATTTATTCAATTTGCTGGGCTCGGCAGCCGGGGCTTTGTTGACCGGATTTGTGCTTCTGCCGCATTTAGGCATAGGTAAAACTACGGTTGTGGCGGCAGCCGTTCATTTAATAGCCGGGCTATTAATAGCCGTGGTCAGCAGGGTTTTTGAGTTGTCCTTGCCAGTAGAAAATGAAGACAAGGCCACGCCGGCTCAAAAGACATTTTCTTTGCCCGTGGGCGAATTGCATCCGCCCGTCCGTGATGCGGGCTCAGCAAGCCTCGCCCCTACGCAGGACTCGCCCCTACAACTCCAACGATCGGGTATCGATTCGAAGGGGCAGAAGACGACATTGCAATTTCCTCAGGCATTTTGGCTACTCATGGTCGTTGCTGTGGCTGGATTTTTCAATATGTTTTTGGAGCTTGTTTTTATTCGCTATTACAGCCTGGTAATGGGATCATCACTCTGGGCTTATTCTATTGTTTTAGTAGTTATGTTGCTCGCTCTTGGATGTGGAACATTTTTAACTGGTAAGGCAGTTCGCTCTCGTCTGACGATATCTCTATTGTTTATGCTTGGCAGTGCCTCGCTTTTATTCACCTCATTTTTTCTTTCTCAATTACCATTTATATTCGTCGGCTTAAAATTTCTGATTGGCTTTTCTTTAAGCAGTATTCTCGTTTTGATCTGCACAATATTTCCTGTTTGCCTTTGCCTGGGGGCAGTTTTGCCTTGCTGTTTTAACGTCGCCGAAATCAAAGGCAAGCTTAGCCCGGTAAAACCCGGCCAAATTTATGCCGTTAGTTTATTTGCCGCAGTCACCGGTTGTCTTGCCGGCGGCATAATTGCTATTCCCTTTTTCAATCTCTTTTCCAATCATGCTATTTATCTTGCCTTTGTTTTAAGCGCTCTCACCCTGCTTTTAACAGGTCTAATTATTTGCAGCCCCGTAATTCTATCCGATAAGAAAATTTCTTTAACCGCAGCAGCACTATCCCTATTGCTTTGCCTAGCACTGTGGCCATTACTGACAGCTAAACTATCCTGGAATGAAGCCGCACTAACGGCAGGCTTGAATTATCTGTCGCCGGGTGATTTAAAAGCAATTAAACACCTGCCGACAGCGGTTAATTTGTCGCTTTGGTTTTATAAAGAAGGATTGAGCAGCACCGTTTCGGTGACAGCAAACCCAAAGCTGAATGTTGTCTGTCTAAAAACAGATGGGCAGATGGAGGCGGCTTTGCCGCTTAACCCTAACTTGCCCGCTCCCAGTAGTGACGAAAAAACGCAGATCATGCTAGGTCTTTTACCATCCCTTTTTTGCCGTGCTCGCTCGGAAAATGTTTTTCTGCTCGGTTATGGCACAGGTGTCACTGCCCATTCAATTTTGCTCAATCCCCTTGTGGAAAAACTGACCGTAGCCGAACTTGAGCCAGCCGTCATTGAAGCCAGTCATTTTATAACCCCTCCGCTTGCTTCATCCTTAGCTGGCTCCACTATATATCCTTGCTCCGTCCAGCCTAACGATCAGAATGCTAAAGTCAGAATGAACGTAAACATTATGGACGGGCGTTGCCTTCTTTCTTTGCTCGATAAGCGTTATGACATAATTGTTTCCCAGCCTGGTGAGCCATCAAGAAGCAGCTCGGCACATTTATACACTTTAGAATTCTGGCAATTGGCAAAAAGCCGCTTGCAGGCTGGTGGTGTTTTTTGTCAATGGCTGCCACTATATGCCATGGATCGCAGCAGTTTGACAAGCCTATGCCGCACCTTTACCTGCGTATTTCCCAACACTTATATTGCTAAACTAGATGGCTCAGCTGAATTGATTTTGCTGGGTTTTGCCGATTACAATTCGGTGTTGACCACAATATGCCTCACTCCCAAATCATTGCCAGGTTGGTTGGTTGAATATGACCAAGACCAGCAACCTAACCAGATCAATAAAGACGATTTTCCTTTTGTGCAATACAGGTTGCAATCGTTGCTGGCTAAGCAGGGCAATAGCATAAGCAGTGAGATGGAGAATATGATATCCAGTTGCTTCAGCCCAGCTCAGAGCCAAACTTTTTCAAAATAGTCTTGCTTATGTGACCCTTCTCCAGCAGTATCTCTTTAACATCTCGCTTGGACTTTGCTGCTTCCGCCATAATTTCACAAAATTGGGATAAAGTTATGTCGCCACTGCGTAAAAGAATCTGCCCTATCAGTACCGCTTGCAATTGTCTTTCGTCAATAAATTCGTGCTTAATGAGAAAGCCTCCAAATTGCATTTCAGACATGGCTTTGTGCATGTCGCAAGCAATATCAAGTTCTGCCTGTTCCAGCAAGCCGGCTGCCTGTAATAATTCTCCTATGCGCCACGAGCTAGCCGGCGGCGACTGCTGCGTCGACCCGGCATTCAGGGTATCATCATCGACAATCTCAAAATTGCCACTGGCAGTTTGTATGCCTAAAGCACGCAGATCATAGTCTGTGCGGGTAGCCGGATCAACCAGGATATCATGAGCAAACCAGAGTCCCTGCAACCTTTGCAAATGGTCATCAATTTGCCCGCCAATAGACATGTCCTGAAGCAATTTTATAATCAGCTTGATAAAACGCTTATGAATTTCCTGTGCGGGAGTGTCTTTTAATACCCCCAGCTGCTCGTATATATTACCTGATTGTGCTAGATTATCGCTCACATCTGCCTGCTTGCCTTGCTTATTGCTGCTGGCTTCATTATATAATGCCCGTATCCCTTATGAATAGTGAATTTCTTCTTTCAATCGATACCTTAAAAAACGAGTCCGCTAAGTTGGCTGTTAGCCTGACCGACGAGCAGGCAAAGCAATTGGCCACTTACATGCAACTGCTCATTGAATACAATCAACACACCAATCTGGTTGGCAACGCTGCCCCGGAATGCTTGCTCTATGAACATATTCTTGATTCGCTCGCTCTGTTGCCAGTCATCAACCGCTTGTCAGTAAAGAAAACTGCTGCACCGGCAAGCTTAATTGATATTGGTTCGGGCGCAGGCTTTCCCGGTCTGGTGCTGGCAATAGCTAAAGTTGATTTAAATGTAGCCGCTGTGGATGCAACCAGCAAAAAAGTTGTATTTCTGCAAAATGTCGTCCAGGCATTGGATTTAAACAAGCGCGTCAGGATTATCAATGCGCGATCCGAAGAAATAGCCCATAATCAAGCTTTTCGCACCTCTTTCGATTATGCTACCTGCCGAGCCATGGGCGCATTGCCTGTAGTATGCGAATTAACATTGCCTTTTCTAAAACCAGGTGGTTATGCCCTTTTACAAAGAGGGAGCAAACAAATAGAGGCTGAAAAAAGCCTGGCTCAAAAAGAAATTGCTAAGCTTGGTGCCACGTTGATTGAATCGATACTGCTTGATCGGAATATACTTGCAAAAGACCATTATGTCCTGATTTTCAAGCAAGACAAACAAGCACCCTCCAAATATCCCCGTCCCTGGAAAGATATTAAAGCTAAACCAATTTTTTAGCTTCTTTCGCTGAGACATATTCGAAAAAACAATTTTGCAACAGCTTGTTGCAAAAATGCCCAGGCAACACAATGCCAGTACTTGTCACCGTTTAGCCACAGACATTTGGTAAAGTTCTGCTGGTTACATAATCGGTAGATGCTAGAGCAAAAGCGACTAATTCATTAGAATTCTATGGTCAAGAGATTTGACAAATTGGTAAAACAAAAACACTCACAAAATAGACAGATTAAAGACTATAAGCAATCTTTAGGTCTCTTTGCTGGATATGATGCGTTCGTAAAAGATTTAAAAGAGCGTATCCGAAAAGCTCAACTTAAGGCGGGTTTAGCCGTCAATAGTGAGCTAGTTCAATTGTATTGGGAAATTGGTAGCCGAATATTAATCCAGGAACGAGAAAAAGGCTGGGGTGCCAAGATTGTTGACAAGTTGGCAAACGATTTAAAGTCCGCGTTCCCCAAAATGAAAGGCTTTTCGGCTCGAAACCTGCGATATATGAAAGCATTTGCCGAATCTTATCCCGATCAAGCAATTTTGCAGCAGGTTGCTGCAAAATTGCCATGGTTTCACAACTGTTTACTAATGGATAAAATCAAAAACGAGAAAGAGCGCAAATGGTATGCCCAACAAACAATCCAAAATGGATGGTCTCGTACTATATTAGAACTACAAATAAACAACGGGCTCTATAACCGACATGGCAAGGTAATCTCCAACTTTGATCACACTTTACCGGTACCACAATCAGATCTGGCTAGACAAATTCTCAAAGATCCATACAATTTTGATTTTCTTACCCTTGATTCAGAAACACATGAACGCGATATAGAGCGCGGGCTAGTTGAGCATATGCGCCAATTTCTCCTTGAACTAGGTGTAGGTTTCGCCTTTGTTGGCAGCCAATATCATTTGGACATAGGTGGTGAGGACTATTATATTGACCTGTTGTTCTATCACCTGCATTTGCGCTGCTATGTAATCATCGAACTTAAAGCCAAGGAATTCCAATCAGAGTTTGCAGGCAAGATTAATTTATATTTGTCGGCCGTAGATGTTTCGTTGCGGCATCCAGATGACAAGCCAAGTATTGGCATAATTTTATGCAAAACAAAAAATAGAGTTGTTGCTGAATATGCGTTGCGCGATATCAACAAACCCATTGGCATTGCCGAATATAAAACAACCGAATTGCTGCCAGAAAATCTGAGAGGGAGCTTGCCCACTATTGAAGAACTAGAGCAGACATTGGCCGATATCCCAGACAAATAAAAAATCCCCGAGCTTTAACTCGGAGGGGCCCTAAGCAATACTCTTTTCTTCGACCAGCCAGCCTTCGGCGGCGGCTTGGAAATAGGCGTTTTGCCAGTCGTTGTCTACTAGTAATTCAAGCATGCGTCGGCGGCTGGCGAATATATAGCGGGCGCGATTAGTGAGAGCAGTGACATCAACAAAATTTTCAGCAAATATGACGTGATCTAGCTGGCGATACCATTCGTTGCCGATAGGTGCCACTATATCTGCTACCATGGCACCGCTGTCTAAGTTAACTGGATCTCTATCAGTTTTGGGTGGGAAATAAAGAGTATATTGCCGACTGTCAAAACCGAGGCTCTCTACACTGCCAAAAAGGGTGCCGGCTTCATCTTTAACGCGGAAGCCATAGGCAACATAAGCTCTCATCTCCTCGGTCCAGACTCTTCTTAGAGTTTCTTTGACTAGATCAAAATGCGGCTCCAATGCCCACATGGCTGAGGTGAGCAGATAAGATTTAGTATGAACAAAGCGCCAGTTGCCGGCCTGATAACGCACAACATATTGATGTGTGTTAGCCCAGGCTGTCATAATCACACTTTTCCAGATATTATTATCCACATATACTTCCGCATAATTTTGTTTAAACCATATATGCCACTCTTCATATGAATCGTAAAGGCTGGAACGTTTTCTCAACCCTTCCCGCCAGTCTTTTTCGTCAGGCGAGGGGTCTTCGGCATGAAAAAACTCTTCCCAATAGGCAATGAGCACTGCCGGCTCAAGGGACGTGCTTTCTAGCCGGCCAAATTCTTCCTGCCATAGGCGGCGAATTAGCTTGAGTGAGTCTTCACAGCGAGTATAGGGATTGGAATCCTTATATTTTTCGCTATGCCTTACCCAGTCAATAGTAGATCTAATTAAAAATGGGGGCAGCACTAGATTTATCTCTCCTGAAAAACAACTTTGTCTATATTAACTCAAGCGGGCAATTTAGCTGAGGGTAATTTGGCGGCAGGAAATTTAGGGACTGGTGATTTATTTATGAAATCGGGCTGGCGTTTTGTTTCTATAATTAACTGGCGCAAGTACTTAAATCTTTCTGCGCACTGCTGGTCATTAACATATTCGGCTAAATTTTTAGCCAATCTTTCGCTCCAATTAGAGGCGCTACTTGTGCCTGGCAGGTTAAAGCGTTGTTTAGTGCCAAGCAAATCCGTAATCATCAAAACTGTCAACCAGCAGGGCGAAAAAAGCAAGGCGCGGAAAAAGGCGCAAGCCAATTCGCTGGTGAAAGCGACGGGGGGATTATTTTCATCTAGATTTAAAAAGCGCATTAATCTTTGTATTTCCAACCAGCCAGCATGCCCATCATCACTATGCCACCACTTTACTAAGCCTTCATAATAACTTACCAGAGGATCATTGTCATGCGTGCCATAAGTAGCCAAACTCAAAGCCGGCAGTTTTTCGGCTGGCAAAAAAGAGCCATCGCTTTCGTCACGCTCAAATATAGGAATGGCAAAACCAGGCATGCCCAGTTTTTTCAAGACAGGGCGCACATAAGCAGGCACAACACCTAAATCTTCAGCAACAACAAAGGCAGTACCTGCCGCTGCCAAAATTATCTTAAGCCTTGCTTCTCCCTCCTGGCAATTACGTAGGGCTGATTTTTCCGTATCATCGCCTCCGGGCATAAATTGGGGCAGGCGGCCGCCGGTTATACCGGCGGCTTGCTCAGGGCTCAAATTAGTGAATATATGATTTTGCTCCGGCAGCCAGGGAAAAGCATAAATGCGAAAAAAGCCAAGGACATGATCGAGGCGAAAGCCATGAAAGTATTTAGTCACCTGATTAACCCGGCAACGCCACCAGGCATAATTTTCTGACTCATGCGCCTGCCAGTTATAAAGTGGTATGCCCCAGTTTTGTCCCCAAACAGCCGTAAACTGATCGGCTCTAAAAAATTGCTCGGCTGGAGCACCGCCTGACCATTCAAGATTAAATAAATGCCTATTGGCCCACACGTCAGCGCTATAACGGCTGACACCAAAGGGAATATCACCTATAAGCTGCACATTGTATTTATCAGCATAGGCTTTGACTTCAGCCCATTGTCTGTGAGCCAACCATTGCACATAGGCATAAAAATTGCGGCTTTGTTCAAATTGCTGATCGCGCCCGAGCAATAATCTTGCTGAATCAATATTTTTTAAATTATCTTCCCAAGTGGTCCATTGAGCATTGTCTTGTTTTTGAGCAACAATCGCTCTAAATATAGTGTAGTCAGGCAGCCAATTTTTATTGTTCGCCTGAAAGCTTTCAAACTCGCTTTTTACCTCTTTGTAATTGTATACCTTCCCTGATTGATATTGAGCAAAAGCCTTTTGCAAAAGAAAATTCTTTTTGCGTTTCACCTGTGGGTAGTCTATTATGCCGCCGGCATGGTCTGAATTGCCGGCAGTGTTTGGGTTTGTGTTATTAGATTCGTTGTGAGAAACTGCAGGTTTTTCCGAATCAGACAACTGACGCCAGTGCTCTTCCAAAAGACCTGGCACCATATCCGGTGCCGAGGCAGACATATGGATGAAGACAGGATCAAGAGCCATAGAGCTGATGGCATTGTAGGGGCTGTTGTCGCCACCTGTCTCATTAATGGGCAAAAGCTGCAAAACGCCAAGACAATACTGATGGCAAAAATCTATGGCTTCTTTGACAGCCTGGGTGTCGCCAATGCCCAGATCATCCTGGCTGCGCAAAGCAAAAGCCGGAACAAGAATACCGGCTAATTTCTTATTTATGTCGATCGACATCAATTTCTACTAAGCGCTGCCTGTTCTCGCTCCGCTCGCCCAGACGCGCTTATCTCCGTTCCGCTGCGCACGGCTCCTCGCCGCGCTGTGCTCCCACTATATCTCCGGTCAATCATCATTCTATGCTCAGTCGTTTATAAACATGGTCAATATGTTTCACATATGATTGTGCCTGAAAACACTGCTCAATTTCGGCTTCTGTGATTATTTTTGTAATTTCAGGATCGAGAAGCAAATTGCGCTTAAAATTACCATCAGGACGATTCCAGGCCGCCATAGCTTTATCCTGGACCAGTTTATAGGCAGTTTCGCGGCTCAGCCCTTTTTCAACCAGCTTCAACAAAAGGGACTGGGAAAAAACTACGCCACCATAACGACCAAGATTCTGCGCCATATTTTCAGGATAAACAAGAAGATCTTTGACAATGCCGGTGAAGCGGTGAAGCATATAATCAAGCAAAATTGTAGAATCAGGAATAATCACTCTTTCCACTGAACTATTGCTTATGTCTCGCTCATGCCAGAGCACAACATTTTCCATAGCTGCCACCGCATAGCTGCGCAAAAGGCGGGCCAGTCC
>Ga0207053_10215_pt1 | contig 15615 bp, 13 predicted proteins | sample Alteio_BWMinCont_59_FD_153290 | JGI IMG/M metagenome (GOLD analysis project Ga0207053, IMG submission 153290) | Enriched cells from forest soil in Barre Woods Harvard Forest LTER site, Petersham, Massachusetts, United States -... | ecosystem: Environmental > Terrestrial > Soil > Temperate forest >...
CTGGCCCTCCGGCGACAAGGGGGCCGTTCCTCGCAAAGGCGCTCGAGGTGGCGAAGGCGCTGGGGGACGACTACCTCTTCGTGATAGCGGCTGGTAACCCGATCGGCGCGACCTCCCCGTCTCCAGTGCAAGGAGGCTTCCTCTACCAGTGGTGCGGGATCTCGAGCGCGTACGTCGAGTCTTGTGACGCGGTGATCTCGAGGGCGGGCCATGTCAGCATCTCTGACTACATACTGAGAGCCAGACCCTCTCTCCTCGTGCCAATCAGGGCGCAGACGGAGCAGACGGGCAACGCAGAGAAGGCGCAGAGGTTGGGTCTCTCGATAGCCCTTGGTGAGGCAGAGCTCAACCCGGAGGTAGTAGGCGAAGCGCTGCGAGCACTTTCGGCCGAGAGCTACGCCAGGCACGCGCGCGAGATGAAAGAACTGGCTGAGGGCTACGACGCCGTCGGCTCGATTCTCAAAGTACTGAGAAGGACCTAGACGCGCCGCTTGATTGCGTCGATGACGGTATTGAGGTCCGCCTGCACGCCCCCGAACTTTATCTCTGAATAGGGTGTCGCCGCTTCGAGGGCCTTCGGGGTCATCCCCCAACTGCTCGCTTTGCGCGCGACAGGGCCCAGGCCTAGAGAGCGGAAGATGGCAGAAATCGAGTCGTCCTGGACGAACACAAGGGGAAGCGAAAGGTTCGGGAACTTCCTAGCGAGCTCAGTCGAGACCTGAGGGCGCTCGGGCTGGAGACCGGCGAACGTCGCTCCATCGTGGTCGTGGAGCCACCTTCCGATGCGGCCCATCGGGCTCTTCCCTCCTTCTAGGACCACCAACTCGAGGCAGCGGGGATCCATCCGGAAAGAGAGCTCAGAATAGAGCTTCGCGACGCGCCTCAGGGCTGCATCGTCAGTCCAGGAATGCACCAGCCTCAGAGAGAAGCCCGAGAGCGCTGCCATCCAGACCATGGACGAGCTCCGCTCTCCGCCTGAGACGAGGCACGCGACCCAGTCATCGCCCGTTGGTGACCCTCCCGGCCCCGTGCGGATTTCTGCCCCGCATGCTCCCTTCGCGCCATCGATGGAGACGCGGAACCTCACCCGCGGCCTCCCCTCGTCCACTTTTACTCCGGGGACTGAGGAGAGAAGCTCGGAGTTGCCACTCAGGATGAGGTCTCCGCCGCTCTGCTTGGAGCGCACCGAGTTCGCCGATATCCGAAAGGTCTTCCCCTTTGAGAGGTAGCGTTTCGCGAGTAGGTTGAGGACTTTCAGATAGCCGTCTGTCCCTGTGAAGCGGTATCCTACCGCGATCCAGGCGACGCCCGGGAGGAACGCAAGGCTCCTGGCCGCGGCCACCGGTTCTTCGACCGAAATCAGAAGAGTCCCCCCGACTCTGTCCATATCCGCCTTTCTAGCGCCCAGCTTTCGGAGGACCGTCGCCTCGAGGTCGTCGAACGAACCCAAGCCGCTCCAGCCGACCATCGCGACGGGCTTCAACATCCGACGAGCTTCCCCGGAGGTTTTTAAGCGGAACAGAGGCATCGAGAGGAAGATGACCGGGGAGAGCAGTGAGAAGGCGAGCGCGGGCGAAACGGTTCCTCAGCTCTCCGTCAAGGAGCTCTTCTCTCGGCGTTCGGTCCCCAAGGCAAGGATGCAGGGGTGGGTCGCAGGTAAGGCGGGAGTCGGCGGAATCGTCTTCGTCATCCTCAGGGACGGGACCGGTTACATCCAGACGTCGGCAAAGAAGGGGGTCGCGAGCCAGCAGGTTTTCGAGGCGATGCGAGACGTGCCTAGGGAGTCCGTGGTCCAGGTGACCGGGGCTGCCCGGGAGGACAAGAGAGCACCGGGTGGCGTGGAACTCGTCGCGGAAGGCTTTGAGGTGATCTCGAAGGCGGAGCCTTGGCCGATAACCAAGACCGCCGTGAAGTCGGCTTCCTTCCTCTACGACATGCGACACCTGAGCATCAGGGGAAGAAAGTCGATCGCAACGATGAAGATCAGGGCCGAGGTAATGGGCGCGTGCTCCGATTTCTTCAGGGAGGAGGGGTTCACACTCATCAGCGCGCCCACCTTCGTCCAGGCGGCGGTGGAGGGAGGCTCGACGCTCTTCGAGGTCGCGTACTTTGGAAAGAAGGCCTACTTGAGCCAGAGCGCCCAGTTCTACGAGGAGGCGGCGCTGGCTGGCTTGGAGAAGGTGTGGATCTGTCAGCCCGCTTTCAGGGCCGAGAAGTCCAGGACGAACAAACACCTGACAGAGTTCTGGATGATCGAGGCCGAGCGAGCATTCGCCGACCAGGAGGCGAACATGCTGCTCCAAGAGGAGCTCGTGGGGTTCATCGCAGACCGCATCTTGGAGCGGAGGGGAGACGAGCTTGCGACGCTGGGGAGGAAGTTTCTAAGACCGGAGCTACCGCTTGAGCGGATCACCTATGACGAGCTGAGGGCGGCTGCGGGGGCCAAAGGCGTCCCGTTCGAGTGGGGCGAGGACGTCCCCACCGAGGCAGAGAGCCTGGTCTCGCTCTCAAGGTCTGCGCCTTTCTTCGTCACCGACTTTCCGCTCTCTGCCCGCTCCTTCTACCACATGACCTACGATGACAGGCCCTTGGTAACGAGGTCGGCCGACCTGATCGCGCCGGAAGGCTTCGGCGAGCTCGCCACGGGGGGTCAGAGGATCGCGGAATACTACCCGCTCTTGCAGAGGATAAAGAGCCAGGACCTTCCTCCCGAAGCGTTCTCCTGGTATCTTGACCTGCGCAAATTCGGGATGCCCTACCACTCTGGGTTCGGGATGGGCGTCGAGAGGCTGACGCGGTGGATTGCAGGGCTGAAGAACATCAGGTCGGCGAGTCTCTTCCCGAGGACGACGACAAGGATCTCTCCGTAGGCGAAGCGGACCGAATACTTTCACTCTCCCCCACGCTAACGCTTTTAAGCCCGCGGAAGGCCGTTTGAAAATCAACTTGGTGCAAGCGGAGCCGGAAGAGATCGAAGAAGAAGAAGTTAACGAAGAGATGGACGTAACCAGCCTGCCCGGCGTCGGGCCGGCCACGAAGACGAAGCTGAACGACAAAGGCATACTTACGATATTAGACCTGGCGACGGCTGGACCCGCGGACATCGCTGAGGCGATAGACGTCGACATAACGAAGGCCGTCGACCTCAACAACAAGGCGAGGAAGAAGCTCGTCGAGATGGGGCGGCTCGAACCCGACTTTATCAGCGCCTCCGAGCTCCTGACCAAGCGGAAGAACATCAGCAGGCTCTCCACGGGCTCGGCGAACCTCGACGACCTCCTGGCGGGAGGCATCGAGACCTGGGCGATGACCGAGTTCTATGGGGAGTTCGGCTCCGGCAAGACCCAGATCTGCCACACGCTCTGTGCAATGGTCCAGCAGCCCCTCGACCAAGGAGGCCTCGACGGAGGGGCCATCTACATCGACACCGAAGGCACATTCAGGCCGGAGCGGCTAGCCCAGATAGCCGAGGCGAGGGGGATGGACCCCGAGGCGATACTCTCGAGGGTGATGGTCGCCAGAGCATACAACAGCGCCCATCAGGAGCTGATAGCCAAGGACCTCGGCAGGATGATAGAGAAGAACAAGATCAAGCTCGTCATCGTCGACAGCGCGGTCGCGCACTACAGGGCGGAGTTCCTTGGCAGGGGGACGCTCGCCGAGAGGCAGCAGAGGCTGAACCGCTTCATGCACCAGCTCCTGAGGACTGCAGAGATCTACAACATCGCGATAATACTCACGAACCAGGTCCAGTCCGCCCCGGACAGCTTCTTCGGGGACCCGACGAGGGCGACCGGAGGGCACGTCGTCGCGCACACTAGCACGTACCGCATCTACCTCCGCAAGGCAGGGAAGAACCGGGTCGCGAGGATGATCGACAGCCCCTACCACCCTGAGAGGGACGCGGTCTTCATGCTCGACGACAAGGGCGTAGACGACCCGCCTGAGGAAAGCTCGGGCTCGAAGAGAAGATAAACCTCGAGGCAACGGTTTAATATCTTAGACTGGCGGCCTCGTCTGTCTTCATGAAGTCACGGTCATTATTGATTTTTGCCTTAATCGTCTCCCTCGCGGTCGTGCCTGGAATGCAAATCGCCCTCGCAGCCTCAACTTCCTCGAGCTCGACGACTTCGAGCACGACTACGACAACCACCACGACGGCTCCCAGGTCGCCCTACTCGGAGAAACTGACTATCTACACCGCGGGAGACAACGACTTCTTCCTTGTCAGCCTGAGCCCGGTGAACGCCACAAAGCCCGGCCTGGTAAGCGCTGAAACGGTCTCGGGGATGAGCGCCTACCAGCTGACCGAGGTCAAGTCGACGGGAGCTGCGCCGGGCTCTCAGCTATTCTGGGGAGACGGATACAAGATACTCAAGCTGCCTTTCATGCCAGACCAGGGAGTGTTCGTCAACATCACCGCGACGAGCCAGTCTGTTGCGATGACTGCGGCGTCTGACTTTAACCTATTCCTGGGGACTGACCTCCAGCAGATAGGCTCGAGCGGCAGCAACTACACCTTCTTCGGTCCAGGGAACTTCCAGATCGCAGGGAACGCTATCTTCGCCTCCGTCCCGGCCGCAGAGAAGGGGTTGGCCGGCTTGTTCACGCGCGACACCCTATTGACCCAGCCGCTGCCAACGGTCGTGCTCTCTGGGGTTCGTTCGGGTTCCAGTTTCACTCGCACGGTCTCCTATGGCTCGACCGAGACGCACGGGGTAGGCTCGAACGGCAGCCTGAGCGTCCACGCGGCGATGAACCTCGCGAAGGGGAACTTCACCTCGTCGCCCTATGCGACCTCGACTCAGCTCGTCGTCCACTCGCTTGACGGGCTCATCAGCAGCTCGGACGCGGCCACGATCAAGAACCACGAGTCGAACTTCAGCGCGAGCTACTCGATAGGCGTTCAGCCGAATACAGAATTCAAGTCCAACGTCACGATACTCTCCGACCCGCCGGTCTTGACTGCTACCCGAACCGTGGACAAGGGCTCGGCAGTATCGGGGGACCTCGTCTCCGTGACGCTCACTCTGAGCAACACCGCGGGGACGAACACGACCCTCCAGAACATCAACGTCAATGACAGCTGGTGGAAGGCCTACCCCGCGCTCTTCTCCCTCTCTGCTGGAAGCCCGAGCATCAACGTCGCGTCGCTGGCGGGCGGAAAGAACTTCACGCAGGTGTATGTCCTGAAGGTCCTCTCCACCACGAGCGAGAACCTCGTAATCCCCGCGACGACGGCAACCTATTCCTACGGCATTGCAGGCATAACCATCAACGGTAGCACCAAGACCAACCAGGTCGAGCTAAGGACCAACGACTCTGGTCCCGACCTGGTAGTGCAAGCGGGCGTAAGCGTCCCCTCGGGGTCGCCTCTCGGCACCGCCGCGCAATACGTGGTCACGGTCAAGAACGTCGGAGCCGCGCCCGCCCTCAACGCTCAGGTCGGCGCCTTCACGGACACGACAATACAGCCTGGCGGAGTATGGAAGGTCAACACGACGGTGTCCCTCAACAGCCTCGCTAACCGGAACCTCACGCAGACGTTCACGCTGGGGTGGACCGCGCCCGACGGTAGCCTTGGGACGCTCGTCTCAAACCCCGCCACGATAGTATTCTCGCACTCTGGCGCACTCCTTCCGCTCATGGAGTTCAACCTCAACCTCCCCGTGTCGTTGACCAACGTCGGACCAGGACTCGCCACCGTCAACGCCACTTACAACCTCTACAACGCCGGGAACGCCGCCCCGAACGACGTCACGGTGACTCAGGCGTTCGCGCCAGGATTGACCTGCGCACGCGTCCTGACCAACGCGAACGGGACCGCAAATTGCTCCTCTTCGAGCTTCTCTCTAAAGGCGTCAGCCGTGCCGCCAACCAAGACGTTCGTCGGCACGCTCCTGCTGAATTTCTCTAACGACAACTACCTGACCGAGCCAGCCACCATCTCTACGGCATTCTCCGGTCTCGCGCTCCACAACGCCGGTGCCGCGTTCATCATCTCCACTGGAGTGAGCGTGGGGAAGAATTACACTGAGAACCCGGTCTTCGTAGGCGAGAACGAGTTCGTGATCCAGACCGTGAAGAACATCGGGTCGCTCCCTGTATACAACGTGACGATCTCGTCGGTCTTGGACTTCTTCGCCAACCCGGTGTCCGGAGGCGGCCAAGCCCAGTTCCCGACCATAAACCCCGGTGCCTCGGACTCCAACAACTTCACCGTCGCCATGGTCGACTCGGGGAACCAGACGGCAGGCGCCATATCCGCCTCGTATGACTTTGGCGGCTTCGTGCAGTCCTACACGGCGCCCAGGATCCACGTGGTCGTCTACAAGGCCATCCACGGGACCACCTCGACGTCCCCGTCGACGCCGATTGCAGGCTCAGACTTCTCCCTCACCGTCAACCTCCAGAACCCTTCTCCTGTGACCGTGACCAACGTAACGGTCTCCATCCAGATACCCAACGACCTCACGATTGTCAACTACTCGTCAGGGTTACAACTTAGCGGCAGGACAGTAACGCTCACCGTGCCTTCGCTGGCTGGCGAGGCAAGGGCTAGCGATTCCGTAACCTTGAGAGCGGCAACCGATGGGAGCATCAGCGTCCCGAGCGGGACTCTCACCTTCGACTACAAGGGGGCGACTGTCCCAGGCACCGTCTCAAGCACCACGGTGGTCATCGGCATCGACCTCCTGGTCCATTACGAGATCCCAATAGGGCTCGCAGTTCTCTTGAGTATCGCAATCGCCTTCTACATACACAGGAAACTGCCCGTCCCTCAAGCAAAGTGACGACAAAGTGGCCGTCGCCCGCCCGGCTCGCCGCCGCGCCCAGTCATCGTCTACAAACCCTCCTCGCAGGCTAGAAGAGCGGTCAGCAGGGGCGGTCGTCTTCAGGCTCGTGTCCGGCTCCCCGAGGTATCTGCTCCTGAAGTATCCTGCAGGCCACTGGGACCTCCCGAAAGGCAACATCGAGAAGGGTGAGACCCAGCTCCAGACGATGGTGCGTGAGGTGAGGGAAGAGACCGGGATAGTCGACCTCCGGGTAATCCCCGGCTTCGAGGAGAAGATAGAGTACTTCTACAGGCGCGACGGGAAGAAGGTGCACAAGACCGTGATCTTCTTCCTCGCAGAGACCTCAGTAGAGAAGGTCACGATCTCGTTCGAGCACCAGGACTACGGGTGGTTCGACCACGCCGAGGCAATCAAGAAGGTGACCTATCCTAACGCGAGGAGGCTCATCAACGGAGGAGAGGCGTTCATGAACGCAGAAGGGGCTCCCGCATCTAAGCGGGCCGAGTGACCCACTCGGCGACCTTCTCTTTGGCCACGTCGTCTGTCAGCGAGACCGGTGGGTGCTTCATCAGCCAAGCGCTCGCCTCTATCAGAGGCCCGCCTATCTTCTTGTCAAGAGCGGTCTTGCAATACCTGATCGCATCGACGACGACCCCCGCGGAGTTGGCCTTGTCGTCGACCTCCAGGCGCATCTCCATGTTGAACGGGACGCCGGGGAACATCGTCCCCTCTATCCTGATGAATGCCAGTTTTGTGTTCCCGAGGTAAGGGATGAAGTCGCTAGGCCCGACGTATATCCTCTCGTCGGGTAGGCGATGCGTCAACATGCTCTGCACCGCCTCTGTCTTTGAGATCCTCTTCGACTCCAGCCGCTGCTGCTCCTTCATGTTGAGGAAGTCTGTGTTGCCGCCGACGTTGATCTGGTAGGTCCTGTCGACCCTCACCGACCTGTCCGAGCAGAGCCTGGCGAGCGTCCTGTGGACGATCGTCGCTCCCACGACTCCCTTCACATCGTCGCCTATTATGGGGAGGTTGCTCTTTGAGAACCTCTTGGCCCAGGCCGCGTTTGAGGCAATGAAAACCGGTATGCAGTTTACGAACCCGACGCCCGCTTCCAAGGCGACCTCCGCCCAGAACTCGGTCGCCTTCTGGCTCCCCACCGGGAGGTAGTTGACGAGCAGCTGCGTCTTGGTGCTCTTCAGCTCGCCGAGGACCTCCTCCTTGATCTTTGATATCGGCCTGCCGCTCTTGATCGGCTTGATCTTCTCGCCGACGTATATCCCGACACCGTCGAGGATCGGGGACTCTCCCACGATGGCCTCGCATCCTGAGACGCTGTCAGTCCATCTGACCATGTTTGGCCCGAGATAGATTGCCTTGGAGAGGGGCTTGCCCACCTTGTTCGCCCCCACGTCGAAAGCCGTCACGAAATCGATGTCCTCTATGCGGTACGCGCCGATCTTTGTGTTCCCCAGGGCCCTGGCGTCCTTGTCGCCCCTCTTGCAGAGCTCTATCCCCTGGATTATTCCTGAGGCGCAGTTGCCCACGCCGACGATCCCAGCGCGTATCTTCGACAAGCGATTCCGAAAGCCCGACCTGAGACGTGATTATAAACTGCATCTCCGCGCGTCAACAGCGGCTCGGCGTATCAAGACTGGAGCTCGTGGTTCAAAGCCGCGACGGCTCTCTTGGGGTCCTTCGAACTCGCTATCGACCGTCCGACGATCACGTAGTCTGAGCCTGCCGCCAGCGCCTTCCTGGCGTCTCCTCCCTGGACGCCCACTCCCGGGCTGAGTATCACCTGGTCTTTGCGCAGTATCGACCTCACCTCGCGGATGATCCTTGGGGATTTGGACGAGACGACCGCGCCGTCCGCGCCCCACTTCTTCGTCTTTCTCGCGAAACCGACATAGAGAGGCTCGCCGCCAACCTTGAGCCCGTATCCCTCCTTCGCCCCAGCGTGGCTCATGTAGACCAGCATGATCACCGCCTTGCCCATCTCCCTGCTCTTCTCGAGGAGGTCGTCAGCTCCGTCAGCGTAGCCTACGAAGGGGTTCGCGATGAGCGCGTCGAAACCGTTCGAGAAGAGGGTCTCGGCCGCCTCGACGTTGGTGGAGCCGATGTCGTTGAGCTTCATGTCCGCTATGAGTGGGAGCCCCGCATCGTGGCATCGTTTCACGAGCTCCCTCAGGCCTAGGACGCCGTAAGGAAGGAGCAGGTGCCAGTTGACCTTGACCGCAACCACGCCTTCTCCCACCGCGGAGACGAGCGCGGCAGCCTTGTCGAGCCTGGCCTCGAGAGGGCCCCCTACGTCAACCGCAAGGATGATTTTGCTATGAGAGTTCCGCGAGTTAGATTCTAGCCAATCCCCGAGGAGTCTCACTTGAACTCCACCAGGGGGTGCTTCTCTTTCAGCTTGACGACCTTGACATATATTGAGCCGTGCTCGTCTATCCTCTTGCTGAAGCCCGTATCGACGAGCCTTGAGGCAGAATACCTGACAAACCCCGACGTGGGCTCCTTGTCCAGCCTGCAGTAGAAGAAGAGCGAGGCCTCCTCGAAGTCGTCCAGCCGCGCGAAGCAGCCAGAGATCCAGCTCGTCCCGTTCTTGAACGTGTAGAGCGGGAGAGGGGGCTCTTCGTATAGCATCTTGTACGAGGCGATCTTCATGAGGTTGGGGAGGTCAGAGACTTGAGCCGCGAGGAACCTCTGCTTGAATCCTTGAGTCTTTTGGAGCACGCGAGGGAGCTTGAGTATGTGGACTATCGGGGCATACATGTAGGACGGGTTGAGGGCGGCCTCGACAAGCTGGGCGTCCTCGGTCTCTCCTGAGGCCTTGTACGCGAGGAACTCCCCTCCCTTTTCGACCTCGATGTGATAGAATATCGGTATCCCCATGAAGAGGTCTGTCTGGACGGCGAGCCTGTACTTGCTCCCCTCCTTCGACATGAATATCGGGAACGGCGCCCTCTCAAAAGCGCAGGACAACCGGGCGAGGTCTGTGAGGGTCTCGAGCTCCACGAAGCAGGCGCCGACTAGACGCTTGGGCCCTCCTGGGTCGGTCCTTGCTTTTGCAGACAAACTCTGCGCTCGCAATTCCTGCTCTTTAATAATGTTCGCAATCCCAAGGCCCCTGGCCCTTGGCCACGCCCTCTCCTCGCGTCGAAAAGGACGACAAAGTCAAAGAGGTTGACCGAGAGCGATACCGCAATGATGCCGTTGCCCTAGGCAAAGCGCTACGTGCCGCTCTCTCCTCCGAGGCCGAGATAAGCGAGCTGGCGGTCTGGAAGGTCTACGCAGGGACAGAGAAGCTGATCGCCATCTTGAAGTTCAGGCTCGACTACGAGACACCGGGCGTTTTCACGAAGCTCCCGGACGCCGGCGACCCGGCGAAGCTCCTCGACGAGGCAAGAGGGCAGCTAGCGAGGGCGGCGGATGAAATTAAGCGAGGTAGGCTGGTCGAGTCCATCGAGACTCTCCGCGGGGCAAGAAACGACCTCAGGAGCTATCTAACCGATAAGAGGAAGTCAGCGACAAAGTCGAAAAGGAGCCCTCACAGCAAGCCCTCTGTCTGATGAGCGTCACTTGGTCGCGCTCTGGCCTTCAACTTGGACGGGAGGTTTCTCTGCCGACTTTGCCGCCTCCTTCTCGCCGTAGCTCTCCGTCTTCTTCTTGGCGTCCTCCTTCTCCAGCTCCTTCTCTATCTCCTCGTCGCTCTCAAGCTCTACTAGCCTTAGCTCTCCTCCCTCGACGAGCACCCGATAATTGTCCCTGACCTTCTCGATGCTGAGGAACCTCTTGATGTACGTCTTCACGTGCCTGGAGCGTATCCCCTTCTTCAGCGACTTGTCCTCGATGTCGAGCTCCCCTCCGCTCACTTCGCCCTTCACGCCGATTCTAGGCTCGAGAAACACGGCGAGCTCGTCCCCCTTGTCCTTGAGGGTCCCCAGGAGTATCTTCATTCTAGTTCAGCGCACCTCCTTCTGGATGTCATTATAACGGTTATCTTCCCAGTCTCCTCTGCCTCCGCTGGTAAGTCCTCACTGCGCGAAGGAGGTCTATCTTGCGGAAGGCTGGCCAATACACGTCGAGGAAGACGAGCTCGCTGTAAGCTCCCTGCCAGAGCAAGAATCCGCTCATCCTCTCCTCCCCCGACGTCCTGATGATAAGGTCGGGCTCAGGGTTCGGAAGGTGCGACGTGTAGAGCCTCCCAGAGATAGTCTCCTCGGTGATGTCGTCCGGGGATAGCAGCCCCTTCTTCACGTCCTCGGCTATCCCTCTCACCGAGTCGGTGATCTCGGTCCTTCCCCCATACGCCACCGCGATGTTGAGGAAATGCCCTTCGAAGCTGGCGGTCTTCTTCTCCACCTCGTCGAGGATCTCCCTCATCTCGGGAGGGAGGAGGTCGAACTTCCCTATGCCCTTGACCCTGACCTTGTACCTGTATATCCTCTCGTCTGTAAGGAGCCGTCTCAACCTCTGCTCTATGAGCTGGAATAGCTCGGCGACCTCCTCAGGCGACCTGCTGAGGTTCTCCGTGGAAAGCACGTAGAGCGTGATCGATTTGATCCCTATCTCGTGGCACCAGTCGAGCAGCCTCTCGACGACGTCCGCACCCTGCGTGTGCCCGAGGTCGATGGCCAGCCTCCGGTTCTGCGCCCACCTTCTATTGCCATCGAGGATGATCCCGATGTGCCCGGGGATGGGCCCGCCCTGGATCTGAGAGTTGAGGCTGCTCTCGTAGACTTTGTAGACTCCGATAGACCGTAGGATGTCGTCAAGCACGGTTGTCAGTCCTGTCTTTCTTCGGCCTGGTCGGACTCGTCCTCGCGCTGCGTGGCCACTCCGAGCGGCAGGGATGGAGCGGGGGTCGCCGTAGTGGGGACTGGAGGCCTGCTCCTCAGTCGCGTATACAAGACGCCTACCACCGCGAAGACGAGCGCCAATCCTAGCAGGACGTACGTGATCAAGAGTATGGAGGAGTTGGTCCCTCCTGTGATCAAGAAGCTGCTGAACTGGTCCATAGGGAAGAAGAGCAGCCCGAGGACTACTATCTCCGCGATGCTCCTCCACGTCTTCGGGCTACCGCGCAAGAACTGGGTGAGGAGGGTCCCGGCGAGATAGATCCCTATCGCCGCCCAGACGAGGAGCAGGGCGCCCTGCATGTAGTATCCGACGAGCGTCCCTCCCACCACGACGAACTGGGAGGGCGACGCGCTGACATCGGCCATCAGGTTTGCCCCATATTTCGCCATGTTGGCGTAGCCGCTCGAGAGCGCCACTATGAGTATCAGGGTGGTCGTAGGGATAGTGAAGAGGCGGACGTATCCGTAGGGCTTCTGGCTCAGCATCCCCGCCACGAACCTGTCTACGTTGAAACCCCGCACGAGGAAAGTCCCGCCGACGATGATCAGCACGGCGAAGGTTGCGAGGGTGGCATATCCGGCCACGACCAAGACGCCCGCTATGAGCAAGATGACTCCCGGGACTCCGATCGCCCATTTCGAGTACCTGGGCTCGAATACGAGCATCCTCAGGTATCTCGCAAGGACCATGTAGTTCTCCTCGACCGACCTGCTGTGCTTCACGACCACGCGCCTCACCGAGACAACCGGCTTTAGCGTCTGGAGAATGGGGATGACCAACTCGTCCTCCGCCCCGTCGCTGATGAGCACTATCCCAGAGTACTGCTGCTTGGAGAGGAGCGTCTCGACCTCCCTCCTGATCTTCCTGTCTGCCTTGTATCCGCTCTCCTCGAGGCCGCAGACGGCGCCGACATCGCACTCAACCTCCTGGGCGCGCAGCTTGTCATACTCCTTGACCGCAGCGAAGAGGGCGTTCGCGTCGGCCTCTTCAGGGTCCGCGACCGCAAGGGCTGTCGCCGCTGCCATCACCGCGTCCCTCCCAAAGATGGGAGACTGTATCCTGGCCTTGCGCTCCAGGTCTCCGTCTCTGTCGACTGAGAGTACCAGAACGCGCTCCTTCGACGCCGACATGCCTTTCTCGTGCTCAATAGCGCCCCTCGCTACTTAAGGGCTATCCCGGCCTTTCGTCGGCACCGGTTCGGAAAGACAAAATAGCCGCCGCCCCGAGAACCAGCGTGTTGTTGGTCGAGCGGCCATGGCGAAGGGCTTGGGCAAAGCACGTCAAAGAGACGCTGGAAGAGCCCCCTGAGCCTAGACCTCTCTTCGACCTAGTCTCATCCACAGCCGCGCGCGACCCCGGGAAGGTGTGCATCCGATTCCAGGGCGCCAGCCTGACCTATGGACAAGTCGACGACCTCTCATCGAGGTTCGCGGCAGCCCTTGTCTCTCTCGGGTTGAAGAAGGGCGGCAGGGTCGCGATCTTCATGCCCAACATGCCGCAATTCGTCCTCGCATACTTCGGCATCCTGAAGGCCGGAGGGGTGGTAGTCCCGTGCAGCCCCCTCTACAAGGCCAAGGAGCTGGAGTTCCAGCTAAAGGACTCTGGCTCCTCCATCCTCGTGGCCTCCAACGACGTGGTCAAGGGGAACGACCTCTTCGCGAGCGTGGAGGCCTGCAGGCGAAACCTAGACATCGAGATAATCACGGCCAGCCTCACCGACTATCTTCCCGCCGCGAAGCGCGCTCTGGCAGGCCTCGCCGGAGTCAAGAACGTGAAGAGGGAAGGGACAGTTGGCTCGTTCAGGGACTTGGTCTCGAAGAACTCTCCCCTGGGCAAGCCTGCCGAGGTCGACCCAAGGCGCGACGTCGCAGTCCTGCAATACACCGGCGGGACCACGGGAACGGCAAAGGGCGCGATGCTCACGCACGCCAACCTATACACCAACGCCGCTGTCATCGCGGCCTGGTTCCCCCTCGCCAAGGGCGACGTCGCTCTAGGCGTCCTCCCATTCTTCCACATCTACGGGATGACTGCCGCGATGAACGCCCCGCTCTTCGCCGGGGGCACGATCGTCCTCCTCCCAAGGTTCGAGGTCGAGGCGGTGATGGAGGCGATACAGAAGGAGAAGGTCACCTCCTTCTGCGGGGTGCCGACCATGTACATCGCTGTCATCAACCATCCGGAGGTCGCCAAGTTCAGCCTCAAGACCGTGCGCGGCTGCATATCCGGAGGGGCTGCGCTCCCGACAGCGGTCATGAGGAAGTTCGGCGAGCTCACTGGAGGGTCGCTGGTTGAGGGTTATGGCCTGAGCGAGGCGAGCCCCGTCACCCATTGCAATCCCATAGGCGCGATTGTCAAAGAGGGCTCCATAGGCGTCCCGATCCCCTTCACGGATGCGCAAGTTGTGGGCATGGACGACCCAACGAAGCTTCTTGGTGTAGGGGAGGTAGGAGAGCTCGCCGTGAAGGGGCCTCAGGTGATGCTCGGCTACTGGAACCAGTCTGCCGAGACTGAGAACGTCATGACCAAGGACGGCTGGCTCCTCACGGGCGACATCGCCAGGATGGACGCGGACGGCTACTTTTTCATCGTAGACAGGAAGAAGGACATGATCGACGTCTCCGGGCTCAAGGTCTACCCCCGCGAGGTCGAGGAGCTCCTTTTCACGCACCCCGGCGTGAAGGAGGCGGCGGTCGTCGGGATGCCCGACTCCTACAGGGGAGAGGCGGTCCATGCTTACGTCGTCCTCAAGCCCGAGAGCAACGGGAAGGTGACGGAGGAAGAGATAATCCAGTTCTGCAGGACCAACCTGGCGACCTACAAAGCCCCCCGGAAGGTCACTTTCGTCGACGAGCTCCCGAAGACGTTGATTGGGAAGGTGCTCAGGAGGAAGCTCAGGGAAACCGGAGATTCCTCTTCAAAACCCGCGTCCGGGGACTCGGCCGCTAGCGCTCGATGATCATCGCAAGGGCGTTTCCTCCACCCATGCAAAGCATCGCGAGGCCTCTCTTCCTCCCCGTCCTCTTCATCTCGTAGATGAGCGTGGTCAATATCCTTGCCCCGCTGCACCCGATAGGGTGCCCGAGCGCGACGGCGCCGCCGTTCACGTTGAACTTCTCTTCAGGGATGCTTAGCTTGTCCCTGACCACGATGGAAGACGCTGCGTACGCCTCGTTGTACTCCACAAGGTCAATGTCGCTGATCGTGAAACCCGTCTTCTTCAGGAGCGCCCTCACGGTGGGGATAGGCGCTTCCATAACCTCCTCGGGCTTGGCCCCTCCAGACTGGTAGGCGACGACCTTAGCGAGCGGCTTGACCCCTCTGCTCTTGGAGGCCTCCTCGCTCGCCACCACGAGGGCGCTCGCCCCGTCGCTTAGCTGAGAAGAGTTCCCCGCCGTGAGGACGCCATCTTTTGCGAAGGCCGGCCTCAGCTTCGAGAGTTTCTCTATCGTCGTGTCGGGCCTAATGCATTCATCAAGAGTGAAACTGGTCTTGCGTCCGTCTCGCTCGATGGCCACCGGCACGACCTCCTCATCGAACCTTCCGGCCTTCTGGGCCTTTGCGGCCCTGGTGTGACTCTCGTACGCATACTCGTCCGCCTGCCTCCTCGTCACGCCGTATTTCTTAGCGATCCGCTCGCCGGTGGCTCCCATGTGAAAATCGTTGTATACGTCCCAGAGACCGTCCACTATCATCGCGTCCTCGAGCTTCGCGTCTCCGTAACGTCTTCCCCAGCGCATCTGCCGCACCAGGTATGGGGCGTTGCTCATGCTCTCAGTCCCGCCGGCTAACACTATCTCCGCGTCTTCCGCCTTTATCCCCTGGGCCGCGAGCATGACGGCCTTCATCCCAGAGCCGCAGACCATGTTGATGCTCATCGAGCCGACTTGGACTGGTATGCCCGCGTAGATGGCCACCTGCCTTGCGACGTTCTGCCCTAGCCCTGCCGAGA
>Ga0207053_10216_pt1 | contig 15551 bp, 16 predicted proteins | sample Alteio_BWMinCont_59_FD_153290 | JGI IMG/M metagenome (GOLD analysis project Ga0207053, IMG submission 153290) | Enriched cells from forest soil in Barre Woods Harvard Forest LTER site, Petersham, Massachusetts, United States -... | ecosystem: Environmental > Terrestrial > Soil > Temperate forest >...
TATTTCCTTTGATACATTTTGCCGCAGTCAGGCACAAGCTTAGCAAAAATTGTTTATAAACAAGCCAGCTTCAGATACAATTTAGGCTGAACGGTGAATGAAGATAAGAAAACAGCTTAAGGAAATAGCCTTTATGAACATGCAAGTAAAGATACTCTTGTCAATTGCAACCATCGCTGCCATGATTGCAATGGGAAAGCCAATACTCGCACAAGAAACAAATAAACAGTTATTAGGAGAGTTGGATAGTGCAATGCCGAAGAATAAAACTCTATCTAGTCCTTGTACAAGCACAAATTTTTCATTTAAATTGTTTGCCCAATTAGCGACCAAAAGCAATGGAAACGTCGTCATTTCTCCATTTAGTGCCTATGCAGCCTTGAGCATGGCCTTAAACGGAGCCGCCGGCAGCACATGTGAGCATATGGCCAGGGTGTTGGGGGTTACTGCTGACACTATAAAGTCGCTCAATGAAAGAAACAAAGCCATATTAGCGTCAGCAGCCAATAGCGACAACAAAGTGCAGCTGGAAATTGGCAATGCCATCTTCAGCGATATTAACACGCCTTTTAAAGAGAGCTTCAAAAGCTTATGCAAACAGTTTTATGATGCTGAAATAAAGAATGTCAGTTTTGACAACCCCGGCACTACAGATAGTATCAACAACTGGTGCAAGAGCAAAACACACGGCAAAATACCAACAATTGTTAGCAAGTTGAGCCGGGACGAAAAGATGGTGATTTTAAACGCCGTTTATTTTAAAGGCACCTGGGCTAGTCCCTTTAAAAAGATTTTGACGCAAGATGATGAATTCACCACTCTGGCGGGCAAACAGACTTCAATAAAAATGATGCATCAGTTGGAACATTTGTTGTACCTGGACAATGCCCATTTTCAAGCCGTGGCAATACCATATAAGAGTAACCGGCAAAACCTCTATGTCTTTTTGCCAAATAAACAAACTAAATGGCCGCTATTTCTAGCTGAGTTCACACAGACAAATTGGAATCAATGGATGACAAAATTCAGCAATGCACAAGTTGATTTATCTTTGCCCAGATTCACAGTCAAATTTTCACAAGATCTTTGCGCCAGTCTTAAAGAAATTGGCATGGCAGAAGCATTTAATCCCAGCCAGGCAAATTTCTCTAATATGATTGCTCCTCCCGGTAAAGCCTGGATCAGTCGTGTGTTACAAAAGACATATATAGACGTGAATGAGCAAGGAACAGAAGCAGCTGCTGCTACAGCTGTCATGATTGGCGCCATGGCTATGTACAAAGAGCCACCGCCAATTGAATTCCGGGTTGACCGTCCTTTTGTGCTTGCCCTTGTCGACAATAACAGCAAAGAAATTCTTTTCCTCGGTTCGATTTTACAACCCTAAGACAGACTAACAACCAATGCCATTTGTCAAATCCAGCTCGTTTAGGCACATGCTCTATGAACAAAAGGGCGGTTACTTCCTTTTGCCATTGGCAATTACTCTAACTCTGAGCTTAACAGCCATGGCTTTGCCAATGCTGGAGACACATGTGCCCAGCATCACTAAATGGGCTCAGCATACTAGCTGGCTTGTGCCAAGTGATCCAACTATGGCACAGCTGCTCCTTGCTGCTATTGCCGGTTCTTGCATCACGGTTGTGTCTGTTGTTTATTCCGTACTGCTGGTAGCATTGACTTTTGCCTCAATGCAATTTTCACCACGTATTATGACAAGCTTTATCAACGACAGGGTGAGCCAGACAACATTAGGGCTATTTATCGGCACATTTGCTTATTGCTTGATACTCTTGCCTAATGTGCACGTATTCTCAAAAGTTACTTTGCCAACACTCTCTTTAACCTGTGCCCTTGTTCTAGCAGCAGCTTGTCTCATTTGTCTTATTTATTTTATTCACCACATAGCTATAGCTATTCAGGTTAATTATATTGTTGACCATGTTGCCAGAGAAACAGAAAACAGCCTGCGCAGTGTGTTTGGAATGCCACTAAAGGGGGCACCAACAGAACAAGAACCTTTGATTGAGCCGGCAACAGGCACAACAATAATTAGCAAAAGAACTGGCTATATACAATATATTGACGAAAAGAAGCTGCTTGATCTAGCGGCAAGCATGGACGCCGGTATTTATATTTACCGCAATGTCGGTCAATTCATTCCAGCTGGAGCCACGTGTATCAATATTAGCGCCATTGGTGATATTAGTGAGACATTAAAACAGCAGTTGCTTAATTGTGTCCATATTGGGCCACTACGTTCTATGGAAAGTGATGTTGAATTTGGTATTTTTCAAATTGTTGATATAGCTCTCAAAGCTCTCTCTCCAGCTGTAAACGATCCAAGCACAGCCATCTGTTGCATTGATCATTTAACCAGAATTCTTATGCTGGCGGCTACACTGGAGCCACCTGTGTGTCGGATTACTGATCAAAACGGTGTTATCCGCTTGGTAAGCAAACAAACATCATTTCTGCGATTACTAAATGTTTCCTACAATCAAATCATTCCTTACGGCAAAAGTGACATGGCCGTGTCATTGCGTTTGCTTCGTGCCTTGCAAGATATTGCCGGACAGACAAAACATGCTCCTTATCTGACAGGCATTGGCAAACACGCTCAGCGAGTGGCCAAAGCATGTGCTTCCTTTTTCCCCCCAGAAGATTGCGAAGAACTTTTAGGGCGTCTCAGTACTATCGAAAAAAGAATAGAAGCGAAATAACTTCACTTTAAGCAATTGCACAAACTAAGCAATTGCACAAAGTATTTTCGGTGTAACAAACCATTTTAAAATGCCCGGTCTGCTGGGTGGTAAATTAACAAGATCTATACGGCAGACACCAGCTTTTTTAAAAGTTATATTCAGCTCCCCCGCCCATAGCAAGGTGCTTGCCAATCTGCCCATATCCGGCTCATGACCAACCAAAAAAATTTCTTCCAGTTGGGCAAATGGTGTCAGAAATTTATAGAGGTCAGAAGCTGTGCCGCCTGGAGCAAGCGCTTCAGTAATTTGCAATTCTGTGCCTTTGGCAAGAATAGCCAGCACAATTTCTGCGGTTTGCCTGGCTCTCACCAGGGGGCTTGAGACAATAAGATTAGCTTTGACACCAATTTTTGCTAATGCCAAAGCTACTTGACTGGTTTCTTCCCTCCCTTCTTTGGTTAATGGACGCTGCCAGTCAGAGGTTATTTCGCCGCCAATGTGATCAACTGCTATACCATGCCGCAATAAATAAAGCTTCATGAGTGATAATTCTGTAGTCCTTTCTGCGTTCTCAATCAAGCAATGATAATATGTGCTCATGAGCATTAGATCAAGAATATTAGGCTTAGATGTAGGTGATAAAAGAATTGGCATTGCCCTTTCAGATCCGCTTGGCATCACTGCCGGTGGCTTGGAAACCATAGATAGAGTCAACATTGAGCAAGACGTAGCCAGGATAGCGCAACTTGCCCACCGGCATCAGGCAGCGCAAATCGTAGTCGGCTTGCCCTTAAATATGGATGGCTCATCAGGCAGCCAGGCGGAAAAGGTGAGGTCCTTTGGACGAAAGTTGGCTCGCGCCACCGGCTTGCCGCTTATATATGAAGACGAGCGGCTAACAACCATTTCAGCCATCCGCACACTAACGCTGCAGGGCGTAAAAACCGGACAAAAAAAGCATCTGGTAGATCGCCAGGCTGCAGCTGTCATTTTGCAAAAATTTCTTGATCGCAGTGTACACCCGCCATCAGCGTAGTACAGGCGCTTACGCCATACCCTTTATCTGGGAAGATTGACAAAATATATATTTAAGGAAATTGCTAGATGCCAATAGAGACCATACAGTTACAATTTTATCATTATCCATCTCCTGATGCTGAGCCTTATTGGATACAGCTTGAAGATTGGTTAGCCCATTTGGAGCTAGGACGAGACCAAAGAGAACAGAGCTATGGTCCACGAAGCTCTCGGGCTTGGTTTTACTATCAAAACTTTTTGCTCTCTAAAGACGATATTTTAGGTACTTACTTTGGTATAGACAGCAACAATAAGGTAGTAGTCACCGGCACTCTTGTCGACGACGACCGCGGTGTGCGAAAGAAATACAATATCGCGGGAAATGGCATGTGGGGGCTTGTTCTCACCCACCACGAGCATCGCCAGCGCGGTTATGGCAAAGCCCTTTGCGCATACATAGACAAACTGGTGCAAAAACGAGTGGATAAAACCAAAGTTTCTGAAACTTATTCTCTTTTCACAGGCTATCCGCCGGCAGTAAAAATTTATACGCAACTTGGGTTTAGCCTTATGAGGCAGATCGTAATTGATGACCCCGGGCGCACAGGCGCAGGACCTCCTCTCACCAGAGATCTATATGCCAAAACCTACGCTCCTAGCTTGGTGCCTGTATAGGATAAAATCTCGGACCACCGGGGTGTCTGCAAGTCTAGAAGTCTGAAATGCTTCCATTTGATGTGCTCAGGCTCGTAGCCTGCACTTCTGCTGTTTTTAGGCTCTGATCGAAGTCAGGGAAGATCTTCTGCATCTTCTCTTTCATTCTGGCGACTGCTGCTCGACAGTCACTGAGTCCTGGCACCACTTGGCTAAGAAAAGGTCTACAGTCCGTCTCAAGTTTTACAACTGCTTGCGGACTCAACAACTCATTGAATGACCAAACCTTCAGTTGCCGTCGTTTTGCTTTGATCGCAATGGCACTCAGGAAGTTCTCTTTGTTTTCTGAGCAAAAACGAAATCGCATAATCCTGCTCGATAGTTTCTATCGGCACAACATCGCGTTGCCCTGCGGCTTTTAATTCTTCAAGAAGTTTTTTGTAATCGCTCTTCATATCCTGCCTGTAAATTATTCACAATCATCCATCGCTTGTCGCATGTCCCATGACTGATGCGGTTTGAATCGAGCACCCGATATCCGCTCACATTATAGTCCAATAGCGGCCGCAAAATATCTTCCGGAATCCCGAGTTCATCAAGACACCAGCCGAGCCGCTTTACGAGCGATCCTTCGTTATACCGCAGAGCATATTGAACAAGCTTTCGCACATCGAACATTTGCTCGCGCAAATTGTCCCGCAAAATCTCGTACATTGAACCGAACGTACCTGCCCACGAAGGAGCTACGAACAGATCAAGAATCGTTCGTTCCGGATTGGTCATCGGCACCCAGAGATGACCAGCTACGTAAAATCGGTCAATGCCAAAAAAGTGTTCCGGCGTGACGTGATAATATTCATAAACGAGTCCGTTTATAACCCAAGCGTGTTGATCTAGCCCTTCCGGCTTTTGCCCGCTACGCATGCCTGGTGTCACCACCTTCTTCGTAGTCATGCACTGAACTCCGCGAAAAGGCAATTGCGTAGTCATTTGGTGATAGGACAATGCAGTTATGCGACATATCGCTGACGGTTCCACCAGCTTGGTGGCAATAGCATAGTCATGGGCAATGCTATAACTGGGCAGGCGCCCTGTGCTGCCGTAAAGTCCACGCTTGATCTTGAATAACCAGTCAGTTGCCACTAACTCGTGCAGAAGCTGATGCATGTACGGCTCAGACAACCCAAGTTGAATGGCCGCCTGCCGCGCATCATCAGTGTTGAAGACATGGCGAGCCTTGCCGACGACGCTATGGAGAAACCGTCGGGCTTGCATGCTTGTGTCTGGTGCTGCTTGGATCATAATTATGTAGCATTAAATCAAAGGACTAAAAACGGTGTGTTTCGTGGATAAGGCTATTATAACATAAGCTACGTAATTATGCTAAATAGACGGCTCCAAGTGCTTCACACCAGGTTATGCAGTCGCAGTCGATAGAGCGTTTATAAGATTAATTATTAGGATAGAGTTGCTTCAGCTTCTGCACACGTTGCAGAATGGGCAAGGTGGAAATCTGCCCAAAGTTGTCTGTTTCCAATTTCTGCAGACGTTTTGTCACCGGCAACTCATCAAGAGGACGCCCATAAACTTTGCGTTCGATGCGGGCTAGTTGCTCTTCGACCAGCAGTGGCGCCAGCTCTTTATCGACGGCGGTTGTGTTTATATTTTTCTGTTCTTTCTGTTCTTCTCTATTTGTCTTGTCTTCAATTTTATTATTGCCGACACCGCTGGCGGTGCCACCAGGTTCAGAAGAATAGTATTGGTCCACATAATTTTTGTCTTGAACAGCGGGCTTGTTTTTATGAGTGCCAAGAATCACTACAGCCGATTCTCCCTCAGCTTTTTTCTTTTCTTGATCAGCACTTTTTTGCTGCTTAAGCATTTCAGTCTCAGTGTTTAAATCCAACCCCATGTGCGCCAATGTGTTTTTAAGCACTAGCATATTACTTTTGGCTTTGCTGTCATTGGGATTGAGCTGCAAAGCTGTTTCCCATTCCACCTGGGCATCCTGATATTGATTGTGCCTGAAATAATAAACACCCCAATTATCATGGAGAAGAACTATGTTAGATCTAGCTGTGACATTGCCAGGATCAACATCCAGACATTTTTCATATTCGCCCAGCGCTTCTTTAAACAACTGTTTAGCCATAAGAACATTGCCGCGCCCAATTATCCCTTTAATCATTAGTTGCTTTTGTCTATCTAACTGCCCCAAAGCAGGAGCCGGGGCAATTAAATGAAGCCCAACCACTAAAAGCACCAATAGGGAAAAATCAATATATTTCACTGTCTGATAATTTACTCTCAATATTTAATTATTACCCAATTTAATCTGCCCGTTTTCGCCTGCTATTTTATGCGGGTATAAATAAGGATAGGACTAGTGAACAAGGAACAAAAATGGCGGAAGAAAACAAAAATTCAATCTTGCTGGTTGACGACGATCCTCAGTTTCGAAACACAGTCACCAGCCTGCTTAACACACTTAAGCTTAACGTTATTCAAGCTGGGAGCACCCAACAAGCCACCAATATTATGGCAAAAGGAGAACCAGCTCTGGCAATGGTTGATTATAACTTGCCTGATGGCGATGGCATGACCTGGATTTCAGAAATGAGGGCAACCGGCAAAAATATGCCCATAGTCTTTGTCAGTGCCAGCTTTTGTGACGCCAAAACATTTAACTCCTTGCGCAACCTGCTTAAAGTTTCTCTGGTTTTACAAAAACCAATTGCCGCAGATCTTCTGTTGCAGCAACTGGATGGCATCTTGCCCTTTGCCTCCATAACCAGCCATAATCTGAAAGCATTAAATCCTGAGCCTAATGCAATCAAACTAACCAAAACAGGACATTTAGCGGCCGCCTTAAGCTCCACACGCAAGGAATATGACAGACTGCTTAAAGAATTGCCCGAAGGCAGGGGAAAATTTGATGAGGTTCTAGACAGCGAAACGGGCGCATCGGAAGTCTGGCTTCTTTACAGACTTAAACAAGTAGCCCAGAAATTGCGCGTTGAAAATGCCCTGGCGGCCACTAAAAGAGATTATTTAAAACAATTACCGGGGCTGTGGCTTGAGCTTAGCAAAAATATAGCTTCTTTGGGCGAAAATCCAGCTAATCAGGCTCTAAAAAACCAGACTATAAATGAGGCCCATAAATTAAGAGGCGCTGCCGGCACACTGGGATTAATCGATATCGGACGAACAGCCGGAGAAATTGAAGAGAGTTTGCGAGTTTTATTAAGCACTATTGGCTCAGCCCAGGAAAATATCTGGGCGGAAATAATTGCTGCTCAAAAGAAGGGAGAAAATTTAATCGCCAGCGCCAGCCATGAAAGCAGCAAAGAAAAAGTGGACACACAACCGGTTAAGGAGCATAGTCTGTTGCTGCTCACTACTGATCATATCTTGCGGCAAAAGATTAATGCCATGCCGTCAATGCAAGCTTATCAGTTTTACTATGCCGATAGCGCCGCTGACGCTCTTTTGCTTTCCAAAACAATGCCCTTAACTGGATTAATATTTGATTTGCGATCGAAAATGGGTCAGGACTATTTCCAGATATGCAAAGAATTACGAGAGTCCCCTGGCACAGGCTGCCTGCCTTTCTTGGCCATAACCAGCGCTAAACAAATAAAAAACGCAGAGGAAATGGCTTATTTAGGCTTTTCTTCTCAAGTGACAGCCGAAACTTCAACCACAGAAATAGACACCTTTATTGACGAAAAAGCTTTGGCTCAAGCTGTGCAACAGCTGCTTAGTACACGGCGGTTGACAAGACCGCGCATTCTTGTCGTTGACGATGACAAAACGCTTTGCCAATTTATTTCTTTTGTTTTGCAAGGTGCAGACATGGTTTGTGAGAGCCTAGCTGAACCAATCAATATTCTTGAAGAATTGGAGCATTTTCAGCCGGATGTTGTCATATTGGATGTATTTATGCCAGGGCTGAGCGGCTACGATGTTTGCCGTTTACTGCGGGCCGACCCTGCCTGGCAAGATTTGATTGTCATTTTCCTCACGGCTCGGCAGGATGCGCAAGGACGCATGGCTGCCTTCATTGCTGGCGGAGATGACTTTCTCACCAAGCCAGTTTTAGGTGAAGAATTAATTGTGCGTGTCAAAAATCACCTGGAGCGCTCACTGGTAAAACAACGGCGCACACTAGCAGAAGATTTAACTGGCCATCCGATGCGCAAAGCATATCTACACGATTTACAAAAGACTCTCACCATGGCGACAAAGCAGAGTCGCAGTGGTTGCGTTTGTATGCTCGAAATTAGCAATTTTGATCAAATCGGCGAGCAAAAAGGTTTTGCCGGGCAAGATCATATATTGGAACAACTGGGCTCATTGCTTCAGTCTAGATTTAAGGGCGAAGTAAAACGTGGACACTTCAGTGATAAGGTTTTTCTGCTCACCTTTCCTGACACTAACAATGAGTCAGTGTCACATCTAATCGAAATGTTCAACCGGGAATTTAACAGCGTCAAAATCGAGCCAAAACCAGGACAGGCGTTAAATACCACTCTCACCTGGGCACTGGCAGAATTTCCTAACGAAGCCAACACCCCATCAGGTCTTGTAGAATTGCTCTCTGGCAGACTGGCTTCGGCACGCAAAGAAAAAATGTCCGCTATGGCTACAACGTAATATGAGCTACTGGTGATTTTTGGCAATGAAGTGGTCAATTACTTTACAAACCGGCATTGTCACATTAATCACTTTTATCTTCCTTGGTTATCTTGCCTGCACTTTTTTCGCCAATGACGTAGAACAAGTGGAGGCTGCGAAGTGGCTGGTGCACAGCCACGAAGTATTAAGATCAATGGAGTCTTTGTATGCCAAAGTCAAAGACGTTGAAATTGCTCAGCACGATTACCAATTTTCGGGCAACAAATTAAACTACCAGGACTGGGAAAATGCTTTGGCTAATGCCCAAAAAGAGCTAAATGATCTGGCCGCTCTCACCACAGACGATACCAGAGAACAATCAAAAATTCCCTGGCTCGATAAACTTCTCTTTGACTGGCAGTCCGAGTTAGCGGATGCCGGACAGAAAAAACATATTCATCCACTGCCTTTAAAAAAGGGTACTTATGCCGGCGCAATCTCACCTATTGGCGAGCAAATAAGAACAATTTTGTCCGACATGCGCCTGGAAGAATATAGATTGCTGCATATGCGCAACGATTCTTTTCGAAAAAACAATAGCCGGGATCTGGGCAATGTTGAGGTTTTAATTGCCGTCACTTTTGGCTTGCTCTCCATGAGTTTCTTATTTGTCTTCTATTACGAGCGTGAAAAAAGCAAGGCTAATCGCTATCTGCAAGAGCGAGAAGAAATATTCCGGCAGCTTGCCGACAATATTAAGGAAGTGTTCTGGGTGTCTTCCCTCGACGGCAGCAAATGTTTATATGTCAGTCCGGCTTATGAGCAATTATGGGGACTGTCAAGACAGAAATTATATGAAAACCCCAAGTCATTTATGGAAGCGGTTTTTCCCGAAGACAGAGCGCAGGTTGCAGCAGTCTTGACACATACAGAATTGCCTGCCGACAGCAAAGGAGTTGAATACAGAATCGTTAAACCGGATGGAGAAAAACGCTGGATATGGTCAAACACTTTCCCGGTTAAAGATGAAAATGGTGTCATCATCCGCATATGCGGCATTTCACACGATATCACTGAGCGCAAAGAGGTGGAAAAACGAGTGAGCGAATTTTATTCAATGGTCTCTCATGAATTAAGAACTCCCCTGACATCAATCCGAGCCGCACTTGGACTTTTGGAAGGAGGGATTGCCGGCAAACTGCCTGAAAAAGCGGTACAGCTTACCACTATTGCCAAAACTGAGTCAGAGCGGCTTATTAGATTAATAAATGATATTCTTGACATACGCAAAATTGGCGCCGGTAAACTGGAGCTGAATCGAGAAATGATTGATCCAGTCTCTGTCATAGAAACCGCCATAAAAAGTCTGGAAGCTATGGCCGTAGATTTGCATGTGCGGCTTACCAGTGAAATTACAAGTCATAAAAAATTCTTAGGCGACAGAGACAGAATTATTCAGGTTTTAACCAACCTTGTTTCCAATGCTCTTAAATTTAGCCCGGCAAACAGCCAAATTAAAATTGTTCTTGAAGACAATCAACAATCAATCAAATTTTCCGTGATTGACCAAGGCCCGGGAATCCCTGTCGGCAAGCTCGATCGTTTGTTCCGCCCCTTTCAGCAGCTTGACTCATCAGACACCAGAGCTAAAGGAGGCACTGGCCTGGGGTTGACAATTTCTAAAGCCATAGTGGAGGAACATGGCGGCACTATCGGCGTCAATACTGCTGCCGGTGCCGGGGCCACCTTCTGGTTTGAATTGCCATTGAGCGGCCAGCACCCAGCATCATTAACCTCAAAACCAAAACCAGCCAGCTTGCACAAAATTTTAATTGTTGAAGACGATGTGCAATTGGCTGAATTGTTGAAATTGGAAGTAAAATAATTCAAATTGGATGCAAAGCGGGTATTCTAAACAAATACAGGGCGTATGGATTGAAAAGATGACAGGCTCCAAATTTCATTGGCCACCATTAATTCGCAAATTTGAAACTCTAGTCTTCGCGACTATGCTAATTATTGTGCCATTTTTTGCTTTTCGTATTGTTGACACGGCTGGCACTACTTTAATGGTGCAAAACACAGCTGCTGATCTGGTGAAAGATCTCATTAAGGCTAAAGAAATTGCCAGAGATTTCCATTTAAATATCACCGTGGTAAGCGCTCCGCCAACTGTCAATGAGCCAAGTTCTTACCTGATCCAAAGCGGCTCCCGCACAATTGAGCAAATAATACTGCCCAATGGGGTAAGCATAGCCGGGACTGCCACTTTTACTGAAACTGGTTTGCCGCAAAACCCCGCCTCATTCATTATCGCCAAAGGCGGGCGCAATGCCTTCGTAGAAGTCAATCGTGAAGGGAATACTTCCCTGCACTAAGGAGGCTAAGAAATTGCGTCATTCATTTGTTTTCAGCTTTTTTCTTTGTCTGTCACTGACAGTTACCCACCAGACAGCAAGTGCTGAGTCGACCGAGGACAATGACACAGATGGCCGGGGTAACAACAAGCAATTCACAAATACTTATAGCATGATGGACGCAGATACTCATTCTCCCAAAATGCTCTTAATAGAGGGCGAGCAGGCCTTTCGCGGCGGCGATTTAGATGTGGCTATGCGTAAAGTCAAACAGTCACTAGCTCTTGATAATGACGACATGGACGCTCATGTTTTATATGCAAGCATAATGAATGAACAGTTAAGTAATCAGTCCGAGAAAGATCCCAATTTATTCAACAGAACAGTCGAAGAGTGGCTAGACGTAATGCGTAATCGTTACGGCGAGGAAAAGCGTATGCGCTGGCATGGTATCAATCCTTTCGGCGATTTGTACCATGATGATGATCGCTCTATTCCAGCCAAAACGGCATTGATTAAACTAACTGGCTCTGCTCCTCACGCATTGGAAACCGATACCCATTATTTAAAGCGTGTCTTGCGTCCAGCTTCTGAAATTGTGACAGCTAAAGTTATGAAAAAGGGCAAAACAGTTAACCTGGCAATGCCAGTAGCGACAGGACAGGCATCTGGCAACAAAACCAATCAGTAAATCCAGGCATACGCATTTGATCAATTAGGAGGCAATCAGGTGGTTAGCAAAAATCTTAATGAAGCCCTCAAAGACTGCCTGCAAGACGACCATAAGGTGTCTTTGTATGAAGCCAAGGTAATTCATCAAATGATTATGGCAGATGGCGTAATGTCCTCTGAAGAGCGGGCATTTCTCGAAGCAGCTTTGCAGAAAAACAAATTTGATGACAAGGCCTACGAGCTATTGTCGCAATTGATATTGCGGACCGAATAGCAGCGTTTACAACAAGGTCCCGTGAAGGACAAAGCTGGCGACGGTGAAATAAATAATCAATCCGGTTACATCTACAAAGGTGGCAACAAAGGGGGCCGAGGCAGCGGCTGGATCAAGCCCAGCTCTCTTTAAAACGAAAGGCAAAAACGAGCCAACCAGCGCCCCCCAGAGAACAACTCCAACAATGCTCAGGGACACAGCCACAGCAATTAAAATAAAATATTGCCCATAGACTTTGGAGGCCATTGGCCAGAATAAAACACGCAATAAACCAATTAAGGCCAGAACAACACCAAGGATAGTGCCAACAATACATTCTCGACCAAGCACGCGCAGCCAGTCCCTTGTACGCACTTCACCCAAAGACAAGGCTCTAATTACTAGTGTACAAGCCTGCGAACCAGCGTTACCGCCGCTGCTTATAATGAGCGGTAAAAATAAGGCCAGCACAACTGCTCTGGCAATTTCCTTTTCATAAAATTGCATAGTGTTTGCTGTAAACATCTCACCAATAAAGAGTACCGTCAACCAGCCCACTCTTTTTTTTACCATCTGCCCAACAGTAATTTGCAAATAAGGCGCTTCAAGAGCAAACGTACCACCCATCTTTTGAATATCTTCGGTTGCCTCCTGCTGCACAACATCAACAATATCGTCAACAGTGACAACACCCTTCATATGCCCTTGCCGATCGACAACGGGCAAGGCCAAAAGAGCATATTTGCTGAACAACACACTTATCTCTTCTTGATCCAGATTTTCAGCAACAGTAATTATCTGGGTGTGCATCACATCTTTAACTTGCTGTTGCGCGGAAGCCTGAAAAAGCTCGCGCATGGAGACAATGCCTAGCAGATGCTGCTCTTTGTCAAGGACATAAAGATAGTGAATTGTCTCCACCTGCTCTTGCTCACGGGCACGCCTTCTTATATAGCTTATGGCCTCATCCACTCTCAGATCAGGCTTCACCTGAATGTAGCGCGGATTCATTAATCCGCCGGCAACATCTTGAGCATAAGTGAGCAAAGCAATTACTTCATTGCGCGATGATTGATCAAGCATATTGAGCAAGGCTTTTTGCTCATCTTCTTCTGTTTCTTGAATAACATCGGCAGCATCATCAGGATCAAGGGCTCTCAACCACAGCCTTCTTTCTTTAATAGGCAAAGTTAAAATGATGCGAGCTTGATCCCTAGCTTCCAGATCAGCAAAAAAATGAGCAGCGTCCAGAGCTGACAGTTTCTTAAATTTTTTTATTTGCTCTTCTAAAGAAAGTTCTGACCAGATCTCACGCAGATGCGTTCTGGTCAAAGCTACCTTTGCTTTTTCTGTCGTTACCATGATTAATGCCAATCTAAGGGGATTATGCAAACGATATAGCGTCAGCCCAACTTCGTCAAATGTAAACATTATGCCGCTCGGCCGCTGTGCCCATTAATTATATGGGTTGATACGATCAACATTAGCGGCAAGCCCGATAAGATATAGCTATGCGCAAGAACGACAAGAAAGCAGCCAGCAACAAAACAAAATTATATAGAAAGAAGGACAGTGCTGGCACTTTACTGTACCGTAAACACAAAGATAAGCTGGAAGTCCTGCTCGTCCATCCATCCGGCAATTACAATCGCAAAGCCGCCTGGAGCATTCCTAAGGGCCAGTCCGAAGAAATGGAGTCATTTGAAGAAACTGCCCGCAGAGAAACTCTAGAAGAAACAGGCGTTATTGCGGCAGCCCTCAAGCCCCTTGGTTATATCGACTATACTAAACAGGCTAAGCGCCTGCATTGTTTTTATGGACTGGCACCTTTTGATGCCGTTCCTCATTGCGCCTCCTGGGAAATTGATCAAGCCGAATTCATGACCCTCAAACAAGCCATTAAAACTATCCATAAAGATCAAGTTGAGCTTATCAAGCGCCTGCAATTTGTTCTTGATCCCTGATCCGCCTGTCCAGGCTTTTTCTTAAGTAGAAGAAAAATATCTTAACAAGTAGTAGAACAATATCCATGCACACTGCCGAAATTAACAAACCAGAAAAGTCAGCAAGCCTGATCGCCCTCGATTGGCTCAATTTTTTCCTGGCCCCTATTCGCGCCGGTTTGGCTTCCTATCTGCCAATTTATTTTGCTCACAAAGGATTTACTGCCGCCCAGATTGGAATAGTCATAGCCGTTTTGGCGCTTACCGCTGCCATTGCCACCACCCCAGCCGGTCAATTTGTCGATCGCTATCCTCACAAACGTCAACTAATGGCAATAAATCTTTTCCTCTTTGCTTGTTGTGTCCTGGCTATGATTTTTGTGCATGACTTCAAATTGATTTTGTTGTTCCAGATATCTATTGGTATTGTTTGTTCAATTATGGCACCAACCCTGGGAGCAATCAGCCTGGGACTAGTTGGTCATGATCGCATTGCTACTCGCCTTGGCCGCAATGATGCTTACAACCATGCTGGCAGCGTAGCCGTGGCACTAGCTGTTGGTTTTACTGGATTATATTTTCCGGTAGAAAGTATATTTTGTCTGGTTTTATTTCTCTGTGTAGCCAGTATTTTGTCTCTATTCGTCATTAAAGATAAAGATATTAACGAAGCCTGGGCAACAGGATTGACTGAAAGAACAAACAATGTCCATCCGACTACTATAAAAACGGTTATTAAAAGTCCTGGCTTTCTGGTATTTCTTATTGCGGTTCTACTATTCCATTTAACTAATGGAACCTTGTTGCCCCTGGTGATACAGAGACTTGTGCATTTTTCTACAAATGGTACTGCCAGTTTAAATTCTTTCTGGCCAACCAGTTGTATTATTGTTGCTGAGCTAGTGATGATTTTTGCCGCCATATATACTGGTCGGTTAGCCAACAAAGGCCGCAAACCACTGTTTTTGCTTTGTTATTTGTGTCTGGCTATACGAGCACTAATCTTTGCCCTTGTAAAAAGCCCATCTTTACTTGTTGCGGCACAGGTTTTCGATGGTATCTCTGCTGGTGTCTTTGGCGTAATCAGCATAACTATTGTCAGCGATCTTGCCTATGGCAGCGGACATTTTAATTTAAGCCAGGGTATAACCTACGCTTTTTGCGCCATTGGCGCAGCCGCCAGCAATTATATAGGCGGCATCCTTGCCGACAAACTTGGCTTTGAGCCAGCCTGCTTTATCCTCATGTTCACTGGCATACTCGGACTGATTTTTGTCGCTAAGTTCATGCCCGAAACAAAAGACCGCCTGCCCTTGTGCCCGGGATAAAATAA
>Ga0207053_10217_pt1 | contig 15530 bp, 15 predicted proteins | sample Alteio_BWMinCont_59_FD_153290 | JGI IMG/M metagenome (GOLD analysis project Ga0207053, IMG submission 153290) | Enriched cells from forest soil in Barre Woods Harvard Forest LTER site, Petersham, Massachusetts, United States -... | ecosystem: Environmental > Terrestrial > Soil > Temperate forest >...
TGATCTTTTTGTTTATATCTCCTGCTTGATTCGGGAGCTATGGCCGAAGGATTTTCAGCCTCGGTGGGAAGAAGTCGCACGGGTGACAGGCTCTCAGGATTTTGAGCACCTCTATATTGCCAATAAACCCGCCTCAGACATTTTGGACGTTTTCCATAAGAGTGCGGAGGAATTCGCCAAATCCAGGCTGCTGTATCTCCTCTATTAGAGATGTCTGTATTTGTTAAACAATTGGCTCTCGGACCGATGCAGAATTATGTGTATGTGGTCGGCGATATGGAAACCAAGGAGGCGGCTGTCATCGATCCGGCATGGAATGTGCCGGCGATCCTTCAGGTCCTGAAAGAAGAGGGTTACCGTCTCACGCATGTACTGCTCACTCATGGACACTACGATCACATTAACGGTGTGGAAGACATCGTGAAGGCGACGGATGCGACGGTGGTGGCCGAGGCCAGAGAGTTGGAGGAGTTTGTATATGAAGGTATGGGCGGACTCGTGATCCCGCGCAGCAGCCTCAAGAAAACCTTCACGGGCGACCGGTTTTCCATAGGCAAGACGCTGGTTCAGGCGATTGTCACGCCCGGCCATACGCCCGGCTCGCAATGCTACTGGATGCGGGGGAAAACATCTTCTGAAGACGTCGTGGTTACCGGCGATACGCTTTTCGTCGGAACCATCGGCCGCTGTGACTTCCCCTATTCCAGCCCGCAGGATCTCTTCCGCAGTCTAAGTAAAATTAAAAAACTTCATGATGAAACCGTGTTCTATCCGGGACATGACTATGGAACCAAATCCAGCAATACCCTCGGCAATGAAAAAAAGACCAATCCTTTTCTTTTAGCGAAAGACATCGAACAATTTCTCCAACTTGTCCGCCACTGAATTAAAAAAAGACGTGACCCAGTATGCCCGCTCGCTCGGTTTCGAGCGTGTCGGGATTGCATCGGCCGAACCTCTCAAGAGAGAAGAAGCGTTCTTGAAGCAATGGATTGCCGAGGGGCGGGCCGGTGACATGGATTATTTGGAGCGTGAACCGGAGCGGCGATCAAGACCCACCGATTTGCTCCCAGGCGCCAAAAGCGTGATCGCGCTGGCGATGTGTTATGCCGCGCCCCAGCCCTCTCCCGAGGAGAGAGGGCGGCAGAGTTCGAGGGAGGCAGAGGGCCGTATCGCCCGCTATGCGAACGGCCGCGACTATCATAAGGTCATTGGCAAAAAGCTTGAGGCGTTCACCCGGTACTTGGAAGCCCTCTCCTCCGGGGTTCAGTACAAAACTTTTGTCGATACGGGCCCGTTGCTCGAGCGTGCTTTCGCTCAGCGAGCAGGGCTCGGTTTTATCGGTAAAAATACGATGTTGATTACAAAAGGTCTGGGTTCATGGGTGTTTTTGGCAAACGTCGTCACGACGCTTGATGTGCCGCCGGATGCCCCGGATGATCGGTCTTGCGGAGAATGCCGTCTCTGCATCGATGCCTGCCCCACGCAGGCAATTACGGCGCCTTTTACGCTGGACGCCCGCCGTTGTATTGCCTATCTCACGATCGAACAAGAGGGGCCCACGGATCAGGAGCTGAGGGGGAGAACGGAAGGATGGATTTTTGGCTGCGACATATGTCAGGAAGTGTGTCCGCATAACGCCCGATCTTCAGCTGGCGGAGCAACGCTTCCCTTGGCGGAAATTCTTGCTATTTCCGATGATGACAAATTCCACGCACGTTTTGCTGGCACCCCACTAATCCGCGCCGGACGGCGGGGACTGCTGCGCAATGCCTGTCTGGCTGCCGCTAATCTCGGGCGCCATGATCTCGTTCCTCAGCTTGAAAAGCTATCCAGGCAGGACCCGCACGCCGTTGTGCGGGAGCAGGCGGCCTGGGCGCTTCAGCGGCTTCGCTAAATTTAATCCTCCTGATGATCTTCTGAATGCATTATCGTGGTGTCTAACACCCGCCGGGCGACGCGGGGAAGCGGCAGGCCCTCATGTAGGGTCCGCAGCGCATGAACGAGGCGCTCGGTGAGCTTAAAGTCGGGATGCGGCTCAACGATAAAGATATGAGCGTCGTAAGGCGCGAGTTCCACATAGAGGCCTTGGGTAATCAGATGAGCCGCTGGATAGTGATAGGTGGGTGCAACTGTGCTTTGGCGTTTCGTCTCGGGTGATTTCAGGTCATAGAACAGATCATGCAACTCATAGGCCGATCCGGCCTTCAGCGGTAGTCCAGGAACTATCGTCACGCTCCCTTTTTGATGGTGTGCGGAGGTGTTGATGATGACGATTGCTTTGGCTGTTTCATCGAAGCGCGTGTAGCTGATAAAGGACGGGTTGTTGCTGTAGAGGACGTTCAGCCGGCCTTCCCGGAAAAGTGGCAGGGACGTGGTTTTCAGCAAGCGTTCATAAAACTGGCGCAAATTCACATTTACGGGTTCCTGATGAATGGGAACCGCGCGCTGAACCGGCAGGCGCTCGCGTTTCCCTTCGAGTTGCCCTTGGTGCAGAAGCGCCACGCCGGGCAACGTGCAAAGAACGGCCGCCGCGGCGCGCTGGCGTTCTTCTCCCAGGGTGTTCATCACACGTTCCTCATCGTGATTTTCGATAAAATGAACGCCCCGGCTTAGGAAGTCATTGCCCAGTAGCCGCATAAAATTCAGAAGCCCTTCGGCGTTCGCGCTTTGGAACGCGCTACAAATCGCCTCATACAAAGGCTTGTTATAAGTGTAGTCGAATCCGAGCTGTTGCAGATACCCTTCCATTGCCCAATAAGTTTCCGCCATGAAGGTGAATGTCGGCTTTATGCGTTTGGTGGCGTGAATCGCTTCCGGCCAGAATTCCTCCGGCATCATCCGGTTGAAGGCTTCCCAGGACATCTCCGCATGCCGGTGAATCTTTACCTGTTCCCGAAGGACGAGCATGGCCATGTCGCAGCGGACGCCGTCCACTTTCTGGGCCAGTTCGCAAAGCACCTCCATCATTTTTCGCCGCAGGCTCGGCTCGGCATAGTCCAGTTGGGCTGTGTCGATCCAGGGATAAAAATAAGGGTCTTTTCCATAAGCGACAAGAATCGTTCTGGGAACACGCCGGTGTCCCTGTGGATAGGAAGGTGTGCGGTGGACAAAATATCCTGGATTCCGCTTTTCTAATTCATGGTCGGGAAGCTCGGTTTCTGTCGGAGACAATGTGCGGTGAATAAAATATTCGGGGTGCTGATTCAGCCAGTCCGAGTCAAGCCCCATGTGGTTCGGCACAAAATCGACAATCACTTTCAGGCCTGCTTTGTGGGCGCGATCCGCCAAGGCGTCAAATTCCTCCTCGGATCCCAGTTCTTCCGACACTCGGTATTCACGGATCGCATAGGGGGAGCCGAGAAAATCCTGGCCGTAGCGCTTGGAGATCGCCCGCACTTTGGGACCGATATCCCAAATACCCATTAACCAGATACTGCTGAAACCGGATGCCTTGATCGTTTTCAGGTCGCCGGAGGTGATGGCATTGAACCCCCCTAAACGATGCACGCCATTTGAATCCCGAGTGCTCTTCCAGGTTCGCGTATTGATTTCATAAAGCGGAGAAATCAGGGTAACCAAAGACGGCTTCTTCCGGCGAATATACCACCACGTAGCTGACAACCATGCGAGGCAGGCGCCTGCTATACCCCGCTGGAAGCTCGTGATGTTCATCGCCTTGGCTTTGATCATCTGAAAAAGCCTTTTGAATTCCGATGTGATGCTTGTAGGGATGGCACGAGGGCCCTGGGCCTGCAGAGAAGGAAGATCGTTTGCCGCGACACAGACCAATTGATGATCGAGAGGGATATCTGCCGCCACGGGAGCCGCTACCTCGGAAGCGCCGCCCTCCGCAACGGCTTCGGCATTGGCGGCGCTTGCCGAAAGATTTTTGGGACTCCCCGCAAAGCGCACTTCCTTGATATATAAGGAAGGCGCGGACCGGCCCGCATCAGACAAGGAGATGAACCGGATTTCAGAAATGGCCTTAGGTCGCCAGCCTTTCTTGACCTGCTGAAAGCGGAGGGCATCGGGAGTCCATTCGTCAGATACTGAAAACGGACGCGTGCGCGCAAGCGAATCTTCTGGATCGCCGTCCGTGTTGCCGACGAGTTCAATCGCCATGCGCTGCTTGGGTCGAGTACTGCGAACTATAAACTGCAGGCTGGCAAGGTATTTGAGTTCCTGGGGCTCGCGGAAATGCAGCCGAGCTTCGCAGGACTCGCCGGGCTCGGCGCTCATCATAATCTCGATCTTGTCGTCCTTGTCGGTGGACCACTGATTCTGCTCACATCGCCCGACAAAAGAAATTCTCCGAATATCCTCGGCTTTCAAAGAGGGGAACAGGCGGGCGGAAGCGGAGGAGGAAACGAGTAATAGGACAAGAGAGGCAAATCGTAACTCGTAGACCGAAAGCTGAAAATAGCTATGCCGCACGGTGCCGGTGATCCTTTCGTTTGTCCTGCGGCACATGCTTTCCCAAATCTTTAACGAATTTAACAAGAGCTTCCTCCACGATGTATGACAGAGAACGATTGTCCTGGCGGGCGAGCGTTTCCAAATGCTCGCGAAGCCATTTCTCCCGTTCTTTTGATAAATAGATATTCAAATGGGCCATAATTAATCCTAAGCTGAGATATCCTAATAGAATGTATTATATGTGTCAAGCGGATGAATCGTATAAGATAGAATCTTTCTAATGGAAAAACCGGTCAGACAAAAAATTAAGATTCTTTTGCTTGCGTTCGGATTCGCGGGCGCAGGGACGATTTGGGCCAGGCGCATAACCCGCGCGCTTGAGCAGGCTCCTTCGGAGGCTATGGCATCTACTTACCGTCGAGTAGATTGGTGGATCCTGAGTGCCCGGTGCGCCCAGCTCAGGAAAGTATTGCTCGTCGTTTGCGGACCTCAGAATAAACTCTATCCCATAGAGGATGTGTCCCCGATGGACGATCGCGGGCATGGTTTGCTAGCTGATATGGTAGCGCTCACGCAATCGAGACCTTTTGATAAGGCTGATATCGTTCGCGTAAATATATGGATCAATGCTGTAGGGATTTTGCTCCTGGCTCTTGTCTTTTTATTATGCGGCATGCCTTGGGCTGGTTTTCTATCTCTGATGGTGGGATCCTGCTATGGAATTCCAGGGCCGATTATGTCCGCCGATGCTCAGGCGACTTTCTTCGGCGAATATTGCCTGATCATCTTGCCGATTCCATGGGTGGTTCAACTGGCGTATCATCGTATTGCGCGCTGGCGTTTAATAATCGCGGGTAGTCTGAGTTGGGCGGCATTGACATGGGCCCTCCTCCTGCGCGAAGCGATTGGTTTAATTGGGATTGCCTGTACAGGCCTTTTCGTCGTGATCGTGTTCTTGTACAGCAAGCCTAAAACATGGAAAATCTATTGCCGATATGGTTTCCATCTATTTTTCGGCATTCTTATCCTCATGTCCAATTCCATAATACTTTCTGTGCGTGATCGATGGCTTAACCTGCCGCCGGCGTATTTAATCAAGTCTCACGGTATTGCGCATGCATTTCATCAGGGCCTGGGGACCGAACCTAATTCATGGGGAATCCAATATGACGACACAAACGGGGCAGAGGCTGCGATTAAAATCAATCCGCAAGCCATTTTCGGCACTCCTCTCTATTACGTGGAGATGCGGCGGTTGTATCTGGACATTCTGAGGCGCTACCCTTTGCAGGTCGCTGCCATTTATTGGAGGAAATTCAAGAAAACATTGGCTCTGCCGCTACAATTTGCCGGCATCAGTATTATGTGGTATGTACTCGGAGTAACATGCGCGCTTCCATTTTTGTTGCAGCCCTCTCGCAGCCCTTCTGTGTCAGTGATTGTAATACTGGCCATGGAGGTCACGCTGGGGGTGTTTTTGCTGCAGGGAGTCTTTATCATTCCGAGGCCGATTTTTCTTTATCCGGCCAAATTCGGAACGTTATTGCTTCTCATGGGTTTGGCGGACGCAGGCATGGATTGGGTATTTGACAGAAAACGCAGGCGTTCTCTCGACTCCGCGTCACGCGAAAGATCATAGAGCCAAATCGAATCCATGAAAATCGCGACGGGGTTCCGCTGGTTCAGCCAGGCAAATACGCCATGCGGTTCGTAATAGAGGCCCACGCGATTGGTTGCTGAGACGGCAAAATACTCAGGCACTGGCTCTTCCGATACATCCGTTTGGCCGCCGACATCCGCGCATGTCGCCATCAAGACCGGTTGAAAACGAATCCCGTAAAGTCCCGGATCCCCGCAGCCGAAATAACTGAAGTAGATTTTGGGAGAACCTTTTTTTTGAAGATAGTCTCCCAGCGCCTTTAGTCCCTGGCCCCAATCCAAATTCGAATCGACAAAGTAATGGTATCCGTTAGCGGAAGGAACCACCAATTCGTTGAAATAAGAAAGGTATCGTGGAAAAGTCGCAGCGGCTCCTGCGAGATACCCTGTACCGAGAAGGATGACCCATGCGCGGACGGCGCGGCGCCCGGATTCCCATAGGGTACCCATCACGCCTCCGATCCATAAACATAGAAACGGGTACACGGGCAGAATGTGTCGGATACCCACCTGGACATTGGACAGCGAACTCGTCGAGAGTAGGAACGCCGCCGGCCATAGGCACCAAAGTAACAGAAAATCGCGACGGCTCGACGTAATGTATTGCAGGCCAATCCCGCCGGTGAGGACGGCGGCCAAAAATGTCATGGGAGTCTTCAGAAGAAAGGCCGTAACGAAATAGGACTTCCACCCTGTTCGGTTGAAATAACCCTCATAATAGTTTAAATGCCCTTCCTTGAATAAAGTGGTGAATTTGAAAAACCCATGAAGCCAGCCCGGAAGCCCCCATCCGCGAAAAGAACATATCATGACGAGATTAGCACCTAGAAAGACAAGACCAATGGCTTTGAAAACCGTCGACCGGTGAGGGAGAGACGCGCGATGCGACCCGCAGGCCTCGACCGCGAATATTCCTGCCAGCGCCGGGAGCGTCAAGAGAGTGGAATATTTCAAGCACAGCGCCAATCCCAGGGCAAACCCGGTCATTGCGGCGGCACGAGCGCTCGGCGCCTCCTTCCATCGCCAGGCGGCATAAAAAAATAAGATCCAACCGAGCGCTCCTGCGAGATCGGCTGTCGCAAAATGGCCATATGCCAGCAAAGCAGGACAAAAAGCGTAGGTGAATACAGTTCCAATAGCCGATAGCTCTCCGAGCGCTTGCCGAGCCCATCTGAACAGCACCGCGCCGAGGACCAGGCCTAGAATCACGTTCATCGTCCGGGGCGCCTGCAGCATCCATCCCAACGAGTAACGATTATGATGGACGAAATTAAATGAGTCGGTATAAAGTGTGCGAAGTAGCTGCGCCGGAGGGGGGAAGGAATGAAACCGGAGCGCTAATAAAGGAAGCGTCTGCCAGTAATTCGCCAAAGGCGGATTGGAATAATCCAAATCGATCTGACCGGTTTTCCAGGCGGCAACGCCGGAAAGCACGTGCAGCGGCTCATCGTATGTAGCGGATTCCTGCCAGGCACTTCCCAGGGAGAGGGCGGCAAAAACTCCCAAAAGGAGGATCGCCCAAAACCAGTCCGCCTTCAAGGTTTTGATCGCCGGCTCGCTTTCATCATGAACAGCGTTTGACGCGCGGGAGGACAAATCATTTGGATCCCTTCAAGCAAACGAATGGCTATTTTAGGATGGCCGGTTTGCCAATAGGCCTGCGCGAGCGCGTAGATATTGTTCACATCTTTAGGGTAGTCCGCACGAACGTTTTCAAAATAGGGGATGGCTTCCATAGGGCGGCCTTGCTCGACCAAGAGCGCTCCGAGGTTAAATTGGATCGGATGGGATTGCGTAAAGTGCAGGGCCCACCGGTACATTTTCTCATCTGTTCCGCGCAGCGCGACATTGAGATGCACAAGGAGCGCCCAAAAGATCACCAGGGGAAAGAAGGTCATTCCTGTCCAGTACGAAAAGGGATTCTTACGTCCCTGCCACAGTTTGGCATACACGACAGCGAGCGGCAGGATGATGCCGAAGCTGGCCGGATAGGCCCAATGATCGAGCATGAAATTGCCGTAGATCATAATCGGCGTTTTTGGCAGAAGCATGATGACAAACCACGCGAATCCTAAAAGTCCCCAACGTGACTTTCGGCGGATCAGATAAATGGCCAGCCCAACAAAAAACATGTCGAGCAAAGGCCAAAAATGCGTGAGATTAGGCATCATGCGGTGAGAGTGCAGATTCCATGGCATGAGAATGAGGCGCGCGTAAATGAGAAGCACCTGCGCGTAGGCTTCAAAAAAGAATTTTGAAATGTACCCGATGGTGGCATGAGAAATGAGCGGCCCCACGGCGTGATACCGAAGCATCAGATAAGGAATAGCAAGGACCCCATGGGGCAAGAGCCGCCAGTAGGCGGACCGCGGAACTTTTCGATAGAGGTAGAGAATTGCCAGGAGGAACGGCGTGATCAAGGCGCTTTCTTTGAACAGTAGGGCGAGGGCGTAAGCCGCGTATCCCAGAGCCCAGGATTCAGCATCCTCACGGAGAAGAAAGAGGAGACTGATGAGGGTAAAGGTCAATCCGAAAATCTCGGCGCGGCCTGCGATAATGATAAGTTGTTCAACCGGCATGGGATTCACGGCAAACAGGCACCCTACCAGAAGTGCGACCAGATTGCCGAAGCCCAGCGCGATGACAAGTTCTTGCAGAAGAAGCGCGTTTGCGGCATGCCCCAGCCAGTTCGTCAGATGGTATCCGAATGGGCGCAGTCCCCAGATCGAATAATCCATCCGGTTAAGGAGCGTCTGCGCCGGCCGGTAGTAGGGATCTCCATGGCCGTCAAAAACATCCGTCGTAAAATCATGCGTGAGCGCGCGGCCGGACCATTCGCGCAAGGCCGGGTTGGATTCGATCATCACGTGGTCATCCCAAAGAAATCCAACGCGCAATGTTGGCCAATAAGCAACCAACGCCAACGCGAGGATGGCCAAGCAGCGGCGAGACCGGCGCAGGTCCTCTAAGTCCTTCATCGGTTTTCGTTTAAACGAGAGGAGAAGGCCGCGCGCAAGTGAGCTTCCTGTTTCGGAGATATCAGTATCTGAAGAGCCCCTTGGTAGAGAGTTGCTCGTCGCGTGCAGCGAAGCGCGCCGCCGAGAATTTTTTCCTGTCCGCGGAGGAGATCATATCTTACAGGATTTTGGAAGCACGTCCGTACAGCAAAGCGTTCGCCTGATGGAACAGCCTCGCAGCAGGCGGCCATCCGCATCCTTTTCTCTTCGTTTAAGGCATCCAGGACAACGGAATGAATCCAGCGATACTGTTCTTGAGGTCGGAAAGACATGGGGCCTGAGCCCGCTTTCCAACAAAGAGAAAAACAAAAATCGTCCTGATGAAAGACAATGCCTCCTCCGGTCGGGCGCTGGACCACTTCCCATCCCGTTGGAACGAGTGCTGTGACATCGCGGAGCTTTTGAAGGCGTCCATAAGAGACCGTGGGTCTGCTAAAGCGAAAGAAGCGAAGCGTGGATGTTTCAGAGCCCTGCTCGACGCGTTGGAGAAGCTCGGCGTCGTAGCGCATGTTCTCCTCTCCCGGAAGGGGAGGAGCGCTTACGAGACGCCAGTTTTGGATGACTCGTGGATGGGTTGTGAGGGTTTCCACCGTAAATTGGGTTCGCGTGCCGCCTTCACCTCATCCAGACGCCTGACAGGGGTTGTGTAAGGAGCGTGTTTGAGTTTCTCGGGGTCTGACTGAGCTTCCTGCGCGATGGTGTGCATGATGTCAATAAAGTGATCAAGCGTTTGCTTTGACTCGGTCTCGGTCGGCTCGATCATCATTGCCTCTTCCACAATCAGGGGGAAATAAATGGTTGGCGGATGAATACCGTAGTCGAGCATGCGTTTAGCGATATCGAGCGTCTTTACGCCCTTCGGCTTCTGCTTAGCCGCGGTAAAGATGCATTCGTGCATGCACACTTCATCGATCGCCACCTGATATGCGTCACGCAGTTTCACGCGCAGATAGTTGGCGTTTAAAATTGCGATCTCGGTGTTTTTGCGGATACCCTCTCGTCCCAGACACCTTATATAGGTATAGGCGCGCAGGAGGATTAGGGAATTGCCGCTGAACGCGCGCATCTTTCCTATCGACAAGGGGGAGTTCTCTTCGAGGCTGTACCCCTGGTCCGTTTTGCGTACTCGGGGAACGGGTAAAAAAGGTGTAAGCGCCTGGGTCACGCCGACGGGACCGGCCGCCGGCCCGCCGCCTCCGTGGGGGGTGGAAAAGGTTTTGTGGAGATTCAAATGCATGATGTCAAAGCCGAGGTCTCCCGGACGAACAAGGCCCACGAGCGCATTCATGTTGGCGCCATCCAAGTACAGGAGCGCGCCCGCGTCGTGAACCATCTTGGCGATTTCCTTCACCCGTTTTTCAAAGAGGCCCAGGGTGCTGGGATTGGTCAGCATGAAAACGGCGGTGTCCTGGTTTAAAGCGGCTTTGAGAGAAGCAATGTCCACCCCGCCGCGCGCGTCGGATTTGACAGTGACGACATTGTATCCCGCGATCATGGCCGAAGCGGGGTTGGTGCCGTGCGCCGAATCGGGAACGATGACGGTTTTGCGGGGATTGCCCTTATATTTGTGGTACGCGCGGGCGATGAGGAGTCCGGCCAGTTCCCCATGGGCCCCGGCGGACGGTTGGAGTGTGAACTCGGCCATACCGCAAATTTCGGACAGCATGCGCTCCAGTTCGTAGTACACCTGCAAGAATCCCTGAACGGTCGCGGTGGGCTGAAGTGGATGGAGCGCCTTAAACCCAGTGAAGTTGGCAATCATCTCGTTTACCTTCGGGTTGTACTTCATGGTGCAGGACCCAAGAGGGTAAAAGTTGGTGTCAATGCTGAAATTGAGCTGGGAGAGCCGCGTGTAGTGGCGGACGGTGTCCAGTTCGCTCATTTCCGGCAACTCGGCCAATTTCTGGCGCAGGGCCGACTTCGGCAGCACCGACGCAGGGTCGATCGACGGTACATCAAGCGCCGGCAGCTGATAGCCTTTGCGCCCCGGCTGCGATTTTTCAAAAATGAGATTTTCCATTACAGAACTTCCCGCAGAGTCTTGGCGAGGAGGTCGATGTCTGCTTTTGTTTTTGTTTCCGTGACGCACCAGAGCGACGCGTTTTCAAGTTCCGGATACCATTTCTTCATCGGAAGGCCCGCGACCACGTTGCGCTCAAGCAGTTTCTGCTGGAGAACGTCGGGCGAGGTCTTCGTTTGCAGGACAAATTCATTAAAGATGGGCGCGTTGAACGGAGCCCGCACGCCCGGGATCTGCGTCAGTTGGTCAAACGCGTAGCGCGCTTTGGCTAGGTTCTGATACGCCACATCGCGCAGGCCCTGTTTGCCGAGAAGCGACATATAAAAGGTAGCACAGGAGCCGATAAGGGCTGTTGTCGTGCAGACGTTGGAGGTCGCCTTCTCGCGGCGGATGTGCTGTTCGCGCGCCTGAAGTGTTAATACGAAAGCGCGTTTGCCATCGACATCCACGGTTTGGCCCACGAGACGGCCCGGCATTTTGCGCAGCCATTTGGCTTTGCAGGCGAAAAGACCGAGGTAAGGCCCGCCGAATCCCGGCGCGATGCCCAACGACTGGCCTTCGGCGACTGCGATATCGGCCCCGTATTCGCCGGGAGGGGTCAAGAGTCCTAGAGAAATGGGATTCACGGCGGCGATGAACAGGGCTCCGGCCGCTTGTGCAAGCGGCGCGATCTCCTGCGCCGATTCCACGATGCCAAAAAAGTTGGGGTTCTGGAGAACAATCGCCGCCACTTCCGAGTTGAGATTTTTCGCCACAAACCCCATGTCGAGTTGACCGTTCTTGTGGGGAATCTCAACCAGTTGCGTCCCCGACTCGAGCGTATAGGTGGAGAGCACCGCTTTGTAGTCGGGGTGAAGGCTTTTGGGGATCAACACTTTTTTGCGTCCCGTTTCCCGCAGCGCGAGAAGGACTGCCTCAGCCAGAGAACTGGCGCCTTCGTACATACCGGCGTTCGTCACGTCCATGGCCATGAGCTCGCAGATCATGCTTTGGAATTCGTAAAGGGTTTGAAGCGTGCCCTGGCTGACTTCCGGCTGATAAGGTGTATAAGAAGTCAAGAATTCGCCGCGGCTCATGAGCGCCGAAACGGCGGCGGGGGAAAAGTGATCGTAGGCGCCGGCGCCCAGGAAGGACATCAGGCGCGGAGTCGTTTGGTTCTTAGAACCGAGCTCCAGGCCCAGACGCACCATTTCACCTTCTGATAATCCGGACGGAATAGTCAGTTCTTGTTTGGAAAGGGGAAGATCTTTGACGAGTTCGTTAAAGTTCGCGACGCCGATCGCGGCGAGCATTTCCTTCCTTTCGGCTTCGGTGTGGGGTGTGAAATCCATAATGGACAGAATTATACATGAGGGCTAGGGGTACCGCCATCGCGCTGCTCAAGAATGATGGAACCTTTTGGTTAGATAAGTGTCTAATTAGACAGGATATTTTTAAAAATCTGAGGAGGACAATATGAAAAAATTGAAGTGGACATCTCTGATGGTGGGCGGTTTGTTAATAGGATTGGTGAATGTTTCGCAAGCGCGCGTTCGAGCCTGGATCGTGATCAATCCTTTCCCTTTAATGGTGGCCTCTCCGCCTGTAGTGGTTGCTCAACCCGTAGAACCCGCGATGGTGCCAGATCCCTATGCGCCGCCGCCCCTGGACTACGGGCGAGTCCTGAACGATTTCCATAATCGCGTGCGCCGCCTGCAAAGAGTCCTCGATCGTCAGCTCGGCCGGGGAGTCATCACGCAGGGACAATACGATCGGCACGCGGATGATCTTGATGGAATTGTCCGGGAGGAACAACAGGACGCGGCCCGCCATAATGGCGCCTTAACGCCCCGAGAAATCAACGAACTGAATCGCCGCCTAACGGAACTGCAGGACCGGATTCATGAAGATATCGCGAGGTAATCCTTTTATGAAGGTTTCCTGACCTCAGGGAGGCTGGAGGTGACATCCTTGTAGGCGTCGAAGGCGGGTTTTTTGGAGAAGTCCTCTCGCAGCAGGCCGAATTGGTCTACCCCGCAGCGAAAAAACGTTCCCGTATCGCGGAAGAACACCCAGAATATTTTCTGCACGTCTTTCCATTGCAGCGCATTGGCATAGATCGTTGTCACCCACTGTGCCTGTTCCGCTTCGGTGGGGCTCACGCCATGCCACCAGCTGTTTTCGCGCGTGGGCGTGACCACGCCGGGGCAGCTGAGCTCCGTGAACCAGATCGGCTTGTCGTCGTCTTCGAATTCCTGCATCATGCGAGACAAGCCGCGGGGTCTTCTCGCTTGATCACCGGATAGACCATTTTCAAAAGTTCGGAGTATGCCGCCATGTCATCTTGGGGCTGCCAGTAGGTTTTGGAGTCCGGTTCGTTCCAGATTCCCCAGTACTTCACGCGGCCTTTAAAATGACGCACGGTCGCGGCGGCATAGGCCGCGTAATCGGCCGGAATGGGGGCCGCGTTCCATTCCGCTTGGCGCCAGGAGGGGTTGTATTCGAGGACGCCGTAGGGACTTGAGGTGTCGCGGGGATCGCTCGCCGCTCGAAGAAAGGCCGGGGCGGCGGCGACCATCAGGCTCATAGCCACCACGCCGATCTTTACTCTTGAAGGCATTGTCACGAGGGTAGCATACCTCTAATGGTGTGCGGCGGCGCCGCTTTTGAGGAATTCGGCGTATTGCTCTTCCGTCATGAGGGCATTGAATTCGGTGGAGTCGGCTACGTCGAGCGCGTAGATCCAACCGCTTTCATAAGGAGATTTATTAATCAGGCCGGGATCGCCTTCGAGCGCGTTGTTGGCTTTGGCGATGGTTCCGGATACCGGCGCGTAGATGCTGAAAGCCGCTTTAACGGATTCAAGCGTCGTCGCTTCCTCTCCCGCCTTGAGCGTCTTGCCGATTTTGGCCATTTCGACATAGACCACGTCCGTCACTTCCTTCTGAGCGTGGTCAGAGATGCCGACATAGCCGGTGTTTCCTTCCAGCCTGATCCATTCATGCGATTGGGTATAGCGGCGGTTGCTCACGATAATGTCCCCTTTTGTTTTTTATAAAACGGAAGCGCGACCACTTTGGCCGGCACGCGTTTATTGTGCACATCGACTTCTAAAATCGTTCCGGCATTATTCCATGAAAGGGGGGCATACGCCAAGCCGATCCCTTTCTGCAGCGAGGGGGAAAAGGTCCCGCTCGTGGTGAGGCCTCCGAATTGGCCGTCTTTGTAAATTTTCGTGCCCTGCCGCGGAACCCCGCGGTCTGTGAGTTCATAAGCCAGAAGCTGTTCCTTCAGGCCCCCTTTCTTTTGGTTTTCGAGCGCGGCGCGGCCGATGAAGTCGCCTTTCTGCCATTTGATCGCCCACTCCAAATTGGCTTCGAGAGATGTGCGCTCTTCCGTGAGCTCATGCCCGTAGAGGGGATATCCCACTTCCAGCCGCAGCGTGTCGCGCGCGCCGAGCCCGCAGGGTTTGAGTCCCAGCACATGGCCATTTTCCATGAGCTGTTTCCAAAGCGTGAGGATCGTTCGGACGGGCCCGAAAAATTCAGCACCTTCTTCGCCCGTGTAGCCCGTGCGGCACCCCCAGAACGTATCGTTCGGCGCGCCGCCACGAATCTGCTGAAAGGCGAACTTGGGAAGTTCCGCAATGCCGGCGATCGTTTCTTCAATAATTTCGAGAGCTTTGGGGCCTTGGATCGCAAAACCGGCCCGGCCTTCCAAATCCGAAATAGTGACGCCGCTTGTCACGTTCTTCCTGAGCCAGGCGATATCTTTCTCGTGCGTCGCGCCATTGACAACCATAAAATATCGCTTAGACTCCTTGAGCCCATAGACAAAGATATCGTCGATCACCCCGCCTGTCGGGAGGCACATATGGCCATAAACCCCCAGCCCCTTATCGAGGGTGCGCTGAAGATCCCCTGTCATAAGTTTTTGAATGAACTCAAACGCGCCCGGGCCTTCGATGATGACCTGTCCCATATGCGAAATGTCGAAAATTCCCGCGGCCTGGCGGGTGGCCTGGTGCTCGTCCATGATGCTTGTATACTGCACGGGCAGTTCCCAGCCGCCAAAATCAATAAACTTGGCGCCTGCGCGAACATGCATCTCATGAAGAGGGGAACGACGTAATGGGATGGAAACGGTCATTGGATTTCACCATGTAATTCATCGGCGAAATAGGAACTTCTCACGAGCGGCCCGGAGGCCACGCGCTCAAATCCGAGAGACCGAGCGGTTTCTTTCCAATAACGGAAATCGTCCATGGGGACAAAACATTGAATGGAGAGATGCTTTGACGAAGGTTGAAGGTATTGGCCGATCGTCAAGTAGTTGCAGCCGACGGAGTGAAGATCTTTCAAAACCTGAAGAATTTCCTCTTTGGTTTCGCCGAGACCGAGCATGAGGCCTGATTTGGTTTTGGGCGCGCGAGTGCT
>Ga0207053_10218_pt1 | contig 15512 bp, 17 predicted proteins | sample Alteio_BWMinCont_59_FD_153290 | JGI IMG/M metagenome (GOLD analysis project Ga0207053, IMG submission 153290) | Enriched cells from forest soil in Barre Woods Harvard Forest LTER site, Petersham, Massachusetts, United States -... | ecosystem: Environmental > Terrestrial > Soil > Temperate forest >...
AAAAATTTGGGCTGAAAAATCGCATAAAAAATAAGTCATACAATCGTCTATCGCTGAGTAACAATGATTACTAGTCAGTGACCGACCGGGCTTTTCGAGCAATATTACTGCGCTCAGGGTTGGACTTGATTTTGCTATTACCAATTTGGCAGGGTTGGGTGTTCCTGTCCCTTGTTGTTGATGGTGTCCTGAACGGTTAGACGTTTTCTTCTGAATGTGAATTGCAAGTCCCTCTCTGTGAGGACAGAGATGTGTTTCCTTGGGACTAGTAGGATCGGGACAGGAGATTTTGCTCTGGCAGGAGATTTCTCATGAGAAGAATCTTGATCGGAGTTTGCCACGCCACCACTCTCTCTAGTATATATGAGAGTTTGGCTGGTCCTCTCCTCAAGGCAGGTTTCAACCCGGTCATGACTGTTGACTATGGCACGATCATTCGGCAGTCACGGAGCTTTGGAATTGGGTGGATTGTTCGTGTCGACCACATCGATGAGGAAAACCGTTTGATCACTGTCAGTGCGGATGAGGGTGAGGCGGGAGATCGCCTGATCCAAGCCATGACGGAGGCAGGAATTGTCCTGTGGCCTGTCTCCCGTCCGATACTTGTGTACTCGGACCCATGCTCGCGGGAGGACTGGTTCGAGCTACTCAACCAGGTAGCCGTTAGGCTCCAGGAGACTGCGTGTCGTTGACGCCGCACGGATATGTCCGTTTCGATGCTACGAAGGCATAGTCAACTCCACGACGGCTGAGAACTCCGGCTTTCAGCCGCTCCTGTAACTTCCGTCCAGCATGGACGGGTTCGTGTGTTCGAAGAGTATCTTTTCTACGCAAGGAGAACTGTCCATGAAGCGCTTGTGCTACTTTGCGGTCGTCTGTGTCCTGCTTTTCGGTGGCCATCCGCAAGGGGGGCTGATCGAGCGGATTGTGACGTTTGTCGGTACGGTGGCGGCTGTCCTCACCATCGTCTGCCCTGAGCAGTACCTCCCGGACAAAGTGGCTGTCCGGCTGTTGTATATGGTCAGATACTACGTTTTGGCCCTGTGGTTCCTGGTCACCGACCCTAAATGGGTAGCTGAGCGGCGTTCTGGACTGGTGGCCATGTGCCGCCGGGATCTGGAACGCAGCATACGCAAGGCGGAGAAGTTGGGGTTATCCTTCGATGCGAAAAACACCGAGGTCACACGCGTTATGCGCGCTCGAACGAAAGATCTCCATTCGCAAACGAGGAAACTTCGAAAAATTTGCCAAGAAGCTAGATACCCTCAGGCAGTGTATCTGGCCATCCGGATCCATCGCCTTTCTTTGCGGGCAATACCAGCTCACCAGATGGCGCACACCATCACGGAGGGTATCATGGCTACCAGGATGATGAATAGGTTCGCCGATACCGATGATCGATGAATGGAGGGAGCGGAACAGCAGATGTGACCCCATTCTCAATGCCATGGACGGCAACGTCAACCCTGCTTGCGCGGCCGTAAACCAGGCTATTGACCCTGTCCCAAAGCCGGAGCCGGACAGCCCATTTGTGCGTCGCGCCATCACGCGACCGCCGACTGGGCTTTGTCCGGCTTTTTCTTTTATATCTGCATTTTTGCCGCTAGGCTTGATGGTTATTATGCCATATGGTATTATCACAGTTGCATAGCTTCAAGTACCGCTTACATTATGGGCTGCCTGGCAAGACACTGGTGAGGTACGACAATTCACATAAAGAGGACCACCGTCACTATGAAGACAGAGAAGAGCCCTATGTTTTTACTGACGTGGATACGCTAAAAGCAGATTTTTTAAAAGACATTCAAACAATAAGAGGTGAGAGTTTTGGCTAGACAAAAAAAACGATTAGCAATTGGAGTAAGTGGTGCCTGGCAGGCAGGAGAAGACTTTGTTAGGGCATGGAAAAGAGCTGAAAACGGCTTACCTCCTGAAGAACCAGTTAACCGTCTGCATTTTACAGATACACCAACGTTGTTCAAATACCTATCCTCCAAGAGGTTTGAACTGCTCCAACATTTGAGAAAAACTGGACCGTTGAGCATTCGGAAACTATCGGCCGAACTGCACCGTGACTATAAAAACGTGCACACTGATGTAAAAGACCTGGTTCATGTAGGTTTGATTGAAGAGACTAAAGATAAACTTTTAAGTGTGCCTTGGGATGTAATCATAAGTGAGTTGCCGCTATTGGCAAAGGCTGGATAAAACAAGATAGTTGCGGAATTACGGCCTTAGCTTCTAGTTCAGAAGAGTGTTGGGGCAGCTGCAGCCTACTGAAAACATATGGCTAAGCGGCTTGCTGGAACTCTTGGATATTAACTTCTTTGCCAGCATTGACTGCTTTTTCAACTTGATTTACGGATTAAACGCAAACAAAAAAGTAGTGATTAGATTAAAACCGGCATGGCCAATGATTGTGGTTGTCGTATTGGTATAGCGCCTGACCAGCCCCATCATAATTGACCAGATGAAGACCTGCACAATGAATATGGGCGCATGCGCAAATTGTCCATGCAGCATGCCATGCAGCAAGGCGGCCGGCACAATGCCAAAAACAGGTTGCAGAGCCCCTCTTGTTAATGTTTCTTCGCCAATGCCGGCACAAAGCGCAGTTGCCAGAGCCAGAATGGCGGAAGGCACCGCGCCACCAGCAGCGGTGAATGTGCCCGAATTATAATAAGAAAGCTTTGTCGCCAAATCCTGCCCACCCAGATTATGCGTGTACTGGGACCACAACCAATCATAAAGAAAGCTCGCTGCTATTAAAAGAATGCCAAGGCCTATTTGCTTATTAGTTGGCTTAACCAAACCCAGCCTGGTAAAAGCTTCTTTGTATGATCGGGTCACAAAAACACCCACACCACAAAAGGCAAGCAGAATCAAACCTATGCCATTGTAAGAAAGCAGTTGCAGAAGCATAAGCGGTATGGGCAGGGGCATATATGGCATTTTGAAGCTGTCCGGATCAATGCTCATCAGCAAATAAGCGGCAGTAGTGACATAAATGAATAAGGCCATTAAATGCGGAAAGGAGCTGGGCGTAAAAATTTTGCTTTGCAAAAAATATTCGGCGGCTTTTACCTGTTTTTTTATTAACGGCACCAGTATCTGCCCGGTAATCAGCAAATCCAGCCCGGTAAATAGCCAGGAAAACAGGCGCCGGATTGGCATAAACAACAAAAGCAAAGTTGAAAGAACAGCAGCGCTGAGCGCATTAATTGCCCAGGGACTGATAAATAGCTCCAGAGGGGCGATTAATAGAAGGCCTTCCAGAATTGCCACTGTAAAAATGACAAACCTTAAAATCCACTCCAGCCAGCGCCTTTTCCTGGCTACATGGGCTAGGATACCTAGTAGAGCAAGGATTAAAATAAGCAGAAAATCGTACAAAGTAGTCGCCTAAAGGGATAATTTTATAATTCTGGGCTTTAATTTTTTCTTCTTCGTGCTATCATATTGACAAGATTGTGCCGATCGCTGGGTATATCATACCTATAATCAAGACAATCAGCGAGAGCGACAATCGTATAGTTCGGAGGTAAATCCAAGCATGGTTACAAGAAAAAATATATTACTAGCCTCGGTTTTTGCAGGTGCACTGGGGTTGGTTGCTTCAACCAGTTTTGCCAGCGGACCAATTGTTTTAGGTCCTTCGGTGGCGCCAATTATGCCTAATGTAGTGGCTGCCCAAACAGGACAATTAACAATGCAAACCAAGGCATTGTCCATATACAGACAAGTTCGCGGTTTTTGGTTATCCAGAGCAATTGTACGTTAATCGCTAGGTAGTGCAGGCGCTTGCGCCGTTGTTCTGCTATGCCTTCGAACCGAACAGACATTTGACGGGCCATTAATTTGGCTCGTTCTTTTTTGTCACTTATTTGCCGATGCGAATCATAATTTCATCTTTGCCGACCAGATTTAATCTTTCTCTTGCCAGTCGCTCAATCCCGGCTGGCGAATGATAACTATTCAATCCATCACAAAGGTCTTTGTTTATTTCCAAAGCCTGCTTCTCGGTCTCTTTTAAGGCTTGGGCCTGTCCGAGCAAAAATACTTGCCTGTCCAAACTGCCATAGATTGACTTCACTGCCTGAAAAATAGCAAAACAAGTTATGGCAATAAGAAAAAGCTCTTTTAACAGACGTGGTTTTGTCATTGGTACTACAAGCTCATTTTTCCAAATGCCATTTCATTGCTCTAATATCATGTTCTTCTTACTGGGCACAGAACTTCTATTGTCCGGAAAAACTTTTCACATGCACTTCCAGCCAACCTCTGCTCTGCAGTGATTCAGCCATCTTAATACCCCTTTCCCGTTCATCATACATAGCTACTATAAACTGGGGCATGGTAATTTTGCCCTGATTTAAGAGATATTCCGCCAGTTGGACAGACTTGAGCTCATTTTCACTTAAATAACCAGCACTGAGTATCAATTCTTCGATTGACATTTCTGGAGCAAGCTTAATCTGGTTGGCGAGAGCCAGCATTTCAGGTTGACCAATGATTTGGGCTTGCTGCAACAAATAGACCAGCTGGGGCAGATTGGCCGGTATTTCGGCAGCAGCAGGCGCAGCTCGTTTTTCTACTTCTACAGCCTCTAAAAAGTCTATGGTGCCATCAGCAGGAATAGCCTCTCGCTCAAGCAGCCAGGACCTGACTGCAAACAGGTCATGACTTAATCTCAACCTTGGTTTGCGCAATATATAGCCTGCATCAAGTAACGTGTAAAAATCTTCGGCGGCATCTTGAACATTCCTCTCCTGCATAAAAGCGCTTATGGCGCTAATGTACGCCCCGATAACAGCATTTTGCGTAGCGTCGCAAGCCAACCCAAGTAGACCATACAAGTCAAGCGGCCGGCTCAAAGCATCTTCGGGCACGGGGCGCATAAGATCAGGGAAAAGCTGACAAAGCTGCTTTGCCACCACAATCACGCCATGAATATCTGCCTGCACCCAGCTTTGTCGCAATGATGCGCACAGAATCTGGCTTTCTAATTCAATTCGATTTGGGCTGACGCCCATTTCGGCCATCTTGGATTACCTTATATGCGCCCTGCGCTCGCTGCGTTCCACTTGCTCGCACGGGCGTATCCCCGTTCCGTTACGCACGGCTCCTCGCCGCGCTCCACTACACTGTATATCGTTAACCATCAATGTTCAATTGTAAAAGTTAGTTCTGTATGCCCCACTCGTATCTTGTCGCCGGAAGAAAGCATTTGTCTTTTCACTACCGGGTGGCCGTTAAGCAAAGTGCCGTTGGTAGATCCCAAATCTTCAATCCAGAAGTCACCATCTTCATATGTAATCCAGGCATGATGCCGAGAGGCATAAGTATCCTCTTTAACTACTAACTGATTGGAAGGGTCACGCCCAATTTTCATTTTCATGCTTGTGAGTGGCACTTTTTGCCCAGTTTTTTCAATAACCACCAGGGACTGGGGCGCCTCTCCTTCCTGCAAATCGGTTTCCGGCGATCGGACATGATCAAGAGGGAGATTTTTTAAATCTAAGTCCGTCAGAGTAGAACAATAGACGCAGCGCGCGCCCAGTGGCGTCGGACGACCACAATTGGGGCAAGGTTCTATAGCGGCACTAATGCTGTCAGTCATGAAATTCTGTCGTTAAATCTCGATAAATATCAACACTCCACAAGAAGAACAATTCAGGACATATTATACCCATCCTTTGCAACACTGCATAAAAGTATATGCCCCGCCCGCATAAGCTGAGACAGGCTGCAAGGGTTAGATAGTTATAGATAGAGCTAGATAGAGATAGATAGATATAGTTATAGAGATAGATAGATAGAGTAGGTAGGTAGGTAGATAACGTCTAATATTCCTAAACTGCCATCAGTGGTGGTAAGGTATCTTGGCATGGACTGGTTTCAATATGCACATGGGAATTGAAATCAGCATCCGTTGTCATTTTCTTTAAACGAAAACAGGCACTGCAATACACTGGTCTGTATCCTTTAGGCTGAAAAGGTACCCTTGTTGGTAAGCCACATTGGGCACAATCGACTTCAGCAGTTTGCTTTGGATTTTCACCGTTTCTCTGGGCTCGCAGTAAAATGCGGCAATTAGCACAACGCTTTGGTTCATTCGCCAGTCCTTTGGCGCTAAAAAATTCTTGTTCTCCAGCGGAGAACAAAAATGCTTTTTGACAATCGCGACAGATGAGAGTTTTATCCGCTAACACCATATGAGTTTTTATCTATAAATAAATGCCGGTGCAATCCTATCACGCGCAAGCAACAGAGGACACGCAAACAAGACAAGTGGCACTTAAAAATATACAGATTAAATATAAGATCGACACTGATGTCCACAAAGGTATAGATGTCAACTATCTTTTTGGCTCGACACCAGTACTTTGATTCTAGAAAGATTCAATTATTTCTGAGCGCAGCTTAGAACGAGAATATACTGTCAATTGGGCATTTTCGGTTTTTTCAATCAAGTATTTTGTATTATCAGACTGTCCCAAAGGGCGCGGGGCAGTGCTTAGATAAAAAGCGGCTGCAGCCACCATAGCTGCATTATCAGTGCACAGGGCCGACTTAGGCAAAAATACAGGCACTGGCGACAAAGCTGGAAGTTGCTGACGCAAAGAAGAATTAGCGGCCACGCCACCTGCCAGGACAATAGCTGGCGCCTGTGTCTTTGCCTGAGCTTGCAGAGTTTTATTTATGAGAGTGCTCACCACCGTTTCCTGAAAAGAGGCAGCCAGATCAGCAACCGGCCAGGGTTGTTCAATTTTTTGCAAACAATGCAAAACGGCCGTTTTCAAACCGCTGAAGCTGAAATTAAAACCAGCCACTGCCGCCCTGGGAAATTTAAATTTTGTTTTGTCCCCACCGGCAGCAAGCCGATCAATTGCCGGCCCACCCGGATAATTTAGCCCCAGCAAGCGCGCCACTTTGTCATAGGCTTCGCCGGCAGCATCATCAATTGTCTGCCCGATAATTTGCGCTTGCGCAAAATCATTAAAATACATAAGCTGAGTATGCCCCCCGCTTACCAGCAAAGCCAGGAATGGCGGCGCAAGAGTGAGGTTTTCGTAAGTGCGAGATTCACGTAAGGGCGAGTCTTGCGCAGGAGTAATGTTCGTGGGAGTAATGTTCGCGTAGGGGTGGATTGCATCCGCCCGCATATAAATCGGGCGCGCATGCCGCGCCCCTACCCCAAAACCCGTATTCTCGCTTTCCAGATAATTAGCACAAACATGAGCTATTAAATGATCAACGCCAATTAAAGGTAAATCCCAAGCAAAAGATAAAGCTTTAGCTGCCGAAAGCCCAACCAGCAAAGTGCCAATCAAACCTGGCCCAACTGTGCAGGCAATGCCACTTAAATCACTAGGCTTAACTTTGGCTTGCTGCATGGCTAGATCAATCACATTATTAATATCTTCAAGATGCTCTCGGGCAGCCACTTCTGGCACAACACCGCCATAACTCTGGTGTAATTTAATCTGCGAAATCAAGCAATTAGAAAGAATATGCCGCCCGTCAGCAACCACCGCCGCCGCCGTTTCGTCACAACTGGTTTCAAGAGCAAGATAAATAGCCATGGTTTTAATATTAGACCTGTCCTTGTCATTAAATTATTATTGACAAGGCTATAAGCCAAGAGTACGATTCTGCCAAAGGTTTACGGATATCTGAGACCACAATTTAATCTTCTGTAGGGCAAGGTTTACGTAGGGCGAGGCTTGCTGAGCCCAAAACCGCAAGGGTTAAATTGCATATTTAGGCTTGAATTTACCACATGAAAATCCATTCTTATCGTTTACTCCCAAGTGCTGCTTTACTTTGCCTTATGCTGACAGGTAGCAAGCCATGTTTGGCTGCGGATTCGACAACGCCTTCCGGATACGATTATGGTTCAGCAGCAGCCGGAATGGGCGTGAACCCCAAAACAGGTCAGGCAGCTGCCAATTATGGCAATACCAATGTGCCATTTGAAGAATATATGAAGCAGGGCACCTATACCGTCAATCCAACTACAGGCAACCCTTACGACAAATTACCTATTGATCAACTGAATAATACCAATCTTGATGACAGTGGGCAACAAATATACGATTATCAAGCCGGAAATGGTGCTGGCAACATACCTACAGCTGGTGAAATAGGTACCTATAACCAAATTCCTATTGGCAGATCAGGAATAAATCTGGCAACAGGAGTAGCTGGATTACAACCGACTAATACAGCCATAATGGCCGGTGCCGTGCCTGGTGCACCAGGAGTACATTCTTTTACTACAATTCCATTCGAGAAAAGATACAAGTATTCCTATGGGTTTAATACCAGCCCAGTTGCGCAAGTTTACGGCGGACTCTACCGTCGTAATCAGGACAATCAGTATGTGCCCAATACTCAAAATGGAGGTTATTTGCCTCCCACCTCTACGGGTGCTGTAGATATAAATGTTGCTAATGGCAATACTCTCAGAATCAAAGCCAGTCCCCAATCCAATCCATCATTTTCCTCTTATTAGCAAGGGATCTAAAAATATCTATGATCAAATACAAATATCTATTACCTTTACTACTAGCAGCTTATTTAAACTGCATAATGATTAGCGCTAAGGCTGATACTGAGACTCCCGTACAAGGGTCTATTGGATCTGCCAGTTCGGGTTGGGATAAAACAGGTCTAACTGATATAAATCCAGACTCAGATGTTCGCGGTCAATCGGTCTACGATCCGAATTACAACCACTCAGCACTACCCGTTAATCGTCCCCAAACAAACGGCTACAGCGACTACACAGCTAATGCTCCAGGGGAAATAGCTCCTGGTCCCAATTCAAATTTACCCTCCCAATTTCGTCCAGGGACTTCCCTGCCTGCCACTTCTCAGCGCGGTTTAACCCCCATTAACCCGAAACTAAAACTACGACCAGGTACTAATTTGCCGGAAACAACACTGGACGGCTTTGTCGCTGCATCGGGCTTTAACGATAGTATCTATGGTGATGAGGGTGGAAACTCTCCGCCTGGCGCCAGCAATTTTGGCTATATCTCCCATGGATTTAATAAACAGATGAAACAGGGATTGACAACAGGACATGGCAGTAAACTGCCCAGCGCCTGGGGAGGAGACGAATTTCATGGAAATGAACATTCTGTATCCGGTCCTAGCTATGCCTCGTCTCCGGTTAATAATATTTTGAATATATTGGCACCGCCAGCACCAACGAATTTACTTACGCGTTAGAAATAATTTGCCGCTCTTTTGCTAGAATCATTCATGATTGCAAGAGAGTTGAAATGATGAAAACAATTGCTACTGACAAAGCCCCTAAAGCAGCTGGACCCTATTCGCAAGCAATAGTTGCTAATGGTTTTGCCTTTCTTTCCGGACAAATAGCGATTGACCCTCAATCTAATCAATTTTTGGGAGGGTCCATAGAACAACAAGCCAAACAGGTTCTCAACAATCTTTCTAGTGTTTTGCAATCAATGGGCAGCAGCTTGAATAAAGCTGTTAAAACAACTGTCTTTTTAAAAGACATGGCTGATTTTGATACCATGAACAAAATATATAGCGAATTTTTTCCAGAACATAAACCAGCCAGATCAACCATTCAAGTAGCCAGGCTGCCTAAAGACGCAGCGATTGAAATAGAAATGATTGCTTTAGTATGAATCTAGAATTTCTCAACCACACTCTATTGCTTGTAATCATAGTCATTGCCATCGTCATCGACTGGCGCACAACCAAGATTCCCAATCTGCTCACCTTTCCCGCCGCCGCCTGCGGTATCATTCTCAATTTCCTTTCTGGTGGCTGGCACGGGGCTTTGATGGCGGCTGCCGGTTGGCTGTTGGCAGCGGTGGTGACTGTTGTGCTGGGCAATTTGCCTGTTGGCGCTGCTGCTAAAGGCGGCGGCATCGGTATGGGTGACGCTAAATTGCTGGCTGCAGTTGGCGCTTTTTTGGGGCCCAAAAGTGCCTTGATTGCCATCTTTTATTTTTGCCTTTTCTTTGGCTTGCTATCGTGCATTATCTTGTCCAGGAAAGTGCCCTGGAAACAAGTTGGCGCTCTAGTCTCCACAGCCATTTTTGACGGCGATATAAGTGGTATCAAACTCGACACCAAAAGTTTAGACGAACAGCGTCGGAAACCGCTGCCAATTAGCATAGTTATATTACCTGCTGCTGTCTTGGCTATTTACTGCCGGGTACAGACACTAAAATTTTTCGGCATGACTTAAATATTTGTTTTGAAACGGTGTTCCGCATCACACTTCCTGAAATATTAATTGGTCGCCAATTTGCGTGCCTGTTTTGTTGATCACACCGGCAGGCAGCTCAAGGCAACTGTGTGCCCGGGGATATAATGCCGACATTCGCCAGGGTTTGAGATTTTCAGCCAGCCCAACTACCACCAGTTTTTTGTCAATGAAAATAGCGTCAATAGCATAGGTCATGCCTATGCAGTGGATCGCGTTGCAGGGAACAATTAGCATGCCTTGATCAACTGTCAGGGGAGGGCTGAATAACAGTCCTCGCAAACGCGCCAATAAGCTAGCGGCTTTGCGCACGGTTTGAGCTAGAGCCTGGTGGCGAGTTTCATTTATTATGTGCAGATACATTTATAGGCGCTGCCTGTCCTTGCTCCGCTCGTCCAGACGCTCGTGTTCACGCTCTCGCTCCAGACGGCTCCTCGCCGCCCTTCGCTTTCGTTGTATTTCCGTACCTGTTCATAGCGTGTCGCCATTTTTATTTCATGCTACTCATCATTGGACCAAGGGTAGTCATGATAGTAATGACAGCGGGCCCCAACATAGGAGCTAGAATTAAGGGCATAATAAAGAACATAATTACCGGTATCATCTTAACTGGCACTTTGGCAGCTTCTTCTTCCTTCTTGCGCTTTAAGCGAACACGCAAGGCTTCGCTCTGCTGTTTTAATGGGTAGCTGATATCAGCGCCTTTTGCTTCAGCCGCTATTAAAGCACTGGCCATATTAATAAGCTCATCTACTCCACATCGTTCACCCATTTCTCTCATGGCTACTGGCACAGACTTAGAAAATATCTTCACATCATTAATCAACTGACCCATTTCTGCTGCCAGCACCGGACAGGACTCTACCGATTCTTTAGCAACCTTATCGACACCCATTAAAAGACCAAGACCCGCCTGGGCACAAACAATAAGTAGATCAGTTATGGTTGGTAATTCCCTAAGAATAGTATCTTGTCTCTGTTTTGAACGACCAGCCAGAAAAAAATTAGGCATATACCAGCCAATTCCTATTGCCGGTATACACATTAAGAGCATCATTGGACTGCCGGCCGCAGACATAATGCCAAAAAAGAGAATAGCAGCTATAAAGCAGGTTTTAATACCAATATATATGGCCATATGAGATGGGGTTCTATAATTGGCATGCATTAAAAGCTCTACGGTGCGCCGATCGGCAAGCGCCGGCAGCAAGCTCAAAATCAATTCGCCAATTGTGCGCATTAAGGACAGCAAGGCAGATTCGCTGGGTTTGTTGGCTGCTGTGTCTTGAGAAGTTTTACGCGGACGTATCCGCACAGCATAAGCATCAAGATATTGCGAAAAAATAGGACGCAGTAATAAAAACAGCGCCACAATCACACCCAAAAAAACTAACGCACCGACTATATATGTTGATCCCAAATTTTTCTAGACCTCAAAAGTAGTCATTTTTATCAAAACCCAAAAGCCAATGAATTCCCAACCTATTAACACAAAAAGAACAAGACGAGCCGTTGGATGATTAAGAAAAGGAATTATATATCCGGGTGAAATCCAGTAAGTCAAAAGGATTATTCCATAGGGTATGGAGCCAATAAATATGGCGGTCATCTTCCCCTGCGCGGTAAGAGCATTCATATAATCACGCAATTTAAAACGTTCTCTGATTGCGTCGGCAATAGTGGACACTACATCGGCCAAATTACCGCCTACATCCTGACTGATAAAAATAGCCTGCGATAATAATTTAAAGTCAGGCGTGTCAATTCGTGAGCCCATCTCCACCATAGCGTCTCGAAATGGTTTTCCCAGCTGCAGCGCTACCAACCCTCGCTTAAATTCAGAGCGTATAGGCTCTGTCCCTGTTTCCGCCAGCACTTTGAAAACTTCTATAACAGGCGAGCCTGCTCTCAACGTACTGACCATAGTTTCCAGAGTCTGCGGCAGTTGTTCCATAATCTTTTGTTGCCTTTGTTTAGCCAGGAAATCTATGTAAGCTACAAAACCACCTGCTCCAAGAAAAAGGCCTAAAATAAAGGCAAGTATGTTCAGCTCAGGAACGTAAAAGCATGCGACTATACAGAGAATAACTCCTCCAAGAAGCGAAGCCACTCCCCACTTGATCTTCATCTGATCATATTTAGCCTCAAGACCAGCTAGAGCCAGTTTTTTGGCAAGATAATTAGAATGCCGGGCTGTGAAAAATATATTTATTTCTTCATCATCATGATATTTCAGCTTCATTTTTGCTTTGTGCTGATTTAAACGCACCATTTCATCTGACCAGGGGCCACGAACGAATCTAAGTGTGACCACACCAATCATAAGAACAACTATAAAAATCCATATTGCAATGCTTTCCATAAGCTATATGCCTGATCTATAACACCAGCCTAAAAGATCCGGATGAACACACCGCCTTTATCTCAACCACTCTATTTTGAATGGAACAGACTCTTGTTCGAGTTGTTCCAGGAATTTTGGCGGCAATCCGGAGCCAACATGACGACATTTGAAAAACCCACGTGCATCTCTGCCTTCTCTTTCCAAATGGAACAAAGAGCTGATGGCAATAATATCGCCTTCCATACCGGTTATTTCACAAACTTCCGTCACTCTTCTTGTGCCATCTTCCAAACGGCGAATCTGTATAATTACCTGAATTGCAGAAGCAATCAGCTCGCGTGCCGCTTTAGCCGGCATTTCCAGTCCAGCCATAAGAATCATATTTTCCAGGCGCTTCGTGCAGTCCCGCGGCGTGTTGGCGTGAATAGTGGTCATAGAGCCTGAGTGACCGGTATTCATGGCTTGCAACATGTCAAACGCTTCTTCACCGCGGCATTCTCCAAGAATAATTCTGTCCGGTCTCATCCGCAAGCAGTTAATGACCAGCATACGTTGCGTTATCTGCCCTTTGCCTTCTGTGTTAGCCGGCCGAGTTTCCATTCTTACCCAGTGGTCATGCTGCAGGCGCAACTCAGCTGCGTCTTCAATAGTAATAATGCGTTCACGCGGATTGATATGAGCAGAAAGAGCATTCAGCAAAGTTGTTTTGCCGGAGCCCGTGCCGCCGGAGATGATTGTATTAATGCGTCCCTTAACACATGCTTTCATCACTTCCGCCATCTGCACAGACATGGCTCCTTTCTCCACCAGTTGCCCAAGAGAAAGCGCGCTAGCTCCGAAACAGCGTATGGTAATTGTTGGACCATCAATGCTCACCGGTGGAATAGTGGCGTTAACCCGAGAACCATTGGGCAAGCGAGCATCAACCATAGGTGAATTGTCATCCAGTCTTCTGCCTAAGGGCTGAATAATTTTATCAATTGTCTGGCGCAAATGCCTTTCGTTTTCAAAGGCAACAGTGGTCTTCTCCAGCCTGCCATGGCGCTCAACATAAATATTATTGACACCATTGACACAAATATCACCGATACTAGGGTCTCTCAAAAGCGGTCCCAAAGGGCCAAAACCGAACACTTCATCCAAAATATTTTGCAGCAAAATGCCCTTTTCCATCATGGTTAAAGGAGCTGGATCGGAATTGACAATTTCGCGTATGCGGGCTCGTACCTGGGCCTGCGTATCTTCTGAAATATTGGTCAACCGAGAAGTATCAAGTTCTCGGCGCAGTTGATCAATAATAAATTTTTCCCGTTCTCTGATAAGTTGTTGGTTAGCGGAAAATTTTGCTCCCAAATCTCCACCTACGGCAGCATTTTCTCCCGTGCCGCCATGCCCACCAAAACTGCCGTCTTCTTTCGCATCAATGCGCTCTATTTCAGCCCGACTGGGTGGACTGGCAGTTTCTACGCCACCACCTGCCACACGGCTGGCACCACCAGCAACGCCAGTGGCAGGCCCCCCAGGACGTTGCATGCCACTTTGTCCGGGTGGTGGAGCGGAAGTTTTGCCACCTACACCGGTAGAACCTTGCTGCCCAGATAGTCCTGTTGCTTGCTGTTGTGCGGGGACAACGTCTGCTCCTTGCCTTTGTCTGACTAGTTGTCCCATTAAAGATGAGGCAGGTCTTGCCGGTAAATTCTGGTCTTTTCGTTCGTCACCCATAAAATTTAATCACCATCCTTGAAACTTGCGTTAGCGCTTGAAAAATGCCGGCAGCTTAAAGCCTTTGGTAGCCTTTTCAGGGTCTTTCTGGGTAATGAGGAGCTGTTCTCCTCCAGCTAATCTCTTTGCTAACGAATCAAGAGATTTTCCCAAGGCTGATTGCGCAGGAGCAATCTGCCCTTGATTATTGGCCCATTTTGATGTCTTAGCATCATTTGGCACTTCATGAAAAATCGGGTAATTTAAACTAGCACGACATTCACTCAAAACATCCTGCGGCTGCCATTCTGAGCGATTAATTATTAAAAGCAATTTTTCCTGATTATAATGGGCCTTAAATGTGTCCAAGCACTTACGCGCGTTGACAATTGCTGCCCAATTATATTCTGTGATCACAAGCACCTGATCTGCCAAGTCCAAGGTGGCTATGGCTCGCTCATCCAGCAAGTTTTTAGGTAAATCAACAAGAGTAAAACGAAATTCTTGCTTGGCTGTGTATAGAATTTCCTGCACCTGGGCCGCATAAATATCCCCAATGTCTTCCAAGTCTGGCGGAGCGGCAAGAATACTAAGTTTCTCGTCATATCTGGTCATCAAATTGCGCAAGTACGTGGCATCAAAATTAGTATGTGAAAAATCAATCGTGCTCAAACTAAAGGATGGCTCCAGGTTTAAGTATTGGGAAACCATGCCAAATTGCAAATCAAGATCAACAATGCAAGTTTCCCCATACTTGCCCAGATAACCAGCTAGATTAGTACAAATAGTGGTTGCGCCAATACCACCGGTGGGGCTAAAGACAGCAGTCACCTTGCCTGCGGCAGTTGATATCGATTCGCTTTGATGTTTAAGCTGAATGCTCTGCACAGCAGCCGGCAGGTCGGTGCGCCAGCGCTCAGCATCAAGAAAATCAGACGCCCCCAGTCTGTATGCTGTCCTAATTAGCTCCGGATCGGGCACCTCATAACTGACAAAGAAATAAACATCCGGGAAAGTCTCTCGCAATTCAGCTAACAATGAAAGCCCGCGCACCGGCGCTGGGCTTAGCTCAATCCACACCAGCTTGGGGTGAAGGCTGCCTATCTGTTCTCTAGCCATACTGCCCGAGACTGTGCTAACCAGGGCTAGAGAAGGCTGGCTGTGAATTAAGTCTTCTATAGTCTGGCGCTTATCCAGACCAGCATCACA
>Ga0207053_10219_pt1 | contig 15481 bp, 14 predicted proteins | sample Alteio_BWMinCont_59_FD_153290 | JGI IMG/M metagenome (GOLD analysis project Ga0207053, IMG submission 153290) | Enriched cells from forest soil in Barre Woods Harvard Forest LTER site, Petersham, Massachusetts, United States -... | ecosystem: Environmental > Terrestrial > Soil > Temperate forest >...
GGGCTGCATCGCTTTCAAGAGATTGCGGTTAAAAGAAAAGCCAGGCGTTTTAGCGCCTGGCTTGTAATCAGAAAGAGGCGTTCAGCGGCCTTTTGGCGGCTCCTTATCTTTCTCTTTGTCCTTGGGAGGCTTTTCGTTGTTGGGCCGATCGTTGTTCGGCCGATTGTCGTTCCGTGCTGGAGGGGCCGGACGGGCCTCACGTTGCGGCGGTGGCTCGGCAGGGCGAGTCTCACGTTGTGGCGGAGGCGCCGGACGCACATCCCGCTGTGGTGGCGGGGGAGCCGGACGGCTGTCGCGCTGCGGAGGCGGATCGGCTGGGCGGGCTTCCGGGGGCGGATTGTTGCGCGGCTGGTTCTCAGGCCGCGGCGCAGCCTCGGGTCGGTTCTGCGGTGGAGGCGGTTGCTGCCGCGTGTCTGGCGGACGGGCTGGCTGCTCGGGTCTGGTCTGTGGAGTCTCAGGCGGGCGATTATTTTCCGGCCGCGCCTGCGGAGGCTCTTGTGGACGATTGTTCTCCGGCCGCGTGCCCGGATACTGCCGGGGCTGCTGCTCGGGGGCCTGGTCCGGACGATTCGCAGATGGCGGACGCGGAACCTGGCCAGGACGACCGTTGTCCGAAGGCGAATTGCGAGTCTCCGGAGGAGCAGGCCGATTGTCAGGAACACCGGACCGAGGAGCATTATCGTTTGGACGCCCCGGAGCGTTGTTATTTGGAGCACCATTACTCGGGCCGCCAGGACGAGGCACATTCCGGTTATTATCCGGAGCGCCGGGACGCTGAGCGGGATTGTTGTTCGGCTGACCCGGGCGATTGTCAGGCCCATTATTCGGCTGTCCGGGACGAGGCGCTGCGCCACGATTGTCTTGTCCGTTCGGCTGAGGCGGTCGATTTTCTGGACCGTTCGGCTGTCCTGGACGAGGTGCTGCGCCACGATTGTCTTGCCCATTCGGCTGACCGGGGCGATTGTCGGGGCCATTATTCGGCTGTCCGGGGCGTTCTTCGCCGCGATTGTCTTGCCCGTTCGGTTGACCGGGACGATTCCCTTGTCCGTTCGGCTGTCCTGGACGGGCGGCGGGTGGCATCGGATTCGGGCCACCACGGGCTCCGCGTTGCAAAGACTGAACCTGAGCGGCGGGTGCGGAATGAACCGTTCTGACGGCAGGCGGCGCAGGACGCCCTGCGGCAGGACCGCCGTCTGGCCGATTAGCAGGCCGGTTAAAAGTCGCAGGTTGACGAGTCGCGACCACCTGTCGACTCATGGCTTGCTCCGGAGGCCTGGACTGGACTGGATGACTTACTCCTACGAAACTCTGGCGAGTAGGTTGAGCACTGGTGACCACCGCGGGCGTAACTCTGGCATTAGCGAGCTGCCGGGCATCAACCCGTTGAATGTTTTGGTGCACAGAGCGCGCGTTCACGAAGGTGTCGTGATTTACAACGGTGACGCTGTTGTTCACGTGCTGATTTACGTAGGTCACGTTGGTGACCTTATTCACAGTGTAGTTGTTGTAAACGTTTGTGACCTGAACCACGCTGACGTTTGTGTTGGTGACATTTACATTCTGAACATAGCGAGGACTCGTCCTATACCAGGGAACGAAGACTTCTCGCGGTCCAAGCGGAAACCATCCGACTGGCTCGGCTCCAACCCCGATTCCGACGCTAAATCCTCCGCCACCGACGAAAGCAACCAACGCCGGTGCGTAGACCGGGGCGATAGCAACGGGTCCCGGAACCCAGCACCAGCTGCTTTCCACGAAAGCCCACCGGCCGTAGTGGAAGGGCGCAAAGCCCCACGGCTCATCTTCTACCCAGGTCCATCCCCAGGGAGAAACATAGGCCCAATGACCGTAGCGATAAGGAGCCCAGTCTCCCGGGACGCCGTTCGGTTGCCAGACGTTGCCATATTGCGGGTCCGAACGCCAGCGCCCATAATCATCGAGATCCTCGTAACCGGTCATATCGGCAGAAACGTAGTCGCGGCTGCGGGCGCGGTCTTCGCGATTATCGCGGGACTGCGACCAGCGGCTGAAATCGTCCGGCGACTGAATGTCGGAGATGTCATAGCTGAGCTGATCGGTACCTGAGAAAGTGCCTTCCTGACCTTCGTCCAAACGATAAGAATTTCCTGAGCCGGTGATCTCAGCTTCTCCGCGATAAACGGTCGCGATGGTCTGATCCCCGTTCTGGTTTGCGTCAACCCGAAATACGCCGGAACGGTTCACGTTTAACGCCAAGTTGGGAGTGTCCACTTCGAAGGCATCGTCGCCGCCAAAATGGCGGACGCGGAAGTAAAGCGAACCCAGCGAAAGCCGGAGCTGGGTAACGTTGTTGCCTAGGTCAAGAAAGGTCACGCTGGTTTCTGGGCCCAAGCGAATGGATGTGGAGCCGATTTGAATTTCTGCACGGGAATCCCTGTCAACCCACAAATTGTCGCCTACGGTAAGCGGGCGATTACGAACCGCATCGAGCCAGTCTCCTTCACCCCCGGCCTGAAAAGAAACGGAGCCTTCGATATCACTGAGTCGCCCGGCGCGAGTTGGCGGATCCTGGCCGCCTTGATACTGGCCCTGATCCTGCGGGTAATCCTGTGCGAAGGCACGCGGGGCATTTTGGCACAGCAACAGAATTGCCATCGCAAGCACTGCAAGGGAAAATCCTGCGCGTTTTTTCATGGAGTTCCTCACTGTGGCTTCCCCGACCACCGGAAAAGCCACTCAGAAAATTTCGGTCGAATGCTAGATGATTAAACCCTTAGCACAAACACAAGTTCCATACGGTTGTGTACGTACTCAGCCTTGTTCGGAAGGGTACGGCTAAGTATATGTTGGAGTGAAGCTTACGCAGATGCGTTCTGGAATCGTGGAAACTGGTTAGCTAACAGCCTGCTCGGCGAGCACTTTCTCGCGCTCCTCAGCGTCGCGTTGTTCTTCTCTGCGAGACGATGGGAGCGCGAGTTCGAGCACTTCGCTTATTAACTTTACGTAATGAACATTCAGATTTTCGAGCTGCTCGGGCGTAAGGTCCTCATCAACATTGGTCTTGTTTTCCGCAGGCAGGATCACGTCATGAACTCCGGCGCGCTTTGCGGCCAGGACTTTTTCCTTGATTCCGCCGACGGGCAGCACGTTTCCGCTGAGGGTAATTTCCCCGGTCATGGCGGTCAGCGGACGGACCGGCCTGTCCTTCAAAAGGGAAACCAGAGCAGTTGCCATGGTCACACCAGCCGAGGGACCGTCTTTCGGAATCGCACCCGCAGGGACGTGAATGTGAATATCGTGATCGGCGAAGAAGCCTTCCTCAATACCGAGTTGCTTGGCATTAGAGCGGACCCAGGTTAGAGCGGCCTGCATGGATTCCTGCATCACCTGGCCGATTTGTCCAGTCATGGTAAAGCCGCCTTTGCCTTTCATCACATTGGCTTCGACGAAAAGAACATCGCCACCGGATGGAGTCCAAGCCAAGCCAACCACGACGCCGGAGCGCTTAGTGCGCTCGGCGATTTCGCCTTCGCTACGAACCTTGATTCCGCCGAGAAATTCTTGAATGATTTCAGGGGTGACGACGAGCTTCTGGTTCTTGCCTTCGGCAATGCGGCGCGCCTGTTTGCGGCAGATGGTGCCGATATTGCGTTCAAGATTACGAACCCCGGCCTCTCGGGTGTAGTGCCGAATCAGGTAGCTCATGGATTCCGCCGGAAACTCGATCGTTTCAGGCGCGATTCCGTTTTCCTCGATCTGGCGCGGAACAAGATATTGGAAAGCAATGTGGACTTTTTCTTCCTCGGTATAACCCTGCAACTCGATGATCTCCATGCGATCGCGGAGAGGCTCGGCGATGGGGTCGAGCATGTTCGCGGTGGTGATGAAGAGCACCTTTGAAAGATCAAAGGGCACGTCGAGATAATTGTCACGGAAGGTGGAGTTCTGCTCGGGATCAAGCGCTTCTAGCAGCGCCGAACCGGGGTCACCGCGAAAATCGCGACCGACTTTATCGATTTCGTCGAGCATGAAAACGGGATCCTTGGTTTCCGCCCGGCGAATGCCCTGAATGATTTGTCCAGGGAGCGCACCGATATACGTTCGGCGATGGCCGCGTATTTCGGCTTCGTCGTGAACGCCACCCAGCGAGATGCGGACGAATTTTCGTCCTAGCGCCCGTGCGATGGAACGGCCGAGCGAAGTTTTGCCGACTCCGGGAGGTCCGACGAAGCAAAGAATCGGACCTTTCATCGTGGGCTTCAGACGACGGACAGACAGGTAATCGAGAATGCGATCTTTTACCTTTTGTAGATCGTAGTGATCGGTATCGAGGATTTCTTTGGCCTTCGGGATGTCCACCTCACCACCGGAAGTTTTCGCCCACGGCAGCACAGCCAGCCACTCGATGTAATTTCGCGTGACGCCGTAATCGGCGGCCATCGGCGACATGCGGGACAGTCGTCCCAATTCTTTCAATGCTTCTTTCTTGACTTCGTCGGGCATGCCTGCGGCTTCGATTTTCTGCCGAAGATCTTCGGTGTCGCGCTGGCCTTCATCCTGCTCGCCCAATTCTTTCTGGATCGCCTTCATCTGCTCGCGCAGGTAATACTCGCGTTGGCTCTGCTGGACGCGGTCTTGCACCTCGGACTGGATCTTGTTGCGCAGTTGCTGGACTTCAAGTTCCTTCGCCAGGTGCTGGTTGATTTTTTCCAAACGAATGCGAACGTCGGTGGTTTCGAGCGTGTCCTGTTTGTCGGGTGTCGAGAGCGATGGCAGAGAGGAGGCAATGAAATCCACCAGCCGGCCGGGCTCTTCAATGTTCATCGCGACGGTTGAAAGTTCGTCAGACAATGTGGGCGAGCCGGCCACGATCTGCTGGAACAGAGTGAGCACATTGCGTTGCAGAGCTTCGACTTCGGAAGACTTAGGCGGAATTGACTCGGGGACCGTTTCCACCCGAGCGTGCATGAAAGGAGTGAGCTGGGTAAATTCGACCAGGCGCACGCGCTCCAAGCCTTCTGCGAAAACAAAAAGGCTCTGGTTGGGCATTTTGACTACTTTGTGCACAACTGCCAGGCTGCCGACGGTGTAAAGATCTGAAGGCTGAGGAGAATCAACGCGCGCCTCACGCTGGGCGACCACCACGATGGTCTTGTCTTCCCCGAGCGAATTAATAAGTTGAACCGAGCTCTCACGGCCCACGGTGAGAGGTAGGACGGCATGAGGAAAAAGTACGGTATCTCGGACCGGTAAGATCGGTAACGATTTATCTTTATCTTGCGGCATATTTCTCTCTGCGCTTTTCGCGAATCTCGTTATATATGAGTTCGTGATTCAGCGCTTTATAATCGATTTCTCTTGGGTTGAGTGTATCTTACTCAACTTTGATGCCTTGCGATTCCAAAAGATGCAGGCGGCGTGTGCTGGCGTAAGTTTCTCCCGACAGATCAATCACTTGGATTCTAAACCTCGCCCCTGGGTTTGTGAAAAACGAAGGTTTGGGTAGCGAACTGAACAAAGGTGTTCTACTCGGGCTTATACTGGTGCGCCTGCCGGCCGAGAGGCTTTGGCAGCGAGATTCGGATGATTCGAGGAAACTGATGAGACTGAACGCATACCTGGGTCAAGAGCACCGTGGTGCCACACTGGGCGGTTTGCTCTTCGGTTTTGACACCGTGGTGATTTCAACCGTAACGCATGCGCAGCCTCAAGCCGCGGGATAAATACCCAGCACCTTCACGATGTCGGCTACCGCTCTTAGTTGCAGCAAAGCTCCTTTGGCCAGCTTGTCATCGCCGCGCAGGAAATCAGCGTAGAAGACATACTCCCATGGGCGCCCACGAATGGGTCGCGATTCGATTTTGCTCAAGCTGATGTCGCGATCGGCAAAAACTCGCAGTGCTTTGTGCAGTGCGCCGGGCAGGTTTTTCAGTCCAAAGGCGATCGAGGTTTTGTTGGCCCCGGGCAGGACGCGACGGCGGCGGCGAAGCAAAACAAAGCGGGTGAAGTTGCGCTTATCGTCTTCGATGCCCGCCGCGAGGATCCGCCCTTTATAGACCGAAGCAGCGTGGCGGCTGGCGATACCCGCGGCATCCGGCATTTTGCTTTCGATCACATGTTTTACAGCTCCGGCCGTGTCGTAGAAAGGATCGGGCCGAATTTTCGGATTAGCGCGAAAAAAATCGCGGCATTGATCGAGCGCGACCGGATGCGAGAAGACGCGCCGCAAGTCTGATTTTTTCACTCCGCGAGGCGCAATCAAGTTATGAACGATTCGCAAGTGAAAATCGCGTTGAATGAAAACGTCCCGGGCCAGTAGAAGATCGAGGTGCTCGGTGACTGATCCGGCGAGCGAGTTCTCAATAGGAATGACCGCGGTGGGAACTTGGCCGGACTCGAGCAAATCGAAAACCTCGACCGAACGCGCGCACGGAACGATGGTGCAACCCTTGACCATCCGCCGCGCAGCTTCGTGACTGAACGACCCCGGCTCTCCCTGTATTGCAATCTTCATTCGAGCAAGTTAGCTGGATGACTCTACGGAAAGCAAATTCTTTTCGAGCAAGAGCGCGTCCACTCCGTTGGAATAATAATGCGGAATCACTTTGATGACGTCGTAGCCGTGGCGTTTGTAGAAAGATAGAGCCGAGGAGTTATCGACAGCTGTTTCCAGGCGAACGACCTGGCACTTCGCAGCACGCAAGCGTTCCTCGGCAGCGTCGAGCAAAGCCGAACCGATGTGATTGCGGCGGGCCTGAGCGCGAACGTCTATTGTGATTATGTGCCCCATTCCGCGGCGACTACTTTCTGCGACCACGAAGGCCAGAATCGTAGGCCCGTTCGCGTCGGATACTTGGTCGTTCGACTCCGCAACCAGGGTAAACGCTCCCGAGCGACGCAAGTAGAACTGCAACTCATCTTGGCTGTAGGCGATTTCGGGGTCAAAACACGACTGGTCGATCGCCCAGACGGTATCGAAATCGTCGCGCCGATAGTCGCGGACTGTGAATTGCACTCGTCCATTTTAAATTGCGGTCTAAATCGATCGAAACTTATCTCCGGAAAGCTATGTAGGACAGGTACTTGCATCAGCCGCCAAAATTTTCAAAAATCTACGTAGAAGGCCTTGCCCGCTGACTACCGCAAGTCGTAACATTCGCATCTGAGGGTTTGTGGTGCTTCGGATCGCAATAGAAGCGGTGGGTGCGGCGACCGCAATTGTCGCAATCTGGTACCTGCTATTCTCCCGTTACAATCGGCGCAGAGGAACAGTGGTGCTGCAGTGGGTGGAGTCGGCGTGCGCGGCACGCGGGCGCGTGGTCGAAACCAAATGGTTGAATGCCAGCCGCCTACAGGCACACTTTAGCTTTGCCGCGCATTGGTTTGAAAACGCAAGGATTACGATAAAGCTTTTGCCGAGACCGATCCCCGTTCAGTGGGCGCTCTGCCTATGGCGGCGGCAAAAAGAGACGCTAACTTTTGAGGCGGACCTCGACTACTCGCCGAATTTTCATCTGGAGATTTCACGCCATCGCTGGCTTACGCAGAGGCCTAAAGAGATTTCGAATCCCGAGCGGAACTGGACGATTTCACGACCCGGGCCGGTGGTGCTCACCACCCGCACCGAGTGGACCCACGAACTGACCCCGGTGGTGAACACGCTGATGACATCGCGCGGGCACAGCCTGCTGACGGTGCGCTTCCGGCCAGACTCCCCGAATTTGGCCGCGACGATTCCGCTTGAAGCGCTTGCGGATGAAGAAGCGACTGCCGCGTTTCTGACGGTATTGAGAGAACTGGCTGCCGGGGCTTCGGCTTCGCGGCACTAGCCGTCAAAGAACCTAATTTCGTTTTCTTCAAAATTTTTCCTTCCAGCTTAGGATTTTCCGTGCTATCGTGCACGGCAAATGGCCGACTCTTTCAGCAATCCAACACCACAGTTCGGCACTGCAGAATATGCCGGCGTCCGAGAAACAGAACACTGTTCGTTTTGCAAGCAGCCGATCGGACGAAGCTATTATCGCGTGAACACGGCCATGGCATGTGCCGCCTGCGGTGAGCGCGTCCAGCACGAACTGCCGAAGGACAGCCATACGGGCTTCACTCGGAGCTTGATTTTTGGGCTTGGCGGCGCCGCCCTTGGGCTGATTATTTACGCGGTGTTTGCAATCACGACGGGACTGGTTATTGGATACGTGTCGCTTGCGGTCGGCTACATCGTAGGAAAAGCAATCAAAATGGGATCGCGCGGGGCGGGTGGCCGGCGGTATCAAATCGCGGCCGTGGCGCTGACATATGCGGCGGTGTCGCTGGCTGCGATCCCGATTTACATTTCGATTTATGCAAAGCAGCGACAAACGCATCAGCCAGTTCAAACGACGAAATCAAACACTGACACGGAGCAACCAGCGGAACGCCCGCCTGCGCAACATATGAGCATGGGAGCTGCCATTCTGAATCTCGCCTTCGTTGGGCTGGCATCGCCTTTCCTTGATCTCGCTGGCGATCCGTTTCACGGACTGATTGGTCTCGTAATTCTCTTCGTCGGATTGCGTATTGCCTGGCAAATAACCGCTGGCAGCGAACTCCAGATTTTAGGGCCGTTTGAAAATGCGGTGCCCGCTACCTGACGCAAATTGTGTCCACTATAACTCCTGAATTGATTCCCAACTGCACCCGCTGTTCACGCGAGCTGGCGGTGGGCGCGACAGAATGCGAGAACTGTCACGCGTTGGTCCATGCGAACCAACTCGAGCGCATCGCTGCGGAAGCTAAAGCTCTCGAAAGTAAAGGCGAGTTGAGGCAGGCACGAGAGCAATGGCTGATGAGTCTCCCCTTGCTTCCTCGCGAATCGAAACAGGCACGGTGGATTCGCGATCACACTCTCGCGCTTGACCTGGCTGCAGATCGCCAACAAGCTCCGGAAAGCGAAAATAAGTGGGCACAGAAGCTGGGCCCAGCAGGTCCAGTCGCAATCGTCCTGGCAAAGAGCAAAGCGGTGCTGGCGGCGGTGTTCAAGCTGAAATTCCTGCTTAGTTTTGCGGCATTTTTCGGCATCTACTGGGCGCTTTACGGAGCGGCTTTTGGAATTGGTTTTGCGATCCTCATTCTTATCCATGAAATGGGGCATTTCATCGACGTAAAGCGGAGAGGCTTGCCCGCCGACATGCCGGTTTTTCTTCCGGGATTCGGCGCGTATGTCAGATGGCGAGCACTGGGAGTCTCGGCCGAGGTGAGGGCCGCGGTAAGCCTCGCGGGGCCACTGGCCGGAACCATTGCTGCTATCGCATGCGCGTTAGTTTGGTTCAAGACCGGGAGCGGAATCTGGGCAGCGCTGGCCCGGTCCGGAGCATGGCTTAATGTGCTGAATCTGATTCCCGTATGGTCGCTCGATGGCGGTCAAGCCGCGTTGGCGCTAAGTAAACTCGAACGGATCGGACTGCTCACGCTTTGTATCGCACTCTGGGTAATCCTCGGCCAGAGCCTCTTCTTCCTGGTAGCGGCCGGAGCAGGTTATCGCGTTTTCACCAAAGACTTGCCCCCGCATCCGAGCCGGGCGACCACCTTTTATTTCGCGACCGTGCTCACCTGTCTAGCGCTGGTTATGTGGTCATTACCCGAACAGGCCTTCGGCGTGCGCTAGCTCAATCCGGTTCTGCTTCGAACCTATATCCCACGCCGCGTACAGTGAGCAGGTGCTGCGGACGCTCAGGATCGTCCTCAATATAGCGGCGCAGGCGCACAATGAAATTGTCGATGGCGCGAGTATCGGTATCTTCCCTGAGGCCCCAGACTTCCTCGAGAATTGCCTTACGGGACACCACTTGGCCGCGATGTCGAATTAAGTAGCGCAACAACTCGGCCTCCATGACGGTGAGGTGAGTTGTGGTTCCGTTGGTTCGCAGTTCGAGGTTACCGAAATCGATGGTTCTCCCGCTGAAGGCGAAAGTTCCGAATTCCTGGCTGCTACTGTCCGAGCCTTGATCAGGTGCCTGCCGCGAATCCTGCCCTGCCGGAGCTTGCTGCATCCATGCGCGGCGGCGGAGCAATCCCTGCAAACGGGCGAGGAAGATCGGCAGCTCGAATGGTTTGGCGACGTAATCATCGGCGCCGGAGGCGAATCCTTTTAGCACGTCTTCGGGGCGGGCGCGGGCGGTGAGCATGAGAATGGGGACGTAGTTCCGGGCGGCGCGTAATTGGTTGGCGACCTCGAACCCGTTCTTGCCGGGAAGCATAATATCGAGCACGAGGGCGTCGAATTCCTCATGCTTGGCGAGCAGCAGGTCGAGAGCGGTCTCTCCATCGCTCGCAATACTTGCAGAGTGACCTTCGGCTTGCAAATTAAATTGCAAACCGGTTGCGATGTGGGCTTCGTCTTCAACGATCAGCACGCGGCTCACGAAACTCTCCGCGGCAACTCGAAGATTACGGTAGCCCCTTTGCCTTCGCCGGCACTCTCGGCGAGCACTCTGCCGCCGTGGCGTTTAGCGATTGTGCGCACCAGGAAAAGGCCCAGCCCGGTTCCGCGAAATTGCGCGAGCGCCCGGCTGGGGACGCGATAAAAACGTTTAAAGATTGTTTTCAATTCAGACCGTGGAATGCCGACCCCGCGGTCCTGCACCCGCAAAACCAGCCGCTTCTCTTCCTCTAACGCGAGCAGAACGGAGATATCAACGTGGTTACCGGAATACTTCACCGCGTTATCGAGAATGTTAGAGACGGCGGTGCGCAGATCTTCGGGATCTCCGCTGACTTCGGACGCGCCGCCATTCAGCGAAGACTGATAACGAAGCGCACTGGGCTGAAGATGATGGCTGGTGCGAGCGCTTTCCACGCAGTCTTCAACCAGTTGCGCGAAGTCCACACTGACGATTTGTCCTTTGGCGCCGGCCTGGCCCGCCTTCAGGACTTTCTCGACGGTGCTCATCAGGCGGTCGGTGTCCTCGAGCATGAGATGGTAAAAATCGCGGCGTTGCGCTTCGTCCACCTGCATCTGCTGGCGTTCCAGCGTTTGCAGGTGCAGGCGGATGGATGCAATGGGCGTTTTGAGCTCATGAGTGACGGCGTTAATGAAGCTGTCGTGCTGCTCGTTACGGCGAATTTCGCGGACGAGAAAGCTGGTGTTGAGGATGAGGCCGGTGGCAATGGCTCCAAAGAAGATGATCCCGAGAAAAACGCGAATTTCCTGTCGCCAGTTGAGGATGATCCAGCCAAAGCCAACCGCGCCGACGATTGAGGCCAGCGCTACCCCGAAGGTGAGAAAGAATATGATTTTGCCGCGCCGGCTAACGCGCATGGAAAGATTCTAGCGCGGGAAAGCATGCGACAGAAATGGGTACGGCTAGGACAAGAAGAACCGGCGCAACGAGTTGTGCGCCATGCATGCATGAAGATTCTTTACAGTCATTGACAGTTATTTACACTAGTCTCATACCTTCCTGAATTAGTGTCGCTTCTTGCCAGCCGTGCGAGAGTCTTCCGTCCTTTCTGTGCTCGTGTTTTTCCTTGTATCTTTGGCGGCGGCCCAAGTGCCTGCAACCATAGGCGAGCAGTTCAGCAGCGAAGAACACCTTGCAAAACCGGGCTGGTGGCCGCGCAAGGGAGATGCTTCACGAACCGACTACGTGGGCGCTCAGGTTTGCGCTCAGTGCCATGCCACGCTGGCGGCCGGGCAGCAACAGCACGCCATGGCGCACACCGCGATTCCCGGGTCAGAGGCGGATATTCCTGGCGGAGACGCAGGGTTCGACATAGGGCCATTCCACTATGGCCTGAGCAAACAAAAGAGCGCAATGACGTACACAGTAACGGGAAACGGCCAGTCATTTTCGGCGCCAGTTCTGTGGGTTTTTGGAAGCGGCAGCCGGGGGCAAAGTTTTCTGTTTGAACACAAGGGAAATTTCGAGGAAGCGCGGATAAGTTTTTTTCGTAATCTCGGTATTGCCATTACGCCGGACCATCCCGCGGGTGTGCCGGACTCGCTGGAAAACGCCTTGGGACGGCAAATTCCGGCGGAAGAGTCTCCGGCCTGTTTCGGCTGTCACACAACCGCCGCGAATGTGCGCAATCACTTTGACCCAACGCATTCCATACCAGGGATCTCTTGCGAGGGTTGTCATGGACCAGGAGCTGCGCACGTGGCGGCGGCCAGTGCGGGCATGGGCAGCAATCCTGGAATGATCGTCAATCCGCGCGACTTCGATGCCAGCACCGCTGTAGATTTCTGTGGCTCGTGTCACCGCACGTGGTGGGACATTAATCAAGTCTCTTATCGCGGAATCAATAACGCCCGCTTCCCCGCATATCGTCTGGAAGGCAGCCGCTGCTGGGGAAAGGGAGATGCGCGGATCACCTGCTTCGCATGCCATGATCCGCACCAGCCACTCATGAAAGAGCTTGCTGCTTACGACGGGAAGTGCTTAAGCTGCCATGTGACATCTGCAACGAAAAAGTCCGCGGACCATTCGGGCGCGGCGTGCCCGGTCGCGACCAGCAATTGCGCGAGTTGTCACATGCCGCGATACGATATCCCCAAGATGCACGCGACTTTCACCGACCATCGCATTCGGGTGGTGCGTGATCCCACTTCTTTTCCAGATTGAAGAAAGAGGATTCAATGTCATTCAAGAGCACCCGCGATCGGAGCTTGAATATTCTTGCAGTGATGCTGGTGTGCTCCGCGGCATCATTGAGCCAAACGCCGCCCGCGCCGGCGGTTCCCAGCTCCGACAAGAAAGCGAGCGAAGTGTTTAAGAACTTACAGGCGCTGAAGGATGTTCCGTCAGATCAGCTGATCCCGGCCATGCAGTTCATTAATTCATCTCTAGGCGTGCAATGCTCTTACTGCCATGTGGAGAACGCGTTCGACAAGGATGATAAGAAGACCAAACAGACGGCGCGAAAAATGATGCGCATGATGCTCGATATTGATGCCAGCAATTTCGAAGGAAAACAACTGGTCACGTGTTATTCCTGCCATCGAGGGAGCCCCAAACCATTGGCGACCCCTTTAATTCCAGAATCTCAGCCGCGTATGCTATCTGAGGCAGAGGCGCCGCGCCAGCCGAACCCGTCGAATTTGCCGCGAGCCGAGGAGATTATTGCAAAATATATCGCGGCGGTTGGCGGAGAACCCGGCATCGCAAAACTTAGAAGCGTAGACGAGAAAGGTACGTTCGAAGCTGGCGGGCGGTCATTTCCGGTAGAGATATTTGTGCAGTCTCCTGACCGCATTGCAATCGTGACTCACTGGCCGAATGGCGATAGCAGTAGTACATTTGATGGCCGCTCCGGCTGGATCACCTTTCCCGGGCGTCCGCAGCGCCCCATGAGTCCGGCCGACGTCGATGCCAGCCGCATGGATGCAGATCTGCACTTTCCGCTGGATATGAGCAAACTCTTTAGCGAACTGCGCGTGGAGAAAGAAACAACGATCGGTGATCGGGACGCGCTGATGATTTCGGGACAGCGCCGGGAATCACCGCCGGTGGAAATGTATTTCGACAAGCAAAGCGGGTTGCTGATCAGAGAGGTGCGATACGGACAATCGCCGCTGGGGGAAAATCCGACGCAGATCGATTATTCCGATTATCGGGAGGTGGCGGGAGTAAAGCTGCCGTTTCACTGGATGTCGTCGACGCCAACCGGAAGGTTCACCATTCAGCTGGAGAGCGAGCAGGCGAATATCGCAATCCCCGAGAACAGGTTTGAGAAACCGTAGCCGACACCGCCGAGTCGGTAGAGATTTGTTAGACCGAAACCAGCTCCGGGTGCGATTCCTTCACCAGCTTGTTTTCGTCTTCGCGCAGTTCCGAAAGCTTCACGCGATAAATGTGCCGTGCCAGGCCGAGCTTCTTCAGCGTCCAGATTCCGTACCAGTTGATATCGACCTCATACCACTTAAGCCCGTGGCGCGCTGAAACCGGGTGGGCATGGTGATTGTTGTGCCAGCCTTCGCCGAAAGTGAGCAGCGCAACAAACCAGTTGTTGGTGGACATATCACGGGTGGTGAAGCGGCGCGAACCCCAGGTATGAGTAGCCGAATTGACCAGCCATGTAGAGTGCAGGCCAACTACCGTGCGCATGAAAAGTCCCCACATCAGGAAAGGCAGCCCGCCGATTGCGAAAAGAAGAACTCCGGACAGAATCACCGGAACGTAATGATATTTCGTGATCCAGATATGGAACTTCGACTTTGTGAGGTCGGGCACATAACGCGATAAAGTGCTGGTGTCCTGGTGAAGGCTCTTGCCCATCAATATCCATCCCATGTGGGCCCACCATTTGCCGTCGAGCGGGGTGTGCGGATCGCCTTCTTTGTCGGAGAACTGATGATGAATGCGATGGGTCGCGACCCAGAAAATTGGGCCGCCTTCGAGGGCAAGAGTTGCGCAGACGGTCAGGAAATATTCCACCCACTTCGGAGTTTTGTATCCGCGATGGGTGAGCAGGCGATGGTAGCCCATGCCAATGCCGAGGCTGCCAGAAACCCACCACAGGAAGCAGGCGACGAAAAATGCCTTCCAGGTAAAGAAGAACAAAGCTGCAATTGCGCCTACGTGAAAGGCCGCCATGAATATGGCGGTGACCCAATTGATTTTGTCGTCTTGGCGGTTGCGTTCGAGCGCTTCGATTTCCAAGTGAGTTCTCCCAGGTTCGGCTATTACTGGCCCTATTCGTAGGTTAACCGCGGGGCTTCTATCGCAGCTGTAATACTTGTGTAATAGCAACCCGCTGAGAGTTACGCAGGTAACGGGCGGCAGCTCACAATCCAGGCAGGGGAGCAGAAATTTTGGCGAGGAACCGAAGTCCCGGATGAAAAAATCCAGGACTCCGGCTCACGCTTAATTTTCCCGAGGAGAGATGCGAGGGACAGGTGGCACATTGCCAAGCAATGAGTCAGCCAGCCGCAACCAGCGTTCAAACGGCGGCTCCCACAGGTCCACATCCGGATCTTGAGGGCGTTCTTGGGAGACGGGCAATTCCGTATTTGGGTTCGGCTCCATCTGAATCTCCTTCCTACTTAGTTAGACACGTCAGATGGCGACGGAGTCGCATGCAGTTGTAACTTATTGATGACAAATAAATTATGTATTACTTCGGTTACCGACTTACGAGTGGAAGTCTCGATCTGTGCTCCAAGGGCACGGGGCTGTATCAGATCGAGAAAGAGGGTCGCAAATTAATTCAGCAGCACTGAATTGAAGCTTGACATCCACAGTGAGGGGTCTAGCATGGAGATATCACCTCCGATCCACTTCAGGATCGAATGGGCCGGCAGCCAAGGAAAGTCACCGCTTCTTGGTAGTCGGCCCGTTTAATTTAGCCATTAGCCTTCAGCTATCAGCCCTTCAGCTCACTACCCATTCCTTCAATCGTCTTGCCAGCGACTCTGGAACTTCGGCCTCGAGCTCCACCGCACCATCTTTGTATTTGCGGGAATAGATTCGTGAGCGGGCTTCGAGCATTGCCAGAGCCTTGCCTTCCTTTTGTGGAATCCGGA
>Ga0207053_10220_pt1 | contig 15478 bp, 13 predicted proteins | sample Alteio_BWMinCont_59_FD_153290 | JGI IMG/M metagenome (GOLD analysis project Ga0207053, IMG submission 153290) | Enriched cells from forest soil in Barre Woods Harvard Forest LTER site, Petersham, Massachusetts, United States -... | ecosystem: Environmental > Terrestrial > Soil > Temperate forest >...
ACCACCTTATGACTGGGACTCTATGCTTGCTTTTTTGCGCGCGCGTGCGATTCCGGGTGTTGAAATCGTAAAGGATGCACGCTACCTGCGCACGGTTGAAGTGAATGGCGCGATGGGAAGTATCGAGGTGACCCATCTGCCCGATCGGCAGAGCCTTGGTGTGAGCATCCGGTTTCCGGATGTTCGTCTGTTACCGGCTATCGTTGCGCGGGTGAGGCGGCTGTTTGACCTGGGAGCGGATATTGAGACGATCGACGATCATCTGTCGGGCGATCCTGTGCTTGCCGGGCTGGTGGCGCAGCGCCCTGGATTGCGAGCTCCCGGGGGGTGGGATGGTTTTGAAATCGCGGTGCGGGCTGTTCTGGGACAGCAGATTAGTGTGATCGCAGCACGTCGATTGGCTGGGCAACTTGCCGCACTGCACGGCCGGGCTGTGCCTAAGTCTTTTCTCATTCACCCGGATTTGTCTTATGCGTTTCCGACTGCAAAGCGGCTCGCCTCAGCTTCTTCGATCGGGTTGGCTATGCCGAATGCGCGCTTGATGACCTTGAAGGCAGTTGCCGAGGCGGCGCTGTCTGATCCGAATCTGTTCCGTCCGTTTGGCAGCATCGAGGAGACGGTTACGCGTTTGCGAACGATTCCTGGGATAGGTGAATGGACCGCGCAATATATTGCTCTTCGTGCTTTGCGCGAGATGGATGCGTTTCCGGCGACCGATATTGGACTGCTTCGCAGCATGGCTTCGATGGATGGAGAGAAGACGACGCCTGCGAATCTTTTGAGTCGCGCGGAAGCGTGGAGGCCGTGGCGCGCCTATGCGGCGCAGCATCTTTGGGCTGCTGACGGAAAGAGTGTTGTAAGCAACCCACATGTATCACATTGATCGTCGGCCGATTTATCGAGGTCTGTGCTGACGTATTCGCTAACCGGAAAGGATAAGAGAATGAGTCTCGCCTATAAATTGATTGACTCTCCTGTTGGAGAACTGAAACTGGTCGCGAGTGATAAGGGCCTGGTGGCTATCCTTTGGGAGAACGATAGTCCGCGTCGTGTGCGCCTAAGCGAGTTGGTTGAGGATGAACATCATCCTGTTCTGGTTGAGACGGAACGACAGCTGGAAGAATACTTTGCAGGAAAACGAAAAGCGTTTTCTGTTGCCCTCGATATGAGAGGCACGCGTTTTCAGAAAGATGTTTGGGAGGCCTTGCTTGCCATACCGTTTGGAGAGACCAGAAGCTATGGACAGCTTGCGAACCAGCTGGGAAACCCACGGGCGACGCGAGCTGTTGGCGCTGCGAACGGACGAAATCCAGTGTCGATCATCGTGCCTTGCCATCGTGTTATTGGGGCGTCGGGAAAGCTAACGGGCTTCGCGGGTGGACTGAATGCGAAAGCCCGTTTGCTTGGTCTGGAGAAGTAAAACTATTAGTTTTTGGGGCCGTCCTCCTGGGGGACTTCTCCGCCTTCGCCAGGGAAGGGCCATTTGCGCTCGAGGGGTTGCTGGGCTTCGCGGGTTTCTTTGGGGACGTTGTTGATCTTCAGATTTTCGAGGAAGTGGACGCCTAGCTTACCTGCTGTGGCAAGGTCGATGTCGCCGTCGTGGTCGAGGTCTTCTGCGATGATCTGGGTGCCTGCGCTGGCGGTGCCGTTAACGGAGATGGCAGTGCGAGTGAAGGTGCCGGCCTTTCGGTTGATCTTGTAGGCGTAGAGGACGATGGGATCGTAGGAGCCGGGGTCGTCGCCGGAGTGGCCGCGGTAACGTTTGCCGGTGATGAGATAGGGCTCGCCATCGCCGTCGAGGTCGACGAGTTTCAGGGCGTGGGACTGCGAGAAAGATTCGTCGATGGTGCGGCGCTGAAATTTATGGTCGGCGGTTTGTTCCAGCCAGTAGAGGCCGTAGCTGTGGCCCTGGCCGTAGATGATGTCGGCGCGGCCGTCGTTGTTGACGTCGTAGGCGATGATGGGGAAACCGGCGTCGCCGAGGTGCCAGTCGGGGTGCCATTCCCACTTGTCGTTATTGGCGTCGATGTTTTTGAACCAGCCGTAGGGAGTGAGGATGTCGGCTTTGCCGTCGCCGTCTACATCGCCGATGCCGATGCCGTGGCCGTCCTCATCTTTGCCGCCTACGTGGTGAACGCGCGGGGTGGCGCCGGAGAAATCGACCCATATGATGCCGGAGTGGTTGTAGTGGGCGAGGGCGAGGTCGGGCTTGCCGTCGCCGTTGATGTCACCGAAGGCTCCGCCTTCGGTGTCGTAGCTGTCGGTGATGAAGTGCTTCTGCCACATGGCAGTGGCTGAGGTGGCTTTGCCGGGGTTCTCGTACCACCAGAGGCCGTTGGCGATCCAGCCGGTGGTAACGACGTCGGGTGCGCCGTCGTGATTGACATCGATGGTCCACTCGCCGCAGTCGGAGACGAACTCGTTGTGAGTGCCGACGGTGCGGTATTGATGCTGCTTCCAGTCGCCGCCTTTGGCTCCGGGGTTTTCGTACCAGTAGGCTCCGCTGACGAGGTCGAGGAAGCCGTCGTTGTTCATGTCGAGGGTGGTGATGCCTTCGGCGTGATCGTTGCCGAGACGGTGAGAGAGGAAGACCGGCTGCATGACGCCGTTGGGGCCTGGGCCGGGCGTGGGCTTGCGGAACTCGGTGGCGTGGGCGGGATCTTGTGCGTGTGCGAAGGTGGTTAGGCAGAGGATGAGGGCGGGGATGATGATGGGTCGCATAGGGTCTCGGATTTGGTGAAGCTGGTTTGAAGAACGAACAACGGCAAATACAGGGATCCTTCACTGTGTTCAGGATGGCGTCGTTTTAGACGACTTTCATGGCGTTAGGATCCCACTTGATTACGCGGCCGTGTTCCATGCTGAGATTGCTGAGCAGGGCGGCTCCGGCGGCGCGGAAGCCGAAGGTTGCGTCTTCGACGACAGCTTTGCGAGAGCGTACGGAGGCGAAGAAATTGTAGAAGTGGTCGTAGCTGTCGCTGTAGCCTTTGGGTGCGATGAACTTTTCGACTCCCAGGTATGGCGGGCCGGATGGTGGCGGGTCGAGTGGGAACTTTTGGCGGTACTGCTCGATGTAGAGCCGCTGCATTTCGGTGGTGAACGTGCCGACGGTGAAGCCGGGTTCTTTTTCGAGCGGTGTGCGATTGACGGTTACGCTGTTTCCGGCGATCTCCATGGTGCCTTCGGAGCCGGTGAAGAGGAAGCCTTCGCTCTCTTCGCCGCCGTCTACGAAATTGACGCGGAGGCTGAGATTGAAGCCTTCGGGATAGTCGAAGAGGGCGAGGAGGACGTCGGGGGCGTCGCGGCCATCCTTCCAGAAGCGCAGACCGCCGGTTGCCATGGCCTGGGTTGGTCCGGTTGACCCGGTGATGAAGTGAGTGCCGCTGAAGAGATGGACGAAGAGGTCGCCGGCGACTCCGCTGCCGTAGGCTTTCCATTTGCGCCACTGGAAGAAGTGTTCGGCGTTCCATGGAATTTTGGGGGCGGTGCCGAGGAAGCGTGGCCAGTCGCAGGTTTCGGTGCTGGCGTCGAGGGGGATGGAGTAGTTCCAGGCGCCGATGGAGGAGTTGCGATCCCAGCGGGCGGAGACCATGTTAAGTTTGCCGATGGCTCCGGCGGCGAGTAGCTCTTTGGCTTTGGCGTAGATGATGGAACTGACGCGCTGGCTGCCGATCTGGATGATGCGGTTGGTGGAGTGGGCGGCGGCGATGATCTCGGGGCCGTCGGGATAGACGTGGATCATGGGTTTTTCGAGGTAGACGTCTTTGCCTGCGCGCATGGCGTCGACGGCGGCCTGTTTGTGCCAGTGGTCGGGCGTGGCGATGATGACGGCGTCGATGTCCTTGCGGGCGAGGATCTCGCTGTAGTCGCGGGTGGTGAAGAGGTCGTTACCCCAGAGCTCTTTGGTTCGGGCGAGGCGGCCGTCGTAACAGTCGGCTACGGCGACGAGTTTGACGCCAGGAACGCGGAGGGCCGTGGCGGTGTCTCCCTGACCCTGGATTCCCGCGCCAATAAGGGCGAACTGGATGTGATCGTTGGCCGCTGTCTGGGCGGAGGCGAAGGGCTGGAGGCTCGATCCGACGGCTGCGAGAGCTCCGCTCTTGAGGAAGGTCCGGCGATTCAGATTCGCGATTGTGCGACCTGAAATCATTTCAATCTTCATGCCCGCTATATTACGTAATCGAAACGCGAGCGGCTAGAGGCGTGGTGCAGATAGTTCATCCGGGCTGATGAAAAACCGGGGTTATGACTGGCGCTGCTGATCGGCTGCCTATAGTATGGCTCCGTCAGCGGGTTGATTTCGGGCGGTGTGGTGGTCTGTGCGGCTGTGCAGGCCAGCAGGAATGAGATGTGCGCGCTTCGATGTAGAGGGCGAAGGCTCGATTGTTGCGAGAGGGCATCCAAAGATGGCGCTTATCGAAGGGAAGGGCGATCGAAAGAGCAAGCTGCTGCGGGTTGAAGAAAGCCACGTTGCGGGGATGCTCAATGTGGTTGTCGTTCTGGCTATTGCTGCGGTTGCCTATACCGACTGGATTGTCGTCGCCAATGTTTCGCTTGGTTATCTTTACGTGCTGCCGATTGCTCTGAGTGCATTGATCAATCCACTGCCCCTTACGGTTGCGTTGTCAGTGTTCTGTGCTTTTTTGCAGGATCTTTTCGGACCTGTAGCGGAGACGCATCAGATAAGGGTTGTCCACGGTGTGATTGGTATTGTGGGATTTCTTGTAGTGGGATTTCTTGTTACGCTGATCGCGAAACAACGTGATCGGCTGGCCGCAGAGGTAAGGCAGCAGCGGGATGCTTATGAGCGTGACATGGTTTTGGCTGCTCAGGTTCAGCGGCAGGTTCTGCCCAGACCTTTCGTTACGCGAGGTCTTGAACTGGCTGGTTTCATGCAGACGGCGCGGTTGCTGGGGGGCGACTACTACGATTTTTTTCAGATATCGGAGGACGTGGTTGATGTTGTTATTGCCGATGTTTCCGGCAAAGGCGTTGCCGCTGCGCTTCTGATGCCGTCACTAGCGGTTGCCCTGCGCTTGCGTGCACGGGAGCTGAGTGGACCGGCTGAGATCATCAAGGATCTGGATGGAGTGCTGAAGCAGGTGACGAATACGGCGACCTTCGTCACGATGTTTTATGGGAGATTTGACCAGGCGAGCAGAACGCTGCAATACGCGAGTGGAGGGCACAATCCTCCAATCCTTATGCGGCCGAAGACTGGCGAAGCGCTGATGCTTGAGGAATCGGGGCCGGTTCTTGGGATTCTTGATGGGACGGAGTTCTCAAATACTGTCGTTGCGCTGGAGGCGGGCGATGTCCTGACGCTCTTTACCGACGGCGTGACGGAGCAGGAGAATGAGGCGACTGAAGAATTCGAGGTCGACCGGTTGAAAGCAGTTCTTAAGAAGAACGAAGCCGATTCGGCGGCTGGTATTGTTGCGCGTGTTTCCGAGGCAGTCTCTGACTTTGCGGGAATGATGGAACAGGCGGATGATCTGACCGTCGTTGTCGTGAAGATTTTGTAGTCACTCTCTAGCGAATGAGCATGGAGACGATGCTGGCTGACATGAGGTTGGCCATGGTTCCGGCCAGCATGGCGCGGAGGCCGAGGCGGGCGAGGTCGTTGCGTCGGTTGGGGACCAGAGCCCCGATGCCGCCGATCTGGATGCCGATGGAGCTGAGATTGGCGAACCCGCAGAGGGCGAAGGTGGTGATGGTGAAGCTGCGGGCGGAGAGAAGGCCCTTCTGGGCGCCGAGGTTGGTGTAGGCGACCAGCTCGTTGAGGACGGTGCGGGTGCCGAGGAGGTTGCCGACGAGTCTGGCTTCGTGCCAGGGAATGCCGATGAGCCACGCTACGGGTGCGAAGAAGAAGCCGAGAACGGCGTTGAGGCTGGACGGGAAGGGGATATTGTGTGGGGCGAGTAAGTTGTGGACACCGCCCATAATGCCGTTCGCGAGGCTTACAAGGGCGAGGAAGCTGATGAGCATGATGGCGACGTTGAAGGCGAGCGCTCCGCCGTCGATTGTGCCTCGGGCGATGGCGCCGATGAAGTTTTCGTGGGTGTGTTCTGCGCTGGGGGGCATTTTTACGATGCCAGCGGTGGCGGGGACTTCGGTCTCGGGTACGAGCATTTTTGAGATAAGGATGGTGCCGGGGGCAGTCATGATGACGGCGGCGAGGAGGTCGGAGGCGTGGATGCCGTAGGCGATGTAGGCTGCCATGATGCCGCCGGAGACGTGAGCCATGCCGGAGGTCATGATGGTCATGAGCTCGGAGTAGGTGGCGTCGGCGAGGAAGGGCCGAATGGTGAGAGGGGCTTCGGTCTGGCCCATGAAGATGCTGGCGGCTACGTTGGTGGACTCGGCTCCGGAGATGCCCATGGTCTTTTGCATGACCCAGGCGAAGGCTCGAATGACGAGCTGCATGAAGCCTATGTAATAGAGGACCGCGAAGAAGGCTGAGATGAAGATGATGGTGGGGAGGACTCTGAAGGCGAAGACGGCCAGGGGAGTGTTGTCGCCGAGAGGGCCGAAGACCATGGAGGAGCCGGCGATTGAGTTGGCGAGGAGCTTGTTGATGCCATTGCCTGCTGCGGTGAAGACACGCTGGCCGACGGTGGACTTGAGAACGATGATGGCGAAGACGATCTGGAGGCCTAAACCCCAGGCGACGGTTCGCCACTTGATCGCACGGCGATTGGTGGAGAAGGCGTACGCGAGCGAGAGAAAAGTAAGGAGTCCGAGAAGACCGGTGAAACGTGCCAAAGGGTTGCGCTCCGACGCTTGTTACAGCGATGTGAACTATGGTTTGAGTGTAATGGCTTGAAAGCCGGGTTACCTAACGGATTTAAAGGAGGTTAATTTACGAAAGCTATTTTTGATGGGTCGGTGCATCAAAGCGATGCGTGAGACAATGACCGGACGCACGATGGGAATTTTGCGCAGATGAAAACCTAACAAGACAAAGGAGAACGCAGTCATGAGCTTTATCAGGACGAACGATGGCGTGGAGATTTATTACAAGGATTGGGGAACCGGCCAACCTATCGTGTTCAGCCATGGCTGGCCGCTATCGGCCGATGATTGGGACAATCAGATGCTGTTCTTCCTGCAGCATGGATATCGCGTGATCGCTCATGACCGGCGTGGCCATGGACGATCGAGCCAGGTCGCCGATGGCCACGATATGGATCATTATGCCGATGATCTGGCCGCTCTTACGGCTCATCTCAATCTGAAAGACGCCATTCACGTCGGCCATTCGACTGGCGGCGGGGAGGTGACGCGCTATCTCGCCCGACATGGTGAAAGTGGCGTATACAAAGCTGCACTGATCAGCGCGGTGCCGCCGCTCATGGTGAAGACGGCGGCGAATCCGGTCGGTCTTCCCAAGGAAGTGTTCGATGATCTGCAGGCACAACTCGCAGCCAATCGCTCGAAGTTCTATCGGGATCTACCGGAAGGACCTTTCTATGGCTTCAACCGACCGGGCGTGAAATCGTCGGAGGCCGTCATCGCAAATTGGTGGCGCCAGGGCATGATGGGCGGCGCCAAGGCGCACTATGACGGCATTGTGGCCTTTTCGCAGACCGATTTCACGGAAGATCTGAAGAAGATCACCATTCCGGTTTTGGTGATGCATAGCGAAGACGACCAGATCGTTCCCTATGTTGCCGCCGGACCACTGTCCGCGAAGTTGTTGAAGAACGGAACACTGAAGACCTATAAGGACTTTCCGCACGGTATGCCGACTACGCAGGCGGCCACTATCAATGCCGATCTGTTGGCGTTCCTCAAGGGATAGTTTTTTATCGGTGCAAAAGGAGCGCTGGCTGAGACTATTCGGTCGGCGCTTTCTTTTTGCGGGCGGGATTGCCGACGACGGTGATGCCGGATGGGATGTCGTGAGTGACAACGCTCCCTGCACCGATGATGGCGTCGTCGCCAATGGTGATGCCGGGGAGGATGATAGCGCCTCCACCAATCCAGACATTAGCGCCGATGCGGACGGGGCGGCCGAGTTCGAAGTCGGCGCGACGGGATTCGGGGTCGCGAGGGTGATCGGCTGCATAGATTTGTACGGCGGGACCGATCTGGGTGCGGTCGCCGATTTCGATGCTGTTGACGTCGAGCAGGACGCAGTTAAAGTTGAGAAAAACACCGGTGCCGAGGTGAATGTTGTAGCCGTAGTCGCAGAAGAATGGTGGGCGAATGGTGGAGTGTTCGCCGCAGGTGCCGATGATCTCTTCAAGTAGTGGTTGATGGGTGGTGCGGTGGTGTGGGGTGGAGTTGTATTTGTGCAGGAGTGCGGCGGCGTGGAGGCGTTCGGCGGTGAGGGTCGGATCGTTGGCGAGGTAAAGTTCGCCTGCCAGCATCTTTTGCTTTTCGCTTGATGGCATGGGCCTGCTCCTCAACTTAAGATATCGCGTTGAACGATTTCGCGTATGAGTGGTGGCCTTAGCGGCGGGGTGGAAGTAATTTGTAACGTTTGCCGGAGCATTTGTTCGGGCTCATTGAGGAGAGCTGGGTTTTCGGCAAAGAGAGTGATAAGTGGCTGGCCTTCGTCGACGCGGTCGCCTGATTTGGTGTGCATTTCTATGCCGGCGTGAGCGCTGACGGGGTCGCCGGGTTTGGCGCGGCCCGCTCCGAGACGCTGGACAGCCCAGCCTGCCTGTTTGCAGTCCATCGAGGCGAGGTAGCCGCTTTGTGAGGTTTTGATGGTGCGGGTGGCGATGGGTTTGTGGTGAGCCGCGGGATCTTCGAAGAGGGATGTGTCGCCACCCTGCGCCTCGACAATCTTTAGCCACGCTTTGTAGGCTTCGCCGGATTGAAGGATCCGGTCGGAAAGCTTTGCGCCATCTTCGGGAGTGGCGGCATGGCCTGCGAGGTGGAGCATCCAGCCGGAGAGGATGTTGGAGAGCTCAATGAGATCGCGCGACATGGGGTGGCGTGTGCCGCGCATGATGTCGATGCACTCCCATACCTCCACCCAGTTGCCGGAGAAGCGGCCAAGAGGCTCGTCCATGCTGGTGAGGAGGGCGACGGTGCGGGTGCCGGAGGACTCGCCGGTACGGACCATCAGCTCGGCCAGGAATCTGGATTTTTCGTAAGTGGGCATGAAGGCGCCGGAGCCGACCTTGACGTCGAGGACCAGGGCGTTGAGGCTCTCGGCAAGCTTCTTGCTCATAATGCTGGCGGTGATGAGGAAAGGGGATTCTACTGTGCCGGTGTGGTCGCGGAGAGCGTAGAGGATGCGGTCGGCGGGGACGATTCTGGGCGTCTGGCCGATGAGGGCGGCTCCGCATTTTGTTAGCGTGTCGGCTAATTGCGTGAGGTTGAGTTGGGTGTTGAAGCCGGGAATGGTTTCGAGCTTGTCTAATGTGCCTCCGGTGTGTCCGAGGGAGCGACCGCTGATCATGGGGACGCAGATGCCAGGGACTCCGGCGGGCGTGGGTGCGGCGAGACCGGCGGCGGCGAGGATGGGGGCAATGAGGAGGGAGGTCTTGTCGCCTACGCCTCCAGTGGAGTGCTTGTCGATGGTGAAGGTGTGGAGCGGTGTGGCGTCGAACGTGTCGCCGGAGTAGCGCATGGCGGTGGTGAGGGCGGCCAGCTCCTGAGGTGAGAGGCCGCGCTGGAAGACGGCCATGAGGAAGCTGGCGATCTGTGCGTCGGTGACGAGCTGATGCTCGGGGGTGCGATCGACGATGGCTCGGATGAAGGCCTGGATCTCGGTGTCGGAGAGGGTGAGACCGTCGCGCTTGTGGAGGATGACGTCGATGGGATGGATGGTTTGGGTCATTTGCTCAGGAGGAAGGCCGCGGGGAGAAGGTCGGCCATGGTGGCTTGCGCATTGGTGCCGTTTTCCGAGGGGAAGAAGACGACCGTGTTGGGGGTGCTGAACTCGTGGATGGTTTGGCGGCAGGCTCCGCAGGGTTGGCTGGCGGTGTTGTTGAGGTTGGCGATGGCGATGGCTCGAATGCGGATGGCGGGACCGTGCTGGCTGACGGCGGCGGCGATGGCGGACTGCTCGGCGCAGGTGGTGAGGCGGTAGGAGGCGTTTTCTACGTTGCAGCCGGTGATGATGGCGTCGTTGTCGAGGAGGATAGCGGCGCCCACGCGGAAGTTGCTGTAGGGGGCGTAGGCATTGTGAGCTACGGCGGTGGCGTGTTGCTGGAGATCAGCGATTTGCGATGGCGTGAGGTCGCCTGGATGATTTTTGGCCGACATGGATTTGAGGCTATCGGTTGCCTTGTGGGATAGCAAGTGGACGAGGCTAATGCTTAAGGTGATGCGCCCGATAAGAGGTGTGTGGACGACCTGACTAAAGAATTTATTGCAGAGAGCCAGGAAGGGCTGGACCGGATGGAACGGTGCCTGACTGAGCTTGAGACACGCCCGGGAGATGGTGAGCAACTGGTGGGGGAGATCTTCCGCGCGGTGCATACGATCAAAGGGACGACGGGATTTCTGGGATTCGAACGGCTGGAGAAGCTGGCGCATGCGGGAGAGCATCTGCTGGGAGCGCTGCGTGAAGGCAAACTGGCGGTGACGTCGGATCTGATTAGCGGGTTGCTGCGTCTGATGGATGGGTTGCGGGCGATTCTGACGCTGATTGAGGCGACGGGCAGCGAGGGGACTCGGGCTGGTGATGACGATACGGCGCTGATCGAGGAGTTGGCAGCGTTGAATGTGGCCTCGCCTGTCGTCGCTGCGGTTGCGGGCACGGCTGCGAGTGCTGTGGGACAGAAACCTACTGGTGCGGCTGTGGCGCCGGTGACGATGAGCGGCAATGCTGCGGCGTTGAGTGATAAGACGCTGCGCATCGATGTCGAGGTGTTGAACCGGATGATGAATCTGGTGGGCGAGTTGGTACTGACGCGCAACCAGATGTTGCAGAGTGGCGTGGAAGCTACGAATTTTCCGGAGCTGGCGAGGCGGCTGGATAGTGTGACGGCCGATTTGCGTGAGACGGTGATGCAGGCTCGAATGCAGCCGGTGGGAAATCTGTTTGGCAAGTTTCCGAGGATGGTGCGCGACCTGGCGCAGACGTGTGGGCGCGAGGTGCGGATTGAGTTTTCGGGGCAGGAGACGGGTCTGGATAAGAGCCTGTTGGAGGCGATCAAGGATCCGCTGACCCACGCGGTGCGGAATGCGGTCGATCACGGAATCGAGGCTCCCGCTGTGCGTGTGATGGCGGGGAAACCATCGGAGGGATGTCTTCGGCTGCGGGCGTTTCATCAGAGCGGGTCGGTCGTGATTGAGCTTGCTGATGATGGCGCAGGTATCGCGATAGAGCGGGTGCTGGCAAAGGCTGTGGAGCGCGGGCTGGTTACGCCGGAGCAGGCCGAGGGTATGACGGAGAGGGAAGCGCTGCAGCTGATCTTTCTGCCGGGGTTCTCAACGGCTGCGGCGGTGACGACGGTTTCGGGCCGCGGCGTTGGCATGGATGTGGTTCGAGCCAACGTGGAGAAGGTTGGCGGCAGCGTTGAACTGGAATCGAAGGTTGGGGTTGGGACTACGCTGCGGCTGCGTGTGCCATTGACCCTTGCGATTGTTCCGGCGCTGGTGGTTCGGAGTGGTGGACAGAGCTTTGCCTTGCCGCAGAGCGCGCTGGTGGAGTTGGTGTACGTGCCGAAGCGCGACGAAGAGAAAGCGATAGAGCGCATGGCTGCGTCGGAGCTTTATCGGCTGCGAGAGCGTCTGCTGCCTGTTGTCTGGCTGGATCGGTTGTTGGGCCTGGAGACTCGGGACGGCGAGGATCGGCATGGATTTTATATGGCTGTGCTGGAGGCAGAGGGTTGCCGGTATGGCCTGGTCGTCGATGACCTGCTGGCGCCGGAAGAGATTGTAGTGAAACCGCTGTCGGCAGTGCTGAAAGAGATTGGGTTGTTCTCCGGAGCGACGGTGCTGGGTAGTGGGATGCTGGCGCTGATTCTCGATGTGGCGGCGACTGCGGCGCGGGCCGGTGTGAAGCCCGTCGAGGAAGTGATCGAGGAGGCGGAGGTGGTGGATCATACGGCGGCCGCTGAGGTATCGCTGCTGGTGTTTGAAGACCGCGCTCGCGAACGGACGGCGTTGCCGCTGGATGTCGTGGAACGGATTGAGAGCGTGTCGCTGACGCAGATTGAGTATGCGGGTGGACGGCCTCTGTTGCAGTATCGCGGGGAACTGTTGACGCTGCGCGATGATGGCCGCGTGCTGGAGGAGCTGGAAGTGGCGCAGGGTCGCGGAGCAGAGGTTTCGGCTACGGTGCTGATCTGTGGTGGTGCGGGCAAGGAGATGCAGCGCATGGGCATGGTGGTGCGGCGGGTGCTCGATGTTTCGGGCGGTACGCTGCTTGAGAGGGATGCGGCCTCCGGTGAGATGGAACTGGCACTGGTGAAGGAGAAGCTGACGATGGTTCATCGCGAGTTCAGCGTGAAGGCCGCGCCAGCGTGGAAGGAGGTTGCGTGAAGATCCTGGAGCGGGATGCGGTTAGCGAGATTTTGAACGAGGATGATGCAGTGTCGCTTTGCTCGATGTTTGCCGGGAGCGAGAGTTACGGTATCGACACGAGAAAGATTCGCGAGGTGTTGGGGTATCGCGATTTGCAGCGGGTTCCAATGGCTCCGGCGTTCATTGGCGGCGTGGTGCCGTATCGCGGCGAGGTGCTGACGACGGTGGACTTTCGCGCGTTGTTGGGCATGGGCGAGTACACCGGGGTTAACTGCGTACTGGTGCTGGAGGATGAGGTGGGCGAGGAACGGTTTGGCCTGGTAGTGGATGCGGTTGGCGGTGTTGTGATGGTGAACCGCAACATGCTGGAGGCGAATCCGTGCACGCTGGAGCCCAGGGCCAAGTGGCTGTTCGATGGTGCGTACAAGATGCCGACGGGGTTGATGGTGCAGCTCGACCCACAGAGGCTGCGGCCTTCGCGGTTGGCTGAGGCCGGGCTGTTCAAGTGCAGGTCGAATGGAGAGCAGGCATGAGAGCACTGATTGTCGATGATTCGAGCTTTATTCGTGAGTACCTGCGGCATCTGCTGGGACGGATGGGCGTTGTGTGTAGCGAGGCTGTCGACGGCAGTGATGCCTTGTCGGTGTTGTCAGCGGAGCAGGGGTTCGATCTGATGCTGCTGGATGTGAATATGCCGGTGATGGATGGGCTGGCGTGTGTGAAGGCGCTGCGGGAGGCGCGGCTGAATCCGGAGATGAAGGTGATGATGGTGACGTCGGAGGCGGATAACTCGTTTATCGCGACGGCTCTGGACAACGGTGCCGATGAGTTTCTGATGAAGCCGTTCACGCCGGAGAGCCTGCGCGAGAAGATGATCCTGCTTGGATTTGCCGCCGCTGCATAACCGGATATGAAAGAGGACAAGGAGCTATGAGAGCTTTGATGGGGCGGCCGATCCGCGTTCTTGCGGTGGATGATTCCGCAGTCATGCGGGGAATTATGCGGAATCTTTTTGCGGCCCACGCAGAAGACCCGTTAAGCGAGCTGCCGCCGATGGAGTTGTGCGGCGTTGCTCGTGATGGTGTGGAATGCCTGGAGGCTGTGAGGGAGCTGCGGCCGGATGTGCTGGTGCTGGATCTGGAGATGCCTCGGCTGAATGGACTGGAGGTGTTGGAACGGTTGCGGACGGAGAATGCTACGCTGCCGGTGATTATGTGCAGCGCGCATACGGAGCATGGGGCGAGATCGACGCTCGAGGCTCTGGCGCGCGGAGCTTCGGATTATGTGATGAAGCCGAGTGCGCAGCGTAATTTTACGGAGGCGCTACAGTCACTTTCGCTGCAGCTGTTACCGAAGATTGCAGCTCTGGCGATGTGCGGATCGAAGAAAGCGCAGGAGACAGGCGAACTGAATGGGAGGTGCGTTCGTGCTTCTTCTGTGGAGGTGCGAAGCAGATCGGGCGCTTTGGTTGAGGTGATCGTGATTGGGCTGTCGACGGGTGGGCCGTCGGCGTTGGAGCATTTGTTGCCGAAGCTTCCGAAAGATTTTGCGGTGCCGATTTTGATCGTGCAACATATGCCGAAGCTGTTTACCGGCGCGCTGGCGGAGAGATTGGATCAGTGCTGCGCGCTGCATGTGGAGGAGGCCTATGACGGTGCGGTGATCCGGCCTGGGATGATTTGGCTGGCGCCGGGAGATGCACATATGGAGATTGCTCCGCGAAGAGCAATGCTGGGCGATCCGGAGGGCGTGCGATGGAGCAGGGTGCGGCTGCACCAGCAGGAGCCACTGAATCATTGCAGGCCGTCAGTGGACTATCTGTTTCATTCTGCAGCCAGGATGTATGGCGCTGGTGCGATGGCGTTGATGATGACGGGAATGGGATCGGATGGGCTGGAAGGAGCGCGGGCGATTCATCAACGGGGCGGAATGATTCTGGCGCAGGATGAGGCTACGTCCGCCGTGTGGGGTATGCCGGGTCGAGTTGCTGAGGCGGGTATTGCGTGTGCGACGCTGCCGCTTTGGGCGCTGGCTGGCGAGCTTGAACAGAGGGTAAGCGCGGGCCGGGCGAGAAGACCCGAGGCCGGTCTGCCTGCGGTGAATACGTTGCGTGCGCGGCGAGAGGTGATTCATGGCTTGTACTGATTCGGACTACGCGTATCTGAGGGAACTGGTGTTGGCGCAGTCAGCGAATCTGATCGATCCGTCGCGGAATGCGTTGTTCGATACGCGGCTGACGCCGATTGCGCGAATGGCGGGGGCGTCGAACCTCGAGGACTTCGTCAATATTTTGAAGGCAGATAGGCCGACGCATCTGCATCGCGCTGTGGCAGAGGCCATGACGATCAATGAGACAAGTTTTTTTCGGGATTTGAAGCCGTTTGAGATGCTGCGGGAGGTGATTCTTCCGCGACTGATCGAACAGCGTGCGGGCGAGCGGCGGCTGCGATTGTGGAGTGCGGCGAGCTCGACCGGGCAGGAGGCTTATAGCCTGGCGATGCTGATTGCAGAGCATTTTCCGCTGCTTGCGGGATGGGATGTGAAGATTGTTGGAACGGATATCTCAAAACAGGTGATCGATTATGCACGAAGGGGGAAGTACCGTCGGCTGGAAGTGAATCGTGGATTGCCCGCGCGGATGCTGCTGAAATATCTGCATCGCGAAGGAGAAGAGTGGGAGGTAGCTCCGGCGATTCGTGCGATGTGCGAGTTTCACTATGCCAACCTGTGTGGTGGGCTGAATAATTTACCCGTGTTCGACCTTGTAATGCTGAGAAATGTGTTGCTTTATTTTCCGCAGCAGGACCGGAGGAGCCTCTTTGAGGATGTCTATCGGAAGATGATGCCAGCGGGGTATCTGGTGTTGGGAAATGCGGAGCAGGCCGAGGACTCAACGAATCTTTTTGAGGTGGAATTTGCTTTGAACTCTTATTTTTATCGTCCTGTACAGAAAGAAGGATGTTTGGGGCCTGAGTGATCCGGAGTGCATCCTATCGATGTGCGGCTATGCTGCTGAGAGTGCGTCGGGATGCCCAGGATTACA
>Ga0207053_10221_pt1 | contig 15460 bp, 17 predicted proteins | sample Alteio_BWMinCont_59_FD_153290 | JGI IMG/M metagenome (GOLD analysis project Ga0207053, IMG submission 153290) | Enriched cells from forest soil in Barre Woods Harvard Forest LTER site, Petersham, Massachusetts, United States -... | ecosystem: Environmental > Terrestrial > Soil > Temperate forest >...
CTGATTACCCGAGACCTGTATTGCTGGTTATTTGGGAGCGTTGGGTTGAGCACCCTCGACGACGAGTTCGTTGCTGACGCTGAAGGCTCCGGGTGCAGTGTTGGCCTGTAAACCGGCCAGTTCGGAGTCGGTTTTGTTGAGGACAACGCCGTAGAGAGTGACGTGCCCGTTGTTCACGATGATGTGGATGGCGTGAAAGCCTATGGGCGGATTATTGGTGATGCCTCCCGCGATGAGTCCGCCGGGGCCTATCGCTCTGGCGAGGGAGCCCTGGTTGCCGTTGTACTTGGTTAGAGAAGGCTGGGTGTAGATGCGGTTGTAGACGGCGGCGCGGATGCGGTCGTCATTGGGGGATAGGGGAAGGACCTGGATCTGGTTGTCGACGGAGGCGATGCCTTCGATTTTTTTGACGGCGCGGCCAGCTTCCTCTTTGAGGATGGGCCGGGAGGCGTAGCCGTTGAGCACGAGGGTTTTGCCGTGGATGCCGAAGGTGATCCAGTCGAAGACAGAGTAGTCGGTGAGACCGAGGAGTTGCTTTCGGACTTCGGTGACGATACGGATGGTGTCTTCCTGCGAGAGGACTGGACCGGACTGGACCGCCTGAGCCAGAGCGGGTGCGGCTGAGAGGACAAGAGCGAGAAGGACTGGTGTGAATCGGTGAATCGCAGATCGAGCCATGAGATTTCTCCGGAAGAAAATGAGGCGTCGGCTACACGCTTATGTGTGATGCTGCTGCGGGTGCGGTAGATGTCCTCAAAGGAGGGGAGCTGTGATTGCCAGGACGTTGCTGATGGCGGAGACCACATTTGTTGCGGTGTTGAGGTTCTTGGTGATTTCGTCGATGGCATCCTTGATTTTGTGGAGCGCTACGTTGGTGTCTTTGATCTTTGACTGGAGGGCGAGCATGGCTGTGGTGTTCGCAGCGAGCTGGGCTTCGTCGAGTTCAGTGATGATGTCGTAGATTGGCTCGCGCGCGCCCTGGATGAGGTCTTTGGCGTCGATGGTGGAGGCGTCCCAGTAGGCGCGGCCGAGGGTATCGTAAACGGCCTGGTAGGCGTCGACTGTGGCGGGGTTCTGCAGGACTGACGTTGTTGCGTCCATGGTTCCTCCGGGGCTAGGTAGTGGTGGTGGGAAGTGAGTTGTAGAAGTGGCTCAGGCGGTCGGCGGTTGCTTTGAGTTCTGCGATGCGCTCGCTGAGAGAGGCGTTGTCCTTGCTTTGAGCGGCGACGGCAAGGGCGTGATGGGTTTCGGCGAGAGATTTGATGGTGAGCTGGAGCTGGTGGAGCATGTCGTCTGTGGCTTCTTTGCGGAGAATGATCTGGCCGAGCTTTTTGATCTCGGCGCGGCGCTCGATGGGGGAGAGCTCGGCGCCGGATTTGCGGATGAAGGTGTCCTGCTGCATGAGGAGCTGCTCGTAGTCGTTGCCGGACTGGCGGCGCAGGATGGTGATGTCGCTGTCGAGCAGATTGCTGAGAGCTTCGATGTTGGGGTCCATGTCGTGGATGACTTTGGGGACGGCGGATTTTACTTTGTTACTGATCAGGTAATCACCGAGAGCCTTGAGAGCGGTGCTGGCGGCGTTGGCCTCGCCGGGAGTGATGGAGAATATCGGCGTGGCGGTGGCGTCGGGGTTGACGGCTGCGCTCATCTGCTGGAGAGTGGCGCCGATGGATTTGGCTGTCGTGTCGAGTGAGTCGGATTGCCCGCTGGTGAGGTCGGCGAGAGTCTGGGCGTAGGTCTTAAGACCGTCGAGGATGTCGGCGCGAGCGTCGAGGCCGCGAGCGTCGATGAGGTGTTTGATGTTGTGCGGGTCCCAGGGCTGGTTGGTGTCGTACTTCTGGACAGCGGCGGAGAGCTGCTCGTCGTCGTGCAGGCGGACGGCGGCGCGGTAGGCGTTTTCGGAGTCGTCAACGACGGCGTTGGTGGCGGTGGCGAATTCGGCGGTGTGTTTGGCCAGCGGAGACGTGGCACAGCCTGCAAAGGATAAAAGCAGTGGCAGGACCAGCGATATTGGGCCAGGGAAGTGGCCTGGGCGGACGGGGATGGTCGGCTTGGCTGACATACCTGCTAAGGAAAGGCCTGATGGACCGGTTTGTCAAGAATTTGCAAGGGGCGTGGCGTAATTCTTTTTCGCGCGGTGATGGTTTGATGTCTGCTACTCTTCGCAAAAGCACGAAGAAAGGGCTTGCGATTCCGTGCGGCGAATTGTGATCAGGATATTGGTGGGGTTGTTGTTGACGGCGGTGCTGGTGTATCTGGGAGATTGGGCGGTCTGGCGCGTGCGGGTCGCGATGGGCGGAGGCATGGGGACGGCGCAGGTAAGCCGTTTTGTGGTGGCTCCGCTGAAGGGGAACAAGGAGGAGTACTACTTCGAGGGGACAGCAACGGTGGATTGCAGCAGGTCATTGTTTCCGCAGGCAGGGAGCGGGGCCTGCTGGTGGCTGGCGCGGCATCGCGTGGTTTATGAGCGATGAGGGATGATGGGCTTGCCTTTTGCGATTTGAGGGCTAGAAGTTCAGAACGATTTTTGAATAGACCGGATCACGAAAGGTTTTATCGAGGGCTTCCTGCAATGGGGTTGCGCGTACGCCGAAGATTGTGGGCCAATCGATCACTTCAAAGAGGTTGGGTGTAACGAGTGCTTTGAGCTGGTCTACGGTGAAGGGCGGGTTGCGATCGAAGATTGCGTTCGCTTTTAGAAGAGCCCAAAAAAGACTGTAGGGGATGGTCTGGATATGGGCCTTTGCGCCGGTGGCTTTCTTTACCGCTCGGATCAGATCGATGTAGTCGATGCGTTCCTGGCCGGTGATGTTATAGGCTCCGACCATCTCCTGATGGATTGCCGCCGCGATGATGTCGCAGAAGTCGCCTGCGAAGAGGGGCTGGCGCAGAAATTTTCCTGAGCCAGGGATGGGGAATATTGGCACTCGCTGCATGAATCTGGCGAGCCAGTCTACATGTTTTCGGTCGAACCAGCCGAACATAAGAGTGGGGCGCAGAACGATCTGTTTGATGCCGGATGCGGCGACGAGTGCCTCCTGGGCTTTCTTTGTCTCGGTGTAATCGTCTGCCACCATGGAGTTCACGACGGAAGAAGAGATGCTGACGAGGTAGGGAACTTTGTGCCGAAGTGCCGCATCGAGCAGGCGTTCGGTTGCCTGCACGTTGTTGCGGATGAATTCTTCCGGATGGCTTCCACCGATTTGCGCGTGGCCTATGACGAGGGCGTCGCAGTTGGCCAGTTCCGGCTCCCATTGACCGGGACCGGTGCCGTTGGCGGCGAGATCGTTTCGCAGCATCCGTACCGTGGGATAGTTCGCTTCGAAGATGGCGGTGTTGGTTGGATGCTTATCGATTGCGACGATGTCGGTGAAGCCACTGGAGATAAGGCGGGGCACCAGATTCTGTCCGACGAGTCCAGCCGCGCCGGTGATAACAATCCTTTTTTTCATAAATGTAGCGGGCCCGTTGATTCGGTCAGATCGATTTTAGTGCTTCCGGGTGCAGGCGCGATGATTGTTCCGCTGCGGATGCGTGGTGGAAGATCGAATTGCCCAGCCATATGCTGGCCATTACGAAGACCAGACCATCCGGAATCTCGTGGAACACAGAGAATCGGAAGGGCGACCACATCAGGAGAAGAATCAGAATCGCTGCAGGAAGGGCACGCAGAGATGTGTTGTTGTTCAGGTCTTCTGTAAGCCAGGCTACGACGGGCAGCAGGAACATGATTCGATAGTCATAGCTTGCGCCGAAGATGAAGGCGAAACAGAAGATGGCAAGTCCGGAGATGGCGAGGCGACCTCTGGCGTGATCGAAATCAAGCCGGGGAAGAAACTGGTCGAGACGATCGGAAAACGGGAGGGCGACACCTAACGATAGAGAAGCAAGGATGATCGCTGCGAGGGGGGCGGCTGCGCGATGGCTGATGAGGAATGGTGCCGAGGCGTGGAGCGTATGTCTGCCTACTGCAAGAAAGAAGGGGAAGGAACCGAAGGAGAAATCAGGCTCGCGCGGCGTATTCGCAAACACGGCCGGAAGGCGACGCCCAGCGGTCAGGACGAGGGCTGCTATGGATAACGTCGCGGTCAGGATCACCTTCATCAAGCCATTTTTGCGATGGATAAAAATGATGGCTGTGACTACAGGATAGATTTTGAGAACCGTCAGTAGGCCGATGAGGAGACCGGAGAAGAGGGACCTTAGTTCGGCGCGTTGGCGGTCGATCCAAAAGAAGCCAAAGATGAGGAGCGCAAAAATGAGCTGATCGATGTTGCCACGTTCCACGGCAAAGAGGGTGACTCGCGAGGTGAGAGCGAAAAAGATGATGAGTGCGCTCGGCCAGGTTTTTGCGCGAAATAAAACCAGGCAAGCGACTGCTGTGATGATTGCCAGCATCGTTCCAATCAGGTTCGAAGAACGAGAGGTGACGCCGAGATGTCGAAGCTGGAGCCAGATGGGAGGATAGTTGAGGGGCCGGTGCCATGGGTCAAAGCTTCCTGTTTTATAGGGATCCTGGCCGGCGAGAAGGCAATCAATGGAGTGAGTGAGTCCGCGAGTATCGGCAAAGAGCGGAGAGAGGGAAGGTATTCGGAGCAGGTGCCATGCATCGGCAACATTTCCGCGCGTGTAGATGCCGATCCCCAAAACAATTACGATCGCGGCGATCGCTGCGAAGACGGGCATCCTCAAAACCAGGGGACCTGTGTGTTTCTGCATGAAGACTCCTTCAATGAGAAAGGTGAGGCAGACAAGGTTCAGCAGTCTTGCAACGGTATCGGGCGTTTTGAAAGGGCAGGTTTTGAGTGTCGCGCGAGTGATTCCTGGAGGAGAGTTGATTATAGCTTACCCCCTCCTGGTGATGGATGCCGTTTCACCGATGGCGGCTGCGCGCACACGCAGCCGCCGAATGGTTAGATCGAAAGACTCAGTACACGGTTGAGACGTTGAACGAAGAGAGCAGGATCCTGCAGCGGCACTCCTTCCATGAGCAGGGCCTGGTCAAAAAGCATCCATGCGGCATCCTGGGTGATGGCATCGTCTGGACGCGCAAGCATTTTTTTGACGATCTCGTGATCGGGATTGATCTCAAGCGTAGGTTTGGGCGCAGGAATCCCCTTCTGGCCCATGGCACGCAGCATCTGCTGCATCTGCAGCGAGGGTTCGGCTTCGTCGGAGACGATACAGGAGGGACTGTCGGCAAGCCGCACGGAAGCGCGCACATCCTTTACGCGGTCTCCCAGCGTGGCCTTGAGTTTGTCGAGCAGAGGCTTCAGTGCTTCGGCATTACTCGTCTCGGCCTCGTCCTTCAGGTCGTCGCTGGTAGAAGCTTTGTTGACGGCCTTGAGGTCGATGTCGCCGTACCTGTCTATGCCGGAGAAGACGATTTCGTCGATGTCATCATCGAGGATGAGAACCTCAAGATCCTTCTTCCTGTAAATCTCGAGAAGAGGAGATGTGCGGAGTAGAGATTCTGCGCCGCCTGTGATGTAGTAGATGCTCTTCTGGCCTTCCTTCATGCGTGACTTCACTTCGGCCAGGCTGGTAAGGCCATCCACCCGAGTGGTCTTGAAACGTATGAGGTCGAGCAGCGCTTCGCGATTCGCGAAGTCGCCATACACGCCCTCTTTGAGGGGACGGTTGTACTCGGTGATGAACTCCAGATATTTTTCCGGCTGATTGGCCGCGATGTTTTTCAACTCGGAAAGAATCTTCTTGACGCTGGCGGTGCGGATGCTGGTCAGCACGCGATTTTGTTGCAGTATCTCGCGGCTGACGTTGAGCGGAAGGTCTTCGCTGTCGATGATTCCGCGAACGAAGCGCAGATACTGAGGCAGAAGCTCCTTCGCATCGTCCATGATGAACACGCGCTTCACGTAGAGCTTTACGCCAACCTTGTATTCCGCCTGATAAAGATCAAGCGGAGCTTTCGAAGGTACGTAGAACAGTGTCGTGTAATCGAGAGTTCCTTCCGCCCTGGTGTGAAACCAGAACAACGGATCCTGCGAATCGCCGGAGATGGAGTTGTACATCTCCTTGTAATCTTCTTCTGTGAGCTCACTCTTGGGGCGACGCCACAGAGCACTGGCAGCATTGACCTGTTCGGTCGTGCGGATCTTCTCCGACTTCTTCTCGGCTTCGTTCCACTCGCTCTTGTCGTAGGTGAGAAAGATGGGGAAGGCGATGTGATTGGAGTACTTTTTCACAACCTGTTGTAAGCGCCAGCTGTTAGCGTACTGTTTGCCTTCCTCGTTGAAGTGAAGGAGTATAGTGGTGCCGGCGACGGAACGTTCCGCGGGCTCGATGTCGAAGCTGGTTTTGCCGTCGCTCACCCAGCGCCAGGCTTTGTCCTCACCGGCCTTGCGGGAGACGACCTCGATGCTGTCGGCGACCATGAAGGCGCTGTAGAAGCCGACTCCGAACTGACCGATCAGATTCGAATCCTTTTTTGCGTCTCCGGAAAGTTGCGAGAGGAAGTTCTTTGTACCGGAGCGGGCGATGGTTCCCAGGTGCGAGACCAAATCTTCCTCATTCATGCCGATGCCTGTGTCGGCGATCGTGAGAGTGCTGTTTTGTTCGTCGAGCTCCAGGTCGATGCGAGGGTTGAACGGAAGCGCTTTGTAGACATCGTCTGTAAGGGTCAGGTGGCGCAGCTTATCGAGCGCGTCGGAGGAGTTCGAGATGAGCTCGCGCAGGAAGATTTCAGGATGAGAATAGAGGGAGTGAATGATTAGTTGCAGGAGCTGACTGACTTCGGTCTGGAATTCACGTTTCGACATAGACCCATTATAAAAACAGAATCGAAGAAGGACTCTGGCCGGTCCGAGCGGTATGGCTGATGCGGCCCGATTGACGGCGCGGGAAACGCTGTGTTTCGATCAACACAGTGAGCCGAAAGCCAGCACTTCCGGTGGATGCGATTCTGCCGGAGGTTCTTCGATCCCTGCAGCGCACGCCCAACCTTGTTATTGAAGCGCCACCGGGAGCCGGGAAGACCACGCGCGTTCCGCCGGCAATTCTCGGCCTGGTCAGCGGCGAAGTTGTCGTGCTCGAACCCCGTAGGATCGCTGCGCGTCTGGCGGCACGAAGAGTGGCGTGGGAGATGGACGAAGAGGCCGGCGAAACGGTTGGCTACCAGGTCCGTTTCGAGGAGAAGATTGGGCCGCGCACGCGACTGCGGTTTGTGACGGAGGGGATTATGACCCGCCGGTTGCTGACCGATCCAATGCTCAAGGGTGTTGATGCGATTGTCCTTGACGAATTCCACGAGCGTCATCTGGAGAGCGATCTTGCGCTGGCGCTCCTGAAGCACCTTCAGCGTGCACGGCCGGAGATACGGATCATCGTGATGTCGGCTACGCTTGATGCGACACCGATAGCCCGATATCTCGGAAACTGTCCTGTTCTTCGGTCTGAGGGAAGAGTATTTGAAGTGTCGATCGAGCATCTGCCTTACTCGCCCGAATTGCTTCACGTTCAGGTGCGGAAGGCTGTGGAACTGCTGAATACGGAACAGCACTCCGGCAATATCCTGGCTTTTCTGCCGGGGGCCGCAGAGATCCGGCGAACGATGCGGGAGTGCGACACGATCGCTCGCCAAATGGGTTTGCTTGTCCTGCCTCTGCATGGAGATCTTTCCTCTGCGGAGCAGGACCGTGCCGTGTTGCCGACTACAGAACGAAAACTTATCCTTGCGACGAATGTTGCGGAAAGCTCCGTGACTGTCGAAGGAGTGACGGCGGTCATCGACAGTGGTCTGGCACGGTTCGCGACCTGCTCTCCGTGGACGGGATTGCCGACGCTGCAGATTGGCCGCGTCAGCAAGGCGTCCTCAACTCAGCGAGCCGGAAGAGCTGGCCGCACAGGACCTGGCCGAGTGGTGCGCCTCTATCCGGAAGAGGACTATTTGTTGCGACGGGAGCATGATACTCCCGAGATCGCACGCGCCGATCTATCCCAGCTTTTGCTGGGCCTGCGGGCAATGAAGATCGCGCAACCCGAGGCTCTTGATTGGCTGGATGCTCCGCCTGCGGAGGCTGTTCAAAGCGCTGAATTGCTGCTCGATCGCATTGGGGCAAAGGGCAGCATGGCCGAGCGTCTTGCACGTTTTCCTTTGGCTCCACGGTTGTCGCGCATCGTGGTAGAAGCGTTGGACCGTGGCGTTGGAAAAGATGGATGCAGGGCAGCGGCAATGCTGGGCCTGGGAGCGCGCAGTGAGAAGAACGATCTGCTTGCGGCTATGGACCTGCCGCAGGATTATCGTTTGCGGCAACACACGGAACAACTGCTCAGGATGGCTCGACCGCCAAAGCAAACTCGCCACGATGATGACGCATTGCTGCTTTCTGTGCTGGCTGGCTTCCCTGATCGTGTGGCCCGGCGGCGAACGGGCAATCAGGTGCTGTTATCGACAGGCATTTCGGCGGAGGTGGCTGGTGAGCCGCCGCCGTATGAATTCATGCTCGCCATCGATGTGGAGGATCGCAAGGAGAATCCCTTGCCGCTCGTCCGCATGATCGCAAGAATTGAGCCAGAGTGGTTGCTTGATCTCTTTCCGGATCACGTTGAGGAACGGTTGAGCGTGGTCTGGAACCGTGGTGCGGAGCGGGTGGAGAAAGTGAGCGCTTTGGTTTACGACAAGCTGGTCCTTGAAGAGTCGCGAGGCTCCGCACCCGAGGCCGAAGTCGCTGAGTTGCTTGCTCATAAGGCACTCGAAGTGGGCATAGATCGCTTTGTAGAGAGGGAGACTCTGGAGTATTTCCTGGCTCGATTGGCCTTCGCCGGGTTCGAGCCGCCAGATGTCTCCCAGGTGCTGCGTGACCTGTGCCTGGGACTTCACAGTTTTGCCGATTTAAGGGATGCTTCCAGAAACATCATGCCACTTCTTGAAGAGAAGCTGAACGCGAGACTCCTTAATGAAATCGCCCCTCTTAATGTTCGTCTCAGCAATGGACGTCAAACGAAGATCCACTACGAACAGGGTAGGCCGCCATGGATCTCATCCCGTCTCCAGGATTTTTTGGGGATGCAGGACACTCCCCGGATCGGGCCGGACAAGACGCCGCTCGTGGTTCATCTGCTGGCTCCAAATCATCGCGCGGTGCAGACGACGACGGATCTTGCAGGATTTTGGGAACGCCTCTACCCGCAGGTTCGGCGAGAACTGATGCGCCGCTATCCGAAGCATGCATGGCCGGAGCTGCCGACCAGGAAATGATCGATGGAAGTGTTTAGTCTGTGGTGGAGAAAGGGTTGGGCCTTCGCGCGGATGCTAAACTGGTTTTCTTTTTATAGAAGATTGCATGGGCCGTGTTGTTGAATCCAGAATTATTAAGAGGAGGCTAAATGGCTCTCAGTTTTGCTGCAGATATTCGCCCGCTTTTCCGGGATGAGGACATTGATTGTATGAAGGGCATGGGGGTTGATCTTGATGATCCAGCCTGGATGTGTGTGCCTGCTAATGCGCAGAGTGTGTATGGTGCCGTGGCCAACGGCTCGATGCCTCCGGATGAACCGTGGGCGGCGGATCGGGTGGCGCTTTTCAAGACGTGGATGGATGCGGGGTTTCCTGCATAAACGGTTGCCAAAACTCAGATGGTTAGTCGGCTGGGGTGAATTAATCGTGGGGGGCTGGAATGTAGGTGCCTGATGGGTCTATAACGGAGGCGCAGCTCGTCCTTTGCCTGAGCTGATCTGGAGGTTTTATGCCAGTCTTCGTCTGTAAACTTACGCGCAAGGATCAGACTCACCGGCTCGTCGTTAATTGCACCGTCGTCGGCGAAGAGCATGGGTACGAGACTCATCACAGAGAGTTCAATAATGCGGCGCACGCTGCGAAGGTTCTCTCGGAAGCCGGAATCGGTAGAGACCGCTGCGGTCCCATCCCCGAGGATGCAAAACCGGATTGGTCCTGTTCGTTCGAGATCAGCCACAACGAAGCTCAGAAACTGGATGTGCTTCACGTTGACAGCACGGAATAGTGGCTCGTGCTTTAACGCGAATGCCAATTCACGCAGTTCGTTGCGTGAATTGGCATTCGTGGTTGTCAGCATCCGCTGAAGGAGATGAAGTCTCCGAGCGGATTTGGCAGGGTCGGGTTGAAGGGTTCGAATGGGAAGGATTGCGCCGTGTCGAAGCCTGCGGCCTTTGCGGCGTTGAAGTCCACGAAGGGTGTGAGCGCTGTCAATGCCTGATCGATCGACGTCCAGCATAGGGTGCGTTCGTAGCCGTTGTTGTTGGGGGGAGCGATGCTCTCGGCTACTCCCTGGATGCCGGTGATCGTTGCGAACGGACCGCCGAACTGTGGGGTGACGTCGCCGCCTACGACACGCGCCAGGGTGCGGTGATCGCTCTCGATGCCCATGATGCGGGCCGCGGTGACTCGCAGGTTACGGGTGCTGAAGTTGCGCACGCCGACCAGATATGCCGCGATGAATGCGTCCTCCAGAGTGACCAGAACGTTGAGAGTGGTCTGAGCGTCGGAGAACATCTTTTTGGGGTAGAAAAACTGGGTAAATGGGGTGAACTGGTCTGTTACGGACTGCTCAAGAAGATAGTGGGACATCTCCTCCTGGCGGGCTCCAATGAGGTAACCCTGATCGTCGTCGGGGATTGTTTTGAAGAAGGGGGAGATGTCGATGATGTTGGAGTAGGTGGTGACGGCGAGAGCTTCGGCGACCTGTGCTGCGATGAGGATGTCGCGATCGCCTTTCTTCAGGTGGTCGTGTTCCACCCTTAGGGTATCGGCTTCCGGTTCGGTCTGTGCTGTTGCTGCGGTGGAGAGTCCGCCGAGCGCGACGAGGCTCGTGGCTCCGGCGAGGGTGGCGGTTTTGAGGAAGGATCGCCTGGAGACTCCTGATTGGTTGTCTTCCAGTAGGGGAGCGATTTCGTTTGGTGCGTGCATGACACTGATCTCCTGTGGTGATTCCAGGAAAGTCATCCGTTGCTGCAGGTGGAGATGGCCCGGGGGTTCTTTTCCTGGTTGGATAGATTACGAGCCAGGGAGCGGAGTGGATTGGTCGGGAGGGAATTTATCGGCAGGAGATGGGATTGAGGCTAGCCGTTTTCGACGCGGGACTTTATATCCTGGTACGCTAAATCGATGAGTTTGTTTAGGGCTGCGGCGTTTGTGGGCGTGCCCGGTCTCAGCTTTACATGGCGCATGAATTTGCCTGTGCCTTGTAACAAGCGGGCCGGATCGGGCAGCGCCGCGCCGTGAAAGAACCCCACGTTTACGTGCGAGGTGAATACGTTGACGTAGCCGAAGGGTGCGTCTCCCAGACATGCGACAGGGCAGCCGTCATGCAGGAGCTCTCGAACTTCGTCCCCGCATTTTCGCATCACCTGAAACCATTGATGCGCGATGACTCCCAGTTCACCTTCATGCTTTTTCATCCATGCGTCGATGGCGGGATCCCGCTCGACAGCGCCGTCAAATCGCAGCAGGTTTGTTTTCACCGTCACTCTGCTTTCTGCTTCGAGATCTACGGTAACGTAGCGCGCTTCACCGAGCAAAGAAGGATCGGCCACAGGATGTGGATGGGTTTTCCATGGGCCGCCTGTCATTTTGCTTAAAGCAAAGCGTAAGTCCAAAGAGATGGACGCACGAGGGTTCCGCTTTCGCGCGAATGCCCACCCACGCGGTGAGACTGCCTGAATTGGGGGCACCCAACGTTCGGGCCACTCGCTGAAGGGGTTAGATCTGGGGTTTGTTGTTGAACAGGCGCAGGCGTGAGAGGACTACTTGTTTTACTGACTCAACGGCGAGGGGTAATGTGCGCATGAAACGCTCCCCTGTTGGCCCGGGTATGAATTCGGGAGAAGGTTTACATGGCACGGGAGACTGCGGTGTCAATTGAAGGTGAGGATGGGACAATCGCGTCCTATGTTTGGGTCACCGCGCGCCCTTTCGTCTGCGGATGAAGCCGAGGGCGGCGATGGTCCCTGTGGCCAGGAGGGTGAGGGTTCCGGGTTCGGGGGTGGGGACATCCGAGATCGTCAGGGTGAAGGGGTCTTTGTTGCTATCGGTGAGAGGGAATGGGCCTCCGGGCGAGAAGGTAGGGGAGCTTTCAGAGCCGCTGAAGAGTTGAATGCCGGTGGCGTCGATTTTTCCTCCGGGGATGTCGAGCAGGCTGAGCCCCCCGCCTCTGGCACCGTTGAAGAACGTTATGCCGGAGGTCACTCCAAAGAGATCGTCGACAGTGATGGGAACGTTATTGAGCGTGAAACTGAATCCGATGGCGGAGGAGGCGACGACGGGGTTGGAATCCAGGAAGAAGTCATAAGTGCTGCCTACTCCGCTGAGGTCGAACGCGAGAGTGTCGGCCTTTGCGAGAGGAGCAATGAGGAGGGCGAAGGCAAGCACAAGGGCTTGATAGACGATACGCATGGGAACGTCCTTTCAAGTGCAGTGGTCTTGTATGGGGGGCCGAGCCGAAAGTATAGCAAGGAATAGTGAAGGTTGAGTCAAGAACGGCGCGTTTTTTTGCAGGAAGTTTTGTTCCTTTTGCCGGGGTGGGACGGTATCTCTTGCAGGAGGTGGAGATAAAAGACTCTTGCGGTGTTGGATGTGGGCGGCAAAAACCAGCGTCAAAACCGAAGTAAGGTGAGGTTATTTGCGGCGAGGGGAAGACGGTTCGCCAAAACCGGATTGGTCCTGCTCGTTTGAGATCAGCCACAACGAAGCTGAAACTGGATGTGCTCCACGTTGACAGCACGGAGTAGTGCCGCCCCATTTCATCGCGCAGTCGGCTCGCAGACATGGCGCCCTTTCTCAGAGGGTGAGGGCGAAGACGGGGTCCACGAAAGTAGAGGCGCCTACCTGGAAGGTGCGGGTTCCGATCTGAATGAAGCCGTTCCTGCGGTAGAAGGCGATGGCGCGGAGATTGTCGGGATGGACGCCGAGGAGAAGGCGTTTGGCCTGCTGGTGGCGGGCACTGGCGATAGCGAGCTCCATCATGCCGCGTCCGGCACCGCTGCCGTGGAATTTGGAGAAGAGATAAATGCGTCTGAGCTCGAGGTCACCCGGCTGTAGGAGGTCGGTGGGGAAGTCGGGCACGGTGAGCATGGCATAGCCAACGGGTGCGGCTCCGGGGGAGACTTCGGCTAGCCATGCGCGGGTCTCGGGTTTTTCGAGGTGTGAGATGTAGGCGGCAGGGATGTGGTTCTTCGCGCAGTGGGCAAGGAGAGCGTCGCCGGGGACGAGGCCAGCGAAGGACTCGAGCAGGGTTGCTGCGGCGATGAGAGCGAGCGTGGATGCGTCCGCGGGAGTGCATTCGCGGAGGATTACAGGTTGTGCGATAGGCATGGGATCAGAATATCGCGGGCTGTGAGGTGGGCGAGTTCGAGGCGGCCCACCTTATTGAAGCTTCCAGAGATCGATTTGGCCCGTCTGGTAATGGAAATCGCTAAATACCACGCTCGCTCCGTTGCCATCGGGAGACTGCACGGAAAAACCCGTGCTGAAAGTGGGTACATCGAGATTGAATTTGCGCACGATTGTCCATTTGCGGCCGTCAGATGAGGCATAGAAAAAGAGAGTCCGCTGGGACCTGGCCACCTTCAGGTAGGTGGATGTTCCACTGACCGGGTAGGAGGTGACGTCGTCTGAAGAATCGCGTGTCACGACCGAGATGATTGATAAGCCGCCGCCGGGCTGGGCCTCAAGGCATAGTTTGGCCCAGTGGGAGACTGTTCCATAAAGCGCGATGCAGCCCGCGTCGTAGGTTGCGTGCGCAGTCACATCGACTTTTGTGCTGAAACTGAAATTGTCATCGGCCTTGAAGATCAACCGCGGCGAGGAATCAGGGTGATAGTCACCGCCGCCGGGATACACAAACCAGTCGGTTTTCTTATCGGCAGTCAGGGTGAGCCAGCCGTTGTTCGTCGACCAGTTGGCCGTTTGGTTTTGCCATAGGAGTGGTGTTGGCAAGCCGGAAAGCTGGGGGACGCTATTTTGTGTCTGTGCAAGGCTGCTTATTGGCACGAGGAATGCCAAGAGATTCAGCAGGAAAATGATCATGCGCATCAATTTTTACCTTTTCGTGGCGTTCAAGGCCCAGTGGCATGGCTCGATTTTAGCCGGTGTTTGGGAAGCGGTTCGAGCTTCGCTCGAATGCCCACTCATGCGATGAGACCGCATGAATGGGGCACCCAGAGCATGGTGATTTTTATGTATGGGCCACCCGCCGGATATTTGGTCAAATAGAACAGGTTGCTGCGCGAGCACTCACCCTTGGTTCGGAGTTTCCGCTACATGCAGAATTTTCTTGAGGGCCATATGAACAGCTTCGAGGCCATCTAAACCGGACCAATGAATATTGGCCTGTGTTGTAGACGCAAATCCTTGACCGGATGGAACCGGCAACTGTACGGTGAATTTCCCGACGTTGGCCGCTTTTTCTTCGAAGATCTTAGCCATCTCAAGGTCGCTCAGTTGCACAATCGACACGTTGCCAGAAATATTTGCCATGTGATCCTCGAAAGATAAAATTATTCGAAATTAGTGGATGCTAATGCTGCCCTCATAGCATCTAGTTCCGCAATTGCTGCCAGGCTTTGAGAAGCGTCTATATGAGGTTTTAACTGCATTATTCGAGATGCCCGTGGTGCGCCTTCGATGCCCTCCTCACGGGTGACATAAAGAGCTGTAGCGATTCTTTCCAACTCAGCAACGTTCTTGCTACCTAGCCAGTAAGCCACAAAATCAATTTTCGAATCATAGCCGGCTGTGGTATCCCCGAACTGATCGATCAGGGCTTCTCCCATCTCTCCCTCTCTAAGAGAGGGACCATAAGGAGGATGAGCTTGCCATGAAATGAACTCCTCGCTTTCCATATAGGTCAAGAACTCTCGCAAATCGAAAGAAAAGGGACCATGTTTATAGAGAATGAAGTCAAAATCTAATGGAACTTCAAGGAGATTTTTCAAAAAGTATGTCGCCTTTTGAATGTGCGTCTCTCCCATCCAGCTTCCTCGTTCCCGCATTGCGGTCCCGAGTTTTAGCACGACGCTCGCAGTATTGAGCTTGTTCATATTTTCGCCTTTTCTTCGTCTCTCCCAGAAAGGAGTATACGATTCTTTTCTCTATCTAGCCAGCTTTTTGCTTCATCTCGCAAGTCAGGATGAATGTATACGTTATTTGCTGATACCACAGGCATCTTGTGGAAAGTCTCGGAGAGGGTCGTGGAGCTTTCGCATTGACCTGAACTTGTCAGTACCGGAAAGTGGCGGCCTTCGGATTTCGGATTTCTACTCTTCATCTTAACGTTTTGCGGTCCATATTTATCCACTAAAGCCTGATGGATCAGTTCTAATGCTTTCAAGGCAATTTTCTTGTCAGTAGGACTCACTTCGTAGATTCTTCTGAAATGCTTTCTTTCGATAATGCATGCTGCGGCGTTATGGCCGGGAGATTCTGCGTCCCGGCTAGCACTGAGTAGCCCAGCCATTACTTCATTAT
>Ga0207053_10109_pt2 | contig 15437 bp, 13 predicted proteins | sample Alteio_BWMinCont_59_FD_153290 | JGI IMG/M metagenome (GOLD analysis project Ga0207053, IMG submission 153290) | Enriched cells from forest soil in Barre Woods Harvard Forest LTER site, Petersham, Massachusetts, United States -... | ecosystem: Environmental > Terrestrial > Soil > Temperate forest >...
TCGGGCTGATTATGTTCGGCAAGCGCCTCCGACAAACCAATGAACGCTTTCGGACCATTTGGGATTCCCGGATTTTGGCCATCCCCGTTTTTGGTAAATTGGTCACTTTGGAAGTGATCACGCGATTTATCCGTACATTGGCAAGCCTTGTCTCCAATGGCGTCATGGCGCTGCAGGCCATTTCGGTGGCGCGGCAGGTCGTGGAAAACCGCACGCTGGAAAAGGTTGTCGATGAGATTTTCGCGAGCGTCCAGCAGGGAAACGGGATCTCTCCCGTTCTCTACAAGAGCAAGCATTTTCCCGTTCTGGTCGCCAACATGGTCTCGACAGGCGAGAAAACAGGCGCGATTCCCGAAGTGCTTTCGAAGATGGCCGACTACTACGATGCGGAGGTCTCGGCCGCCATCCGGGATCTGCTCACCCTGATGGAACCTCTCCTCATTGTCTTCATGGCCGTTGTAGTCGGGTTTGTGATCATGGGCCTCATGCTGCCGACCTTCCAGATGTCGAGTCTGGTTGGAAATTGATCCCCGGACCCCAAGATGCCGCCGGGGGCCCCTGGCACCTATTTCACGCTGGAAACCCCTTGGCGACTTACTTATAATCCCTTTGTGAAGAATGATATCGACCGGCGAACAATCCAAGACTATTTTCGCAGCCAACCGGATGTGCAAGCTGTCTTTCTTTTCGGTTCCTTTGCCAAGGGGAAAGATCGGGCGGCCAGCGATGTGGATCTGGCTGTTCTTCTAGACCCCGCCATGCCGGAAGAGTCCTATTTGGATCGGCGCTTGCAGTATATGAGCGATCTCTCCAATCGTTTAGGCCGAGAAGCGGACGTGATCATCCTCAACGAAGCGGGCCCGGTACTGAAACATCAAGTTTTTGAGTTTGGCCAGCTGCTCTATGAGACCGACCATCAGAAAACAACTTCCTTCAAAGCCAGGGCCATGCTCGAGTATGTGGATTGGCTTCCCTACAAAGAGCGGCTGGACAAAGCGACCCTGCAGCACTTTAAGCGGACCACGCATGGTTAATCCGGAAGTGGTCTTGGAAAAACTCCGCCATATTCGCGCGGCTCTGCAGCGCATCGCGGATAAAAGTCCAAAAACGCGCGAGGAACTCTTCGGTAATCCGGACACTCAGGATGTGGTCCTACGCAATATGCAAAATGCCTTGCAGGGATGCTTGGACATCGCCAGCCACATTGTATCGGACGAAGGATGGGGTCAGCCCACGCGATCGGCCGATTTTTTCGTCATGCTGGGAGAACACAAAGTGCTGCAGACGGACTTAGCGAAGACGCTGGAACGACTCATCAAGTTCCGCAACATTTTGGTTCACGAATATACCAACTTGGACCTGGAAAAGACTTGGCAGGCCGTATCCGTCGGCGTCAAACAGATAGAACTGTTTTGTCAGGCGATTGTCACTTGGATGGAACTTCCCTAACCTTCCTTTCTGACGCATAGAGATAGCCCAGAGCTCGTCTCCGGCATGGCTGTTGCGGAGGGCCCGTATTGGACTTAAGCCGGCGCCAGTCCCTGCGTCTGAACTCCTGCCCTGGCTGGCGGTTCGGGACTATGCCCAAAAAAGACCGTACCGACATTCCGCGAAAAAGAGGCGCTCAATTCCGAGAGATACGAGAAAATTCTATAATCCTTCATCGTTGAAAAAACTCAGAGGCTTCGACCGTTCTTGTCGGGCTGATTATGTTCGGCAAGCGCCTCCGACAAACCAATGAACGCTTTCGGACCATTTGGGATTCCCGGATTTTGGCCATCCCCGTTTTTGGTAAATTGGTCACTTTGGAAGTGATCACGCGATTTATCCGTACATTGGCAAGCCTTGTCTCCAATGGCGTCATGGCGCTGCAGGCCATTTCGGTGGCGCGGCAGGTCGTGGAAAACCGCACGCTGGAAAAGGTTGTCGATGAGATTTTCGCGAGCGTCCAGCAGGGAAACGGGATCTCTCCCGTTCTCTACAAGAGCAAGCATTTTCCCGTTCTGGTCGCCAACATGGTCTCGACAGGCGAGAAAACAGGCGCGATTCCCGAAGTGCTTTCGAAGATGGCCGACTACTACGATGCGGAGGTCTCGGCCGCCATCCGGGATCTGCTCACCCTGATGGAACCTCTCCTCATTGTCTTCATGGCCGTTGTAGTCGGGTTTGTGATCATGGGGCGCAGCTTTGATTAAGTAGCGAAACGATTTGAGGCGGGCGTGCGTCATCGCGCGGAAACACGATTCGTCTTACCCGGTTGACCGAGATGCTCTCCAGATGTTCGGCATCGGCGTGAACTTCGTTCCACTCCCGGCAATAGTATTCCACAAGGTATGGGCGAATTTCCGGCTGCGCCGTTTCCGTATAGGACCACATAAAAATCCTCCACCGGGAGTTGGGAAAGGACTCAGAAGGAACGGCCGGCCGTTCCCAGGTAAATGGCCGCCCGTCGCGGAGCAAATCAACCCAGGCGCCGTTTCTCAGCCGGCCGGCCAAAACACATCGGTCATCGTACGTTGTCTGGTCGCTGAATAAATTCCAAACATGATCAAAGGCCATGAGCGTCACGGCGCGGTGCGCCCACCTGGGAAAGGGGATCTTTTGCACCACCGTATGTAGACTGAACCAGACAAGAAGCACCCATAAAGACCCTGCGAGAAGATGGACTCCGCACGGCAGGCTCAGGGGGAGAGACCTTCGCGGATAACCGCGCTTGATAATCCATTCGCACCAAGCGTTCTTCCAGCGCTTCCAAAAATGATTCTCCATGAAAAAGCGACGGACCAGAGGACTGCGGTCCAGCGCTTCCCAAAATTCTTCCGGGAGAAAAACCAGGAGCGCGACGATATCCGCTACCGGAAAAAGCCCCAGCGCGAGCGTCAAGATGATGCCGACGTGAAACGCGCAAAAGCATGCGATCGTCCCAAGACGAAAGACAGCTGTCCGCCAGGGCACAAACAATAAGACCGGCCCGATCCATTCAAACCACAGAGTGAACCGAGCCAACGGCTGGAAGAACGCGGGATGGTGAAACACGCGAAGGCCAAACGCGGTCGTCCAAAAATCGGCGTTCATCGCATAGGAAATGGCATCGCCGTTAACCCAGCCAAGCCATCGGGATTTAAACGCCGCCGAACATTCATACATCATCACAATTTGCGCCAAGAGGGCGATCGAAGCGGCGGAGAAAATTCGGTCCGGGACTTTTTGTTCAGGAACCTTCAAAAGAGCATCGATGGACCATCGGGCCCCGGCGGGAAGAAAGATACTCCAAAACAGCATTAAGAGAATTATGGCGTCCCCCCCATGCATCGCCATCGGAACGCGCCATTGCCACGACACCCAAAAGATCCATGTCAAGAAGGCGGATCTCCGAGTGTGATATCCCGCCAGCCAACAGACAGCAGCCCCCATCGTGACAACCGCGAAGAGCCAAGTAAACCACGAATCTCCACTGGCCAAGAGAAGCGAAAATCGCGAGGGGTCCCACCAAGCTTCCAAGAGCGCCTTTCGCGGGAAAACCCCCTGATCCGTATAAAAGGCGGTCATATCCGTGCATCTTTGGCCGAGATCGACCAAGATCAGCGCTCCGCTCGCGATCCGAAAAGCCGCCAACGATCGAAGATCTACGGACCAAAGCTCACTAAGCGTTTTCACGACTTCAGTGTGACGATTTTGGGAGGACTTTGCAAGGGTGAGGGACTCACTGATATGCCAGAGATCTGGAAGCTCCCCACGCGCGACGCTGTTACGAAGCTCTGCTGGGTAGTAGGGCCAAAAGTAGAGATCTTCTGCCTCTTGGATGAGTGGAAGAGACCTGTGGCGGTTTGGTTTGCATCAAAGGACCGATCGCTTTTTCATAAAGATCTCTTGCTACCGGCTTCATCCTCTCCGGTGAAAGATTTTCCAAAGCCAGCAGCTTTTCTAAGAAGAGGAACCCGTGCTCGCGCGTCAATGGAGTGGAAGGGAAGAAATTCGCGAAGGACTCGCTGAGACGGGCGGCCAAACCGCGGAGCAGCGCGTCGCCTAAGATTTGATGTTCGCTAGCCGCCTGATCCGATGGGTTCGGCGCATTGGGCAAGAGCAGCGCCCATCTCAGGAGATGCCAAGGCGAACGATTAGACCAAGCCATGGCTCCCGCGCGAACCGCAAACGCGACCGAGAGATCGAAAACGCGATCCGGCCGAATTTTGACAAACAAATTCCAGACATCCGTCTCCAAACCGGCATGATTTTCACTCACAAACCACTCCCGCACCAAGGCCTCCCACACGAACTCTTCACGCAGCGCAGGCCCCAGCGCTTCCGAGCCTGGGAAGGCCCGATCAACCATCATTTTTATGATGGGAGACCAGGGACCGAAGCGAACCGTGGGCACATCGGAGCCGTCGCGCGCCTGACGAACCGCCGCCAATGCCGCCGCAAGGTCCGAAAGGACATCCTCCGCAAGAACTTCCTGGCCGACCTGCAATAGGAACGTTCCGAATCCCCCTTCCAGCTTCGATGGATTGCCGACCAACCCTATCTGCCGCCCCGGAATAATCGCGGACGAGGGCGTCCCGACAGCATAGATTTCCTTTTTAAGGGGTTCTGTTCGGAAAAGAGCGGTAGTTACTTGCAGAGGGCCCTCCGGCCGCGGATTTTCCGAGGCCGTACGTGCGACGTTTGCTTGATCGTCGATGCGCGTCTCGAAGGCATACCCTTCCGACCCTATTATCGGATTGAGAGCTAAAAACAGATGGCTGAGAAGGTTTTTGCGTGGAGGAAGGGAAGCGCCATTCGCCTCTGGAATGGCCGGGCCCCAAGCGACCGCCAGTTGGACCGTTAACGCGCCGACACCCCTCGTCAAAGGAATATCGTCCGCCTTGAGGAGCGAGCAGGCCTGCAGCACTTTAGGCAGAAGAACGAGGTTGTTCGGGAGAGGCATGTCGGGCCTTTGCCGGCGCTCTTCGGAAATCCACGCGCTCGTATCGTTGGCCTCCGCGATGGCCAGCGGGAGGAGGCGTTCGAGAAGAAAAGCGGAGCGCGACCCGCTTCTGGTCGCCCGAGACATATCGGCCAGGATCTGCTCGGCTTCGAGCTGACGGCGAAGCAAGGTCAAATGCGCGGCGGGCGTGTCAAAATTCGACGGCCATCCCACTTCGGCCAAGCGCTCCTTGAGATTGGTATTCAGCCGCCCCAGGAGTGTGGCTGCCTGCTTGTCAGAAGCGAACTCAGAGAAGATTTCTCGAGGAGGGCCGGGAGGTAAATTGATGAGACGATCCATTCCAGAAAGGACGCGTGTGGTCAGCGAATTGTCCAGACCGGGAAATTCCACGGCGGGGGGATTGTATGCCTTGGGTTCCAGAATCCACGATAAAATCCAGCGTTGGACGGAATTTTGGGTGTACGGATTATTCGGGTTTAGGGGATCCTGCCCCCCCAGTAAACCCTTCCGATCGGGCAATATGGACAATAAATTCTTTCATCGCGTCGGGACCAAAGAAAGCCTGCCATATGGGCTGGAATAGGCTCAGCGTGAACTTTTGCTCGTTGAGATGAATAGCAGCGGGGTTTTTCATATCCCCAGAGCTAATCATCGCTCTCCACGCACGGCACATTTCAGCGCTTTCAGCATCCAGGGGTGCGACCTGTACCGCCAGATCATCGAGGTACCTCCCGAAATCACTGTAGCTCTTTCCATTAGGCGCCGTGGCCAAGCGGGCTTGAGCGACGAGTACGCGTAAACCGGCGGAATGGGCCAGGAAATCCGCGCGTACAACCATCGCCATGACCTGCTTAAGCTGACGTCGCAAAGCTTCTTCGGACGCAATCTTTTTTCGATCCGTCAATCTACTAATACGGTTCCAAGCCATTAAATAGACGCCCCATAAATCCTGCAGCCCTTGCGAATGCGCCACCTCATGCGCCATGATGGACGGGCGCATGCTCTCAGGCTGACTGAGGAATCGAGTCCGGTGGAGTTGGATGGCCTCTGAGGGCGGCTGCGCTCTTGCACTGATAGGTGTCGGACCTTCGGTGACCTCGAAAAGATCCCGTCGGTTGTATCGACTCAGGAGTTTAATCAGCTCTTGGATCTGAGGATCCCCCGCCTCCGGGCCTTCGCTCAGCACTTTTATGGCATCTTGAACCGCCTGGATCCCCGCATCTTTCACCTCGTCATCGCTCGGAACTCTCGAAGGCGCGGTGGGCCGCGTCCGCCTGGACGCAGACTGAGGAAAGGCGGTCGCCGGTATCGGCAATGACACCAGAAAGCCCACCATACCTATCCATTTCCCAACCGTGCGACGAAGAAGACCGGCATCCTGAGCGACGGTTAGGTCAGGAGATCCCGGCGGTGGGGAGTGGCGGTGGAACTGCGTTGGATTTGGACTCAACGCCTCCGGTTCGAAGGTATCAGATATCGCTGGCTGTGAGATGCGGCCACGCGGCCCCATTTCCCGTGAATCCGGAAATGAGACCAGCATCAGAACGACAGAGAGAAGCGCTCGAAACGCATTTCGCACGGCTCAGTGTAGCGATTTTCAATGGTAAATAACATAGGTCCTTTGGGACTAAATTTGGGTCCTGAAGGCCTTGGGACTAATTCCTTATCCTCCTCTTGATCTTTCCCGCACATTGAACGTCTGTTATACTTCCAACTGTTCGCTATGGAGAACATCCCAATAAGCCAATCCATCCTCAAAAGAAAGTTCCTGGTCAGCTTAGCTTTGCTTTCCGCAGGAGCGTCCTTCGCATTTGTCCTTGGAGCATGGTTGAATTTTGATGCCCTGTCGGAGTTTTTCTATCGAGGGAGCTATTATTTTGTCTTTGCGCTGGTGATTGCGTGGAGTTCAATACTTTTCACGTTCATGAAAAAGACATTTTCATTTAAAGCATCGCTTCAGGAACAATGGAGTTCCTTGCTGTTCGCATGGGGAACGGCGGCCATTCTGGCTTTCTCCGTAACGCCTTATTTTAATGTTCCGACAGGTGAACCTCTTATGCTGATTACGTCCAAATCAATGCTATACCGAAAAACAGTCTCATTAATTCCCTCTGCCGATCCTCATGGGTTCTCGTTTCGACAGGGATACGACGTTGACGTGAAACCATTTCTCTTTCCTTTTCTTCTGAATTTGATTCATACCGTCAGGGGATACAACGCGTCGAATGTTTTTGCATTGAACTTTATCCTGATGGGCGTGTTTCTCACGATCCTTTGCGTCTGCGTGCGAAGGACTCTTGATTCCACAGCGGCGGCGGCTTCCTGCCTATTTGTGGCCTCATCGCCGCTGTTCTCTTTGTGTGCGCGGTCGGCTGGAGCGGACTTGCTTTTCATGGTTTTTATCAGCGCTTCTATCCTTTGCGTTCATCAATTTATAAAACAGCCCGGCGGTTCCTGCCTTGGACTCCTTTGGGCGACGCTCCTGATGACAGCGCATATCCGCGAGGAATCCTTTATCTATTTCTTTATCATTCTGGGCGGGCTGGGGTGTCTAGGCTACCTCAAACGGGAACATTTTCGAGGAGCGGCTCCATTGTGCTTGCAACTCCGATCTTTTTTCTCCCTCTCATCTGGCAGCGTATTTTGATGATCAACCCGTATTTGGGAAAACCCGCGGCCACCCCGTGGTTTGGTATCAGCTCATTCAAGAGGAACGCCCTTGATTTCCTAGCGGGGCAATTCGATTTTAATTACCGATTGCCGTACAATACATTTCTCCATTGGACAGCTTTAGGTATTTTCTCTTATCTCCTATGGGAAATTTTTCTTTCCCATAAGTTTTTACAAAAACCATCTAGCAAGCACTTTACGTTGCTCTGCCTAGCCTGTTTTGCGGCTTATCAGACGATTTTTTTCGCCTGGTTTTGGACCCCGGCCTACAGCCACCCCCTCGTCCGCGCGATTCTTCCTGATATTCACCACGGCATGAACATTATCTCCAATCATTTATATGGCGACCCGCATTACCCATTCCCCCCATCGTTTCATCCTGGCGCTTTTCCTGTCCGTTTCTCTTTTTTTTCTATATCATCCCATTGCCATGCAAGGAAAATTTTCCCGCACACTCGAAATGTGCAAGGAAACAGACTACACGCGCGATTTTCTCAAGCGGTATGACCATCCGGACATCTTATTGATCATTCGTTCTCCCTGGCGTCTGGCGGATACAGGATATACAATAATAGATTTTCGAGCCGTAAATCAGTATCCCGATTACTGGATTCGACCCTTATGTCGGCCTCTTGCTCAAGAAATCCTTGTTGTGCAACGCTTCTCATATTCATCGAACGAACCTTATCCGGAAGACCGGCTTCCGGAAGGACATGATCTGGAAACGCTTGCCGAATATCAGACACCCCCCCACTCTTTCATACGAATTTCAAGGATGAAAGAGCTAAAAGCAAATTCTCTCTTGCAAGAAAAGCGTTAAAACGCTACTCTAGAAATGCGTAATCCGATGAAAAAAAAATTCTTACCCTTGGTTTTGATACCCGCTGTCTTACTTTGCAGCGGCTGCGTTCGCACAAAAACCATCCTTTCCGAAATCCGTCCCTGCATGCAAGATCTGTGGGAAATACTGGTTTCAAACGGCTCCACCCTCCCAGGGGACCCGGTTATTGCGCGTGTCTGCACGACCGGTTCCGTCATCAGAGCCTCGGATCTGCGAAAACAATTTAGCGTGGTTTCGGACAGCCAAAGAGACCGCTATCTGTCGCCTAACGGCTCGGATGCGCTGCTTCAGGACGTGATCGATCTGCGGATTTTTGCCCTTGCAGGAAGACAAATGGGTATAGAGAGCGATCCGCAGTTCCGGCAAGACATGCAAGAATATCGATATCGGCTTATGGCCGGCCATTATCAACGCCTCCTGCTTCACAGCGGCCTGCGCGTAACCGACGCCGAAATCCAAAACTATTATGCTCATGACAAAGCCTACCAACCTGAACTAACTCTCTGGGTCCGTCAAATCAGGCTCGGTTCACTGTCGGACGCCAAAATCGCGCTGCGGTTATTGAAAAAAAAATCATTCGAAGACGTGGCTCGGCGAATGTCTACGGATAAAGTCTCTGGGGCAAATGGCGGACTTTTGCCCCCGATGACCGAAAAGTGGTTGGCCCCGGCACAGAAAAAAATCCTCCAAGACCTTCACAAAGGGAAGGTTTCTGGAATCAGGAAGAATGGCCCCAACTTTTTTATCCTGCGAATCGATGACGAACGCTTGGTCGCCCCTCCTTTAGAAACCGTGAGAGAGGATATCCGCCGTTTATTGGAGAATCAAAAACTGGTGGATTGGGCGAAAGGCGCGCGTCAGCAATGCCCCATCGAAATCGACAAAAAAATACTGGGGTCTATCGACTTTAAAACAAATGGCACAAAGACTCCGGCGACCAATTCGGCCAAACAGATCCCCTAACTTTCACGCCAAGACAAGCCAAAGCAAAGCCCCTTTACCAACCAAATAACCTCTGTTATACTCGAAATATCAATGATCAGCGTTGCTTTCTTCAAGCTTCAGTTTTCGAAGGGTCTTATCGTCACGGGTATTTCTCTGCTCTGGATTGGAGTTTCCTACTGCGACACAGTCGAAGTTTTTTCCAAAACCCATCGAATCGACCGGGTGATCAAATCCATGGAGGGAGAACCTGATGATGAATCGTTCCGTCTTTTCAAAGCGGAGAAACCTGAGCTCCTCTGGGTGACAACCGGAAACGTGCAGGTGATCGACGCGAACACCCAAATTTCAAAACCGGCGGAAATGCTTTGCCACAGCCATCTTATGTTCCCGTTCGCGAATTTTGATCAAAGAAAGCACAATGCTCTTTTCGGCAATACAACGAATTTAGATCTTAAGTTGTTCACATTGGTTCAAGGTCAAACAGATATCGAGCTTCCCAAGGGGTTTGCCATCCCCGTGCTCTCCAATGAAACGTTCAGCTTCAGCTCCATGATCATCAGCCCCCAAAAACCTCAGGACCCCATGGAAGTCAAAGCAAAAGGAACTTTTGAGTTTTACCGGGATAAAGACCTACCGGTAGCACCCAAACCCCTATTTTGGCGCGGGCTAGCGTTAATGGTTCCGGTTAAAAGCTCGATGACCGGCGATCATTGCACCTCTGAAATGACTGGGGTCTCGGCGGAAGGAACATATATGCCTGCCCCGACAGAACTGTCCGCGGAACCGGCAAAAGCCTCCATGAACCTCGTGCATGAGCATCAGTCGGGGAAATATAAGGAATCCTACCACTGGATGGTTCCTCCCGGAAGGCATGAATACCGCTACACATTGGAAAACGGGCTGATGATCCCCTTCGACACGACGATGCACTATGCGAACCTGCATTTGCATCCGTATGCCGAATCCCTTGAACTTCGGGATCTGACCACAGGCCAATCGATATACAAGGGATATTCAAAAAACTTAGATCATGTAGCAGGCATCGCTCAGTTAACGTATTACTCGGATGAGAAGGGAATCCAGATGCACAAAGACCATCTTTATGAACTGGTGTGTGTTTATAACAATACGACGGACCGCGAGGTCGATGCGATGGCAATTATGTTCGTTTATTTCCTAGATAAGAATTTTGACCGGGACCAATTGAAATTATCTCTTCCTGCCTCACCAAAGGGTGCCGGGCAAAAAACTGCCACATAATCTCGCCGGCCGGTACAGACGCGATGGTCGGGCCTGCGCCGGGCCCCTTGTTAATATCCACTCCGCCCGGCCATGTATGCCCTCCCTGCGACACTTTATAAAACAGGACTGGCGCCCCGTATTGACCGGATACCGGCTCATACCGCTCCGTCACGACAGCCTTCCCAACGACCGTTTCAACGGGCTTCTGAGCGCAATGATTGGCTTTTAGCCACCAAGCAATCGTGGCCAGCATCATCGGAGGCGGCATATACGGATCGCGCATTCCATAAAAGCAAATTACAGGAACCGGACGCGAGGGAACGGGCCCGTCCACGCCTTGGTTTCCCGAAACAGGCCCGATCGCCGCGATGCGGTCGGATAATTCGCAGGCGAGCCGGAATGCCATCGAGGCTCCGTTGCTGATTCCAGTGGCATAGATCCGCTGGGAATCGATCCTGTAGCTCTTTTCAAGATCATCCAACAGATCCCGGGCAAATCCGACATCATCCACGCGTATCCGCGCGGCCACGCCGCAGCACCGCCCCGCATTGAAGCTGCCGTTATCCGGCTGGCCAATGCCTTCCGGGTAGACCGCCATAAAGCCGTGCTTGTCGGCCAGCGCGTCCATCTGGCTCTGTCGAGCCACGGTTCCCGGGAAACCACCCCGTCCATGAAAGACCAAAACGACTGGAAGCGGGGATGCACCGTTATACCCAACGGGCAAGTGAACAACATAGCTTCGCCCCAGGTACCGTTCCACATCGTGATCTAATTCATGAAAGTTGGATTTGAGGTATGTCCCCAAGACGGGGACGGCCCACAACGCTCCAATGACGACGAGAAGGAGGGAGGAACGAGCAAGAGACCTCATGGCATCGTTATTATAGCGATTTTAGCGTCGCGATCCCTTGTTTGCTTTACTCGATGAATTGTGTTAAAAAACAGAGGAATGTCGTCATTCAAAATGAAACTCGAAGAGATGTTCGGACTGGATCTTCGGTCCCTGGCCGTTTTTCGAATCGCAATAGCCGCTGTCATGTTGGTTGACCTCTTGGTACGGGCGACGGATTTAGGGGCATTCTATACCGACTCCGGCGTTCTCCCCCGTTCAGTTCTCTTATCGAAAACACCCTACCTCTCCTCCATATCCGTACACCTCTGGAACGGCACGCCACTGTTCCAAGCCCTTCTTTTTATTCTTGCGGGGGTGGGGGCCATCGGACTTTTAATCGGATATCGTACGCGCTCGATGACATGTCTCTGCTGGTTTCTCACGGCCTCCCTGCATGCCCGCAATTTCCTCGTTCTCCAGGGAGGAGACGATTACTTGCGTATGTCTCTGTTCTGGAGCATGTTCTTGCCTTTGGAAGCCCGGTGGTCGGTCGACAGTGCCCGCCGCCTGCCCTCCGATAAAATCCCCGACCGCGTTTTCAGTTGGGGAACCTTTGCGTTTACCTTTCAAACCATCCTGCTCTATGTCAGCACGGCGATTTTTAAAAGCCGCGGCGACAACTGGCTGGACGGCTCGGCCTTGTATTATGCACTCAGCCTGGATTGTTTCGCTAAGCGGCCGGCCTTCATCCTTTTACTTTTCCCGAAACTTCTCAAATTCATGACGCGCGGAGTTCTAGCCTTCGAATTCCTGGGATCATTCCTTTTCATAAGTCCGGTATGGAATGGACCGATCAGAACCCTCGGCGTTTTCGGATTTTGGTCCCTCCACTTAGGCATCATGATGACGATGGCGATCGGGCTATTTCAATGGGTGAGTTTGGCTGTCGCTACGGCGTTTCTGCCTCCATGGTTCTGGCATTATGCGTTGCGCCCGCTGAACGCTCTGAGAAAGAGGGTCGGCGTCCAGGCCATTTGCCTATCCCTTCAACGAGTCATTACCCCCTGGTTGGATTCCATTCCCCGGACTAAGTTGAATCTTTCATCATCCTTCTATTCCGCACCCATTATTCTTTTTTTCCTTTTCTGCATCATCTGCTGGGATCTTTCCCTGCTTTATCCCCAAAGGTATCCGCTTCCTCGCGTCCTGAATGACATTTGCGTCACTACACATGTGACCCAGCGTTGGGCGATGTTTTCCCCGAACATCACCAAAACAAGCGGTTGGTTTGTAATCCCAGGAAAATTGCGAAATGGAGCCATCTTGGATCTCTACAATAGGGGGCAGCCGCTGAGTTGGTCTACGCCTCCCCTGATTTCCTCTTATTATAAAAATGACCGCTGGCGGAAATATCTCATGAACATGAGCTCTAGAAATATGCGCGCCTACCGCATCGATTTCAGCCGGTATCTCTGCCGCTCCTGGAATAGTTCTCACTCCGAGGATGAAAAGCTGAATAGCCTTGAGCTTATTTTCGTCGACCGACGCAACCTTCCGGACTATCGAACGACCATCTACGAACGCACGGTTCTCTGGCAAGCCTATTGTTCGGAAGAAGGCAAACGTTCCGGTCCCACGCTTCCTTCGCTCCCGTTTCGAACGGAAAAAAATACAAACCCCTCAGATAACAATGCTCCCAAACGCCTGATATACGACTCGCCTTATGCCCCGTAAAAGCGTGCGCCTGATCCAAACTCTTTTGTTCTGTGGTTTCGTGTTTTCAGCACCATTCTCCAGGGCAGCCATCACGAATCGCGAGATCTATCCCAAGCCTCCTCTGCCCGCTCTCGGACCGGCGGGTTGTGTTTTCCGCGACCCGACATTCGGCAGCCGGTTGTTGCACGTGACGGATGCCGGCACGCTGGCCGACTCCGGCTTGCGCGCAGGCAGGTTTATCACGACTCCTCTTTACGGAGAACCCAACGCCTGGAACGCAGATGGAAGTCTTTTCTATCTGGAAGGCTCGGGAGCGCTGCTCCCGTTCACCTTCGACCGAAAGCGCTTCAGAGCGAATCAAGTGGAAGACACCGTCGCGCCCGACAAAAAACTTGTTTTACGCGCGGACCAGGACGCGACCTTCAGCTACAACGACCCCAACAGTCTTTATGTAAAAGACCGGGGAACGATCCTGCGTTATGATTTCAGCAATCGACGTTTTTATTCCGTTCTGGATCTTCATGCGGTTTCCGGCGCATCGACCCGATATTTAGGCCCTCTCTCAATCAGCGCGGATGAAAAACTTTGTTTGCTATTGGGCGGAAGCGGACAGGAGTCCAGTCATCTCATCTTGGTCTATGATGTGCGCAAGAAAACGCGCCGCCTGCTGGACACCTCCGCGTCGATGATCGACGGGAAACTCTTGCCGCCCGCGCACCGCCTGGGTTGGCTGGCTCACTACGCGTGGATCGATAAATCCGGGCGCTATGCGGTGATCATGAGCACCGGCATCTACCAGTTGTATGTATGGGACTTAAATCGACAGGAGGTTCGAAAGATCGAAGTTTATGGTCACGGCCGCAAAACGCTGGGATATGGCTGGATGATCAATGACGCGAGGCCTCCCGGAGATCTAGGGCCTCAATATCTTTTACGATCTTTGGATGAAAAAGGGATCAATCGCCCACAACTTCTCATGCGGCCATCCGGAACCCATTCTTTTCTTTACCAATCCGTTCTCAATTGGAATCATGCTCGGCCCGATCAACACATCCCAGTCCTCGTAACGACTTTTAACGACGCTCGCCGTCCTTTGCCGCCGGCCCCTTTCACGGATGAGATTTTTGCCCTGGCCACAGATGGATCGGGGCAGGTGAAGCGTTATGCGCATCATCGTTCTTTGTACAAGGGCGATTGGTGGGATATGCCGAAAGGCAGCGTCTCCCAAGACGGAAATTTTTATTTATTTACGTCCAATTGGGAAGGGACTCTCGGCCCTGGGCGCAGGGATGTGTTTCTCCTCGAACTTTCCACGGAAAGTCAGAAGCCAGACCCCGTTCACCACTAATAACCTTCGCAGGAGTGCCCACGAATAAGTTAGGCCTATTGGATTCATTTTATTGGTCCTTTTGCCCATTGCACTACTTTCTCCAAACAACAAGAATATAGGCATGATCAATTCGCACAACAGGATGCGCAGATTTTCTACTCTCAGAGTGTTCTTTGGGTTATTGCTGGAGTTAGTTTTTGCGACAAACATCGCGCTCGCCAAAAACGACTGCGCTTATTCCAATTTTGTTTTTGCCTGTCCTCGCGAAAGGATTTCCATTAAATTCCAAAACACCAATGATACTCAGTACTATTTTACGAATGAAAGCGCGGCACGAGTCTCTATAGCCCTCGCCAACTACCCGTTCAATGCGCTATCTACGATCCATACTATTGTCCCATCTCCCTATCAATACCTGAGCATCCCACAGGCTATCCCAGGCGGGATATCCATCCCTGTAGCGCCCTATGGCTCTCTCGATAGATTCGCCTACCCCGGTCCAGTCGGACTCGATGTAGGGTGGCCTCTTGCCAACCATCTTTATGAGAGTCTCACACCCGAGGATAAAGACCAATGGGATACTGTCGTCGATGGGCGTTCTGATGAGATAAGCTTCGCATCGACATACGATATCTGGTCCTGGGATTCCCATCAGGTAATGGAACGCGCCATGCTGAACCAGAGGAGTGTCGACAATGGAACGTTTAATCTTCCCATCCAATTTTTAATGGAAACCTTATTCGTCGCATCTTTATATGTTTTACATCATCCGGAACAAGTTAATTATTTCTCACCTGCTCCGACAGAGAATGATATTTTTTTTACTGATGAACCCCAGAGCATCACATATTCAAACACTCAACTGTCTTTGGGACCCTTTGTGTTTTTTATAAAGAACGGGGCGATCACTGAGGCCGTCGAGCTTGATGCGGAT